>Ga0315289_10015906_pt1 | contig 10419 bp, 9 predicted proteins | sample YL17G11_40_MG_FD_203452 | JGI IMG/M metagenome (GOLD analysis project Ga0315289, IMG submission 203452) | Sediment microbial communities from Yellowstone Lake, YNP, Wyoming, USA - YL17G11_40 | ecosystem: Environmental > Aquatic > Freshwater > Lake > Sediment | place: USA: Wyoming | collected...
GTCTGTGGATCGGAATAGTCACACTGGCTTGTCTTACCATCGACTGGGACTCCGAGCCTACCTCTTCAGCCTAGGTGAATAAAAGATCTGTGCCCTGAAGCGGCAAGCCACGAAGATGTTTTTTTTTTAAAGCACGTGTCAAAGCCTCAAGCGTCTTTTTTGTAGTTTCTTGGTTAAGTCTATCTTCTAAAGAATCGCGTAAGGAGGAATGTTGAGTTTTAGCTTGGAAGTGTGAGGACTGTTGAATTCTCGTCAGCCAGAATTGTTGCCGATGGCTCGCTTAGTTCTTTGATGCGGTTTTCGACGGTTCTGGAAAGGTTCATTCTGACGTCGTCGTTGCTTGAACAAGGGATTCCTTCCAATTCTCCGGCAAGCTTGGAGTCGCCGAGGGTTTTCCCGATCCAATTTTCAAAGTCTCTTCTCTGAAGATGGAACAAGAGGCTCTCTGACTTGGTAGATTTCACCTTATCGAGGAAGTCCGGGAGGTTTTTGGCAATTTCGCCTGTTGGTTTTCCAATGGCTTCGTAGAAGTAGAAGGCTTCTTGATCTCTTACGGTTCTTAGGATTTTTACTGCTCCCATATCGATTTTTCGATCCTGTCTTTTTGCTTTCGTTCCCTTACTTCTAGCTGGCGTAGTTTTCTTCATTGATTTCACCGTTGAAGCGACCTTAACGTGCATCGTGAGACTTAATAAATGTTTCTTCTGATCTGTAGAACTCCTAGACACTGTAACGGGAGCAACAATAAGCCCATTTTCTTGAATGGGTTTCTTCCGACGCCACGCGGGTAAGTATCTCAGTGTTTCCTCCAGATCTTCCACTCCCGACTATGCCGACGACTTTCATCGCAGAATATGCCCTCAGACTATTTTTGCTGCTTCTTTAGAGCCTTATCAACGTTTCCCAATTCGAGTCTCTTGAGGGTCTCCGACTTCGGTACTCCGTTCTCGTCCCAGCCAGCTTGCTCGTAGTATTTCTGCACGCTCTCTCTTACGCTGGTTCGATCAGCGGCTTTCCCTTTATATGGGCCGGAGGGCAACGGCTCGTAGAACCTGCTCGGGTTATCGTCATGGATTTTCGGGTTCCACTTCAGATCTGGCCCTCCTAGAAGCAACAGTGCCCTTTGTATCTGTAGCGTCTTCAGTCCGCCGCTTCTTGCCCAGTCTTCACGCGCCAGGTCTAGGCCTGTGACCGCATGGTAAAAGTCAAACTTCAAATTCCTGCGTAACCCCCAGCCACCGCTGAAATTACAGATGACCGCTGAATCGTTGAACGCTTCCCACACTTCGCTTTCAGGGCCGTCAATGGGCAGGCCAGTCATCGATGTGTGATCGCCGCATTGAACCGAACACGCATACCCTATTTCGGTCGAAAAGTCTTTGCCGCTGCGGATGCCATGAGCACCGATTCCGATGCCTTTACTCTGGACAGCATACTGCAGCACGTCTTTGCCCTTCATCTTCCCTATCTTCAACGCTGCTCGGTATGTGCCCTCAGCGAGCAGGTCGCCGATGCCTTCTCTGAAAGCAATTTTCTTTGCCATACGGGCAAAAGCTTCAGCGTCTCCCCATTTCAGTTCTATGCCGTCCAAATCCTTCTTGGTTAGGATGCCTCTCTGGAACAATTCTGCGGCAAAACCCAGCACGTTGCCGGTCTGAATGCCGCATAGACCTAGATCATCGACTAATGAGGCCATGAACACGTCTTCCTCGGGAGTAAACAGCCCTAGGTTAGGGCCGAGATACGCCTGCAATTCATAATCTGGGTTGTCAGTTATCGCCCCTTTGAACTTGCCAGACTTGACATACGCGATCTTCATGCAGTTTGTGGGACAGCCGAAGTCGCTCCAGGCCTGTTTCACCCAGAGTCTGTTCTCAAACTGGTCAACACCGTAGCTTTTTTCGTCGTGCCACTCTTCTTGCCAATTCCTGACCGGCTCAGAGCTAGTGTTCGCGGCAAACGTGTAGCCGCCACCGCCTGTTCCCCATCGTCTCCACAATGGATTATCATAAGAGCTCTTGGCGACGATGTTGATCAAGCGCTTGACTTTTCCGAGGTCAGCAACTTCAGGCAACGGTCCGGTGCCCTTGACAGCGATTGCCTTGAGTTTTTTCGAACCCATGACTGCTCCGTACCCGCCGTAGCCTGCTGCATGCGTCCACTTGGCCGTGACCACTGCGGTTCGAACTTTGTTCTCGCCTGCGGGTCCAATGTACACCTTTGCAGGTTCTTTCCATTCACCGTAACGGGGGTAACGCTCGTTCAGCAGTCGTCTGCACTCCTTGTTGAGCAGCGTGTTCGTTTCTTTGCAGTCCTTCCCCCAGATGTTGCCCGCGTCTCTGATCTCAATGTCCGAGTCTTTGATGAACACGTAGACGGGCTTCTCAGCTTGGCCTGTGACGATTACTCCATCATAGCCCGCGCAGCGTAAATCGACTCCGAACTCGCCGCCGACGGTTGAGCCTACGACTCCGTTACTCTGCGGGGACTTGCCTGAGACACAGACTCTGCCACCTGGGTAGAATCCTGTGAGGGGTCCGGGCAGAAAAAGCAGGATGTTGTCGGGGCCCAGGGGGTCCACCTGTTCCCATTTGTCGATCAGTTTGTCGCAGAGGATTTTTGCTGCAAGTGCCCTGCCTCCGACGTAATCCTTCAGCCACTTATCGTCGAGTTTAACGTCTTTGAAGGTGCCTTCCGTGAGATCGATCTCTAAGAATTTTCCTGCGTAGCCCAGTATCATATGAACTCTTCCGCTTTTTCTCCGTATAGTTTGGTGGCAAGGTTTCTAGTGTGCTCTTCAGGCTTGCGGGCGTAAAGCTTGTATGGGTGTTCTCTTCTCGTGACGGTTTTTAACGCGTTCCATTCGCCTTCTTGGCATACTTTCACGCATTGTGGGTTGCCGTTGCATAGGTCGCAGATCACTATTTTGTTCTCTGCAGGGTGCATGTGTGGGATCCTTCCGGGGCAGGCTTCTATGCATTTTCCGCAGCCAGTGCACTTCTTATCGTTGACCAAGACTGCGCTGGTCTTTTTGCTCACGGATAAGGCCTTGAAAGGACAGGCCTCAACGCAGGGATAGTCGTCGCATTGGGCGCACAGATGTGGGAAATCTGCGCCTGGAACCAGCATGAAAACCCTTACTCTTGAGGCTTCGGGCCAGATCCTGTTCTCATGATAAAGCGAACAGGCAATCTCACATTTGCGGCATCCGCTGCATCTCGCCAAGTCTCGTGCTATCCAAATAGGCTCCTTCTTCGTTGCCAAATAAACTAGCCTTCAATAAAAGTCTAGAGAAGATGTCTTGGATTTTGCCTCGATTTAAACGTGACGTTTTCCCATGATCTAAACTCATGTTGCCCCCTGCGTGCTGATTCACGGTCGCAACAAAAGTGGAGTGAGGATTTTTGGGGCGGACCTGCGGTTTTGGGTTGAAAACACGCTAAACGCACCTTCCCCCCTCCCCGGTCGGTTTTTCGGGTCTCCAGCCTGAAGTTTTGCGTGGGCTGCTGGTCAAAGCGGGTGGAACTGCAGTTTTGGATGTAGATGGCTCAGAACACGCGATATCTTCGCCCTTTTTTGGGGCATTCAGTATGAGCCTTCATTCTGATGTTCTCTTCAAGCTAGCGCACGCGAGGACCGCAGGACCACTTGGGAAAGACAGCACGGGGAGGAACCATCATGAAAAGGAAACCCGCTGTTGACGAGTCTCGTGGTTGGCGGCCTGCACAAGGACAACCTCGAATGGGCTTCCCGTCAGTATGAAGACGCGGGACATGGCTTGGTACGCTTCGAGTCAGACGCCGACCGTTACCATTGGAAAGCAGTTTACAGGAAGGTTAACATGCTTGAGAGAAATTTCTGGGAGGACCTCTCCGACCGTCTCTCTGTCTCTGCATATACTTGACCAAGATGCCAAGTTCATGAGCCTATTCCTTCCCAAATCGTTCCACACGTTTCGACATGGGAAGCCAACAATGGAACACCACAAGACACATGAGATCTTCCTTGTACAACGATTGCTCGGCCACAGAAACATTCAGAACACTGCCATCTACACCACTCTAGAAAACAGCCTGTTCACAGCAGAAGACGACGAGTTCCACGTTGCAGTTGCCAGAACCCTCGAAGAAGCATGTAAACTGCTGAAAGTAGGCTTCGAACACGTGACAGAGATGGATACGGTTAAACTATTCAGGAAACCAAAACAAAAGACAAAGCTGCAGGATAAAAGGTAAAGTTTAAAATGTTCTCAGTGTTAGAAGTGTTCACAATCTTTGGATTGGATTACGAGGGAAAGTCGTTTGATGAAGCTTCCACTTAAGAAGGCCGCATCGTTGACTTGTTTTCTTCTCATTCTAATGTCAGCTTTTATGGGTTTTTCACTCTTGCCGAAGGTGGGAGCATCCATGGCTGTGATTTCATTATCGACGAAAATAGGGTATGTGGGCACACGGGTGCAGCTTGCGGCGAACATAACCACTGAGAATGGAACTTTCCAAGTGTTCTGGGATAGCAATGTTCTGCTCGCGAATGCGACTGCGGTTGGAAACAGCGTGGACGTTTCGTTCACGGTCCCGCCTGCGACATCAGGGGATCATGTTATAACAGTTGTGGATGCTGCGACAAAAGAGAATGCAACCGCAAACTTAACCTTATTGACCGCCTACTCGCTCAGTGTCTCACAAAAAACTGCTCCGGGACAGTGGCAGGAAGGCGACGATTTTGATGTTACTCTGAACATGACTGGAGGAGTACAGGGCGAGACGGACGTTGCCAACATCACCGTCGTGGCTCCCAACAACGCATCCTATACGAGCCTGGGCAACATAACGACTCTGACTGATGGAAATGGCAGTCTGACCGTGAATTATCCTGCGGGCTTTTCAAGTGGAGCCAACACCAACTTCACAGGTCAATACGCCTTCTCCTTCAACGGCACATTAGCCGCGACATCTTCATTCGTCGGGTTAACAAACTCGTCACAGTACCATCGAGACCAGGCATTAGATGTTAAGGCAGTTTATGCGCCAGGCGAAAACGTGACTTTGTTGATAAACGGGAATAATCTGAATTACTCGCAGAGTATCATTGCCGACAATGTCACGGGAACGGTTCATTACGTTGATTCGACTATTCTTTTGAATGCTTCAGCGTCTAGCATCTACACTGTCAACGTGACTTCTGTGTCCGGACCCACCCTGAAGGTTCCGCCTGATGTTCAGAACTTCACTGTTCCCGGTTTTGCCGTGAACGTTACTACGAGAAATCTGGCCGGAGAACCCGTGCCAAACGTGCTTGTCACAGTGTTCGAGAATCTGAAATCTGTTAACGGGACTAGCGATGCGAACGGCTTAACGACGTGGACGCTGGAGGTTGGAAGCTACCCTTGTAATGCCTCTTTCTCAGGCCAATGGCTTGGAAATATCACGATAGTAGTCAATGAAACGAGTACCGTGTTTGATCTTCCCTGTAACCTCACTAATCTGAAAGTCGTAGTCGTAGACGAGGATGGATCGTTTATACCTGACGTGCAGCTCAGTCTTGTCGTGAATCAAACGTCTACGATCGGCATTAATTCCACGGACGTTGATGGAACATCCACTGCGCATTCTCTATTGCCCATCTTCAACAACGCTTCAATTCCCTACACTCTGAATGCTTCCCGTTATGGCATGCTGTTTAACACTACCATAGATTTCCCGTTGCCAGTTGCAGCCTGGTATAACGTGACCATCGTATGTCCAAAGGAGAATCTGCACCTGAACGTTACAGACGGAAGCGGGCAGCCAATCAGAAATGCTAGCGTAAATGCCATAGAGGAAGCGGGCGGATTTTTCTATTCAAACGACACTTTAGCCGATGGGACCACGACGTTCCGCGCCACTTTCGGGAGATACCTTGTCCAAGTCTACGTGGGGGGAATAAAACTGAACGAGACAACGATAGACTTGAACGGCACAACTGTGAACGCCACAATTAACTGCAGTCTATATGATCTGGATGTTTCAGTCAAATTGACTGCATATTTTGGGCAAGCAATTCCGAATCTAAACGTGACACTTGAATGGATTGGATACCCGAATTCAACATCGACGGTTTCTGGATCTGACGGAATTGCCTCGTTTAAGGGCATAGTGGGTGGAAATCTGACCTTAACAGTCAGCATGAAGGGACAGTCTAACCCGCTCGCCGTCACGACTGCCAACGTTTCCACGTCTACGACGATCGAAATAAGACTTGACAAGTATATAGTCCTGGCTGGAATGCTTGTTGATCTTGGCCAGTTTGTGACCGTGTTGGCAATCGTGCTGATTGTAATCTTTATCGTTTGTCTCGAAGTATACAGGATGAGACGGTCTAGACCAGAGCAGAGTGAGGGCTAGAGTTAAAATTTGTAGTTTGAAGGAAAAAGGTTTATATCAACTTTTGCAAAAGCATATTAACGTGGGAGTAATATCCGCTTTAGAAGAGTTTTGTTAGGATAGAACTGTCAAAGGTCGTGCATGCGTTGGCACAAGTGAGATCGTGTTCTCCAACATGCGAATCCTTCAAATGCGCAAAAACCGCTGTCATATGCCGCAGAGATGGCGCATGGTGCAGATGGACGGACGAAATCTGTGACATTGCAAACTGCACTTACGCCATGTGTGTCAAACGTCGATTGCTGCCCAAGGGAACGTGTGGGGAGACCATAAAGAGAAAAACCGTTGAAAAACCACCAGAAGAAGTAATCGGTCCGACGGTAAAGCTCAAGGGGAGGGCTTTCCGCAAGGTAGGCGAGAAAGAAATCTTCTAGCTTTCCTGTGCTCTTGCGAAGGTCGGAAGCTCATCTTCCGAAGTGACGAACAATCTGGCGAGGCCCTTCTATTTGGCTGAGATACGTTTGACGACGGGTGGCCTCACTTTCCTCAGTATTCGGTAGCCACAAATTATGCATTTTATTTCCCCACCTCGCATGTCGAGCTCTTCAGAAGGTACTTTCGCTCCACACCTCACGCATTCATAAACAATTCCAGTAGATGACTTCTCCATGCCAGTTTCCTCTTCTAGAGAGGGAAAAGGTTTTGCTTTTAAACGTTTCCTGAAATCTCTATGCGTTGCAAGTGGTCGGGTCTCCGTTGGCGAAGAATCTAAAGGCGCTGCTTTCAGGAGTCCTCTCACCTGAAGAATCTGCACATGTCTACAATTCCTATGACGTCGTGGGTGACATCGCGATCATACGGTTGACCGAAGTATCGAAGAAGCATAGTGGAGACATTGCGAAAGCGATCATGAGCATCCATCAGAACGTTAAGACAGTGCTGGCGCAGACAAGCCCTGTCCGTCAGGGTTTCAGGACTCGCGAGTTGCGGTACGTGGCTGGCGAGAACAGGACAGGCACTGCTCATGTCGAATCCGGATGCATATTCTACGTTGATGTTTCGAACTGTTATTTTTCTCCAAGGCTTTCATACGAGCACATGCGGGTTGCAAGACAGGTCAGCGACGGAGAAATAGTTGTAAACATGTTTGCAGGCGTCGGTTGTTTTTCACTATTAATCGCGAAGTACTCGAATGCTTCCCGAGTGTATTCGATTGACATCAATCCGGCCGCTTTCGAATACATGCAGGAGAATATCAGAGTGAACAGGGCTTATGGAAGAGTCATTCCTGTACTCGGTGACGCTAAAGAAATCATTGAGGCAAGGTTCTGCCAAGTAGCGCAAAGGGTTCTGATGCCATTACCCGAGAAGTCTCTTGAGTATCTACCATACGCTCTGTCAGCGCTTAGAAAGCCCGGAGGTTGGATCCATTATTACGACTTTGAGCATGCGAAAAAAGTGGGAGACGCCGTTGAAAAGGTAAAACTGAAAGTGGCCAAAGAGCTCGCTGGCTTAAACGTGGCTTTTGAAACTCGCTTCGGCCGCGTGGTCAGGTCGACTGGTCCAAATTGGTTTCAAGTCGTCTTGGACATTTTCGTGAAAGGTTAGCTTGGCAAGTTTAATAAGCGATTCGCGAATACTTCTTGTCGAGGATGATCAGGTGAAGAGGAAGCTGATGGAGATACTGGCCTGCCCGATCGATAAGTATCATCCGCTTGAACTGCATGTTTTTGAGGAAAAAGAGGAGATAGTTGAGGGTCTGATTGTATGCCCAAAGTGCTCACGGTGGTATCCGATAAGAGATGAGATTCCAGAGATGCTGCCTGACGAGCTGCGGAAGGAGAATGAGGACCTTCCATTCCTGAAAAAGTGGAAAGAAAAAATCCCGGAGAACATCCTGCGCGGGGGTCAACCGTTCAGGTTGAAGAGTTTTGAAGGCCTGGCGAAAAAGAAGTCGTGACTGGCTATTCTTCTAGTTTCAATGCTCTGCCTTTTGCTGATGACTTAAGCGCCGCCTCTGCTATCTGCAGGGCTTTCAGGCCGTCCATTCCTGTTATCAATGGTTTTTCCTTATTTGTTACGCATTTGGCAAAGTGTTGCAGTTCAAGTTTGAGGGGCTCCTGTAACGCGTATCTTGGCTGGACGGTTTCTTTCGCGTTCTCAATGGTTAATTCCTGCGTTATATAGTCAAGCTTCATTATGGCTTCGCTTCCTGTGACTATGAGTATTCTCGTCTTGTAAGGGGTCAGCCAGTTGGATTCGATGAAGGAGCTCTGACCGCCTTTGAAGGTAAGCATTATCTGAGCGTAGTCCTCGAATTTTTTGTTTCTCATGCTTCCTGTTTTCGCGTAGACAGCGACAGGGTCCTCGTTGAAGACATATCTCATGACGTCAAAATCGTGAATAGCCGTGTCCTTGACTACTCCCACGTCGCCTATTCTTTCGGGCCATTGAGAAACCCGTTTTGCAGTGGTGCAGACAGGTTCACCTAGTGTTTTGTCCTTTATCTCTTGTTTGATGCGTTGTAGTCCTGGAATGAACCGCATTAGGAAACCGACCGTTAGATGCAGACCCTCGTCTTCAGCCACCTTCAGCAGTTGCTCTGCTTGTCTGACTCTTGCGGCCATCGGTTTTTCAACTAGAACATGTTTGCCGGCCTTCAGCGCCTTCAGGGCTTCTCTGGCAAGACTCGTTGACCATGTGCAAACGCTCACGGCTTCAATGTCTTTGTCCCTCAGCATCTTCTCAGTGCTCGTGTAAGGCTTTGTTCCGAACTGATTAGCCACTGTTCTGGCTCTTTCAGGATCTATGTCGCATATGGCAAGGAGCTCCGTTTCGGCGAGCTCTTTGAATACTCGAGCGTGGTTTCTTCCCCAGAAACCTGTGCCGATGACTGCCACACCCAGTTTCTTCATTTTTTCCAGACTCCTCTTCCCAGGCCACGGTATAAGAGGCCTTCTTTTTCAACCTTGTCAGGTTCCAAGACTCCTGTAAGGTCGACGATTGCCGCGGGCATTTTCATCACAGCCTTCAACTTGTTGAAGCTCAAACGTTTAAACTGATCGTGCGGCGTAATAAGCACTATACAGTTCGCGCCTTCCAACGCTTCAGTCAAGGTTTTTTTCACAGGCCGTCCAGCGTCGGCAGACTCGTTCGAGAAGTAAGGATCATAAACGCTTATCTTGGCGCCCCTTGTCTCCATTATCTTAGCAAGCTTCTTAACTAACCTCTTTGGTGGGCTTTTCACGTTTGGCATCTCCGATATTCCAAGAATGGAAACCTTGGCTCTTCTGAAAGTTCTTCCACAATTTCTTAAAGCATCTCCGACTAGATTCGCTGCATGTCTGGCCGTTTCTCCATTTGCTTCTGTGGCCATCGCGACGATCCTCAGTTTCACGCTTAGGTTTTCGGCATCTTCCAGAAGCAGATACGATGTGTCCTCAGTCCTTGCGTCTGAGTGCGCGAGTGAAGATAAAGTGGCCGACTCTTGAGTTCTGAGTTTTTGCGCCTCAAAGTAGTCTACACCTGCTTTTTCGCAGAAAACGGCGAATTCGTTTGCAAGGGCACTTTTCACTTCGCGGTGGGCCGCTTCGAAGAGTGCGGCTGTTTCTGCGGCACCGACGCTCAGCGTTCTTTTCAGGGTGCCTTGCGAAATTGTTTCTAGGACTGTTGAAGCAGCATTTAAGCTGGTCTTATCAGTTGCCGCGACAATCTGCTCTTGGGCGAGTTCTTTTTCCGAAGCCTTCATGTTCGGGTTTCGTATCGGGCTGTAGGCCAAGCCTATCTCGGCTCCAATTCTAAATCCTGACGTGTTCTCTAAGGTTTCTCGAATGAGCCCTTCGATGACGCCGACTCCGACAGTGCTTGTTATGATGACTAGTGAATCTGGGCGAATGTTTGCGCCAAGGAGCCTGACAGTTTTTTCGAGGTTTGAGTAGTCAGGCTTCTTTCTTTGGTCAATCTCGGGAGGCGTGTTGATTATGATAATGTTGCCCTTGGAAATTGCTGTTTTAGCATCGTCTGTTGCGATGATGTGCCCTTTTCTAACATGATTTTT
>Ga0315289_10015907_pt1 | contig 10419 bp, 6 predicted proteins | sample YL17G11_40_MG_FD_203452 | JGI IMG/M metagenome (GOLD analysis project Ga0315289, IMG submission 203452) | Sediment microbial communities from Yellowstone Lake, YNP, Wyoming, USA - YL17G11_40 | ecosystem: Environmental > Aquatic > Freshwater > Lake > Sediment | place: USA: Wyoming | collected...
AATCGTCGCGCTGGTCGGACCGAATGGCGCGGGCAAAACGACTTTGCTCCGCATCCTCGCTACACTCACGCGACCGAACGCCGGGCGCGTGATGATCGGTCGCGTTCCAGCACTCGAGCACGCGAACACCGCGCGCGCGGCAATCGGTTTTGTCGGTCATCAAACGTTCTTGTACGACGATCTGACCGCGTGGGAGAATTTGAATTTCTACGCGCGGCTGTACGATGTGCCGAACCGGGAACAGCGCGTTCGGGCAGTCGCCGCGAGCGTCGGCATCGAAAATCGTCCGAACGATGTGACGCGTACGCTCTCGCGCGGCTTGCAGCAACGCCTCACCCTCGCGCGCATGTTGCTGCACGAGCCCACGGTACTGTTGCTCGACGAACCGTACACGGGTCTCGACAAGGTTGCAGCGGACTTGCTCGATCGAATTATGGCGGACGCCAAGCGTGCGGGGCGCGCCGTTTTGTTTTCGACGCACGATCTCGAACGCGGGCTGGCGCGGTGCGACCGCGCGATCATTCTGAAGGCGGGACGCGTCGTCCACGATTTGCCGCGCGGCGCGTGGCAGAATCTCACAGGATTTATGGAGATTTACGCGCGCGTCTTGGAGGATCGCAAATGAGATTTCTCCGCCAAGTTCTCGCCATCGTCCAAAAAGACCTCACCGCTGAACTGCGTACCAAAGAGAACTTGTCGGCAATGGTCGTCTTCGCGCTCATCGTTCTGGTGATTTTCAATTTTGCGTTTGAATTGCAGGGGGTGGACATCACGGTCGTCGGTTCGGGTGTGCTGTGGGTCGCGTTCACGTTCAGCGGCATCCTGGGGCTCGGTCGTTCGTTCGCGGCGGAAAAAGACAAAGGGAGTTTAGAAGGTGTTTTGCTTTCGCCCATAGATCGCGGCGCGGTCTTTCTCGGCAAAGCGATCGGCAATTTCATTTTCATCACCGTGATGGAAGCGGTGACGCTGCCGCTCTTTGCGATTCTCAACAACATCGCGCTCCCCTGGCTTCCGCTCTTGCCGTACATCATGCTGGGGACGCTGGGTTTCGCCGCGATGGGAACGCTGTTGTCTGCCGTTGCCGCGAGCACAAAAATGCGCGAAGTGATGCTGCCGATTCTGCTGTTTCCGGTTTCGATTCCGCTCTTGATGGCCGCAGTAAAACTGACGATCGGCGCGCTGCAAGCACGCGATTTTTCTGAGGTCGTGCTGTGGTTCAACCTCCTGATTTTGTACGACGTGCTGTTTCTCGTCGTCGCGTTCTGGGTGTTCGAGTACGTGGTGGAGGAGTGACCGGTATACAGGGAGACAAGGAAACAGGGATGCGCGTTCGACTTGTCTACTTGTTTACTTTTCTACTTGCGTGTGAGACATATATGCGATGGCAATATAACGTAGTGGCTGCAAGCATTGGTGTGTTGCTGCTTGTGTTAGGCGCGTGCAGTCTGATTCCGACGAATTGGATCGGCGCAACGCGCGATTCGTCAGGTCGTCCAACAGTCGTGAAGATTGGCGAACTGGCGCCGGAGATCAATCTGCAATCAATGACTGGTGATCTAATCGTGCTGAGTCAATTCGTCGGGCATCCGGTGCTCGTCAATTTTTGGGCGCGGTGGTGCGATCCCTGTCGCGCCGAATTTCCCACACTCGTTCGCAAGTACAAGCAGTACCAAGATCAAGGTTTCGTCATCATCGGTGTCAACACGGGAGACGATAATCCGGATGAGGGCTTGTTGGTGTTTATGCGGAACACACTCGTCACTTTTCCCATCGTCCGTGATCGCGATGGACGGATCGCGCGGATGTACAACATCAAGGGCTTGCCGACGAGTGTCTTTATCGATCGCACAGGCATCGCGCGCGACATCTTGGTCGGCGGTCCGATGGAGGACGAGTTCATTGATCAAAAATTCGCGCAGATCAACAAGTAGTGCCGCAGGACATTGTTTTCCGCACCAAGCAGAGGTGATTCCTCCTTGCACCCCCGCTCCCTTGCTCCCCTGCATTTGAAGCCCAAGAGAGGTTATTCAAGGTGTCCGTTCTCATTGCCGTAGGTGCCGGTTTGCTTTCTTTCTTTTCGCCGTGCGTTCTGCCGATGGTGCCGATTTACATCGGGTACTTGAGCGGCGCGGCGGTGACGCCGGAAGGGATCGTGACCGCGCGGCGCGAAGCGATCGCGCACGCCGCGGCGTTCGTTCTCGGCTTTACGCTGATCTTCGTCGCGATCTGGAGCGCGCTGTCGGTGCTAACAATCATTTTCACCAAAACCGATCTAGCGCGCGCGGCGGGTGTGATCCTGATCATCTTTGGAATTCACTTCATCGGCATCCTCCGCATCCCTTTGCTGTACCAAGAAGCGCGCGTCGAGATTCGCAATCGCGCGCTCGGTTATCCGACCTCGTTGCTGACCGGAATGGCATTCGCCGCGGGATGGACGCCGTGCATCGGACCCACGCTCTCCGGAGTGATCGCGCTCGCAACGCAAGAGGCAACCGTGTGGCAAGGCACGGGATTGCTGATCGCGTATGCGGCGGGATTGGGGATCCCATTTCTATTGACCGCGTTCGCGTTGGGGAGCGTCACCCCGTGGCTGAAAAAACTCAGCCCACACTTGCGCAAGGTGGAAATCGCGAGCGGCGTCTTGCTCTTGCTGATGGGCGTGTTGCTGCTGACCGATAACTTTCAAAGGCTGAACGCGCTTTTCTTCCAATTGACGCCGGAGTGGCTGTTCAAGTTGCTGTAGGAAAATCGAGACCCGCAGGGCTTCTGAAACCCTGCGGGTCTTTTCATCGAACTGTCGCGGCGAACGATGCCATTACAATATCCGCGTTGCTCCAACCTTTTTGTTTCATTAGTTCATAGAAGGCACGCCGGAAAATCAATTTTACTTCGATGTTGCTTTCACCCGATGCCGGCGCGGCAAAGGTGTAGCGCGACGTGTCGGTCGCGAATGCCGCGAGGCGATTGTCGCTCACGACGCGCGTCGCCTGCCAGTACGCACCGCTCGGCGAGACCTCCGTCCACAATTCCTCCAACACTTTGGCAAACCCCTTGCCCGGTTGCCCAGCGTAATCGCCTGCCCAATCTGGAAGCATTGAGCCATCGCGCAAGGATAGCGCGCGCCCTTGCGCGTCGCGCGCGGTGACGACGAGCAAGACGTTTCGCAGGGGTGAATCGGTTGGCACGTGGTGTCCGGTCTTATCGTTGGTGATAGACACGTCAATGACGATGCGGTCGCCGGCGCGCTGCGCGGTCGTCGTCATCGTCACGGAATTTTGCAGCAACGCGACGTCCGACGCGCCGGGCATCGCGTGGCTGTAGATCGTTTGCGGCTCGCGTTCGTAGGCGATGCGTGGCGAATCGGGTGGTGGCTGCGCGAAATGGGTCGCGCCGGTGTGCGGCATATGGCAGTCCTGACACGTTTTGCCGGTCTTGGGGTCAGAGTACGGACTGGCGAGCCATTCGCCGAAGGAGTTGTAGATCACGGTGTTCCAGAAAACGCCAAAATGACATGGCGCGCAGTACTCGCTGCGATTCTGCAATGGCGAGTAGACCGATCGCCCCGGCACGTCGTCGTAAGGTCCGATGAAGATTTGCCTCCCTTCACCCGGACGCTTGAACTCGAACGAGAGTACACCCGGCATATTGGGGTACGGCAATCCGGTCGTCGTGTCGAGTCGCGCCTCCCAAACCTTGTGGCACAGGTCGCACGCGACCCCCTCGCGTCCAACGCCCGTCACGATGTTTGGATCGGTTTGATAGGGCGCGTTGATCGCGCCGGCGGGAAGGTGGCACGCCGCGCAGTTGCCCGCGCTGTCAGGAAAATCGAGCTTGAAACCGGGTCCGAAGTACGGTTGAGCGAGATCGGGGCGCAGTGGAAATCGTCCATAGTCGCGATTAAACCCGTAGCGCGTAAGTGGACTTGTATTTCCCTTCAAGTCGGTGCCGTTGTACATCGTCAGGAAGCGCGGATTGGTCGCCGATTGGCTGTGCGCGTCGCGCTGCCACTCGTCGAACGGCAAGGTTGACTTGGCAACATTACACGAACCGCACGACATACAGTGCTGACAGGTGAGCGGCTGTTGCGGATCCTTGAACGCACTGATCCATTGGTAGTTTGGATCATCCTCGGTCGGATGGAGTGCCAATTCCAGCACAACATCGCTTTGCCCCGGCAAGACGCCGGTCTTGCCCGCGACAAAGTAACTGGGCGCCCACGCGCTGAGATTGACCGCGCGATCCGGCGGAAGACCATCGAGCGCGAAGGTTCCGTCATCGGCAGAAAGCGCGACACGATTCGTTCCGAGCGCGCGGACGATTGCGCCTTTCACGGGTCCGGCTTGATCGCGCACGATGCCGCGAATCATCGTTGAACTCGCGGTGGGCGTTGCGGATTGCGCGAACGCGTGCGAGTTGGACGCCCACCAGACGAGCGCGGCAATCAACAACAGCGCGGCGAGAATCGTCGGCTTACTCATGACGATTTCCTCCTGCGCCGGGCGCGAACGGTGAAGAAGAGTCCGACAAGCACAAGCGGCACAATCTCTATCGGGCTTCCACAGCACGATACGTTGATCTGTGATCCCGACGGGATTGTAGGGATCGGAATGATCGGCGGGATGACTGGCGGCACGGTGGGTACCGCTGGCATTGTTGCCGCCGCGATAACTTGTGTCGGCACAAGTGGCTGAGTTGGCGCGAAAGTTGGCGATGGCGCGATTTTGATCGCCAGCGGCTCGCCGCCGACGTCGAGACGAAACACGCCTTCGCCGTTCATTCCGGCGTAAACATGTTTACCGTCGGCGGAGATTGCAAGCCCGCGCACCGCGCGCATTCGCAAGCGGTTGTTGATCTGCACCCAGCGCGCGCCGCCGTCTTCGCTCAGGTACATTCCAGAACGCAAGTCACCAGCATAGAGCGTCGTTGGCTTTCGCGGGTCAATCGCAATCGCGCGAATAATCGCGTTCGGGTCAAGCCCGACTGACGATTGTTTCCACGTCGCGCCGCCGTCCGTGCTTTTGAAAAGCGCAGCACCTTCGGTGCCGGCGTAGAGAACTTGCGGATTGCTGGGATCAAGCACGATGGCGCGCGCGTATGGACTGGCAATGCCCTGATTCGCCGCAACCCAGGTCTTGCCACCGTCGCCTGATTTCATTATGCCTTTGCCGCCGGTTGCCGCGTAGACTACGTTGGAGTTGGTTGGATGGACCGCGAGCGCGAGAATGCTCACGCGATCCAACCCCATGCCGTCCATCGCCTGCCAAGTCGCGCCGCCATCGCTTGAGCGAAAGATGCCTTGCGAGGGAACCGCGCAGTACGGCGGATTGTTGAAGAACACGCACCAGCGGACGGCAAATCCGGCGTAGACGATCCTGGGATCGGACGGCGCGAACACCATCGCGTTGACTCCTTGAAACCACACATTGTTGTCGTTCGTTGGCGTTGCCTGGATTTGGCGCGCCTGATTCAAAACTTCCCTCCAATTTTGTCCTCCATCGCTGCTCGCCCAAATGTGACCGTCCTGCTGATCGGCAACGAGAACGTGCTGCGGATTAGATGGATCAATCGCGCCCGCCGCGCCTTCGCGCAACGTGTCAGCGGGGGGATAATTGATCGGTTGCCAGGTCGCGCCACCGTTCGACGATTTGAAAAAGCCGCTCCGCGCGCCGGCATAAATCGTTGCCGCATCGGTCGGATCGACCATCACCGCGTTCATCTCCGCGCCGGTGTACCCTTGGCTAGCGATCTGCCAGGTTTTGCCGCCGTCGGTCGTCACAAAGTTACCGCCGCCGTACGCGTTCGCGAAGAGACGATTCGCGTCGCGCGGGTCAACTTGAAAATCGATCGGGAAACCGACGCGCGCGCCGGGCGGTCCCCACGCGCTGCCGATCATCTGCCGCCAGGTTCGCCCGCTATCCTCACTGCGATGCACCGCGCCGTCGCCGCCGGCGTACGCGATGTTCGGGTTCGTGGTCGCGAACTCAACCGATGTCACCGCGTCTTGGCGTGTATCCAAGACTTGCGTCCACGTTTCGCCGCCGTTCGTCGTCAGATAAACGCCCGAACCACTCGGATATGCGTTGTTACCCGCGCCCGCGAGCAAAATGTCCGGACTGGTCGGGTGCATGAACAGCGTGCCGATGTAGAGATTCTTCAAGCCGTTGTTGACTTGGCGCCACGTTCTGCCACCGTCGGTTGACTTGACGATGCCGACGCCGCCCGCGCTATTTTTCGTGTGATCGGAGTTCGCGGCTTCGCGATCAAAAATGCCGGTCGAAACGTAGAGCGTGTCCGGGTTGCGCGGGTCAATCCAGATGTAGCGCGCAAGATTATCGCCGCGCCACACCGCCGACCAGTTCTCGCCGCCGTCGGTCGTCTTGTACACGACGCCCTTGGTCAAATCGAACTCGCGTCCGCTGATGGACTTACCCGCCCAGACGAAACTCGAAATCTCCGCCGCAGCGTAGACGACGGACGATGAACGCGGGTCAATCGTAAAGCCGCGAAAGGTGATGCCCTGTCCTTCGACCACACCTTTGTCTTTTTCGACCCAGGTTTTACCGCCGTCGGTGGATTTGAAAATGCCGCGCGTGTCTTGCGTGCCTGCCCAAACGATGTCATAGTTGCGCGGATCAATCGTCAAACAAAAAATAGGGATCGCATCGCCGGAGAAACTCGTGCGCGTGACGATGCCATCGTTCGCGGGAAACCAGGTCTTGCCGCCATCGGTACTTTTGTGGACGCCTGCCCACGCATCGGTGACGAAGAGTACATCGGGATTATCGGGGCGCATTCGCACGTCGTACCCCAGCCCGCCGAGCGGACCGCCGGTGCGAATCCAAGTGTAGCCCTTGGGCGGAGTCGGCGTGGGTGTTGGCGCGGGGCCGATGATGGTGATGTCGTCAACCTCGACCTTGGAGTTGTCCAGAGTCTCGAACGCAATCGAGCCGCTGAGGATCGGTTGCGGGTCAGTGTAATCGAGAATCGTCGCGCCATCGGCGAGGACCGTGATGCGCGCGCCTTGCCCCGCGATTTCGATGTTATGCCATGCCCCGCGACTCAGGACGATTCGGCTGCTGGCGATACCGTTGAAGAAGGTGTCGGGAAAATATTGCTTGTTAAGCGCCGAGTTCCCGCCATACAAGCCGACGTAGTATCGGCTCGCGTTGTTCAGACGATAATTGGCATGGAGGTCGCCCGTGACAATGCGCAGGCGAAAGCGGAAACGGAAATTGCTCCACTCACCACCGCGATAGCGCGCCCAACGATGTCCCTCACCTACCAACACACCACTGGCAACTGTCCACCCGGATTCCAATTCCCAGCCCTTGGCTTGCCCGCCGTTGAAATCTTCTTGATAGAGGACGACTTCGGGACCTTGCCCCAGGGCGGGTGAGGCAAGCATGAAGCAAGAGAGAAACACGAAGATAGATCTCAGCGCCACATAGCGCAGTCGGATTTTCATTATGCGCCTCCACCCCGCGCGGGGTACCCAAAAACGGCTTTGCCTTGGATTCTATTGCTCATACGCCCCGATGTTGGGTTGTGAACCGCGCCGATGTCCTTCGATATCATCTGCCGGAGCGCCGCTGCCACTGCCGGCTTTCATGGCGGGGCTGCCTGCCTTCAAATGTAAATCCACTTGGGGCCAACCCACCACGAAAAGAGGATCAGCAACACAGTCGCCCTGTCCCTGCCCCGTGACCTTGGACCATGTGCCATCGGCGATGTCGGCGCGGGTGAACCAGGAATCATGTCCCTTGACAGACTCCGCCTGAATCTCACCGTCCTCACGGCTCCAGTACAGGTTGTGGTGTTCGGTCAATTTTACGCCTGGGCCAAAGTACACGCCGCTGGGATCGCCCACCTGGGGTCCGGTGTTGAACGCGAAAATGTTGTTGATCAGGATCAGTGTCACCGGCGGCGAAACACCATCTTCCGGATAGGCGGCGACGAACGCATAGTCGCGCTCGCTAAAAGTTTCATCCCACATATTGTAGGCGATGATGTTGCTGACGACCTCTACTGTGCTGGGATATTTGCCCACCATCACCGGATTGATGCCTTGCCCCCAGACGATGTTGTTCTCCATTCGTCCGCCCGCCCACAGTTTGATACCCTGCAGGTGATTGCGCACCACGCGATTGCGCCGCACCACAATGCCGGGAACATTGCCTGTCTTGTCGCGGGAGTTGAGATCAATACCATCGCCGCCGTTGTCGTGGATATAACAATCCTCCACCAAGACATCGCGCCCTTTTTCCAACCCCAGCCCGTCGCCGCCGAAACCAGCCGCCAACCCCGAACCAGAGATTTCCAGACGCCGGAACGTCACGCGGTCACAGGGACCGGGCGTACAGTCTACGGCAGTGTAGACCACATCGCGAATGACACTGTCCTCCAAGATCACATCGCTGACTGGACCACTGGCGGGAGGTTGACCAGATTCGCCCTCGGTCAGATGCACGCCGGCTTCGCCACCGGACACGTTCAACCCGGAAAGGCGAACGTGATGATTGTCGCCGATCAATGTGACACCCCAAATGCGATAGCGGCTCACAGCAAAGCCAAGCAGATTTATGTAGGAAGTACCTCTTGACAGTTCCAGACTGCCCTGGATCGCGACCGCCTCCCCGGGAGCAGCAGTGAAAGTGATGGGACCCTCAGTCGTGCCAGAGCGAGAGAAAGTTATTACTTCGCCCTCGGCATAGGCTCCGGCGTGGACGCAGACAGTATCACCGGGCTGAGCCAAATCCACAGCATGCTTAAGTGTTCGCCAAGGAGCCGGGGCAGTACCTGCATTGCCGTCGTTGCCATTGGGAGCCACGTGTCGTGTACAGGAGGTTGGAATGCTGGAGACAGACGGGGTGACCGGCGGCTGTTGTGTCGGCGAGGGTAGTTGCTCTAAGGAAAATTGTGAGGTGGGCTGTGGCGCTGTTTGTGGAGACGGGACGCAGCAAGTCCAACTGACCACGATGACCAGCGCAATGATGCACGTGCAGCATGTTAGGCCGATCAGCGCAAGAACGGCGATGGGAAGGACAAGTTTTCTGCTTTTCATTTTGGCTGTTCCATACCGAATGACGCACTAAATTCCTGAATCTGGCACAAAACCTAATGCCCAGGGCAGAGATTGAGAATCCCTGCCCTCCCTGCTTCTCCCAGCAGATCTTAGAGGGCGACGGGATTGACTCGCTGTAGGTGTCGTTGGATGAAATACTGCAACTCACCTGGTACCAGTACTTGCTAGTGTCAATTGAAATGCCTGTGTCGTACGCGGCGGTCTGCCCCGGGTTGAGGGGCACAAGGATCGTTCGCGGTGCGTCTGCAATCGTGGTTTTTGCACCGCCGACAAACTCCTTTGCAACAGCCGAGCACGCAAGCTGAACGCCGATATCTTGCAGATGGCCTGGACCGTTGCTCGTGATCCTGACCCACACCTTTCCCTTGGGCGTGTTGTCTCGGTAGGGGTCAGTACCAGCCAAGTCGTATGTGATCACTGGCACCGTCGCGGTAACAACTGCGGGTTGTGAGAGGTTCTCAGAATAGACATTGTTGCCTGAGTCGGGGTCGTTGGGCGCAGTTATGGTGCGGGTCACCTTTCACTTTTCTTTCTCCTGCTTGTTTCTTTCTCCAACCAGCCTAGATCAACACAAATCTGTGCTGGGTGTTCAGCACTCGGGGCAGAAGATTGCCTCTCGTTTTTCTGGCTGGCTCAGAATCCGAAATTGATTGGTTTTTGAATCATAAAAGGCATAGTAACGATATACCCAGGTACTCCCCTCTTTGAACAAACCGTAGAATGCCAGGTCGCCCGACGCGCGGTCGCCGTTCGCGTCGAATCGGATGATCCCTGTGACTGGGGCGTATTTCTGGGTTGCGCTCGGAATCATTGCCGCCACCGCGTCGCCCTTGGCGGTTCCAGCTAGCAAGACGGCACGCGCAGCAATCTGCATGGCGTCGTACAAATAGACATGCTCTAGACGCGGCTCCCGTCCCAATTGTGCTTGGACAGCCGCCCGCATGCGGCGCAATGGTTCGTTCATCGGCAAATAAGACTCCACTCCCCACACGTTGTGGGCAAGGGCAAAGTCACGCGCATCCGGCAAAATTACCTGGTCTACAAAGTTCCCGCTACGCAAGGAAGGGTACAGAACAGCCGAAGACCAACGCACGCGAGATAATGTAGCATCTTGAGTTGCGTGGTGCAGAATGTTGAGATCCTCGCCTTCCCAGACAGCCATAAAAACGATCGTCTGTTCGTCTGCTCCCAACTTGGCTACTTGCGCCGAGAGTTGAGCCACTTGCGGCGCATAGTCTTGTACCTGCGGGTGGGTTGGGGGAATCGGAACCAAGGCGGTTGGGTATCCTTTCGCCTTGAATTGCGCGACAAACTCATCGGCATACCTTGGACCCCAG
>Ga0315289_10015909_pt1 | contig 10419 bp, 9 predicted proteins | sample YL17G11_40_MG_FD_203452 | JGI IMG/M metagenome (GOLD analysis project Ga0315289, IMG submission 203452) | Sediment microbial communities from Yellowstone Lake, YNP, Wyoming, USA - YL17G11_40 | ecosystem: Environmental > Aquatic > Freshwater > Lake > Sediment | place: USA: Wyoming | collected...
TTAGACTTCAGGGCAGGCTTATTCCACCATACTTCGGTTTGTTTCCTCCCCCAAAGGGTGGCATTGCTACGGAACGATCGGGATCAGGCTGCACATTCAACAAACTCTTTCATAGGTCAATGGTTTCTGATCCCGCCTTCTTCCGCCGACGAGCGGTTCGAGTGCAGGGCGACCCGGTTGCCTTCGCTGTCTTCGAAATGCGCTATGAAGCCGTATTCTCCAATGCCCATTCTGGGCAGGAGCGTTTTGCCGCCATGCGCATTCACCTTCTTGAGCGTTCCTTCTATGTCGTCGACGGTCAGATACACCAGCGTACCGGCGTGCGCTGGCACATAACCCTCGGCCTTGACGAGTGAACCGGTCGCTCCGGCGGCATCCTGCTGCATGGGAAACCACGCCATTTTCAGCGGCCCCATTTCCATCGTTTTCAGTTCGACGCCAAGCACGGATTCATAGAATCTCTTGGCCCTGTCCAAGTCTTTGACCGGGATCTCGAACCAATTCACCGGATTCATTTGTTCGGCCATGATATCCTCCTTTCCATCTCGGGCGCATACCACCCGCGGTTAGCGGTCCGTTGGACTAACGGGCTCGTCTTATTCCGGCTTGGCCAGAAACGCCTGCTTGGCATGCCGGTCAAAACCGGCCGCTTCATAGAAGCTGTATGTCCCCTCGTTCTTTCTGCCCGTAAGCAGCATGACCTTGTAACAATGCTTGCTCCACGCATACCCCAGGGCGTGTTCGAGCACGGCCTTTCCATACCCTCTGCGTCTGAAATCCTTGTGCGTCACCACATTCTCGACCACGCCGTACGGTCTGCAGCCGCGCGTGAGATTCGGAATGATGCTCAACATGCACGAGGAAACGAGCTTCCCCTCGATGTAGACCCCAAAGTACTTCAGGCGAGGGTTTCCCTGTATTTCCCGCCACGCCGCCTCCACGTGGGCTCTCTCTGGCAACGGGACGTCCGCATCGTGCAGATGTGCATAGAGGCCGAGGAGATCATTCAGTTCGGATGGGTGGAGTTCTCTCATTTCCATATTCGGAACCATCGGGGTCAGATCGCAGCCTTCAACAAAAACTCTTTACTCTGTACTATGTAAATTGTTGAAACCTGGCCCTGGATGTATACTTTTGACTGTCCGCTGGAATGCGTTATCAGGCATCCGCGAGCGCGCCGTTGGTTCACCCTCACCCTTGGTACTCGTACGAAACCTCGGTAACGCGGCCTTTCCAGTACATCTGGGGGCCTTCCGGAAGCAGCCACTCAACCTCGCCCCGTACAGGGATGCGCATGCCGTCACGTTCTTCATAATCAAAGAAGCGCCCCTGCCACGGAGTGGGAACATCGCGACCGTCCACATTGCGGGCACGGTCGGCTGCGAAGACGCTGTGCACAAAGCCATCGCTGCCGAAGCGAAACTCGAGGGACACCGTGGTCCCGGCGACGCTGATGGTCGCACGCGCTCTCGAGTCGTCAATCGCCGTCCACACCACCCCTTGCGATGGCAACAGCGCAGTCGGGTACCATGCCGCCTCAGCGAGATAGCGTTGCAGTGCGCCGGCAGCGATGCCCGGGGTCCCCTCGACCGCTACCAGGCGGACCGTGCCCAACAGGCTGGCGTACATGTAGCCACGACCGTCCACGAACGCATCACGCACCCGCACCGCGAGTCCAGACGCCATGCGAATACGCGCGTCCCACACAAAGCCTGCCGGCTGAGCGCCCACGTACTGTGTGGCCGTGAAAGGACGCCAGCCGTTCTCCTTGGGTCGCACCAGGAAGTCGCCCTGCTGCAACAGCCGCGCGCGGCGCACGATCGGCTGTCCATCGCTCAGCACAGCGCGAAAGTAGCGTTTGACCGGGGCGGGCAGACCTTCGAGCTCGGCCGCAGAGAACGCACCAGACGGCAAGGCAGCGCCTGGGCCGTTCACGCGCGTGATGAGATCCGCGGTCTTGGCCTGCCAGCGATAATTGGCGAATGCCAGCACGCCAAACACTCCCACCAACACCAACGCGAGGATGAAGAGGATTCTCAAGGATACTCCCATCTATACGCAGGATGCCTAACAGCAGCTATCAGTGGTGGCGATAGACGTCCGCCGGATCGCAGTGTTAGGCAATTCTCTGCTTACTTCTTCAAGATGGTGCCCAGCACTTTCTCTTTTTCAAGCTTCTTGGTGCAGAAGAACCAATCGTAGCAGGTCATATCTTGCTTTCCTTCCATGCGCTCCTTGGCAATACCACAAGAACCAGCTGGCGGCACAATGACTTCATCACCGGGTCGCCAATCTGCAGGCGTTGCTACGGAGAATGCATCGGCCGTCTGCAAGGCAATAACTACGCGATAGAGTTCATCAAAATTTCTTCCGAGGCTGAGGGGATAGTAGATGATGGTACGGATAATCCCCTTGGGGTCGATGACAAACACCGCGCGAACCGCCTTGGTTGAGCTTTCACCCGGCTGGATCATTCCATATTTCTTGGCGATTTCCATTGTAATGTCTTCAATCAAGGGGAATTTGACTTCGACATTCTTCATGCCTTTATACTCTATTTTGTCCTTGATTGTGCGAAGCCAAGCAATGTGGCTGTACAATCCATCCACGGAAAGCCCAATCAATTTGCAGTTTGCCTTTGCGAACTGTTCTTCCATCGAAGCAAATGTCATGAACTCCGATGTGCAAACCGGGGTGAAATCAGCCGGGTGACTGAAGAGAATAACCCAACTGCCCGAATACTGCTCGGGGAAGTGGATCTCGCCCTGGGTTGTTACAGCCTTGAAGCTGGGAGCCTTTTCACCGATGCGCGGCATTGAGGCACTCTGTGTTTTATTGTTCGTTTCCATCGTACTGTCTCCTTTTGTAATATTTGCGCCATGGTCATTTTGCCAGGCAATTATTGGCGCTCTACAATTGCCTACAATTACTATACAGAATCAATTCTGTATAGCCATATAGGGTTGTCTTTTGCGAAATTGAACTACTTGTAATCGATTGTCTGCTCAACACTCGTCCCTGAACGCTTATGTCTGCCACCGGTAATGTGCGCGCCGCTTGTCCGCCCAACCGTCCGGGCCATGCTCTCTGATGAGCGCCAGGTGATGCTCCAGGTTGGGATGGACCGCCTTGAGCGGTTCGAGCAATTCGCAAACGCTATGCTCCGCGCACTCCCAACATCCGGCCAAGGCATGACTCGTGACACACGCCCGAACCTCGCAGTTGGGCTTGCCCCCGCCTTTGGTGCAAGGCGCCACGCATTGCAAATCTCCGATCGAACGCAAGACTTCCCGGAACTGCGCATAGCCGCCAAACACCGGACTGGTATGGGATTTCAATTCCGCGTAGTGCTCGAAGCGGAGCTCATCCAGCAGATCCGTTAGCTCTTTGACCATCGCAAAGAGCCGTGGGTGGGACGGGATGCAGTCCAGGCAGTACAAGCCGCACAAGGCCGTGAAGCGTTTGCGCATGCCATGCTCCATTCTATTGAGCAATTCCGGAAGATACGTTTGTTTCCAGTCGACCCCCTCACCCCATTCCTCTCCCCCGGGAACGGGGGAGAAGGGACGGGTGAGGGGGCAACATGGGTAATTACGGCAGACTCCGTCTTTTGCAGGTGAAGTCCAGGTTCTCGCCGCTCATGATTGCACTGCATTCCACAGGGAAAATACTAAGCCTGGGCGCTATGGTTGTCAATGCTGGCATGTGGGGTTCTGCATCGCGTTTGAGATCCTTCGCTGCGTTCAGGATGACACAAGAATCCGCTCTGCAGGCGCGATGCATTGCGCCTCTCCATGGTTTCGGGCGAGAGCTGGGTGGCGACGGCAAAGGGTCAGAGGGGGATTTGGTCGAGATCGGTCTCCCACTGGTGCTCGATGAGGGCCAGGCGGTTGATCTGGTTGGTGCCCTCGTAGATCTGGGTGAGACGGGAGTCGCGCCAGAGCCTTTCCGCGCTGTTGTCATGCACGTAGCCGTGGTCGCCCATGAGTTCGAGGGCCTGGTTGCAGACCTTGAAGGCGATGTCGGAGGCCACGACCTTGGCTGTAGCAGAAGCGGACTGGTAGCAGCGGAACTGGCCGCAGCTGTGCCAGATCATGGCGCGGGCGGCCCAGAGGCTCATGAGCATGTCCGAGAGCGTGAGCTGGATGTCCTGGTAGTCGATGAGGCGCTTCGGTCCCAGCATCGTCCGCCGGCAGAATGCGAGCGTGTGTTCGAAGGCGCCCCGGCCGTGGCCTAACGCCATGGCGCCCACCACGGGCCGCGAGTAGTTGAGCACGTTGCGGTTGTTGGCCCAGCCGCTCCGCAGCCTTCCCACGACGTTCTTGGACGGTACGAACACGTCCTCCAGGACAAGTTCGGAGGCGTCGGCAGCGCGCTGGCCCAGCTTGTGCTCGCGCCGACCGACGGAGAAGCCCGGCATGTCTTTCTCGACGAGGAAGCACGTCCAGGATTCGATCCCCTCACCGTCGAGCTTGGCGTAGAGGGTGACCTTGTCGGCGATGGCGCCGTCGGAGATGAAGCACTTGCGGCCGTTGAGGATGAAGCCGCCTTTAGTCTTGCAGGCCGTGGTGACGAGGTGCGCGCGCGTGGCACCCTCGGTATCTTCCACGTCGGAGCCTGCACCGGGCTCGGTGATGGCGAAGGCCAGGGTCTCGGGCGTTCCCCTGCGGATGCGCCAGTAGAGGGGGAGCAGGTGGCGCAGCATGGTGGGGATGTGGCCGGAGAGCATGAGCGGGGCGCAGCCCAGGTGGTGGGCCAGGAGTAGCAGCGCGAGGCCGCCGCACTCGGCGGCGAACTCCTCGGCCACCACCGCCAATTGGAGGACGGTGGACTGCAGGTAGGCTGTCAGGCTTGCGTTCCCGATGGGAAAGGGCAGCATGATGGTCTGAAAGCCCATGTGCGTCGCGATTTGCAGGATCGGCCGCGGGTCGTAGCCGAAGGGGTCGAGGTCGGCGGCCAGAGCGTCCGGCCGGATGTGCGCGCGGGCGAACTGCTGCGCTCGGCGGCGCCAGCGGCGGGCGCCGAGCGGCAGACGCTGCGTGTCGCGCTCCCAGAGGGTCTTCTCACCCCGGTCGACGAACAGGCGTCCCAAAAGGTTCAGGTTCCTGCCCGCGCCCGGCATCTTCAGCGCATCGATGCGTTCCTGAAGGGAGCGTTCTTCCGGTTTCATGGCTTCACCTCCGCGACTTCGAAGATGAACTGCTTGAGATAATTGGGTGTGCCGGCAGACGATTTCAGCACGGTCACATCTCTGAGGCGCTTTTCCATGCCATAGTCCTCCATGTAGCCATAGCCGCCGAAGACCTGGAGGGCGTCGGTGACGGAAGACGCACAGAGTTCGAGGGTGGCTAGGCGGGCGATGGCGCAGGCGCGCAGGAGCGCGGGAGAGTCGGGTCCGCGGGCGGCGGTCTGGCGTACGAGGGCGCGCGAAACTTCCAGGTTCGCCTCGGCGCCGGCGATGAGCATGCGCACGGCAGGGAGGTTCTCGATCAAGGTTCCGCCCTGGTAGCGCTCGGCGGCGTACTTACGTGCGGCGCGCACGGCGCCCTGGGCGATACCGGTGGCGATGGCGGCGATGCCGAGCCAGTGCAGGCTCACGGCCCGCGTAAGGAGGGGCAAGGCGTTCCCGTCATCGAGGCGGTCCGCATGGGGGATGAATGCATCCTTGAGCGTGAGGTGCGCAAGCCGGCAGGCCCGCAGGCCGGTCCGATGCTCGACGGGGGTGACCTGTAATCCCGCGGCGGATTCGGGGATGAGGAAGCAGCCCCAGTTCTCCTCGCCGGCGACCCGGCAGAAGAGCACATAGGCCTCGACGCCGGGCATGGCGTAGACGAAGGGCTTGGTCCCGCTGACCAGGCATCCATCCCATGCCGGACGGGCTTCGGTGAGGATGCGCGCCGGAGCGTCCCGGGAGGGGCTGTGCAAGGTCCCGTAGCCCGGCAGGCCGCATTCCTCCTGGATGGCCGGGGCAACCTTGATGAGAGGGCCGGGCAGCACCCGACCGGAATGCATGACCACCTGGGAGGCGAGCCCCTGGACATGGAGGTTCATAGCGATGCCGCCGCAGACCTCGGCGAGAACGGCGAGCAACTCCGCCGACAGCTCCAGACCTGCCTGATGGAGGGCTGAGCCCCAGATGCCGTACTCGTAACCGGGCTGGGTCCGGTCGGGCGAGGCGGCGAGCCCGATCTCGAACGCCTTGTCGAGCACGGCCGGGAGCTTCCCCGTGTCGCCGTCGGGGTGCTTCCCGTCGAAGATCGCGGCGACGGTCTTGGCGGCAAAGGTGCGGGTGACGTCGATGAACCCGCGCAACTCTTCTGTTCCGTTCGGTGCAGGAGACATGGCCGGTATCCCTCCTCTCGAATCTCCAAACGATTCCACGGCAATGCTGTCTTGCTGAAATACTAGAATAATGCACAGCACGCAGATGTCAATCTTCAAAGGGCTGTTGCTCAAATGCCAGACTCCATAGAATACCAAGGAATGCGGTTCTTCCCTGCGTTCAGCATGACAACTTTTTCAAAGCATCAACCATGTCACCCTGAGCGAAACGAAGGGTCGCATGCCTCGATTCCATGCAGATTGGGATTGGGATGTGAGCACAAGACTCTCGGCGACTGACCTTCCGCACCTGCCCGGTCTATCCCTGCCGTAAGTTTTTCCTTTATCTTTTTGCAAAGCAGCATTATTATTTTTTTGGAAATATTCCCCGCAAGGGTTCGAAATGAGGGAGGTGACACATGCAGAAAACCAGGGAGCAGGATGATTTCTTTGCCGATATTGAGCAGGTGGATGTCTATGCCGCCGGGCAGAAGGTCAAGCTGCCGATCTTCTACCGCGACGCGCGGGCGCACCTGGCCATCTTCCCCGCCAGCATCTTCGCCCTCAAGCGCCTGCTGCCCGACCCGCGCTTCGTGCCGGCGCAGATCCTCCCGGGCATCGGGGGCATCGGGCTGGCGAGCTTCGAGTACCATGACACGGACGTCGGGCCGTACAACGAGTTCGCCTTCAGCGTAATGCTCAACAACCCGCACTTCCACCAGGTCCCGTGCTATAACCTCCTGCGGCAGATGCTCCAGTTCAACTTCTACCCCTACATCCATCACCTGCCGGTGACCACGGAGGCCGCGCTCCGGTGGGGCATCGACTTTTCCGGTTTCCCGAAGTTCTTGGCGGCCATCGATTTCAGCGACACCCCCGAATGGATGACCTGCGAGGTGAAGGAGAGAGGCGAACTCATCTGCCGCATCCGGGGGCGGAAGATTGCAGCCCCGCTGAGCCGGGTGATGAAGTTCCTCATCCGCCTCTACCAGTACCGCCAGCCGCAGACCACGGAGTTCAAGGTGAACGCGCGCCAGTTCGGGATCTCTCTGAATCCCGCCCATGTGGAGCTCACCCTGGGATCCTCACACCCCGTCGCCCAGGAACTCTCCCGCACCCTGCTTCTCAATCGTGCCATCATGTACTTCTACTTCCCGCGCGTGCAGTTCCTGCTCTACGGCCCGGAGAATCTCTCCCTGCCGCTCATTAATTTCCTCATCCAGAAAGGGATGGGGATCCCGCTCGACAACCTCAAAGGGAAATAACCCTGCGGATTACATCCCCGACCCCCCCTGATCTTCTCAGGGGGGAAATAGGGGGCTGGGGGGCTTCAGATTCTTCAGTATTGCATGGTAAACCAGGCGATGCCGGTCATCTGCTCTGGTGCATCTCCTGTGACATACCAGAAGATACAGCTATCCGATGGCACGAGGAGATACCAGAGCAGATTAGTGGTATAGGAGGTACCGCTTCCGGCGTACAATTCTAAAAAGGCACCTGTATCAACAGCGGCATACAGATGGTAGCGGGAATTGTTCCGGCCCGACCACAGAAACGTCGGTTTGGTCGAGATTGTGGAATTGCGCGCCGGGCTGACGAGCTGGAGAGAGCCCAGTTTTCCCTGCACCGTTACCGTCACGGTGTCAGGCTTGCCCGTCTTCATGCCGTCGTAGACCCTGAGCTCGAACACGTATATCCCTGCCAGGAGCGGCTGGAAGGAAGACTTGGCGCTGTTCGGAGACTTGAGCGACACGCGCGGGCCTCCACACTGGGACCAGATGTAGGAGAGCGATAGGCCCTCGGGGTTGCGGCTCGCGCTTCCATCTAGGAGAACTTCCGTGTCGGGAAGGGCGGCGAGATCATATCCGGCCTCCGCCACGGGCAGGCCTTTGCCGCCATTCACGCTCACCACGACGGTGTCCTCGCTCTGTGTCTTCCCATCTGCGACGACGACCCTGAATTTCAGCACCCCGGCGACGGTCGGTGTGAACTGGATGCGCGATCCGGTGGCCGGTGACCATACAACCCGTGCGCCTGCTTCCTGAATCCACCGGAACGACAGGGGATCGTTGTCTGGGTCATACGATGTGCCTGCATCCAGCGTTACGAGGTCGCCGATCCAGGCCTTGATATCATTGCCGGCCTCGGCTTCGGGCGGCGTGTTCTTGTTCAGGACCCGGATCATCACCCGGTCGGGCACCGCCGAGACCTTCGCGTCAGAGACACCGAGTTCGAACCCATAGGTACCCTCGTAAACAGTATCGAACCATGACCGCGCCCCAGAAGAATCATGCAGGTTCACCATGGGGCCGGATACCTGTACCCAGTTATATCGCACGGTATCCTTATCCGGATCGGTCGATCCGAACCCGTTGAGTATCACCCGCTGTCTGAGGGGGGCGTCTCTGTCGAACCCGGCATCGGCAGTGGGTGCATGATTGGAGCTGTTCACCGTCACATAAACATCATCCGCTGCGCCAGTGTTCATCCCATCGTTGCATGCCACGGAAAACCGGTAGAGGCCCGGGGTTTTGAGCACAAGCTCGAGATCCTGGCCCGTCGTTGTTGGCAACTGAATCGACGGTCCACTCCGTTGCGACCAGGTGTATTTCAAGGTATCGCTGTTGGGATCGACACCGGTGGCATGGAGCCGTGTCTTCTGACCGGCGTCTATAGCCATGTCGCCGCCGGCATCGACGCTCGGGGCAACGTTGGTCACCGTGATATCGACCTGGTCACTCGCGGAGGTCTTCCCGTCCGAACACGTGAGCCGGAACCGGTAAAGGCCTGCCTTAACCGCCAGAAAACTGGCGCGTGCCGACGTGGGATTCCGGATCACGACCTGGATGGGGCCCAAGACCTGCGACCACGCCCAGGTTATGCTGTCGCCGTTCGGATCACGCGTGGCCGAACCGTCAAGGTTTGCGCGCGTGGGCGCTGTCTGCTGGTTCGCCCCGGCCTCCGTCCTGGGTGCATTGTCCGTGGAATTACAGGGGTTGGTATGAGCGAGGTATTCTTCGTAATTTGTTACCCCGTCGTTATCTGCATCCAAGCCCGCATCATTGGGATTATTCGGGTCAAGCCTATAGGCAACCTCCCATGCATTTGGCATCCCGTCCCCGTCCGTGTCGAGCCCGAGATCGATGCTGTCGCTCACCGGCGCGCTCCAATTGCCTGCAGCGTCCCTGAACATTGCATAGACGGTCTTGGTGCCATCCCCCTGGGTGAGGGTCCATGCCTGGGTGGTGCTATACGCCACCTCGGCCGACCATGCTTTGCCGTCGTTGGAGAGTTTCATGCCCGCGACCGAGCCGGATGCATCCGTGGCTTTGAGCGTTAGGGAGACGCCCCGCGTCGGCGTTAACGCCGCCCCGGCATTGATGATGATGCTCCCGGAGGGTGGCGTCGTATCCCGGTCTGGAATGTAGATGTTCACTTCATCGGAAAACGGGGATTCTTTCCGACTCGTGTCGAAGGCCGTGAGCGCTACATAGTATCTTTTGCCGTTTTCGAGGTTGTCGATCCGGCAGCTCGTGGCGTCCCTGCCGACCTTGAGAGGGGTGCCATACGTGGCCTCCTGTAGGCCATAGAAAACCTTGTAGCCGTCGAGATCGGCCTCTTGATTCCGGTTCCAGCTGACCTGGATGGAGGCCGCCAGGACCGGCAGAGGGGAAAGGAGGAGCAAGAAGGAAACAACCCGCAGCAAATACGCCCATACATGTCTCATGCCAGAACCTCCTCGTTGAAGAATCCAATGGCATTTGCATGGCAAAAAGCGGGCCAAAAATCTGATCAAATATAATCAGGGGGTTATAAGAAACGAGCGCTGGGGCGTGTACCATTTCGTGCATGCATGTCCAAATTTGTCCGCGGGCATTGAAAAAGCTCTATCTCCCCTTGGATCTCAAGGGGGATCAAGGGCCCACCGTAGTCGCTTCTGCAGCCCAGGCATTCAGGCCGTGATCGCCGAGCAGGAGGGTTTCCCCATGCACCAGGGGGATCAGACGATCGAGAAGGCCAGCCTTTTCCAGCTCCCGCCGCATGTCCTGGGGCGGGAAATGCACGGGCTCTTCCCCGAGGCGGAACGTGCCCCAGTGG
>Ga0315289_10015910_pt1 | contig 10419 bp, 8 predicted proteins | sample YL17G11_40_MG_FD_203452 | JGI IMG/M metagenome (GOLD analysis project Ga0315289, IMG submission 203452) | Sediment microbial communities from Yellowstone Lake, YNP, Wyoming, USA - YL17G11_40 | ecosystem: Environmental > Aquatic > Freshwater > Lake > Sediment | place: USA: Wyoming | collected...
CTGCGGAGCCTGCCCCGAACTTGAAAACCGCCAACGGCGCAAGTCGTTCGTGGGTTCGAATCCCACCCCCTCCGCCACGTGCACAGGCATGTCCCGCCACGTGTCGCTTCTGCGGGACACTGGTCGCGCCGCTTGACCTGACCCTAAGGGTCATCCCTACCATCGAAGGTGTTCCTGGCGTCGACCAGCCGGGCGTTCCGGCGCAGGAAGCGAGGCTGTATGTCGGAAGTCACGGACGAGCAGCGGGACTCGACGCAGGTCGCGCCACAGGAAGCCCGATTCACCCGACGGCGCATGCTGGTCTGGACGGCCGGCGTCTCCGCCGCGACGGTCGCCGCCGCACTCGGCGTGATCGGGCTGCCGCCGGTCATCGCCCCCGCGCTGCGCAACGACAACGCCGGCTGGACCGCCCTCGGCCGGATCGGCGGGTCGGACCCCGAGGTTGTCGACCTCTCGGTCGCCGGCACCGTCGTGCCGACGAGCTTCATCCGCACCGTGACCGACGCCTACTTGCCGCCTCAGGAGCAGGAGACGCCCGTGTTCCTGGTCTGCGGCGGCGGCGACCAGTTCACCATCTTCGACGCTCGCTGCACGCACCTCGGCTGTCCGCTCAGCTGGAGCTCGACGTCACGCGAGTTCCTCTGTGCCTGTCACGGCGCCGTCTACAACGAGCGGGGTGAAGTCACGGACGGACCGCCGCCGCGTCCGCTCGACCGCTACGAGTCCAAGGTCGAAGACGGCGTCCTCTACGTCGGTCGACTGCGGGAGAGCGAGTCGTGAGCCCCGCCAGGCGATCCGGCGCCGGTCCTCTCGCACGCGGCTTCGACGCCATCGATGAGCGCCTCGAGGTACGTCGCCCGCTCTCTCGGATACTGAACAAACCCTTGCCCGAAGGGATCACCTGGTACCACTGCTTCGGCGGTATGACCTTCTTCACATTCGTCGTGCTCGCGGTCACCGGGGTGATCCTGGCCTTCTACTACGTGCCTTCGCCCGATCACGCGCGCGCCTCGGTCGCCTGGATGGACAGCTCGCTTCCCCTCGGCTCGGTCGTGCGCAACCTCCATCGCTGGAGCGCCTACGCCATGGTGGTCCTCGTCCTCTGCCACATGGTCCGCGTGTTCGTACACGCCGCCTATCGCAAGCCGCGGGAGCTGAACTGGGTGGTCGGCGTGCTGATGCTGCTCATGGTTCTCGCCTTCGGCTTCACCGGCTACCTGCTGCCCTGGGACCAGAAGGCGTACTGGGCGACGAACGTGGGCATCAACATGGCCGACTCGGTGCCTCTGGTCGGCCCCTTGATCGCCGACCTGCTGCGCGGCGGCCCCGAACTGGGGGCTCTCACCCTCCTGCGCTTCTACGCCGCCCACGTCTTCGTACTGCCAGCTGGCCTCATCCTGGGGCTGATCTTCCACTTCGCGATGGTGCGCCGCCAAGGCATCGCGACCCCACTGTGAGGATGACCATGCTTCGCGCAACGGACCCAGATACCGATGCCCTGCAGAACGACGAGGCGCGCCGCACGGCCAGGCCTTTCTTCCCCGATCTCTTCGCCGTGGAGGCCGCGGTCGCCCTCGGTATGCTGATCGCGCTCACAGCGCTGGCCGCGCTGACGAAGGCCCCGCTGGAGGACACCGCGAGCCGCAACGCCGCAGGCTTCAGCCCGCGGCCGGAGTGGTACTTCCTCTGGTTGTTCCAGCTTCTGAAGTACTTCAAGGGGAGCCTCGAAGCCGTCGGCACCACCCTCGTGCCGGCTCTGCTCGTCGCGCTCCTCCTCGCGGTGCCGTTCGTCGACCGGCGACCCCCAAAGACGACCAGTCTCTTCGGTCGCACGCGGCCGCTGAGGCTGCTGCCGCGCATCATTGCCGTCGTCGCCGTGGCGCTCCTGTTGTCCCTGACGATCGTCGCCGCTGTGTCCGATCGTGGGGCTACTCCGACCTCCGTACCCGTGACGATCCCGGAGTGGCCCCCGGAATCCCATCTGCAGGACCTGCAGAAGAACGAGGCGACATCCGCCGCCCGACCCACCGCCTTCCACACGACAAGGGGGAACGATGTCCGAAACGCCTGACATGAAGAGAGACAAAGAACTGGGGATGGACGCCAAGATCACTCGCCGCGACTTCTTGGACGGCGTCGCCCTGACGGTCGGCGGCGCGATGCTCGCCGGGTCGGCGGTCGGCGGATCTGCCGCTCTCCTGGCGGGATGCGGAGAGACAGGGACGCTCGAGACGCCGGCATCGCAGGCCTATCCTCCGGCGCTGACCGGCCTGCGCGGCAGCATCAACCCCGCCCTTGCCGTCCCTCACGCCCTGAGGGACGGCTCCTTCTGGCAGAACCAGGAGGACCCGAAAGACACCGGTGAGAGCTACGACCTCGTGGTCGTTGGCGGCGGCATCAGCGGGCTTTCAGCCGCCTACGTGTACACGCGCGACAACCCCGGCACACGCGTCCTGGTGCTCGACAACCACGACGACTTCGGCGGCCACGCACGACGCAACGAGTACACGCCGGTGGTGGGGAGCTTCGGCCGTCTGATCATCGGCTACGGCGGCACACAGTCGATCGACCACCCCAGGACCTTCAGTCGTCAGGCGAAGGCCGTCCTGGCCGAGATCGGCGTCAAGCTCGAACCCTTCTACAACTACTACGAGGGGGAGGGTGGCCGTCAGGACTTCTACGCGAAGCACGGGCTGGTCCTCTCGGCCACCTTCTTCGACAAGGAGACGTGGGGCAGCGACTACCTCGCCATCGGCGATCCTTGGGCGGGTCTCTACAAGTACCTCAAGGATGCGCCGATGTCGGAGCAGGGGAAGAAAGACGTCGCCATGCTGCGCGAGAACCCCAAGGACTGGCTCCCCGGCCTGACGCAAGAGGAGAAGTGGGCGAAGCTGACGGAGCTCACGTACACGCAGTGGCTGACCGACTACGCCAAGGTCGATCCCGACGCCGTCAAGTACCAGTCCAAGGCGTCGAGCGGTTACTGGGGCTACGGCGCCGACGGCATCGGCGCCATCGACGCGTGGGCCGACTGGTACCCGGGCTTCGACGGCCTCGGTCTCAGCTGGAACAAGCCCTACAAGTACAACGCCCCGACGGAGAAGCAGTTCTGGGAGGAGGAGCCTTACATCTACCACTATCCTGACGGCTGCCACGGCATCGCCCGCCTGCTCGTCCGCCAGCTCATACCCGACGCCCTGCCGGGCCGGACCCAGGAAGATCAGGTGCTGGCCCGTCTCGACTACGCCCGTCTCGACCAGCCCAGCAATCGAACCCGAATCCGCCTCTCGAGCCCGGTGGTCAAGGTGCGCAACACGGACGGCGGGGTCGAGGTCCAGTACGTGCGGAACGGGGAGGTGCAGAGCGTCAAGGGCAAGGGCGCCGTCATGGCCTGCTACTACTCGATCCTGCCCTACATCGTCGAGGACTATCCCGAGGTGCAGAAGAAGGCCGCCCACTTCTCGACCAGGATCCCGCTGCTCTACGCCAACACGCTGATCTCGAACTGGCGCGCCTTCGAGAAGCTGAAGATCCAGGGTATCAACACGGTCGGTCCGGGTTCGTTCTGGCTGAGCTTCGACCTCGACATGCCGGTGAGCATGGGCGGCTACGAGCACCCCAGTGACCCCGACCAGCCCATCCTCCTTCACTGGAACGCCACGCCGTGCGAACTCGGCATGAACCCGCGCGAGGGGGTGCGGGTCGGCCGGCAGAACCTCTACAAGATGACGTTCGAGGACCTGGAGAGGAAGATGCGCGACCTCATGGCGAGGTCGCTCGGGTCGGCCGGTTTCGACCCGGCCACGGACATCCAAGCGATCACGATCAACCGCTGGGCGCACGGCTACGCCTTCGAGTACGCCATGCCGTGGGACAAGGACTTCTACCCCAACGGCCCCCTGCCCGGCGACGTGGCCGCGACGCCGGTCGGCAAGATCACCTTCGCCAGCACCGATCGGCGCTCGCAGGCCTACGTCGACTCGGCGATCGACGCGGCGGTGCTGGCGGTGGGCGAGCAGTCGGCGTAGGAACGACTCCAGCCTCTCCGACCTTGGGAGGTCCTGCAGGCCGGGCGGGCGGCGTCTCGACGCCGCCCGCCCGGCCTGCCTACGCGTCTACCCTTCTCCCTTCGGAAGGCCGTATCATACGAGCCGATTTCATGATCGGCGTCATCCACTGGTGGGTCTGTGGAGGATCGACGGGTTTCGCCTACAAACCGCGTTGACGAAGCGCGGGACGCTTCGGCGGGCACCCAAGTGCCGACTGAAGCGGTGCGCCAGAGCACGATTCCTGCAGGCGACCGTCGTCTGCCTATCGGCGTCTTCGCAAGCCTCACGCATCTGACCCACAAAGCACTCAAGACGTACGAACGCTACGGGCTTCTGCGCCCCGCTCACGTCGACGCCGAGACCCGCTACCGCTTCTACGCTCTGCACCAGGTGCGCACCGCCGAGATCATCCGCGTGTTGCGCACCGCCGGCATGCCGCTGCGAGACATCGCTGGAGTCCTGGCTGACGAGGACACCACGTCTTTGGCTGCCCTTCTAGGCCGACACCGGGAACACCTCGCCGCGGAGTTGACGGCGACGGACCGACTTCTCCACCACCTTGAGTACGTCCCTACCGATCCACGCGGCGGTCTGGCTCTCGAGATCGCCGTTCACGACGTCCCGGCCCACTGCGCACTGATCTGCGCAGGACGGTGCACCTTCGAGACTCACGAGACGACGGTCGACCGGTTGCTCGATCGACTCGGCGCGCTGACCCACGCAAAGGCGTTGAAGGTACTCGAGCGCGAGACCGCCACCTACTTCTCGGACTTCGACCTTACACACGACTATCGCGTGGAGGTCAGCGTCCCGGTCGACATCCGTGACGATGGGCGCCGAACGCTTCCGCCGTCGTGCTGTCTCGTGCCGGCAGCCAAGGTCGCCGGTGCCATACACCGTGGCCCCTATCACGAGATGAGCGCGACGTTCGCCTCTCTCGTCGCCTGGGTCACCGACCGCAACTTGCCCGTCACCGGGGAGTTCAGTGAGACCTACCTCATCGACGAGCGTGATACCGACGACCCTGATGCCTACCGCACCGCGATTGGTCTGATGATCGCCTAGCGCTCACTCCTCCATCGCCGGACCGCCGCGACGGCTCCTCACGATCAGCCAGACGACGATGCCGACCACCACGACGATCGCCACGATGATGGCGACCCACAGGCCGAGCTGGCTCTCGTCCTCCTCGACTGCTTTGGGCGTGAGCTGCCAGTAGGCCAGCGGGTTCTCTGCGGTGAGGAACGCCGGTCCCCTGCCGTCCAGCGAGCGCGACCAGCCGTCCCACTTGTCCGTGCGATAGGCCTGCAGCTTGAACGGGAAGACAGTCGTGAAGCACGGGCAGTCCTCGTACATCACTTCCTGCATCTGGTGGATGTACTCGGCGCGCTTGTCCGGGTCCAGCTCGCTCTCCTGCAGATCGTCGAGGCGCTGGTACTCGGCGTTCGCCCACGAGAACTCGTTCCAGCCCTCGATCTGCTCGGTCGTGAAGCACGTGAGCGTCTGGCCGGGGTCGAGGTAGCCGTCCCACGACCAGTAGTAGGCGTCGAAGTCGGGTCTGAACGTGTCGCCCTCGTAGCCCCAGATGTTGTCGAAGTAGACGCCGGAGTCCTCCACGGTGAAGACGACGTCGACGCCCACGGCCCTCCACCAGCCGGCGATCAGCTTGCAGGCGCGCTGCGCGTCGGCAGCCCCGGAATCGGCCCAGAGACGGAGCTTGATCGGCTTGCCCTTGTACTCGCGCACGCCGTCGCCGTCGGTGTCGGGGTAGCCGGCGTCGTCGAGGATCTGCTTCGCCATGTCGGGGTCGTAGTTGCGCGCCTGACTCGCGTCGGGCGCCCAGGCGAAGTCGGGATCCTTCCACGACTCCGGCGGCAGGAAGGTGTACCCCACCCACCCGTGGCCGCTGTAGGCGGTCTCGAGCATCTTCTCGCGGTCGACCGCGTACTCGAGGGCGCTGCGGAACTGCGGGTCACGCAGGGCCGGATGCCCGCCGGACTCGCCCTCGTAGCAGTTGAAGCCGACGTAGTCCCAGTTGTACCAGGGGTACTCGATGGCCTCGATGCCCTCCGTCGCCTTCAGCTCATCGAACTGCGCCGGCGGGAAGAGGTAGATCGCGTCGAGCTTGCCCGCCAGGAAGTCCTCCACCATCGTGTCGCCGTTCTGGTAGACGACGAACATGATCTCGTCGTTCGTCGGCGCGCCGAGATAGAAGTCCTTGTTCGCCGCCATGCGCAGGTAGTCGTTGCGCTTCCACTCGACGACCTGGTAGGGCCCGTTGCCGATATGCGGCGGGTCGTTCTGGAAGGTCAGGCTCGCCTCCTTGGCGCTCAGCTTGCCCCAGATGTGCTCGGGCAGGCAGGGGATCCAGAGCGTGAGCATGCTGGCCACCGGCTGGCTGCAGATGACCCGGTAGGTGAGCTCGTCGACGACCTCCGCCCGCTCGACGCCGGCGAGGAAGTTGATGTAGGCGGAGATCTCGTTCTCGATGATGAAGTTGTACGTGAACACCGGATCCCTGGACGTGCACGGCTCACCGTCGTGCCAGGTGATGCCCTCGTTCATGTGGAAGGTCCACACCAGCCCGTCGTCCGAGACCTCCCAGCTCTTGGCGATGCCGCTGGTCGGGCCGGGCTTCATGGTGTCCCAGTCGAACCCGACCATGAGCAGGTACTCGTTGATCCAGATCTCGTAGACTACGTCGGTCCAGCCGATGAACGGGTTCAGGTTGTCGACCTCGTTCACCCAGCCGATCTTGAGGACGACCTTCTCGCCCGCGGCGGGCGCGGTCGTCTCATCCTGGCCGAGCGCCGCGCTCGCGCCGAGCGCGGCGGCGAGACAGACGGTCGCGAGCGCGCATGCGAGCGCGATCGACCAGGTCCGGCGCCTGATGGTCTTCATGTCGCTCCCCCCTGACTAGTCCTCCACTGAACACGGTCGACGAGCGTTCGCCGGCACGGACGCGTCCGCGCCCGGCGCTGATGCTGGTGTGAAAGGAGAGGCGGGGCACACGCCAAGGCGCCGGAGCGAGAGCGGCGCGCATGCGGTGAGCCTCGCCTGCGTGACTGCCCCGGTGTCGTCGCAGCCCCCTTCCCTCGTTCGCGGGGCCTCGATCGGCCGCCCCAGTCAGGCACGTCGAGCGACGCCTCCTGCTATGTTCGTCCTTCGGCCGTCCGACGTCAACGTTCGGCTTGACATCCGGGCAGATGACGCCCGGAGTCCTACCCGGCCTGTTTCCGCAGCCGAGCGAGCTCGCGTTCCACCTCGTCGGGAAGCGGCAAGGCGGTGTGCCGGGCGAGGAAGTCGTCCACTCTGGACCGCGCTTCCTCAAGAAGCTCCGGCCGACCGGCCGCCAGCCAGGCGTGCTGCGAGCTGTGCGTGCCCAGGCCGGGCAGGAACCACTCGCCGCTGCGCAGGTTGGCGCGCGTCGACGGCTCGCCGATGAAGCTACCCCCGGGGCCGACGGCGGCGAGCACGTCGACGAGCCAGCGGTCGTCCTCGACCGCGATGCCGTCGTGCGCCTTCCGGCACATGCGGAAGATCTCCACGTCGATCACCGTCTGCTCCAGGCTGATGATCATGGAGCCGCCCAGTCCGCCTGGCCCGACCATGAGGTCGGGCCAGGCCAGGTCCCCGACGAGCGCGTCCAGCGCCTTCTCGTACCCAGCCTGGACGTCCGGAACGAACTGGTCGCTCCCGCACCCCGAGCCCATCGCAGGCAGGCCGTAGAAGCGCGCCATCTCGGTGCCGGCGGCGCTCAGCGCCCCCAGCGCCGCACAGCCGGCGAAGCGACCGGAGCGGGGCTCCATCGCCGCCGAGACGGGCGCGTAGACGAACGGCGTGCCGGGTTCCGCCGCCTGGATGAGGCACAGCACGCCCAGCGTCTCGCAGTTGGCGAGGAGCGTCGTGGCGAGCAGGCTGCCCGGCGCCGTGCTGCCCATCATCGGCATCACCATCACGGCCACCGGTATGTCCCAGCCGCGCAGCGCCAGCCACGACTCGGTGCAGCCCTTCTCGATGACGAGCGGCGAGACGGGCGTGACGAGGAACGAGTACGGGTGCCGGCGGCGCACCTCGTCGCGGCCGCCGAAGACGATCGACAGGACGTCGAGCACCCAGGGTGCGAGCGCCGGTTCGGCGAACGAGTCCTGGATGTGCTTCGAGAAGGCGCGCGTCACCTCGATGTTGTAGTCGACCCAGTCCGCCTGCGTCGGCCCGGCGACGGCGCCCTCGACCATCGCCCAGTAGACCCCGATATCGTCGATGGCGTCGATCAGCCGCGTGGCCTGGAGCCAGTCGTCCTGGGTGCTCGGGCGCGGCTCACCCGTGGTTCGGTCGAGGACCATCGTCCCCTCCCCGTCCATCACCAAGGTCGACTCGCCGGCGTTGAGCGGGAGTGTCCAGTCCGGCCGACGCGCACCGAGGGAGAACTGCCTGGGAGCCAAGCGCAGCGACTCCTCGACGAGTGCCGGCGGGAAGCGGACCACCCTCGTCCCCTCGTCCACCTGCGCGCCCGCGTTCGCGAGGATCCGCCGTCCCTCGGACGTGTCGACACGCATCCCCACCGTCGAGAGAACGTGCAACGTCCGTTCGTGCACGGCCGCCCGCTCGTCCTGCGAGAGGACCTGGAACAACGCTTTCATGAGACCTCCTCCAGCCACGGGCGGCAGCGCCGAGTCGCGTCGGCTCTCACCATCCCAGGACCTCCTGTAGGCGGTCCACGACGGGTATCCAGCGCGGCGGGCCGGCCCGCCTGCTCTCGGCCCCGTCGACGTGACCGAGCAGGCGTTCGACGGCTTCGGCCGCCAGCCAGCGCAGCGGCTCCGGCTCCCACGGCCGTGAGTCGTGACCGACCCACGGCAGGCCGACGAGCTCCGAGTCGCACTGCAGGATCAGATCGGCCAGCGTGCGACCGGCGAGGTTGGCCGTCGCCACGCCGTCGCCGACGTAGCCGCCGGCCCAGGCCAGACCCGTCCGCCGATCGAACTGCACCGCGGCGTGCCAGTCGCGGGTCGCGCCCAAAGGACCGCCCCAGCGGTGCGTGATCGGCGTCTCGCCGAGCATGGGAAAGAGGCAGTGAAGCTCCACCTCCAGGGCGGCGAAGATGCGCTCGTCCCGGTCGAACCTGTCCTCGATCCGCGATCCGAAATGATAGGGGGCACGCGTGCCGCCGATGGCGATGCGGTCGTCGGCCGTCCGCTGGGCGTAGACGATCAGGCGGCGGCCGTCGTTGACGACCTCGCGATGCCGCCAGCCGACCTCGTCCCAGAAGGAGGCCGGGAGCGGCGCCGTGGCGATCATGTAAGAGTAGATGGGCATCATCGCCCGCCGCCGCCCCGGCAGCTCGGACGTGTACGCCTCCGTCGCGCGCACGACGACCTCCGCCCTGACCCTGCCCGCCGGGGTTGGGACGAGACCGGCGCGGACGTCCAGCGCCGGCGTGCGCTCGTAGATGCTCACACCCTGGCCTGAGACGACGTCGGCCAAGCCGCGCGCGAGGCGCGCCGGCTGGACGCAGGCGTACGTCGGCGTGTACGCGGCGCCGCGGCACCCGGCGACACGGATCCGCGTCGCCGCCTCCGCGGCGTCGAGCCACACGTAGTCCTGTGCGTCAATCCCCCAGGCATGCTGTTCCTCGACGTAGCGGCGCAGACGGTCGGTCTGGACGGCCGAGGTGCTGACGCACACGTAGCCGCCCTTCGCGAAGTGCGCGTCGATGCCCTCGGCCTCCGCGACCCGGCCCACTTCGCCGACGGTCGCCAGCATGGCGCGCTGAAGAGCGAGGGCCGCGTCGCGGCCGTGCGTCCTCGCGACTCTCGCCGTGGAGACCGAGAAGGCCGGCGACACCCAGCCGCCGTTGCGCCCCGAGGCACCGAATCCGGCGATCGCCTTCTCAACGACGGCGATCCGCACGTGGGGGTCCGCCTTGGCGAGGTAGTACGCGGTCCACAGCCCCGTGTACCCCGCGCCCACGATCGCCACGTCGACGTCGATCGGGCCGTGCAGGGAGTCCCGCGGCGTGAGTCCTCCCGGCAGTTCATCGAACCAGAAGCTGCGCGAGCGATAGCGGTCCATCACCAAGCCCCCAAGGCAGCGCGCCCCCGCGGATCGACCGATCGGCCCCGCCTCACGCTACGCGCGCCGCCCGTCGGCTGTCAACGCGCGGGCCGACGGCGAACCTCCCGTGCGCACAGGCTACCGGCGGGGAACGGCGGACGTCGTGCAGGGCGACGGAACCCCAACGGCGACGTGACGGCCGGGGACACGACGACGGGCGGGGGGGGGGCCCCCCCCCCCCCCCCCGCGGCGCCGAACCAGCCCCCCCCCCCCCGCGCCGGGCGCGGCCGGGGCGCGCGCGGCCGCGGGGCGG
>Ga0315289_10015912_pt1 | contig 10418 bp, 9 predicted proteins | sample YL17G11_40_MG_FD_203452 | JGI IMG/M metagenome (GOLD analysis project Ga0315289, IMG submission 203452) | Sediment microbial communities from Yellowstone Lake, YNP, Wyoming, USA - YL17G11_40 | ecosystem: Environmental > Aquatic > Freshwater > Lake > Sediment | place: USA: Wyoming | collected...
CAGTTACTGCTTCATTCGGGTTCTCCTCAATAGCCTTCTTGGTTCTAACTACCGGGATGGGACAGGAAAAACCACGGACATCAACTTCAAACATTGTTAGTCTGCTCCACATCGGCAAGGCCTTGAACACACCAGGGAACTGGTCAATGATTTGCCTGACTCTACTAGCTGGGGTGACCCGGGCAAATTCCCCCGCCATACGGTTTGCTCTGGCAGCAATTATCGCCGCCTCATGTAGCTCGAGACCGGCATAGGCAAAAGCAGACACCAGCCCAGTAATGGTATCGCCTGTCCCACCAATGGCTTCGAGTGCTGGGACATCGGGTTCAGTGATAGTAGCCACAATATCGCCGTCACGAACCACATAGTCAATTGCCCCCTTGACTAATAAAAGTTTAGCCGCATTCTGGTGCTGGTAAGTAGCGGCAGCCAATCTTGGTATCTGGGTTACATCTGTGTCGAAAAGGTACCTGTCGATATAAGCGGGGTGGGTAGCGTCTGGGTCGGCGAGAAATGCCATTTCAGCGGCATCCGGAGTGAAGATGTCAAATTGTGCAGCTAACCCTGATGCCTTGGCCGAATACATTGCGCCAGCATCGGCAATCAAAACTGGCTTTCTTGAGCATCTTCTGATAGCACCACAGAGTCTCCTCGTCAAAGCCATATCGGGAAGACAATAGTGCAGCGCCAGTACTTGTGGGGAAAGCTCAGCTACCCTCTGAATGAGGTATTCATAAATTTCTCGGCTTCCTTTTCCCCGACCCGTATCCCCAGCGATGAGCACCTGAGGTGCCCCCAGCTTCAAGTAGTTATTGGTAACCAGAGCAGCACCAATCATAGCCCCGGTACCTTGAGTGCACGGAATTCGATAGTCATTGACAATCAGAAATTCTTCCTCTGCACTTACCTCTCCCATAGTCAGAGGTAAGTCTTTAACAGGAACTGTTCCGGCAATAAGCAGCATAGCTATTTACCCCCTTTCCAGAGAGCAAGGCTTTCTTCAAGGGCTCGGTCCAGCATCAAGGCACACAGGCTGAAGCCAATATCTCTGGGCCGTGGTGCTTCGGTAAGCTGCTTACCAAGTAGCTCAATATGCAGGTAAGGTATATCAGGACAACCGCCGCCAGAGGTGTTTATGATTACGCCATTGTCCTTGTCGAAGGTTAGTTTCATGTTGCCTGCTGTCACCATCACCCAGCGACCAAAATCTGTCACTTTGACAATTTGTAGAAGCTCGGAGGTACCTACCTTGAGTGGCTCAATACTAATATAAGCAACTTCTTCCTGATTAAGTAGGCGCTTGATGCCGGGTTGCTCTGCCAGGTTTATTTCCACCGCTAGATCACACCCCTTGCGCAGCAGCGGTGGAGGAGCAATCAGCCTAACTGCATATCCGGCATGCTTAAGCACCTTCTCTGCCCTAATTGCGTCCGGCACATCTGGGAAAAGCACCAGCCCTACACCCTCAAATGATGCCTTCTGCCTGCGTCTAAGAAATGGCATACATACCTCCCGTCACTTTGCTTTCTCCATCATGAGAAAGCCGACCGCTAAACAAAAAGCTAGGCCGATGATAACTGCTACCGGGCCAAAATCGCCGGTGCCCTCTGGGCTTGAAGCGAGGAGGAAGTTGTGGGCAAAGGCAGCTCCAGCAAAATATCCCAAAACTGTCACCCCGGCATCTGTATCACCCTCTCCTGAAAGTACGAGGTTACGAAGGGGGCAACCACCGATTAACGTAGATGCTAGACCAAGTAGGCTCATGCCAAGGAAATTCCAAAGGTGGTTATTATGGGCTACTGGCTGGCCAACAAAGCCCCAGTGGTACAGTCCATCTGCGGCGAAATTGCCGACAGCATAGTTGGTGATTAAGGCAGCGATAAAGAAAGCGGCAACGCCGCTGAAGAGATAAGAATCCTTAACCAGGAGGAGGTCACGCCAGCCGCCGACAAAGCACATCCTGGTCCTTTGAGCAAGGAAACCAACCCCAAGCCCAACCCCAAGCGAAACCCCAAGCGGAACGAACATTGAGCCCGGCCCTTCCTCACTGGCAAATATAAAACCTGGTTGGAAAATGGCTAGAAGAAGTAGTCCCAACATAAGGATTGGCATAATCCAACCGACGGCGGGATGCATTTTGGTTGAACGTCCCAGGTTAAAGCCCTTTTTCAGAAAGAAAACGCCAATTAATATCCCCGCCACCATTCCTGCTAGAGCGGTAACACCATTGAGATCACCACCAGCGATACGGAGCATCATACGAATAGGACAACCCAAAAATACCAGGGCACCGACCATGACAAAGGCACCCAGGGCAAAACGAACCAAGGGTGATGAGCCACCTCTAGCTCGCCACTCGCCAAAGGCAAACGAAGTAATGAAAGCACCTAACAAAAAACCGATAATTTCTGGCCTAATATATTGCACTACTGAAGCCTGGTGTAAACCGAGGGCACCGGCAATGTCACGGATGAAACAGGCAACGCAGATACCCATGTTTGGCGGGTTACCCCAGTTAGTCATTAGAGCAGCTATAACCCCGAAGGTGGACCCAGCAAGGATGATCCACGTCCTTGGCGACCAAAATCGGCTCAAGATTGACTCTTTTCCCACTTAATGCATTTATCAGGATTACTGGAGAAGCCAAAATGTCTAGTCATCCAAGCAAACGGCTTCCAAGGTGTCAGCTACTTGAAGGTTTAACTACTTGCTTTGCGCATTTTATTAAGGGCTTGGCTTATTCTCTCCACATCTAGGGCTATTTCCATAAGTGCCAAGTGTTCCTTATAGACGGCAGGGGCAATCTGCTCCTTTATTTCTGGTTCCATGATGTGAAACACGGGTAGCCCCAAGGCTACACCAGCAAGCGGCCCCGCCCAACTTGGGTCTCCGCTAACTAGAGTCTCAGCGTAGAGTTCGGCGCTGTCGGCATCGGGGGCGCCTAGAACTACGATCAGGTCCTCTTTACCGTATTGTTCAATAAACCTTTTGATATTCTCTTGACCATCCAGGTCAAACGCACCAGCCGCTGTTCAGACAAAGCACTGAGTTTGCACGATCACTGGTTCAGCACCAGCACTCCTCACACAGGCTTCAATGGCTGGACCCTGCACTCCATCCCGTTCACCAATAATGATAACCTTTTTCCCTTTCAATTGCATCTCTTACCTCCTTTGTTTCTCTCCAATAAGAAAGACATACCATCGGAAAGCTGGGTCATGCGCCCTAGGAAGAGGCTCCCCTTCGCCAGAAACATTGTGTTCTCCATCTCGCCCGCCATCATCTTCCTTACCGAGTGTCCCAGAACAGGCACAGCGGAGGGGATATGTCCCTGGGTAGGAGAGAAGCCAGGCATGCCATGAACCTCAACAAAACGGTCAAGGTCTTCCCGTTGAATCTCATTGCGCATTACGGCAAAGCTACCAATAATGCGGTAATTAGTCCTGGGAACATTGCCACTTCCTTGTGGCTCGGTAATCTCAGGGTTGTGCATCTCAGTAGCGTACTTATCTATTTGGGTAAGCTTCAATCCCAAGCGGTCTAGGGGTTGTACCACTAATTTGTTGAGAATAGCCTGCTGGGCAGAGCCTGAGCCGATTTCATGTTTTCCTATGGAATCCAGCCGGATTACCGGGCTTTTGCCATCGTCTTGGCCTACCCAGATAGCTGTAGCGGCGAGAAGATCTTCCAGGATCGGCATATCGTTACGGAGGTGACCGTGAAACTTCATCCCCAATTTGGCAAAAGAACCACCGGCTACCACTACCACATTGTTAAAGATGTTGGAAGCAACCAGGCTTGCTGCTAGTACTATGGCATGAACAGGGGCGCAACAAAATGCCTTCACGTCAGAGCCTGTGGCTCTAGCGCATTCACACAGTTCTCCGATAGCCTTAGACAAGCTACCTCCGCCTCGTTGGTAGCGGTCGCCTACTGCCTCCTCACCACACCCGAGGAGATAATCAATCTCCTGGGCTCCCCCCATTTTAGCGATAAGGTGCCGCAAAGCCAGCACACCGGAGGCCCGGGTTGCCAGATTCTCCATTAGTATCTCGGGAATAAGGTTAAGATCTTCCTTATGCCCTCTTCGGAGACAGCCAACTAGCTGGTCACCTTGAATGTAAATAGGCATGGCTCCCTCTTCGCTCAGTCCCTTCTCAATTTCCTCTAGCGAGACACCTTTGTCCAGTTTCCGAAGGTCCTTAGTAGTAAATAGAGGATGCTCTTTCAATTTTAAAGCTATCCCTTTCAGAAAACCCTCTTCCATTAGAATGAGCTCAAATTCATCGCATATTTTCATCATGCCGTAAAACTCTTCTTCAGGCATGATTTCTCCGAAGGACCCCCATCGGGAGCTGTTAGGAATGGGATTTTTATACCAAGGAGACGGAATACGTCGTAACAAGTCATCAGGATCGAGGTTACCGATGAAAACCTGGTTAGGCGGGTAGGCAACAGCTTGGTCAAAGGTCTCCAGGTGACTTAAAATTGATGGTAGCAAAGAAGGGTCTTTTCTTATTTCTCGAGATGGTTTAGACCCATGACGAATCATACTAGGTACATGAGCTAGAAAATAGGATACCCCCTTTACCACTGGTTTAACATTTTGATTTGATGAGTAATTCACTACGGACACCACCTTACTAATGTCACGCTGCTCAATAGTATGACCTCCCAAAAGGAAGAGGCCAATCCTTTCACTACCTTTAGTATTTTAACTTTATTAACCTACCAGCCGATAGTACTGCCGTTACTCCATCTCCTACAGCGGTAGCTATTTGTCTAGCCGACCCATGTCTTATATCGCCTGCGGCAAAGACCCCTGGGATAGAAGTTTTCATTTCTTCGTTTACTAACACAAACCCCTCACTATCCAGAGATAATAAATCTTTTATATAATTAGTATTAGGCTCAAGCCCGATTCGGACTAAAATTCCACCCACTGGCAATGTCGTTCTTTCATTTGTTGAGACATTAAGAAGCTCCAGTTCCTTAACATGGTCATCACCTTTTATGGCCTCAATCCTGGTTCCGCAGCAGATTTTAATCTTTGGGTTAGCTAAGGCTCTCTCCTGAAGAATCTTGCTAGCGGTCAGCTGGGGCATTTCCTCAATTACAGTAATCTCGGATGCGAGCCGTGTCAAATACAGTGCTTCGGTAAGGCCAGCGTCTCCGCCGCCGGCTACCGCGACCACTCGTTCTGCAAACTGGGGTGCATCGCATACCCCGCAGTAGCTCACGCCCTTGCCTGCAAATTCATTCTCTCCTGGCACATCCAACTTCTTGGGATTAGCACCACCGGCGATAATGACCGTTTTAGCCAGATAGGTCGCTTCGCCAGCCCTAATTATCTTAGCCTTAACCACCTTATAGTCCTCTTGCAACTCGATTCCCTCCACCTCGGCTAGCTTAAACTGTAGGCCATATTTCATAGCCTGTTTCATCATTTCCAAGCCTAACTTGGCACCTGAGATACCATCGGGAAACCCAGGGTAGTTTTCCACCTGTTCCATGCTTCTCATCTTACCACCGGCGGTTTCTCTCCCCAAAAGCAGCACCTTAAGCCTAGCTCGACCAGCGTATATCCCGGCTGCTAATCCAGCAGGACCACACCCAATAATAATGACGTCGTAATCTGCTTCCATATTGACCTTTCTTCGCGCCTACTTGCTAGAATATTACTTTAGAGACTTATTGAGCCGGCTCAACCGACTATTTCTCAAACACAGTCTGTTTTTCTACTTCCGTTTGCAGGGCTCGCAGCGCCTTCTTAACCAAGTTAAGGCGCAGTTCCTTCTCCTCGTCTTCAGGCAATGCTGGATTACCTAGCGGGTAGGGGATAGCCACAGCGGGCACAATGCGATTAGCCCCCACGGTCAAAGAGATGGGCACTATTGTCGCCACATGCACTACAGGCAACCCTACCCGGTCTATCTCTTTAGCTAACGTTGCACCGCAACGTGTATCCGTCCCTCAGGTGGAGGTGAGGATCACCCCATCAACACCGGCCGCCTTCAACTTCTCAGCAATCGCCTTGCCAAACGCCTGAGCGTTAGCAACTGAAGTGGCATTACCTACAGTGACGTAGTAGCGGTCATACAGTTTACCAATGGTGCCATCCTTCTCCAGGGCGCGCATGGCGTCCAATGGCAAGACCCTATCCGGATCTTCGTTAGCATAGGTTGGATCGTAGCCACCGTGACATGTCTGGTAGGCATCTGGGGTTAGGTTATCCACGCCGGCGATATTGTATTCGGCAAACTTGGAAGCGCTGGCAGCCTCTATTCGGTCTGGGTTACCTAGAGGCACTATCCCACCTGATGTCACCAGAGCTATCGTAGCTGAGCGCAGGTCGCTGATAGCGGGGCTGGGAGGAACACGCTCGAAAGTGGGCATCGAATACTCAGTCTGGAATGGTTCTCCCTTTAGTTTGGCCAAGAGCATGTCTACCGCCCTCTCCGCCCCGGTTCGACTGACAAATTGATTGACCCTGATACCGCGAGGGAAGTAACCCTCCTCTTGTGGAAGGCCAATCTCTTGCTTAAGGCCCAGTTTCCGCACAAAACTGGCCATTTTAGGTATGGCCTCTTTCATGCCTCGAACCGAATTGGCAGTGGGGATAATGTAAACCTCCTTGCGGTAGAGATCCAATGCCGGGTTCTCTTCGTACATGCCTGTGACCGCCGGGATGCCCAGCTTTTTGCCTACTGCTGCACACGAGGCTCCGCAGGCAATGCCGTATCTGCCGGCAGTGAATGCTGGGCCGGCTACAAATACGTCTGGCTTATAAGGGGAAACAGATTCCGCCACCTTTTCTGCCGCAGTCTCTATGTTCTCAGCGAAGTAATCATCGCCGCAGACCACCGTAGCTACTATCTCTCCCTCTTCCCCTAGGGCTTGCTGTAAGGGTATGCCAGGGCCAACAACACCCTCCTTAGTGAAGGGAGGAATGTCAGCTTTCGCCTCTCCTCCTATTTGAGCAAAGAATTGATTTAAGTAATGAACTACCCTATATTTTTTCTCTGCCATCTTCCTTTCCCCCTTTCCTTTGAAGACCTTCTCTAATAACCCCGAGCGGTTAACTTGCCAAAACCCAACTGACAGGTAGCCCCCATAATGCCTTGTATCTCGATATTTAGGCCCCCACCAGCAGTCACAGAGCCAACGAACCCACCAGCAATGACCTCTGCCGGTTTCAGGTCTCCAATGATCCGCTTCATAGCTGGTAAAGTTATCACCTCATTGGCATTCCCCACACTGACTACCGCGTCAGCTTGAGGCACTGCATCAGCCAAGGACTGGGAACCACCATCTCTTCCCGCATACTCATCGGTGATCAGTACAGTCCTTATCCCATACTCTTCTATCTTCTTGCAGAGCATCATCAAATCAGTATCGGGATTGCCAAAACCCTCCTCGGTAACGATTGCCCCTTCAGCTCCGATGAGTTTCACCAATTTGCTGGCATACTCTGAAGACCTCTCTTTGTCTGCCAAGGTGACATTCAAATTGCTGGTAACCACCCCGATGAAGTTCAAATCCTTGCCGTGCCTCCGATAAAGCTCCTTGATTACCGGATTGTTCAGGTGATGATAGGTAGTGTGCTTGTCACAAGCGGAGACGCAGTTGCCGCTCACTATGGCCCCATCCATGACTTCATTGGGATGAACTAAGGTAGGTAGGAGCTTCTTGGCGTCAGCCCCATAGAGATAGGTATCGTGCAGCAGGCCCTCTGACAACAGTGTGTAGACATAGGCAACTCTGGGGAGGGTGGTATCGCTGACTGGACTCAATTCATAGACCTCCAGCTCATCAGGGGCGATATCCTTACCTGCTTTGCCCAGGTAAGCCGCAACCCTCAGACCAGCCAGGCGCACAGCCTCTTCGTGGGCGTGTGGGGCTAACCTATCGATGGGGTGCAGAATCAATGCCACAATGTTGATCTCAGAAAACGGCGAGTATTGAGCCCCAGGACCAGTCATATCTATGAACCCCTCCTGAAAGCCAACGATCTGGCCCACGGTTGCTAGCGCTGTCCCCCTTAGGACGTTGGTTCTACCCGACCCTACTGTCCCCATCTTACCGACGACCCCCGGGAAAATCTCTCCTGACCCACTTACTTTGACCCTGGGCTCAATTACGTCTTTTACCGGGATTATCCTCACTTTCTCTCCTGGCCGCGCCAGCTCAACATCCGCCGCAGATAATCTATCGTCTTGCAGGGCTAGAGCGATCAACTCTTCTTTGTTCACGTAAAGGGTGCCGTCTTTAATGACGGTCTCCTCACCAAATTGCACGTCCTTAATTTTGATTATCCCTAGCTCTAAGCCCATAATGAACCTCCTTTAGGTTTGTGGTAACTTACCTCTTCTTCCCACTAAAAAAGGATAATCTGGTTAACCAGATTATCCTCTGTCCTTGTACCTGAGAGATTATCCGCTACTTTGCGGACTTACCCCTTCGGTGACCTGAAGGTCTCTCCAGAGAGATTTGCCACAGTAGTCCTTTTGCCTGAGAGTTTCAATACACAAAAAACTCTGCCCTGTATTTTTCCCCTTCGGCTCCCTCTATAGGGTATCTCCTACCGTTGCGGCAAAAGTGTAGCATATTTTACCGTATTTTGTCAAGTATATGTATTCGTCCATATGATTGGTGACACATCCTCCTTTCTTTTGTAGTCTTTACGCTGTTGTAGAAATTTGAGTGGTATCACATAACGCAGCGCTTGATGAGGTCTTATTGTATTATATACCCTTTCCCATTGTAATAAGTCATCTTTTAGCTCAGAAAGGTCAAAGGAACTTTCTGTTACCTCGTAGAATTCCTCACTGTGAGTTCGGTGAGCTCGCTCAACGCCACCATTCAGTTTGGGTAAGCGTGGTGGTAAGACGAACAGTTTTATACCTCTCCTCTGGCACTCCCTCTCAAAGGCATCCTGAAACTCTGAGCCCCCATCTACCTGAATAGCTTTAATAGGGAAGGGCATCCGCTTTAATAGGACATCTATCAAGCCTGATGTGGTATTAGAGGTTGCCCGACTATGGACGCTTAAGACATCCCACCGTGATATGACATCCCTGGCAGTAAAGTGCTTGAGTATTACTCCGGGCAGAGGTCTGACATCCAGTGTGTCCACCTCTACAATATCTCCGGGCTTCTTAGCCACATACTCCTTAGGCTTTCTTATGGCATAAGGGTGCTGCCACTGCCTTCTCCTAGCCGATATGTGGTTTGACACCGGCTCTTTTAATACACCACGCTCTTTTAGCTTATGTAGTATCCTGCCTACCATTGAGGTAGAACAATTAAATCCCTCACGCTGCAGCAATACCACCAGCTTATCTTTACCCCATCTAGGATATTCCTCTCTTAATTTAAGCACGGCCTCAACCAGCTCTGCGGAATAAGTGGGCTGTCTTAAGTGCTTGGGCCGATGAGAACGCTCCTCCAGGCTCTCTAACCGGTGAGGGTTACAGCGTCTCTTCCAGCGATAGAAGGTCTGAGGGCTAATACCAAAATAGCGACAGGTGAGACGGACGTTGTGAGCACGGGAGTTATAGTAATCAAACCACTTGAGTCTTTGCCTGGCTCTCTTGGATAGCTCAACCTGAAGCCTTGCCAGGTGAGAGGCTCCACCAATTACTCCATTTATTATCCTCATAGTAACACTATATTATAGTGTCACTAATCTATCTGAACTAGCTCATCCCCCTTTGCTAAATGTCCACGACGGTTTACAAAGTTTCGCACTTGGGCAAGGGTCCAGCTATCCTTTTGACTGTTTATGTAGTTGTGTGGGAAAAATTCGGCGTGTCCACGAATAATCTATGTACTATATATAAGGTCAGGGTATATTTAAATCAACTCGCCGTTCATCTATATAAAACATCGCACCTTTCAAACTTTAATGTTTATGGTCACTGTGTCTCTACCAAAACCCTAATATCTCCCTGACGTCGTATGACCTTTTCTTCTTCTAACTTGCTTAAAAGTGGTAGTATATGTTTTCGGCTAAATCCAAAAAGTGCCCGTACTTGCTGGATGGAAATGGCTCCATTACTTCTTAGGAAGTTAATTATCTCGGTTTTAATGTTTTGGTAGTGCTTACGCTCAAGCAATATCCCTTCTGGTAATTCAATGAGCATATTCTGTTGGCACATAAATCGAACTATCTCTTCACTATTGGGTATTTGGGCGGCCAATTCTCCTCCTGTTGGTGGATTAGGTTGGTGCTCTTCAAAAAGTTTCAATATTCTTGAGACTGCTGTCTCTTGGTCAGGGGAAAGCCATGGCCTGTGTGTCGAGAGAGCAATAGTATCCTCGTAACGAACTATCTTTCCTGAGCCAGTTAGAGTTGTAATTAACTCACTGAAAGCCTGCTTAGGAACATCCAAACGACCCTGTAACACAGCTTGAGG
>Ga0315289_10015914_pt1 | contig 10417 bp, 16 predicted proteins | sample YL17G11_40_MG_FD_203452 | JGI IMG/M metagenome (GOLD analysis project Ga0315289, IMG submission 203452) | Sediment microbial communities from Yellowstone Lake, YNP, Wyoming, USA - YL17G11_40 | ecosystem: Environmental > Aquatic > Freshwater > Lake > Sediment | place: USA: Wyoming | collected...
GCGAGGGTACCCGAGCCAGGTCTAAACAGGGCGGCCAGAAACAAACAGCGAAGCCCTAGGACAAGGGGGAGGACTTAAGATCCTCTGGCGAAGGCCTACGTGGGTTCGAATCCCACCCCTCGCACTTAAAGGAGCTATTATTAAAGAGTTTTAGGTCAATGTTATCTTGACCAATTAGGTCAATTGGGTTATTCTTGCTAAGCAGTCCTTTCACATATTCTAAGCTCTGCTTATGATATTCAAACCTAGGCTTCTTACTCACAGAATCTAATCCTACATAATGTCTTACTCTTCCATAGTTTCCTAATATCTGAAGCATTCCTCTTCTATGGCATACTTCACATTCAAAATCCTTAACACATTGAATCTTTGTCATGCCCTATTCCTCTTGGGTCCTCCTATTGGTCAATGTTCAGCATAAAAAGACCATTAAAGAACGCACTTTAAGGGCTGCAATGCCGTTGAGATAAGATTCACTTTTTCTATCCTTGAATTCAGCATATGGAGGGTGACAAAATCACATAATAGGATGGATAAGCCTTGTTCCATCACTGAGAAGTCAAATGTGCTTTGATCTGCTTTTCAAACCTAGCTGGCTAAGGCTTCATCTACTCTATAGAAAGAGAAGGCAGCATGGTTCTAACATGCACGTAAGATTCCCTATTTTCAGTCTGCAAACATTCTGTATTTCTTATTCAGATGAAGATAGGTTCTTCTGGCAAGGCATTTCTGTTGTTTAGTGAACAATTCACTGTTTACTGATGCGTTGGCAATTGCCCAATCTTTCCATTTAGCCTTGCAGCTTTTGCTGATAACTGGTCCGTCGTAAAAGTGTTCCAAGCTAGATTGAATGCAATGTCCTTTTGGTCTCGTTTCCTGAAGAGCGTCAAGCTTCATTTTAACATCGCAGTATTTTCTTTTCATGCAATTCTCACAAGTAAGCTTAGTTTTTCTTAGTTCTGTATTATGGGATGCAGGGAGTGTTTGTTTGGCAGGAAAGTCAGGTAGATTCTCTCTTCTTTCTTCGTGAATAGGTATGTTGCTGGGCTGCTGTGTAACTGTTTCTTCTGTCCTAGTGTTGTTATCATTATAGTTAGTGCTAATCAAATATGAGTATTTGTTACCCTTCATCATTTTCTGCACGTACATTATGAACTGGGTTGTTGAGAGTAGCTTCTTTCCACTTGTCTCCAATGCCCTTCTTTGCCTGTATGGAACAGCGTGGAAGTTGTTTGTGACGTAGATTTCTGCATCTCTAGAGCACCAATCTCTGCTAACCCAGCTAGGATAAACGTGACCACGTGTAAACTTACACTCAACCCTTTTGATGACACCATTAGGAAGTCTCAATTTGATGTCATATCCAGCAATTTGGTTACTCTTCCAATCTGAAAATACAGTTGCATTGCCAGAGTAGTTGCAGTTGTTTGCATCTAACAGGCTTTGCACAAATATCTCATACCAAAAGCCTTTACGTTCAGCAGTCAAACCATCAAACTCGTTATCAGCAGGAAATAGACTGAGAATGTCTGATGTGGATTCACCAAGGTAGCAAAGGAATTTAGGGTCTACTAGGCTCATCTGTTTTCACCTTCTCAAGATAGATTCTGTTTTTGCTCATTATGGCTTTGATGTTCTTGAACTCGTCGTTGTTTTTGGTTCTCCATTTGAGGGAGCTGAGAATTACTCTAGGTTTCTTGCTTGGCAAGGAACTGAGGTTTACCTCCCAATTGCTGTATGCAGACTCAAGGAACTCCCTAAGGCAATCATCATATTCACGAAGTCTCTTCCTAGATGTTGGCATATTCTTTGGGCTCACAGGTTTCCCATACCTGAAGCTTCTCTTTGCCTGTACCATTGCACATCACATCGTAAACTCCCTTTCATCATTCTGTAATACTATAATACAGTAATATTTAAATATTACGCTAAGTATGGTATAGTCTGGATGAATAAAATGAAAGAAGAAATAAATGAAAAGAAAATTGGTTACTCTCCTTATGATTTGGTTTCTGCTTTGCAGAAAGACATCAGGAGAGGAAATGAGTATGAAGCCTTGTTTTGGGTTGTCAAGTTGGAAAGCTTAGGCAAAAAGAAGGTTAAGGAAGCTTGGAATAGACTCAAGGTAATAGCTTCTGAAGACATAGGGGCAGCTAATCCTAATATGCCAGTTATCATTGAAACACTAGAGAAACAGTATTATGATGCCAAGAAGAGAGAAAGTGATGCCTATAGGCTATTTCTAACCAATGCGATTGTTATTCTTGCTAGAAGCAAGAAAAGCAGGATAGTGGATGATTTGCTAAACCTTGTCTATGGAGAAATCCAGCATGAAGACAAGAAACTACCCCTTCCTGACTACGCTTTTGACATGCATACTTCCAAGGGCAAAAGAATGGGAAGAGGGATTGACTTCTTCTTTGCAGAAGGGGCAAAGCTAAGCAATGAGGCTTTTGAAAATCCATATACAGAGAAGGCTATGGAGATTCTCAAGAAACATGGCAAACTGGAATCTGAATTCAGGAAGAGAAAACCAGTAGAAATGCAAATAGTGACAGTTGAAGCTTGTGAAGCTACCCAAACATCATGACAATTTCCTTGAGAATGGAGGATATTCGTGCAGATGATGGAAATTCCAAGAGATTCCAAGGGTGACATTGCGCTGCCAAGGGTTCCAAAACGCAGACCAGAAAGCATGAAGTGTGAGAATTGTGTATGGTCAACACCTAGGGCTTTGAAGAAGCCAAACATGGTATCCAAGATGACAAGGCTCTATGTTAGAGGAAAGGATGGCTGGAACCCAATAGGCTGGTACTGCAAAAATTGTGGCTCAGTCGTGATAGATGAATTTAAAAAGGACATATATGTTTTTCATCCCATCCCTGATCCAAGAATTACAATCAAGAGGACAATAGTTATCTAAGATATCTAGAATAGTATACCGTTTCAGGAAACTAGGTAGAATTATGATGCTTTTCACTCTTCATTCACTACCTACCTACATACACTTAGACATGCTAAAGATAGGCTGCGAATGATGCTCCCAAGGGTTTTATAGAACTTGATGAAATAGAAGACAACACTTGAAAAGAGGTTGTGACCATATGGAGTGGAAGCTCATAGCTCTAGTCTTTATCGCTTTGTTGGCAGGATTGGGAGGGGGTTATGGATTAGGTTATGTTATCTACCAGCCACGAGTGCAGGCTCTTCAAACTGATCTAAACAATCTCAGCACAAAACTTGAAGAGATGAACTCATCTCTTCAGAATACATTAGGGCTTTTGAACTCTGCACTGTTGAATCTGAATTCCACGGTGCAAGCGGTAAGCAACAAGACTTGGCATGAAGTCTATTCTGCATCTTCTTCTTCCAATATTGTAACTGGCATAATCCAACTCAAAGGCAGTCAAGTAAGGGGTATGTGGATAGCTACATCTGATTACTCATTTGCTTATTTCTCTGCAAGTTTATATTTCTCCAATGGAACTGAGTATGCTGTTTGGGGTTCCTCTGGAGTATGGACTGCCACCAATGCTGAGTTGGAACTTGAGCAACCAGGCAGCTATTATCTAAACATCACTGCATACCAGACATACTACTACTTCTCATTTTGGGACTATTATTAGAGGATGAAGCAGTCTAGCCTGTAGTCACAAACCATCAATGCTTGAATGAACAACACAAACATACGTTTGGATTGGCGATATCCCAGTCACAAATTATGCGCAGATAAATGATGGAGTTCCCATAGAGTTGTCTAAGACAACTTTTGCCTAGGACAAATTTGTGGAGATGATGGTATTCTGCTTAGTAAGTGCTAGCCTTCTCCTTCTCCAAAGTGTGAGGCTGCAGTGAAGATATCGTTAAATAGAAAGAAACCAAACTACATGGGATGATTCATTGAGGATGCCAGTTTCCATTAGAAGGCTTAAGCAGCTAGCTGAGAATGCTAAGCTATTCTCTGAAAATTTCATCAAGTCCTTCTTCCAGATGTTAAACCAAAGAATCCGTTTCAAGATAACCTTCAAGAAAGTCAAAGAAGAATCCAGAGAACATGTTGGTGGTGTTTTTTCAGCCTTCAAGAAGGTTATCCTTCCTATATCAGTAGTCTATCTGCTCACTGGGCTTCTCCTCGGGAATAATGTGATAGACTCATTCTTTCTCAGTATCTTAATCTTCATCTACAGCAGCTTCCTGCCAGACCTTCTATCACCTTTCAGGATAAAGAAAAGACAAAGCCAGAACTTGGATAAATCGTGGTGGAGAAGTCATTTACTCCTCTTTTTGGCTCCTCTCTTCATTGTTCTGTTGTGGGGAGAGGGGGCACCAATTTTTAGAACTGTTGAGCATTTTCACAACTTGAGGTCGTTAGGAGCATACAGTGTGTTTCTTTCTCTGTTAGGCTTCGTTTTCTATGCAAACGTGCCTTTTTCTCTGGGAAGAATACTTGAGATGTTTTCCTTGGCAATATTCGGCTCTATAGGATATGCAGTACACCTGAAAATTGATGGAATACTCTAAGGCTGTACTTGATTCACTTGCTAACCATCTGTTGAAATCTATTACTCTTTGGCATGTCCACAAGTAAACAAGCTAGCATGTAGGTCACATACCTAATACTAATATTATAGTAGATCTACCAAATCAGACCTAGAAGACAGAAAGATCACTTGGCTATTTGATCTTGGGAGCAATGCTTTCTTAATGTCTGCAATGAAAAGATGAGAACACATATGAAGATATATCTTGATACTTGTACAATCAATGCTCTTACTGGCTTAGATAATAAGGAATTTGATCTCCTAAGGAGCATGTTGGAGAAGACCAACTCAAGATTATATGCAAGCCATATACAGGTAGATGAGAGGTATCCCAAGAATAATCCAGATTTTGAAAAGAAGTGTGAGAAGGCTTTTAGAAGATTTGTAGAGCATGGAATAGAAATCAAACCTGAAGCTACCAAAGCTGCAGTTTATGGCATATCAAAGTATGGTTTGTCCAAGTATAGTGACAAAGACATTGAGAAAATAAGGACTGAGCTTATGGTTGAATTGGAGAAATGCAACAAAGAGAAAGGCAATTATCCACCTATTGAGAACATCATCAAAGATTTCTTGATCGCTGTCACCTCTGCTGACTATGATTACTTCATCACTTCTGATGACTGTTTGTACAGGAGTTGGAGGAGAATCCTTGAAAAGAATGAAACTAAAGATATTCTTGGAAGGGCATCAACAATATTGTATGTAAGACCTGTCCCAACAGAGATCTTGAACCAGATGACTAGAATCCTAGAAAGCAGGAGTAGCATGTAGGTCACAACCATATAATCAAGATTAGTATAGAGAATAGGAAGATCATCCTAGATGATCCAAGATATGGCAAATTCAAATATAAGTGCTTAAGGAATTGAAATTGCTGGTGAGTGAATGAGTGTTGTATGGCATAGGTTGGAAGACTTGCCAGGGAAAGGTTTTGATGAAGTGCCTAATTCCTGTGGCATCTATTTGCTGAGATGGGCTAAAAACAGCAAGCCTGTTCCAGTGAGCAGAATAGGTGGAATAGATAAACAGGGGCTCCTGTATATTGGAAAAGCTAAGAGGTTGAAGAGAAGGCTAAGGAGATTATGGCGTTCAATCTATGAAAGAGACTTGGACTCCCACACAGCTGGGAAGACAATCATACTCTGCAATTTCCCTGAAATTGTGAACAAGGCTGAATACGAAATTGCTTGGGAATCAACAGAAGGTGAGGAAGGACAAGAGTGGAATGCACTCGTTCAATATGCTCGAAGATACAAGGAGCTTCCTCCGCTTAACCTCTTGGTGGGAAGAGAAACATATGGAATTTGGGGTCTTGGAAAGTGGGGTAAGTCTAAGTGGGCTATTGAACCCGATGATTTTGTAAAAGCAGCACTTGGCTCCTAGTCAATTGTGTGTTTTCTTCTAGAAGATTGTTTCCTAAAGCAGATAAATCAATAGTACTATACTTAAGTTATCTTTGAGAAGGCAAAGAGGTGATAAATACAATGAAGATTTCTTATTCTCAACTGCTAAACATAGTTCTTGTGACAATCTTAGCTACTTCAATGTTCTTAATGAATACCAAGAGCACAATAGAAACTAAGACAGCAAATGCTGGAACTTATGACCCTTGGTTAGACTACAATGAAGATGGTTACGTAGGGATAGATGACATCTTTAGCACAGCAAGCAACTTTGGAGCAGAAGGAGACCCAACAAAGAATGTGAATGTGACAAACTGGCAGATCAGCAGAGATGTCAGCGTCTGGTGGTTGGAAGAAGTAGTTCCAGGCGGCTTAATGAGCTCTGCTTACAATGCTGGTGGTTTTGGGCATCTTCATGTACTTGCAGTAGGTTCATACTTGAGTGGCGCAGAAACCTTGGCAGTCAATATTAGGGCACGCCTCTATAACGGAACAAGATCATCGTATTTTGGGTTTACAGTCTACACTATAACTTTGACGTCAAGCGTATATAATGCAGATATTTCAATATCTGTTCCAAGCGACACGTTCTACTTCACAGTGCCCTATGACCCAGCAAGCACCTGCAGCATTTCGCTCAGCTTCTATTTGACATGGGCATAGCAAAAGAGCCACACACGAGCCCTCACAGACATAGCTGCAATCAAAACTGACCATTGCTACGTCATAGCCTATTTCTTCTTTTTTGGCTGTCTTGGAATATTCGTGAGCGCTGAGAATAGAAGACTTGCTTCAGCTAGCTGGTATTGTGTTATGTTATTGTGTCTGTGCATGTGTGTGGGTGTTTGATATGCTCCTTATCTTAAGTTCAAGGATCTTGTGGCAATTGAGGCATCTCTTGGCTTCAAGTTCAAATCCATTTAGAATGTCAAAGTTTCTTTCTGTATATTTCTTATGTTCCCAATGATTGCAGTTCTTCTGACTTATGGAGACTAGAATCTCCTCTTTCATTCTCCTTTCTCTCAAAATATAGTGTGTCAGGCTTTCAGATATCAATTCTGGAAGATTCTTCTATAAAACCATATTTGACGTATTTCTCTGCCAATGCATTTCTTATCAAGTGTCTATGACTTAGTTCTTAAATAGAAAATCAAGTGATATAATAGCTAGGTGTCAACAATGAGTGAAATACAGACTGTTTCTATTGCTATTGCTTCTGCAGGAGTGTTTGCAGCAGCTATCTACTACATTCTGCAGATTAGACATCAGACTAGAATAAGACAAACAGACCTCATCATGAGACTGTATTCAACTTTCAACAGCTTGGAATTTTCAGAAGCATTTACGAAAGTCGCTTTTGCGAAGTTTAAAGATGCTAGGGAAACTGAGGAAAAGTGTTCTTTGCCTGTTTTGTTCATGGTAGGCAGTTACTTTGAAGGAGTAGGTGTTCTATTACACAAGAAACTCGTTGATATTGGTGTAATTTATGACCTCCTGCCTGTTAGTCCAGCATGGGAAGGAATGAAGCCGTGGTGCCTTGCTATTAGACAAAAGCATGGCAAAACCTTTTGGGAATGGTTTGAATACCTTTACAATGAAGTAAGAAAGAGAGAACAGAAACTTCAATCAAAAGCTTAGTGTTTGCTCAAGCTGCCTAAGTGCTTCTAAGGTTCTATCTCTCAACTCTAAGATCTTACAGATTTCAAACAGCATTGGAGTGAGTCATTGTGTCTGTGAATGTGTGGGGGTGTATGACTTGGATGTACTTAAATTCACATAGGCTGCAATAAGATGTGAGGAGATGCATTTGAGTTTAAAATATGATGATATGAAAGAATCAGAAAGAGAAGTCTCAGAATACCTAAGCAAACTGGATCTGCGTTGGATATATCAATTCCCTGTCTTTGTATATGATGACAAGAAGAGACCTAGAGTCTGGAGCCCTGATTTCTATATCCCAAAGCTGGGTATGTACTTAGAGGTTGCTGGATCAAAGGAATTTGATTATGAGTATAGGAGAAAGATATACGAAGAGAATGGGATTCCCGTTATCTTCATCCACTTCTATAAAGACAAAGAGAGATGGAAGAACTACTTCATAGTAAGAATGAAAGAGATTGAAGAAGCTAGATATCAAGCAGTCATGAAAATGGTAGTATTGGACAAGATGTAGTATCCTGTTGTCTTGTGAAGCTATAGGAGTCTTTCTTTCTAAGGACTCCATGAAATGTTTGTGACTATGAAAATAGAAGCAATACTGTAGCTTGCTGGTGTTGTGTTATGTTATTGTTTCTGTGTATGTGTGGGTGTGCACTATCCTTAATTATCTCCAGCATCATAGTAGTTAATGATGAGCAGCTATGTTTGAGGGTGAAAAGACCATTGTTTTCTGGTTAGGTCTGATTATTCTAGGTTTGGCTTCAGTTGCTCTTTTCTCAGTGTTATGGTTCACAATTCTAACTGCTCAACCATATGTCAATACTGACTATTATTGGAGGTTGTTAGTTCCACCCGTTGTAGCAGGTATTGTGTTCATTCTAATAGGATTGTACATGATGAAGTCTGGCACAAGAAAGAAAGAAGAGAAAGGAACACAGCTTCTGTAGGAGTAACCATTTTTCATTTTGGGATTCCTTTTTCATGGTGGTTTTAGGGAGTTTTAGAAGTTCTCTATCGTAGTTCTATAGATGAATAAGGAAAAAGAGGATAGAGATCAATCAAGAGCCTAGTGTTGTCCAAGCTGTGTTAATGCTACCATCACTCTATGTCTTGAGTTTTGTAATGACTAGACATTATCTGTCTCTTGCTGCCTGTCTTTCTTCTGCAATTCTCTTCTGCTCCATCTGTAGGTCTTTGGCTTTTAGTGACTTTTTGATTATATGAACTTCTTCGTCAACTAGGTATTTTATACTCTTTTTTCTTTTGCTAAGATACTGCTTTTCAAAATCCTTATTCCATGCAGGGATTACTTGTCTGTTCCTGTTTATCTTGTGGGTTTTCTTAAGGTGCCTTACGATTTCCCAAGGTTCATATAGATATATTGACTTTGCGCACAGCAAGCACTTAAAGGCGTTCTCATTATAATCATATAGCGCATGAGGTTTCTTTGAGAGGAATCTTCTCACCATAGTCTTACCTTCATCAGATTCTCCTATGTTACCAACCTGGCTTTTCAAGAATTCACCTAAGAACCAACTCTTGGAAAAGGCAATTGCTCCAGTTGTGTTAGAGTTGCCATCACTCTGTCCCTCAGAGCCTTAATCTCAGACTAGCCAGATATGTTGAGTATCTTGGATAGAATTGTATTGCTTTACGTTTGAGATTCATGTAGTGTCTAGCTCCAACACTTTTTGCTGTTCTGCCCTCAATGAAATCTGCAACACTTTCTGGTATGTTTAGCTGCTCTGAAGTCATCATGTCAAATACAAACTTTCTAAGATACTTATAACTCACAACATTGAATCGTTTTGTAGCTGAACCCATGATTTTCTTGTATACAAGAGGCTTTTCGCATTCTCTTAGAAGGCCCATTGTGTAGTCTGTTATGAATCCAAAATAAGCCAGCTTTGTGTTTCTAAAATATCCTAGAGCTACCACATAGAAGCCATTTTGCCTTTCAAACTTTAAGCCATTTGTTACTAGCAGATTGTACAGCCTTACGCCCTCAATAAGCCTAAGTCCTGAATCCAAAAGTAGGTTATAAAGAGCTAAGATTCTTTTGTCAGAATCTCTTTTCTGTAATAACTTGATAGAGTCCAAGATTTCTGTTTCACTTGGAACATTCAAGTCCACTCCAATGAATGTTCTGGGGAAGTTATCTCTAAGAATGTCTAAGTGTTGCTTGCTGTCTATCCCTTGGCTTTGATAGAAGTTGAACAGATTCCTCAAACCATTAGTCAGATGCCTCTTTTGGCTGTTGTTTAGGGTGTCAAACATGTTTACGACATCCATAGGTCTATTGATAGGCTTACTGAACTTCTCAAGATGTCGGATAAGCTGTTTTGCATAATTGTCCCAGTCTAATCCTCTGTTTCTTAACCATAACAAGAAATCATTCTTAACCTTCCAGTAATCTATCATAGACTTAAGATCCTCTGGCGAAGGCCTACGTGGGTTCGAATCCCACCCCTCGCACTCAAAGCACAAGAGATGGTTTAGGGGTTTTCTTGTCCGAAGTGTAAGGCTGCTATGTAGATGTCGTCTATGCCAACGTATCCATTAGCAGGATCAACATAACCATGGGTTCCTATGCGGACAGTGCCGTCATTGCGAATATTGTCATTGACGTCTGTCTCATTCGGAACTCGCTAGGTCTAAACAGGGCGGCCAGAAACAAACAGTCCAGCTCCAAAGCATCAGATTTTCGGTACGGCAAAAAGTATATTTGTGACGTGCTTGTGTTGGTGTTAGCAATCAAGTATTCGGAAGGACTAGACGAATGCCCATCATGGATCCGTTCAAGAAGGCTCT
>Ga0315289_10015916_pt1 | contig 10417 bp, 7 predicted proteins | sample YL17G11_40_MG_FD_203452 | JGI IMG/M metagenome (GOLD analysis project Ga0315289, IMG submission 203452) | Sediment microbial communities from Yellowstone Lake, YNP, Wyoming, USA - YL17G11_40 | ecosystem: Environmental > Aquatic > Freshwater > Lake > Sediment | place: USA: Wyoming | collected...
GCCATATCATCGAAATTGCTCCATAATGCTTGGCTCGCCGGAACCGTGACAATGATGATGCCTTCGGGCTTAAGAGATCTTCGGATTTCCTGAAGCACCTCCGAATCATTTTGAATGTGCTCGAGCATGTCGAAAGCCCCGATGATATCGTAGTTTTCCAGAAAGGGTAGATGCCGGGGTCAGCCGCGAGTAAAGCTCCGGGAGTATTTCCTCCTCATTGAGGATCGGGATGACAACGGAAAAATCAATACTCGGAGACATTCATGATCTCCTTATCAAATGGTAAATCTCTTCCATCTTCTCCATTTCCTAATAATAGTTATTTTTCTCTTTGATGGCTAGCCGAACGGACTTTCCATAGGTTTCCCTGAGGATCGGATCGGAAGCAAGCCGGACAATCCGTCCGGCCATAATCTCAGGGTTTTTGGGGGGGGCGGATATATTGCACATGATCAAGTAATATAAATATATCGGCGAGATTTATCAATTCGAAACATCATTTTCAGGGTAGATAATTTGGCCGCACGATTGCGACCTTGCGAGACACGGCATTATCTTTTAATTTTGCTCATTTCAGAAATCTCCGGGCCCAGAGTTCGGCAATAAACACGCGAGAAATATCGGAGTATAATATGGTCCTTTTTCCATTTAAATAGTTATCGTAAAATTCTAAAAATATTTTAGAATTTATTATTCCCATTTGCTCAAGAATACTTTTTCTAAAAACTTCATAAATCTGATCTCGAAAATCATTTTTTATCCAATTTTCTTCCGGGGTAATAAAGCCCTGTTTGTCTTTTCTCCATTTAATCGCTTCCGGCAATTCGGATATTGATTTTCTTAAAATGTATTTAGTCCAACCATTATGAATTTTCATTTCTGTCGCTAAGCTTAAAGCAAAATTAACCAGTCGGTGATCCAGGAAAGGCAGTCTGATTTCCAGGGAATGTGCCATGGAGTTTCGATCTTCATAATGGGTTATTGCGGGAATCGAATATTTATCAATGTCTAAAATCTGCCTATGAGTTATGTTATGGAAATCCCAGATCGGCTCATATTTATTTGTCTTCAATAAAAAAGGCATGGAAGTTATCTTTTCCCCAAAGGGGAGAAAGGCGGGTAAATACCTCTTCGCCTCACTTAATCTAAACTGGCTTAAAACCGTTCGGTGAATTAAAGATAAAAATATCTGTTTAAATGCTTCAATAAATTTTCCCTGCTTAAATGATTCTTTAAGATTAAAGAAATAATATTTTAAATATCCCATTAATATCTCATCTCCGCCTTGCCCGCTTAATATGACAACAATGTTTGTTTCTTTTTTAATTTTTTCCAGTATTTTATATTCAGCGACAATACTGAACCCTCCAAAAGGTTCATCTTGATGGTAAATGACCTTTTGCAGCGAATCTAGTGCTTCGTTTTGTTGGTAAGATAATTTGTGGTTTTTAATTCCTTTTTCGGAGGAAAGAATATCGACGAATTTTTCCTCACTGTATTTTTTATCTTCGGCGATAATGGTATAAGTATCAAAATTGCCATTTTGGAGGTAGTCGGCAATGACTGAAATTGCCGAAGAATCCAATCCTCCACTTAAAAGAGCGCCGACCCTTACGTCACTTCTGAGCCTGATTTTAACGCTGTCTATAAAAAGCTCTCGAAATTGTTCAAAGGCATCTTCCCTGTTATAAATATTATTTAAATTATAGTCCCAATATTTTTTTTCTTCGATTTTTCCATTGTCCAATTTAATTAAGAAATTATGTTTAGATTTGATTTTCTTTATATTTTGAAAAAAGGTTTGATCGGTATGGTTTAAACATCCTTGAGAGAGAAAAGAAAACATTAAGTTATGATTAATTTCTTCCTTTTTTAAAAACGGAAGAAGTTGTTTGATTTCACTGGCAAAATAAATTTCATTGTTAGATTGAGTGAAATATAAAGGCTTGATGGAAAACCTGTCCCGGCTCAGAATCACAACCTTTTTGGGTAAATCTAATAATGCAAAAGCCCACATCCCATTCAATTTTGAGAACCCTTCATCTCCATATTCAGCATAAATTTTGAGAATTACTTCAGTGTCGGTTTTGGTGTTGAATTCATGGCCTTTTTCCATCAATTCTTTTTTTAATTCGAGGTAATTGAAAATTTCGCCGTTAAAAACAATCCATAATCCTTTTCCATCGGTTAAAGGCTGAGTGCCGCTGTCGGAAAGGTCAATGATGGATAATCTCCGGTGGCCTAAAAAAACATCAAACTTGTCCGGATTATTGAAAGTATTTTCTTTGATGTTTATGGAGAGGGTTCCCAATGCATCTGGTCCACGATAAGAAACCAGATTGGTTAAATCAAGAAATTTATTCCAATCGCGACTATTGAAATAATTATTAATGGATAAAGCGCCAAATATTCCGCACATATTAGTGATTCCGGGAAAAGCGGGGGCTTTTCGACAGGTATTCCAGAAGTATTTTTATTAAATTATTCGCCACTTCGTCAATAGATAACCTTTGTTTTTCCAATTCGACTCGACCATTCGAGCGGCTTTTATTGGCGAGAATGGATTCGATCTGGAGGGCGAGCGTTTGCGAATCGCGATTAAAAACGCCACCCGGGGATACATTTTTAAGCCTGTCCCGAACGTCTCCGCAATCAACGGAGACTACAGGCAAATTGCAGGCCATGGCTTCCTTCACAATATTGGGAGAGCCTTCACAAAGTGAAGTAAGAATAAGGACATCAGCGGCATTCAGATATAACGGCATTTTTTCGTAAGATTCATTGCCAATTTCCAGCAGAATGGAATTTTTCAATCTTTTTTGCAGAAGAGAAAAAGTGTCGTAGGCTAACCGGGGACATTTCACGGTTTCAGATCCCTTGGTTTTGCTGAAGACAATGATGGAATTGTCGGGGCTTAAGCGTAACTTTTCCCTCGATTCAAGTTGGGAAATCGGGCGAAAACGATTAAGATCGACTCCGTTGGGAAGAATATGGGCCTTGGGCTTAACCGAAGAAGGAAGTTCATGGAAAAGATTTTCACTTTTGACCAGTATTAAATCGGCAAAATGGGAACAGAATCTGCTGATCAAAGTGGCAAGAAAGACTCGGGAGGTTTCAATTACATTCGGGGATGAATATGAAATCAGATCATTGCCGCAGAACGATATGATAAAAGGATATTTTCGGTAGGAAGCCAGAAGGGTGATAAGGGCAGTAGTAGATCCGTAATGAGCATGGACGAGATCGGGTTGAATATTGCTTAGAAATTTTCGGAGCTCGAGAGAATTCCTTAAAATCCCCGTCACGGAACTTGTATTGGTAATAGCGAAAGGGATTATTTCTTTCAGGAAGGGTTTGAGCGAATTCTTCTGTATTCGGACAAAACTGCTTCGTAGATAATGTGAGCCGTTAATACGATCGCCCAATCCGGCAAAAACAATTTTAACGTTTTGGAGAGATTCCATCCGGTTGTATATTTTGGGTATTATATGTTGGAATTAAACTTTAAATTATAAATTGTCGAGATATGAAATCAGTTGTTTTTGATAATTTATATTGCTTAAATCATAGGGAATTATCATTTGATGGCATTTATAATTATTGAAGGTATTCTTAAATATTTCCCTGATTTTGATAAAAAGCGAATTTAATGAAAATGTAGATAAACCGCTGTAAGTATATAAGATTGACATGGAACCGTGCCATTCCTGCAATAAAATATTTGCGCATATTTCCGCTAAATTGTCAGAATCAATTTGGTCAATGGTAATTTCAGGAAAATTATTTTTTATTTTGGAGATAAAATATATCTCATTTATCAATCCTTTTTTAACGATACAATTTTCACCGAATAAATATTTGGGAGAAATATTTATATACGGAATTTTAAAATGATCAAAAATTAAAATCATCAGCTTGAAAACGTTGTTTTTATATTTTTTCAAATAATCGGTGGTTTTGTTTAATATTTCGGTTTTTTTGAACTGATAAATTATCCTCTTATCATTAATCTTTAAAAATCCAAGATGATAAGGATAGATGGTAAAGTCTAAAGGGTAACTAAGAATTTTATCGCCGCTTATTATGACCATGTCGTCGCCATATAGTTTTCCACCGTGAGTAATTATTTCGGAAATGGTAGTGGTTTTCCCAACGCCGCCAAATGCAGGCAGGAGATAATTTTTTCCTTTATACTGTACCGCGGCCGAATGTAATAAAGAATGGCGTTGCTTTAATAATACCAATTCCACAAGCATGCTTAAAGGTATTACAAATATATCACAATATAATTTGAAGGGAGTGTCGATAAAGTTAAAGCAAAATTTAAGGTTGGGAATATTTAAGTAATTATTTTCATAAAAATAATATTCAGAAAGTACTATCGGATTATTTAAAACCGGACATCGGTAATAATCATAAATGAATATGTCAACGTTTTGATCAGCTAAAGAGAAGATTTCGAATTCCCTTAGCTGAAACATGATAGTATCCAATTTTTGATTGAGGTTTGTCTCAACCTTGATTTTAACCAGATCATGAATGTTAAAATATTTTACAATAACTTTATCGGACATATATTTATGCCTCTTTAAATGTTTTGTTAAAAAATTCTAAATGGCCGTTTTTTATTTCCTGGAGATGTTTCAAACAATAGATGTAGGCGCAGATTAAGTGATAGTTTTCTTTGAGAGCCGCCAAATTTAATTTGTAAATAAAAACAAAAAGATTTATGGCAATTTTGCCAAATCTACTCCAAAGGAAGATAAATTTGTTTCTGGCCAGGTGGTGATAAAAGGTTTTATAAAAGATATAAAGTCCATAAATTTCTCTCATATAAATAAGATCTTTTCCCAAAGTTCTTCCGCCGAGAGAGGTTTTGTGGATTAGAGTTGAATAAGGAGTCAGGTATAACGTGCCCGGGTATTTTAGAAAGACGCAGTGAGAAAACTCCAAATCCTCCCCTTCGGAATATTTTATTAATTTTTCATTGTAAGAGAATTCTTCCAATATTTTACGGCGGTAGGAATGATTAGCTCCGGAAAGCCATTGGCAAGGAATAATATTATTGGTTGGAAATGGGTAAGTTGCGCTGACCGAAGGCAAAGCCCGGCATTTATTATTTTCCAAGTGATAGAGAAAAAACAGTTTATAAATAATATTTCGTAAAGGTGAAACTTTGTCGGAGCCAACAAGATAGCCTTGAACCCCCAAGGCCTGGGGGCGGTCTTCATATACCTTTTTTATTTCTTTAATATAGTCTTTCTCTAAGAGAACATCATCGTCTAAAAATATAATAATATCGCCGACGGAATTTTTCACCCCCATATTTCGTGCGTAAGTCAAACTGTTTTGGACGTTATTCTTTAGATAAAGAATCTTTATGTTATTCTCGGCGAACCTATACTGTAACGCGGCAACCAGGTTTTGGGATTCATCGGATTTATCATTGTCGACTATGATTATTTCTTGGGGTAAATGAGATTGAAGTAAAATGGTATCCAAACATTCTTTTAAATCTTTGGTTCGGTTATAGGTAATTATGATTAAGGAGATAATCATTTTACATTCAATCGATAAATCGGATGATCGATAATTATGATGAATTAATTGGGTAATTTCTAGCTAAGCACAGAGTGTTTTTTCCGGTCGGCAAGATCCCGGTAAAGATTAAGCATTTTTTCCATCTCGGTATAGTAATTATTTCTTTCTTCGATAATTTTTCGGTTATTTTTTCCAAACCGGATCCTATCTTCTTGATGTTCAAGTAAATAAATTATCTTTTCGGCTAAGATTTGTGGATCCCGGGTGGGAATGATGAAATCGCCATTATGATTTTCAATCCAAAGGCGAATATCGCCGGTATCGGTGTTAATGATCGGAAGTTCGCAAGCCATGGCTTCCGCGGTGCTGGCGGCGAGTCCGCTTTCGGATAAAGAAGTCGAGACATAAATATCCGAAGCCTGAAGAAAGGCGATCATATCAGCTTCTTCAATTTTGCCCGGGAATATTATGGAGTCAAATACATTTAATGATTTGGAAAGGTTCAGCAAATATTCTTGCTCGGATCCGTGTCCGACAAGAATAAATCTGGAACCGGGCTGGCTTTTTAAAACCAAAGGGATCGACCGGATAAAGGTTTCAAGATTATGAATAGGGTTGAGATTTCTGGTGCTGATTACAATTTTAGAATTTTGCAGTGAGAATTTTTCCCGGATATAGTTGTTTCGCAAACCTCGCTGAAATTTTCGAACGTCAACTCCAAAAATAATTAATTGGATTTTCGTCGGATCAACCCCGAGATTTATCATTGCGTTTTTTGTGTTTGTCCCATCGCAGGTGATTAAATCGGAATTAATTAATGCGCGGCGGGTGAAGTATTTTGCGATCCGGGAGGATTGAACTTCGATCAAAACATCATTTCCCCAAGGGGTTACCACAAAAGGGTGAAACCCCGTTAACATGGTTAACCAGGCGTATCCGGCCGCGGAATGACTATGGATAATATCAGGATTTATATTTCCGATTAAACGGTTAAGATCGATAATCATGGGAATCAGGTTGAGGCTACGGGTAAATAAGGAGGGATGGAGAAACCATTTTTTTACGAGGTGGAGATGAACCGGATCGTAACCGTCTAGGAAATCAGGATTAAAAGTGATGATATGAACTTCGTGCCCTTGGCCGGCGAAGTATTTTGCCCAGCGACGAAGATGATGAGCGGCAGCGTCTCCTAAATATATGATCTTCATTTATTTATTCGGTATTAGTAATGATTTCCTATTGGGATTTGATTTTGTCTTTGAGAGATTTTAAAAAATTTAAGTAATAATTAAGATCAGATTTTTGTAAAATAATTAAATCGGCGATGTTATTGTTGGAGACTCGACAGTAAACAATAATAGCAGTAAAAAGGACAATAGTATAGGAAATGGAGGTAGCCCAAGCCGCTCCCAAAATCCCATATTGGGGGATAAAAATAATATTCATGATGAGATTTAAACAAACCGAGAACCCCGTTATATAAGTATTCAAGATCGGCTTCCCGCGGCCCTTGATGTCATTTTCCAAGATTTTCCAACCACTGATGGCGACCGCTCCGATGAGCAAAATTCGAAAAGGTTTAACCGATTCAAGAAAAGCGCTTGAGTAGAGTAAAACTATTAACCAACGTCCGATGAGAAAAAGAAAAATTGCAAAGATGGCGATGAGAAAAGTGATATTCCGGAAAATCAGGGGGGTAAATTCCTTCCTTTTGCTTTCATTATTTTCGGCGGAGATTTTCGGAAAAAGGACTGTTCCAACTGCATCGGAAACCAACCAAAGTTTATCCGTCAAACCCAAGCTCAGCGAATAAAAACCAACCAACATGGGATTTAAAAAAAAATTAATTAAGGGCAAGGTTATCCCGGAATGTAAAAAATAAAGAATACTTCCTAAATAAAACTGGATGCCGTAAGAAAGAACATCGTGAAGGTATTCTTTGTTAAATTTCAAGCTGAAACTTTTTACTTCTTTTAAGGTAATAATAAATAATATAATCCCCACGATTAAAACCGATAAAATATCGGTCAAGATGGCCGCTTTGATACCCAGATGAAATGACCAAAGCAAAATTCCCACCAAAACAAAAGAAAGAAAAACCCGGAAGAAAAGAATAAAATTATATTTATTAATTCGTTGAAGACCCAGCAAAATGTAAAGGATTAAACTCAAAAATAACTGACCCGGGACAAACAAGAGGGCAAGCAGCAAATATTTAGTTGCTACACCCGGAAGCAATCTATTACTGAAGAAGAAAATAATTACCAAACCGATTAAAATCGCCAGGATACTGATTACGATCGTGTATAAAATATTGTTGCCGAACACTACCCCGGGGGAATATTTTTCTTTCCCTAGATAATAAACCGTCGCATGTCCGATACCGAGATTGGTAAAATAGACAAGGAACGTCGGCAGCAGAATTGCCAGAGAATAAACACCCTTCCCCTCCGGGCCCAAAATCCGGGCGATTATCACCGAAGTCACCAAGCCAAAAAGAAAAATAATTCCTTGGGTGACAATAGTGATGAGAGCATTTTTGGTAAAAGCGCCTAGCATTAATTATTTTCCTCGGCCCGAGGTTCCTTTGGGGTGTAACGGCTCAGCTGAATGAGCAAGCCGGATGGCATGATCGCAAAATAAAAAAGAACAATATCCAAATAATAAATAACCAAAGACCAAAAAGATATTATCAGGAGTGAAGACAAAAGCATTATTCGATTTGAATTTCCTTTTTGAAAAAATATTCTCAAGCCGACCAGCAGAAAGTTGATCACCAGGAGAAAAAGACCGACGATCCCGGTGTCAACGACCAAAGCGGTGAATGTTTCCGCCCCCACATCTTCCTTAACTTTTTTCGCCATTTCCGGGTTATTATTTTGAGCGTAAAGTTCCCTCATCTTGGGTGAAATGATATAACCATATGTTCGAAATCCGTAGCCAAAGAGACAGGTTTCCAAGCTTTCCCCGATGCTCTGGAAGGCGCTTTGGAGCAGGAAAAGACGGTCGATGTCAACATTTGATTTGCGAGGATTATAAATGGTTTCGGTAAAGCCCAAAAAATCACGTTTCCAGTTGGCGAAATCCCGGTAATAAGAGGGCAGGAAAAAAGAGGCTCCTAAAATCACGACAAAAATAAATACCAGAGAAAAGGAAAAAAGCTTGCGGAAACTAAAACTGGGTATGAGGGCGATCAAAAAGACGGGAATAGCCAATAAGCATACCCGGGAATCATAGTAAAAAGCCGCGAAGATAGCGGTTAATAAAGTACACCAGCCGATCAATTTAAAAAATGGGTTCTTATCCTTAAATAGCAGCAAAGCTGAAGGCACTCCAACCGCAACGAGGAATAAAGCATAAGCGGACGTTCCCCAATATATTAGCTGTAAATTATATCGGTTGACACCGAAAACAATCTCGGAAATTAACCCATGTCCGATGTATATACCGAGGTAGGCTAAAGTACTGCCCGAGACGATCAAGGCGATTTTTCGGCCGGAGGGAATGGGAAAATTATTCAAGGAAATGACAAAGGAAAGCGCCCCGATCATGAGATAAAAAACAATCCACCTGATTTTCTGCAATCCTCCCAAAATCAATAAGCCCCGCAGGCTTTCAACTAACATATAAACGACCATCAAAATGAATACCCATTCAGATAAACGGCTGAGAGTGGTGGCGGGGATTTTTCTGGAGGTACCAGGACCGACCATGATCGCCAGGAAAATTCCGAAAAGTAAACACCCTACTAAAAATTCATCCGCGTAGGTGTTATCCAGCACCATTACTCCGGACGAGGTAATGGTAATAATGATCAAGGTTGGCCATAACCATTTGGGTTTCAATGCGCCAATCCCGATCAGGAAAATTCCGACCGAAGCATACAATAAGGCTATTCCGGCCAATATTAACCCTTGCCGCCGAAGCGGTTTCCTGTGATTGGCATAATATTAGATAGATTTTCTCAAACTGTGTTTATAGGTTTGATTTCACTGCTGCAAGTAAACATTTTATAATTTATTTGTAAATACCTGTCATAAAGGAAGCGGCATAACGGAAATAATCTGTTTCATTATTTTTGTAAAAACCATTTAAAAAGAGCAAGGAAAACATTTAGATAAAAAATATTCACGATTTTTTTGCGATTGCAATAAGTGAACTACCCAAGGGAAGACTAATATGGGACATAAGAACTTTTTCAATCTTCATCAGGGCCAGGGCAAAAGAGTTGAATATTGGGATCAATTTAAGCTCAGTGTATTCATCGAGATTCCTTTGCGGCAGCTTAAAAAGGTTACGGAACAGACGGAAAAAATATATGGCCGGGAATAAAAAGAAGAAAAAGCAGGAAATATATTCTATTTGGAATCCGTTTTGTTCGAATAGTTCAATTAGTATTTTTTGGCTGTATCTACGGTAGTGATGCGCCATATCATCGAAATTGCTCCATAATGCTTGGCTCGCCGGAACCGTGACAATGATGATGCCTTCGGGCTTAAGAGATCTTCGGATTTCCTGAAGCACCTCCGAATCATTTTGAATATGCTCGAGCATGTCGAAAGCCCCGATGATATCGTAGTTTTCCAGAAAGGGCAGATGCCGGGCGTCAAGATGGTAAAGCGGCGCATTCGTTATTTGACGGCATAATTTCAGCCCTTCCAGGAAAATATCTGCGCCTTCGATATCGATTCCATTTCTTTCCAGATGATGCAGAATAGAACCGTTACCACACCCTAATTCTAGCATTTTGAGAGAATGAATATCTGATTTCTTATATTGAAAATATTTTTTCAGAAAATGCAAAATCAAATCTTTCCTACTTACATGCCAATAGTGTTCGGTATTTTCAATGTGGCGAAGACATTGGAAATATTCT
>Ga0315289_10015917_pt1 | contig 10417 bp, 10 predicted proteins | sample YL17G11_40_MG_FD_203452 | JGI IMG/M metagenome (GOLD analysis project Ga0315289, IMG submission 203452) | Sediment microbial communities from Yellowstone Lake, YNP, Wyoming, USA - YL17G11_40 | ecosystem: Environmental > Aquatic > Freshwater > Lake > Sediment | place: USA: Wyoming | collected...
ACACCGAGGGTGAGCGGGATGTCGATCAGGGTCCAGCCTTCCTCGTTTCTGATGCTGATGCGGCGGATGTTGCCCTCATGTAGCAACTCCTTGATCTTGGCGACCAACATGTCGCCCTGGACGTGGAATTCCTCAGTTCGGCCTTTCTCGGTGCTCATAGTTCTTTCTCCTCTCCTTGCGATGCGCGAAGACCTCCGGCAGCCCGATCGGCGCCCTATTCGTGGTCTGTATGGCCTGCCTGATCGCGTCGCTGGTCCTGTTCATCCATGATATCAACCAGTCGTTGGCAGCCCTTCACGCCCTGCACTCCCCGGTTCTGACGCGCTGGGCGCTTTCTCTCGGAGTGCCGGCAGCCAGAAGCGAAACGTTGTGCCCTTGCCCAACTCCGACTCGACCGTGATCTGCCCGCCGGCTCGCTCTATGATCTCTTTGACGATGGAGAGGCCCAGGCCGGTGCCGCTGCGCGAGTAGGCCTTGGCGTTGTCGGCCCGGAAGAACTCAGAGAATAGTCGCGACATGGCCTCGGGAGGAATGCCAATCCCTGTGTCGCGGACGCTTGCCACGAGCCGATCTCCCTCGCACTGCAACGTGATGGCCACCTGACCGTTGTCCCGGTTGTACTTGATGGCGTTGCTCACCAGGTTGTTCCAGAGGCTCTTAACCTGGTCAGGGTTGGCCATCACGAGGGGCAGGTCACGTCCGATATCGGTCTGCACCGTGATGCCCCGCTCTCTCGCGCCAGCGCTCAAAAGGTCTAACTGCTCCTTCAACGCGACCGCCAACTGCAGCGGCTGCACCTGGCCGCGGGCATCGGCCGAGCCGATACGCCCTAGCTCCAGAAGATCGGCGATCAGTGCCAACTGGTCCATGGCACGCCGTTCGGCCTTTATGAGCGTCTCCCGCACCTTGGCTTCCGGTACGTAGCCTTCAAGAATGAGTTTCAGGAAGCTCTGGATCGCGGCGACCGGGGCGCGCAGCTCGTGCGTCACCAGCAGTGTGAACTGCGCCCGGATATCTTCGAGCTCGCGCAGTTTCTCGTTGGCCCGCGCCAGCTCGCCGTTCACACGCTGAAGGTCCTCCCGCCCCGCGCGACATTCCTCATTGGCGGCGCGTAATTGCTCATTGAGATCCTTCATGTGCTCGCTGCGCGTTTCCAGCCGGGTCAGCGCTTCGGCCAGGCGAGAGTTCACCTCGGCCAACTCCTCACGGCGTAGCTTGCACTCGGCGTTCGCCGACCTTAGCTTCTCGTTTAGCTCACTCAATTGGCTAGAGCGTGTCTCAAGCCGCTCATGGGCTCGTTGTAGCTCAAGGTACGCGGCATCCAGGTGCTCCCGTTGATGGCGCTGTTCCTCATTTGCGCCCTGCAGCCGTTCGTTTAGGTTGTGCAGCTCAGTGGCACGCGCCTCCGCCCGGTGCTGGCTGTCGGCCAATTCGCGCGCTCGATCGTTCAAGGCCCCTACAAGCGCGGTGGTGGCTTCGGCCACCACGAGGCAGGTCGCGCCAAGCGCCAAGGCCTGCGCAAATAGCAGGAGGCCCGCCTGGTAGTAGAGGGGATCGTGCAGCCCCGCGAGGTGGTTGTGAGACACCCACCCAAATGACTCCGCCGCCAACAGGCCGACGTAACAGAGCGTGGCGAACCCCGCGTAGCCAAACGTCGCCAGCCGCGAAAGCAGTGCGCCGGCCACGATGATGGGAAAGACATAAAACGGGAAAAATGGGCTCTCGGCGCCGCCCACGAAGTGGAGGAGAAGGGTCAGACCAGCGAGGTCAAGCACGACCTGCCCATGTGTAAGCACGGTGATCGTCGTGTCCGAGAGGTTGATGCTGACGCTTCCCCTGAGATAGGCCCATAGCGCCAGATCGAAAGCGGCCAGCACACCCACGACGAATAACGCTGTCCCCCAAGCCGTGCCGGGCAGGCGCAAGGCCGCGAGAAATACCAGCACCGCCGCCCCCAGCAAGGCGGCCAGGTGGACCAGGGCCAGGCGACGCAGGCGAGGGACAGTGATCGCTACGGGAGCACTCACGGGAGATCGAAGTAGTCGCCGATCGCTGCGACGGCATCCTTCAGCCGGGCCGAATCGATGATACAGTTGACCGTGGAAATGGATGTACTGATGGCAAGTATATTGATGCCGCGTTCGGCCAAGGCCCGGAACATCCGCCCAGCGATGCCTGGGCGCTCACGGAAATCGGGGCCAAAGATCGCCAGCGAAGCGACCTCTGGGTTGGTGCTGACGGTGGCCGGCCGCAGCTCTGGCCGTAATCCCTCAAGGGCGGCCAGGCAGGCGGGCAGGTCAGCCCGATCTACGCACAGCACCAGGTGGTCCTGAGTCGCATGATCGATGACCTGCACAACGAACTGCACGTTCAGATTGCGTTGGCCCAGCGCGTCCAGGATGGCGGCGGCAATGCCGGGGCGATCCTCGACTGCCAACACGCTGATAGTGGCCAGGTGATCGTTCTGAATAACGCCACCCACTTTGGTCTTCTCGCTCATGGGACTACTCCATGCATCAGGCGTAGCTCAAGACGTGAAGCGGTGAGCGTGGCCATCACGCATCACGTTACACACCCATGTCAGCCTTGTGATTGTAGAATTAATCGCCCGACCTGCCGCAGAAGCTCGGCGGGGGCGATAGGCTTCGTCAGGAATGCGTCGATGTGGATGCTTTCGTCGGTCGGGAAGAGGGCAAGATAGTCCGTGTTGGCAATGGACGTGACCATGATGATGGGCACGTTTCGCAAGGCCGGGTCGTCAGCCATGCGTTGGCTCATGCTGAGACCGTCCAATACGCTGGACATAATGACATCGAGCACCACCAGGTCAGGTTTCTCGCGGCTCAGGGCCAACATTCCCTGCTCGCTATTGCCCGCGCTCACCACGCCATAGCCATGGCTCTCGAGGATGGTGGCCGTGTAGCTCACGAAGTCAGGATCATCATCGACGACCAGGATTTTGGCTTTGGGCATTGGGGTTACTCCTCCTCGCTTCACACCGGCGAACCGACGCCCGCCCGCCGCTCGAATTCCTCTCGGAACAGCTTCAGGCCCGAAGTCACCGGTTCGCACATCCCCGTGCCCATCGGGCAGAAAGTCAAGCCGGCGATCCCGTTGGCCAGCGATTCCAGTTGCTCGAGATCGTGGGGCTTGCCCTGGCCCGCCGCGAGACGCTCCAGGTGCTCCAGCATGCGCAGCCCGCCCACGCGGCACGGAACGCATCCGCCGCAGGATTCGTGTGCGAAGAAGCTGGTGATGCGCCGGGCCACCTCAACCATGTCGGTGGTCTCGTCCATCACGATGATGGCACCGGTGCCCAGCGCCGAGCCGGCGGCTTGCAGCGTCTCGAAAGCCATCGGCACGTCCAGTTTGTCTGGCGTCAGCAGGGGCGTAGAAGCGCCCCCCGGGATCACCGCCTTCACCGCGCGCCCCATCCGCACGCCGCCCGCGTGCTCCTGGATGATCTCTCTCAGGGGCGTGCCCAGCGGCAGCTCGTAGTTGCCGGGCCGGTTCACGTGCCCGCTGACGCAGAAGATCTTGGGGCCCTTGCTCTGTTCGGTGCCGATACTCGAAAACCAGGCCGCGCCGCGCGAGATGATGTGGGGCACGTTGGCCAGCGTCTCGACATTCTGCACAACGGTCGGGCGCCCCCACAGGCCGGCCTGCGCAGGGTAAGGGGGTTTCAGCCGCGGCTCGCCGCGCTTTCCCTCCAGCGACTCGATCATCGCCGTCTCTTCGCCGCAGATATAGGCTCCCGCCCCCCGGTGGACGGAAACGTCCAGGTCGAACCCGCTGTCCAGGATGTTTTTGCCCAGGAAGCCGTATTGGTAGGCATCGGCGATGGCTTTGATCCAGCGCTTTACGCCCAGGAAAAACTCGCCGCGGATGTACACGAACGCGCGGTGAGCGCCGACAGCATAGGCTGCAATAATCACACCTTCGAGGATCGAGTGCGGGTCACGCTCCACGATCAGCCGATCCTTGAAGGTGCCGGGTTCACCCTCGTCGGTGTTCACTGCCAGATATTTCACCGGCGCGTCCTGGGCAATAAAGCCCCATTTCACCCCGGTGGGGAAGCCGGCGCCGCCTCGTCCGCGCAAACCTGATAGCTTGACCTCCTGGATGATCTGGTCCGGTGGCATCGTGAGCGCCTTGCGCAGCGCTTCATAGCCACCGTGGTTCAGATAGGTGGTGATCTTCTCCGAGTTGGGCTGCCTGACGTTGGCCAGCAGGACGGGATTCCACGCGGTCATCGTCACACCTCCCCCATCAGACGTTCGAGTACAGCGTCGATGGTCGCCGGTGTCAGGTTCTCGTGGAGTATGTCATTCACCCTCATGGCGGGGGCCGTGCCACACGAAGCCAGGCACTGCACCTCTTGCAGGGTGAAACGCCCATCTTTGGACGTCTCGCCAGGCTTGATGCCGAGCTTGGTGCTCACATAGTCGGACACCTGGTCAGCGCCCCCCGCCAGGTAGCAGGAAAGGCCATCACACACCTGGATCACATAGCGCCCCACTGGCTCGGTGCGGAACAGCGTGTAAAAGCTGGCCGTGCCATACACTTGTGAGGTGCTCAACCCCAAGCGCTTCGCAACCCGCTCCACTGCTTCCCGCGTAAGGTAGCCTTGCTGCTCCTGCGTGATGTACAACGCAGCCAGCAGCATCGCCTGTTTGGCAGGATCAACGAGCGCGCTTCCGGCACGCTGCGAGACTTCGTTCGAAGGGCTCATCCTGTCTCCTTCTCTGGGCGTAGGGTACTGGTGGGGCGGGTGGCCCCTGCCTGGCTAGACACGATCGGCGCGCCATGCGCTTCCAGCACCGCGGCGATCTCAGCCAGTAACTCATCAGGGGTGACCGGCTTGCTGAGAAATCGATCCACCATCGCCCGCTCGTCGGCGGGCAGAAAGCGGTCTTCATCCTGGCTCAGCACCGCTGAGATCAGAATTAGAGGCACATGGGCGAGTTGCGGGTCGCTCCGCACCGTGCGTATGATCCCGATCCCGGCGAGCTCATACGACATCATGGCGTCTAACAGGATCAAGGCAGGCTCATGCGCATGCATCAAAGCCAGTCCCGTCTCGGCGTTGTGGGCCTCCAGCACCCGATAGCCGTGGCTCTCCAAAACAATGCGCACGAACTCACGGAAATCCGGATCGTCATCGACGATCAGAATCACGGGTGGCGATGACACGGGCTGTTTCTGCCTTCCTTTGAGGCCGACGGTCAGGAAAGCAACTCTGCCACCTTGGCCAGCAGGGCCTGCGGATCAACGGGTTTGGAGAGCCAAGCATCCATGTGCGGCTGTTCATCCATCGGGAACAACCGGGCGTGCGGGGTTTCCGCGATGGATGATACCATGATCACGGGCATGTACCTGGCAGAGGGATCCTGGGCCAGCTTTTCGCTGACGTCCAACCCGTCCAGCACAGTGGACATCATGATGTCCAGCAACATCAGGTCGGGGTGCTGGGCCTTTACCTGGGCCAGGGCCTGCTCGCCGTTTGCCGCCGTCACGACGCTGTAGTCATGAGCCTCAAGAATGGTGCGCATGATCTCGACGAAATCGGGGTCGTCATCCACGACGAGGATCGTGGCAGGTTGCATGGGCCGTTGCCTCCTTGCGCTCCGCGATGGAGATGTACCCAGCGGAGGGTTCAACGAAAGTCTAGCACATTATACCGCTTATCACAAAGAGGCCGCTATGATGGACATCACAAAGTCGGTGCGCTTGCGTCGGACATGACCGGCGTCATGTACCGTCCCGGGCGATTGTGCCATCATGCACATAGTGTGGCCCTTGGGCCGGCGCGGCCCGTGGAGAGTTGCTGCGCGGGCTTTTGGCTCCCGGCCAGACGCGGCTACAATGGTCGTTGTTCCTGTTTGTGCGGAATTCTGGTAGGCAGACCCCCAACAGCAGCAACGCCTAGTGATCCAAGTGCCGGCGAATCAGGCACAGTCAACTTACCGTCAGGAACGCGCAACCATGCTCGAGATGTTTACCGAAGCGAGGGGCGTCGCCGTGGTCGGCGCGTCCCCCCACCCGGAGAAGCTGGGATATCAGGTGCTGCACAACATCGTGCAGTATGGGTACGGCGGTGCGGTGTACCCGATCAACCCCACGGCAGACGAGATCCTCGGCCTTCCGGTCTACAAGTCAGTCCTCGATGCCCCCGATCCGATCGACCTGGCCGTGATCGTGGTGCCGGCCAAGGTCGTTCCCAGCGTGCTGGAGGAGTGTGGCCAGCGTGGCCTGAAAGGGGCTGTGATCATCTCTGCAGGTTTTCGTGAGGTTGGCCCGCAGGGTAAGGCGCTCGAAGTGCAGGCCGTGGAGACCGCCAAGCGCTACGGAATGCGCCTCATCGGGCCCAACGTCCTCGGCATCATCGATACCGTCGAGAAACTGAATGCCTCCTTTGCGGCCGCCATGCCCGATCGTGGCCTGATCGGCTTCATGTCGCAGTCGGGCGCGCTCTGCACCTCCGTGCTCGACCTGGCGATCGGCCAGGGGATTGGCTTCTCACGGTTCTATAGTATCGGCAACAAGGCAGACATCAACGAGATCGACTTGCTGCAGGCCTGGGCTGGCGATTCCGAGGTGCGCGTCATCGTTGCCTACCTGGAAGGTATTTCCGACGGGCCCAGGTTCATGCAGGTAGCCCGGGAGGTGACTCGTCACAAGCCCATCATCGCCATCAAATCGGGCACAACCAGCGCAGGCTCGCGGGCAGTGTCATCCCACACCGGCACCCTGGCCGGCTCCGAGCGAGCCTATGACGCGGCATTCAAGCAAGTAGGCATTATTCGGGCTGGCTCGGTGCAGGAGTTGTTCGACTTCGCCCAGGCTTTCGCCCGCCAGCCGTTGCTCGAAACGGATGCCGTCGCTGTCGTCACCAATGCCGGCGGGCCAGGCATCATGGCAACGGACGCCATCGAGCGCGCCGGCATGCGCCTGGCCGCACTCGCCCCGGAGACCAAACAGCAGCTTCAAGCAGCGCTTCCGCCGGCTGCTAGCGTCGCGAACCCCATTGACGTGCTGGGCGACGCCCTGGCCGACCGTTATGCCCTCGCCGTACAGACAGCCCTTCAGGATGCCAGCGTAAGCGCGGTCCTGGTGGTCCTCACACCGCAGGTCATGACGCAGATCTCCGAAACGGCTGAGGCCGTGGGCAAGCTATCACAGAAGTACAACAAGCCGGTCTTCGGTGCCTTCATGGGCGATCACGCCATACATGCCGGTGCAGACATCTTGAGGCAACATGGTGTGCCCAACTACCAGGTGCCTGAGCGTGCCGTTGGGGCCCTTGCCGCTATGTGGCACCACCGTCAATGGCTAAACACCCCTCCCCTTGCCGTTGAGCCGCTCAAGGCAGACAATGCCGCCATCCGCCGGGTGTTCGATCGGGTGCGGGCCGAAGGACGTGTCACCATCGGCGACTCTGAGGCGCGCGAAGTGTTGAAAGCGTTCGGCATCTCCCTGCCCAAGGCCGTGCTTGCCGCGACGCCCGATGAGGCGATTGCGGCGGCCGAATCGATCGGCTACCCGGTCGTGATGAAAATCGCCTCGCCTGACATCCTCCACAAGACCGACATCGGGGGGGTCAAGCTCAACATCACCTCCGCGGGCGACGTGCGTGACGCGTTCGACCTCTTGACTTTCCGGGCCCAGCGCTTCATGCCCGATGCGACTCTTTGGGGCTGCCAGGTACAGCAGATGGTGAAAGGCGGCCGAGAGATCATCATTGGCGTGAATCGGGATCCGCAGTTCGGCCCCCTGCTGATGTTCGGCCTGGGTGGCATCTACGTCGAGGCGTTCAAGGACGTCACTTTCCGGGTGGCGCCCATCGACCGGCGCGAGGCCACCGAGATGCTGAGCGAGATCCGCTCGTACAACTTGCTGCGCGGGGTGCGCGGCGAGAAACCAGCCGACATGGATGCGCTCGCCAATACGTTGCTGCAGATGTCACAACTGGTTACCGATTTTCCAGAAGTGGTTGAGCTGGATATCAACCCGTTGATGGTTTTCGAGGCAGGCAGGGGTGTCATGGCAATCGACATGCGGTTGGCACTGAAGTAGGACACCTTCGACTTAACAGGAGCGTACTATGAAAGCGTTGTACATTACTTCCGCTGAGACCTACTCCGGGAAATCCTCGCTCTGCGTCGGTTTAGGGCTCCGGTTCCGCAAAGATGGTTTCAAGGCCGGTTACATGAAACCGGTGAACGTGGCCTGCCAGGTGGTCGAAGGGCTGGCATTCGACGAGGATGTTACGTTCGCGAAGCAGGTCTTCGATATGGCAGAGCCCAGTGACCTGCTCTGCCCGGTAGCTCTGACGCCGGCCAAGCTGGAGCAGCAGCTACGAGGCCCGGAGGTTAACTACGAGCCTAAGCTGTTGGAGGCCTTCGCGAAGGTCGCTGCGGGTCGAGATGTCATGGTACTGGAAGGCGGCCGCAGCCTGCGAGAAGGCTACGTCGCCGGCCTCCCCCCGTTGCGCGTCGTGGAGCTCCTCGATGCCAAGGTCCTGGGTGTGGTCAGGTACGATGAGGACCTGATGGTAGATCGAGTGCAGACGGCGCAGAACTACTTCAAGGACCGGCTGATCGGTATCGTGATCAACGAAACGCCACGCGACCGGTGGGATCACGTCCATGAGGTTGTCTTGCCTTACCTTGTGCGGCACAACCTGAAGGTGTTGGGCGTTTTGCCGAAAGACCAATTGCTGACGGCGCCGTCCGTGCGCGAACTGGCCGAAGGCCTGAAGGCCGAGATCCTCTGCGCATCGGACCATATCGACGAACTTGTGGAGCACATGCTCGTTGGGGCCATGAGTGTGGAAAGCGCTTTGAGTTACTTCCGCCGCCGCCCCAACAAGGCGGTCATCACCGGAGGTGATCGCGCCGACATCGCCCTGGCAGCCCTGGAGACATCCACGCGCTGCCTGATCTTGACCGGACACCTCTACCCCAGCCCGGCTGTGCTCAACCGGGCCGAGGAGCTGAACGTGCCGGTGCTGCTGTGTAGGCTGGATACCCTCAGCGCTGTGGACATCATCGAGGGCTACTTCGGGCGTAGCCGGTTCCAACAGCCGCAGAAGGTCAACCGGTTCGGCGCCCTGCTCGACGAGCATATCGATTTCGATCAGTTCTACCAGCTATTGGACATCACGCGGTAGTTGCAAACAGGCAGGCCAGAGTCTCTTTTATGGTCGCCATTCCATGCGCTCCGCAACAATCCTCTGGTGCGGGGCGCGTGGCGTTAGAAACCGCCTGTCGCCTGCGCGTAACACGCTTCAAAAAGATCCCTCAGCCGTTGCGTGATCGGCCCGACTTGTCCGTTGTGGACCGGGTGCCCATCGATATGCGTGACAGGCATCACGTGGCGGCCGGTGCTGGTGATGAAGCACTCCGACCACGTGGCAACCTGCGACCGCGGCAACACGGCCTCAATCAGCGGGATTCCAGCCTGCCCGGCCAGCCCCATAACGACGTTGCGCGTTACCCCTGAGAGAACCTGGCCCGCGGGCGGCGTCAGGACGATGCCATCCTGCACCGCAAACAGGTTGCTGTTTGCCCCCTCAGTCAGATGGCCGTCATGGTGGAGCAGTGCTTCATGGGCCCCGGCAGCGTCAGCCGCCCGCCGAGCCAAGGTGCTTGCCAGGTTATTCAGCGACTTGCACTCCGGCAAGTAACGATGGCCCTCAAACGTGATGACCGGAGCACCCTCACTGAAGATGCCAGCGGGGAAGATCGTGGGGGGCTGTGGCCAGAGATAGGCGATAACCTCTCCCCCGTTCTCTGCGCCTAAAACGAAGAACCGTAACGTGCAATCCCGGGCGCCGTTGGCAGCCAAGACGTCTGCAATCCATCTCTCGAGGATCTGGGCGCCTGCGGGCAGGGGCAGGTCAAGAAGCGCGGCCGAACGCGCCAGGCGCTGCAAATGCGGCTGGAGCGCGAAGACAACGCCGCCGTTGACCTGCATGGACTCGTAGACGCCGTAGGCGCCGTAGATGGCAGGGTTGAAGACGGAGATACGCGCCTCTTTAGGCCGTATCATGGCGCCGTTCCGCGATACGTACGCAGGTAAAGACATCGGGCTGCTCCGCACAAAAATGCCGGGTCAGATTGCAGGCTAGTAGCTGTCCAGAGGGCGCGGCTGGGCGCGCATCAACGATGCGATTTCCGCAAGAGACGGGGGTTGACTGGCGCCGCGCTCCCTCTGGCAGTAAAGCCCTGCCGCAGCGCATGCGAACTTGACTTTCTGCTCAAGGGGCCACTCAGGCTGCAGCCAGCCATAGATCATGCCTGCCTTGAAGAGGTTGCCCGCGCCGCTGGTATCTACTACCTTGGGGATCTGATAGGGTTCCACCCCGAACGCCGAACCGTCGGCTCGAACCACCAACACCGACCTTGAGCCATCG
>Ga0315289_10015918_pt1 | contig 10417 bp, 10 predicted proteins | sample YL17G11_40_MG_FD_203452 | JGI IMG/M metagenome (GOLD analysis project Ga0315289, IMG submission 203452) | Sediment microbial communities from Yellowstone Lake, YNP, Wyoming, USA - YL17G11_40 | ecosystem: Environmental > Aquatic > Freshwater > Lake > Sediment | place: USA: Wyoming | collected...
CCGGAGTCACGTTCACCGGAGCCGACGGCAAAGTCGTCGAGCGTGTGCCAACCCTTGACGGACGATACTTCGCATATCTGCCGAGCGGACAGCTCAGCATGACCATAACGCACGGTGGATACGTAACCCCGAAGGTCCCAGTCTACGTCACTGACGGAGGCCTCGGATTCAGGAACGTACCACTAGAGCGTGCGAACGTACCCATCCCAGAGTTCTCACTATCTACAGTAGCAGTCCTAACATTCTCGCTAGCAGCGTCTCTATTCATACTACGGCGCAGAAGAAAGTAAAAGGTCCCCTCTCAAGAGACCTAAACTCCCCCTTCTCTTGGGGAAATTGAGATATTCGTTTTCGACAGTATTGTCCGGGAAGCGAGTTGGGTTTCTTTCGCAACGATTCAAAAAGGATAGAGTGTAGTTTTTGCACGCCCCCTTTCCCGTTCTCACTTACAGCGCGCGCTTCTTCTGGTCTTCTTCTAATCCCCTCCAAATCCAAGATCTCCTGAAAACATTAAGTACTTGTCAAACAAGTATGCTACTGGTGATTAGTATGAATGTCACCATAAGGGGACTCGACGAGTCAGTTTTCAGAAGGTTCAAGGCAAAAGCGATAGAGGAAGGCATGAAGGTTGGCCAGGCGGTTGCGCAGGCAATGGAGACATGGATGAGACAAAGGCCCACGAAGCGCAGGGCAAGCCTTCTTGACGTGAAGCCTTTCAACTGGGGCGAAGGCACCGAGCGAACCAGCACCAAGATTGACAAGATCCTCTATGGGGAAAAGCCTTGATACTCCTCGATTCCAGCCTGATAATCGCCTACTCAAACAAAGTCGACCAGAACCATAACAAGGCGCTCAAAATCGTGGAAGATATAGTCAAAGAAAAGTATGGAACCCCTGCCATCACAGACTACATATTCGATGAAACCATAACAGTCATGACAATCAAGACCAAGAATCTCACCAGAATAGCTGAGACAGGCGACAGACTTCTAGAAGCCAATGTTCTTCTGCGAATCGACGAACAGACCTTCCAGCAAGCATGGAAGATCTTCAAGGACCAGCAGAAACCGCACCTCAGCTTCACTGATTGCACAACCATAGCCGCCTGCAAGACAAACGGCATACCGAATCTAGCGACGTTCGACGAAGATTTCCGAAGGATACTGGGACTGAGGATAATAGGCCTCTAGACATCGTGCATAGCGCACTTGAGAGCAAGACGTCCAAGTTGACTGAGCCACATGCTGCTGCCAGACATCAACTAACTAGCCTGTTTGTTTGAGTTGATCAGTCAGACCCGGTTCTACGCATGCAAGAGGGCGTATCTTGCCGCGCTGAGAACTATTTGATTTGTGTTCTGACTGTAGAAACCCTCGATATTCTTTTCCCAGAGAACGATTGCTGATTCACCGTTTTCAAATGTTGCTTCCCCAAACCCGTATTCACTGTGCTCCAACCTGCTGACCGCTTTGAAGAGAGAGGAAATGTACGAATTGTCGCTGAATATGGCGAGATAGGCGAACGCAACCTTCGTGTACATCAAAGGGAGCGTGCGGGATCGCTCTATGTTTATCGGTGTGCCGTCATGCTTCTTGATCACCCAAGTCCCCCCTCCCCCATCAATTATCCACTCGTAAACGTATTCGTGCTCAGGGTGACAACCTTCACTCCAACCCGAAAGCTTACCCGTCCTCTCCCATCGAGCCTTCTGTGCCTCATAGATCCTCCTAGTGTACTCGAAAAACTTGCCACCCAGCCCAAGCTCGAGGACTCCGTGAAGAGTGGGCTCCGCTGTTGTATCTACTTGTGGAAGAATTTGGCCTTCAAGAGTCACAAACGGCCCATTCCAATTCTCAAAAGCAGAAATGACATGGGATTTGTTGTAGCCGAAGGCCGTGAAGCCAACGGCCTCCAAAACTCCATAATAGTTGAGATGACGATCAACTTCCGTTGAAAGCAAGTCGTACGCGGCCTTGTATCGCTGAAACACTTCTTCTACTTGGCTCCTGAAAATAGAATCATACTTCCGGAGAAGATCCAGAGCGTAAAGTAGCCGGCCAGAATCCGACGGATCAGCGTAGAGATATACGGGATTATAGTACGGACGGCCATCCCAGTAATAAGCCCAATACGGCCAATTCGAGACGCCACGGTTGGTGCCTAACTCACGTGTCAAGAGGTGTCGGAGGATCATGTTCATCCTGTCTTTGAAGCCCCAAGTACCATTGCTCTCAACCAGCCCGAGCCGATGAGCCTCTATCGTGGCAACTATGTAGGCCCCTGTGTCCCAGCTGGTGGAGGCATCCCAGTCAAGCTTCGCCCTGTTGATGCCTGTCTTAGGATTGACACCTATACCGGGTCGAAAATATCTCCAGGCGACTTCGGCACAGCTCCGCCAGTCACGCAAACTCTCAACAGCAGAAGCGGTCGTAATCATAGCGCGCGTACTCACAGATGCTGAATCTGGCGCTCCGACATACCAGAATACGTTAAGGCCTATACCAGATACTATGATCACGCAGAGCAGCAAGACCACTATGTTACGGTGAATAGCAAATCCCCTCGACCAGATTCTGGTGAGATCACGTCCAAACGGACTCGTTCATTGAGCATTTGAAACAGATGCTTAAGGATTGCTGACATGTTTCTTAGAGAGACTTGCCGTGACTGTTGTGTCTCTGCGTTGCTCATGGTGCGCGCTGTTTATGTGCACACGTAAACGATCCTAGAGCGCGCGCTAACTTTATTCCTCGCTCTTGTTTCCGAGTCGTGCAATGTGTCTCAATGGGCGCCTGCGTCTGCAAATGAACGCCAAGATACTCGCCATAGTGCTGGCTGCTTCTCTGACAGTTACATTGGGCTTTGCCTTACCGTTGGCGATTAATCATTTCAATGACACCACATTTGGCAGCATCACAATCCTTAACGAACCGGAGCTGCTTAGGGCGCTAAAGGATGTGCAAAGCAGAGGAGTTTGTATCTGCATCCATGGGTGGAGGCATGAAGATTTTTCATATGTCACTCCGACACAAGCTAGAGAAGATGTAGAAAAAGCCCTTCGGCTTTTTCATGAAGCAGGTCTCGTTCCAGTGGCCTTCTTGTCACCGTACGTCTTGACCTCCGACCTTCCTCCATCAGTAATAGCGGCGATAGAGAGCACAGGAATCGCAACAAGCCTGCCAAGCTTGAATGTAAGTGAATATCGCCTCGGAAGCTACGGCTGGGGGTGGCGTGATATGAAGAGCTTCAGCGATCCTCGATTCGAAGAGGAATATAACCGAATCAAAGACGAACAGCCGACAACTATCGTTCTACATGTACAGGATTGGAACCCATTCCTAATGAGACTGGTCTATGACTACCTTGAGCAGAGTAACGAATCTAGCATCACGGTCAGAGTTGATGATATCGAAGTTAACACTTCAGCTGAGAAGATCTACGATCTAGCTGCATTGTTGGACCATGCTTCGGTGGGGCTTCTGGCCTACGGCGTCATTCCATTAGGAACCTGGACAGGGGGAAACCCAGCAATCCTCGGCGTGAGTGTGAATAGTGTTATGGGGTTCTATTGGCTCTTCTATCTCATAACTGCGTTTTTTCCTCTCTCCTTCTGCGTTCTGTGGCGCTTTACTTCTGAAATAGATAAGAAGAACAATCCTGGCGAAAACCATCTTTCACATATTTCATACCGCAAAGGGACGCCGTGCGCTTCAATTATCGTTCCAGCCTACAATGAAGAAAGAAACATCGGTAGGTGTATCGAAGCAATTCAGAAACAGGATTTTCAATATGAGATGGAGATTATCGTTGTAAACGATGGCTCAACCGATAGGACCGCTGAGATTGCTTCGAAATATCCTGTGAAGCTGGTAGATCTGAAAGCCAACATCGGTAAGGCCAACGCATTGAACACTGCGATAAAAAGTGCAAACGGGAACATCTTGGTATTCTCGGATTCCGACTCGCAGATGTCAAGCAACGCCGTGAGTTCGCTCGTGAGATGTCTCGAAGAGCGAGAAGATGTAGGAGCGGTCGCTGGAAACGTTTTCATCAATAAGGTCGATCGTAAGAACGGTTCACTAACCTATTTTCAAATGATCGAGTATCGCCTGGAACAGGAAATCATCCGTTGCTTTCAAAGCGCAAGCGGGAACGTTCTTGTCTGCCCCGGTCCTCTTTTCGCCACTAGACGAGATGTCGCCAAAGAAATCATGTTTAGTGACAAATCCGTCATAGAGGATTCGGACTTTACAATTCAGGTTCTGAAGAAAGGTATGAAAGTAGTTCGAGAGCCTCAAGCAAGAGCCTACACAAACGCTCCTCATTCTATCAGGAGCTGGTTCAACCAAAGACAGAGGTGGTGGCATGGCTCTCTTCAATTGTGGAAAATGCACAATCCGTGGACAACGAGGAATCCGTGGATGATCCTGAACTACTCGGGCTTCATGACCAGCACTTTTTCACTCGTACTGATGCTATTGCTTCCCTTTTTCCTCTCAACCTATAGCAACCTTACCATGATATTGCTGCGCAGCGTGGCCTATGTCGTGACTCCGATCGTGTTGTTCATCCTGTTTACCGCATCCTTCTTCAAGGGAGAAAAGAAGCTTCTGGCAATGCTACTACCTTACAGCATAGTATACTCCACAATGAAAGCCATAGTGGCAACCCACATCTACCTCCGTCACCTCTCCAGGAGAGGTGCTCGAATCAGATTCGGCCCGCGCACCATCACGGTGAAATAAACATGAACAAGCGAGTTGAATTCCCATTATCCATTCTTCTGCTGATGATCTCGGTTTCCGCGATTCACGAAGCGCACTACACTTTTCAAGTAGACTGTTCAGGAGGAGTCTGGAACAACTTCGATTTCTCAAGACCAGCTGAAGACTGGTCGGAGGCTGCTCACAAATTCGGAGGCAAGAACGGAGTAATAGATCTGGTTGTCGCACAGGCCGACATCAATGGTCTCGTCATGTTGCCCTTTCCCCTTAAGAACACGTCATACCTGTGTAGCTCCAGCAAAACCGACCTAGCAGAACCCTGTCTAAGCAAATTCGATTTGGAAGGGCTAAAGGTCATACTGTCCATCCAACCTTCTAGAGCAGACGTAACACAAATAGTGAGAATTCTACTCTCTCGGTACGGCCAACACCACAGCATCATAGGCGTTAACATCGACTTGGAATGGAAGGAGAGCGGGAGGCCCACCTATGCAAGCAATGAAGAAAGAGACACGTGGCTGAACGAAATTAGAAGCTACAGTCCTAACTTCAAACTATTCCTAACGTATTATAGAGACTACACACATTTCCCACAAGACGCAACTGATCTTGTAATACTGTTCGATGGAGAAGATGATACCCAGGCCAACCTTCTGAACCGATACAAGGAACTCGCTAAACACTACAGTTCCATAGGCATCTACACCGGTTATTCATCAAGCGTTCCCCCAGTAGCATCCTATGAAAGAATCATGGCTGCCGTCCCAAATACCAGATACATAATTCACACTGAAGATGTCTTCTGTAACCAGCCAATATTGATGTTCTATTTAGATGATGTGCAGGCGGATTGGCTTGAATCCGTATCTGTTGATCTGATAAACCTACACATGGAAGAGAAAATGCCTATGATTTTCGGAGTAATCCCCAACAATTTAGACAATCCGAATGTAGGTGGCGGATATTTACCTAACCTGCTCAAAAGAATGAACGAAAACGAATCTGATCTTTTCGAAATAGGCCAACACGGATATGCCCATGCAGACCTCAAAGGCAAAAGCTACGAAGAACAAAAAGAGATCATTCAGAAAGGACTCGTAGCCTTGACTTCTATCGGGATCAAGCCTGTTACGTTTATTCCTCCTTTCGGATCTGCAGACGTAACAACCATAAAAGCCGCAGAGGATCTGGAACTCAAAATCTTCTTGGACCTTTATGAGGACTTGCATTCAGACAAGTTGCTGATCATGAATTGCTGGGTATCGCTAACAGTCGAGAACGATCGGGCCGCGCGATACAACTTTGTCTATCGCACCACGACACTCAAACAACCACAGCAAATAATCGCTGGAGTTGATCAAGAAACAAGCAAAAAAGGCAATACAGTCGTTATTGTTGTGTACTATATTCATGATCTTGAGATTGACACCAAGAATAAACTTGTCGAATTGTCCAAGACCCTGAAGATACTGAAGAATAGCGGAAAATACAGGTTCATGACTGCGCGACAATATTGGGAGACCCTAAGGGAAGAAACCATACCCACACAGAGTGATGTGACACCAACGTGGTCAGCACATTGGATCCTGTACCTTCTGGTTGGTGCGTCAGCGACAACGACGCTCGGACTTTTGGCCTCACGCCGACTACGTAGGACCGAATCTGTTAGAAGCTGACATCTCAAGATAGAGACAGGCTTCACACCATCAGGCTTTCGCGTTTAGCGCACGCGCTAGACAACTGCCAGCAAACTGCGCAGAACGGAATGAATTTGAAATGGCAGACGCAAAATGGGCTTTTTCCTTCAGATCAACGACCGAACCGGAGTCGTGTCCCTAGCCTCACAGATCAACAAGAGTTGCCTAGAACACCACCAACCGTTTTCGCATCAACACCCCGAAAAGACAAACCTAAAGTATTCAGCAAAGCTGTCCTCTTGAATCATGGATGATGAGATGCAACATCGTGCGCCTCATGGATCTCTGTTTTGAGTTCCTTTTCTCGGCTAACCTCTTCCACTCGGAACTGTTCTCTCCATCTTTCTTTCTCCATTCTTCATCCCTGCGCTATATCTTATGCGCGCGCTAGAACATCTCAGACATATTCATATATCACGTATACATGTATACATGAGTGATTGCGATGCAGGTCACACAGCAAACACATCATCACAACCATAGCCCCAGACAAGAGACTATTCTTATGGTTGAACGTTGCATCAGAGAAGAGGGTGTCTTTCGCTCCAAATATGCATTGATGCAGGCCCTCCCTAGGAAAATGGAATATTCAACATTGATAAGTATTCTAACGTACTTGGAGGCATCAAATAAGATATTTCTCGGTGAGGACGGGTCTGTTACTTGGGTATTCACGGACAACCCGAAGCTTCTCAAGCTGCTGGCGGAAAGCCCCGTTATGAGGTAAGAGCCCATCCAAAGTTCGCGGAATATCACGAAAGGCTGAAGAACTCAAAAGTATTCGAAGAAAGACAGATAGCAGGAAACATTGACAAGGCCAAAGACGTGCTAAAGGACAACTTGACCGCGGGAGAGTTTATTCCGCGTGATCGTTGGCCCAAACTGTACCGTGGATATGCACGCGATCTAGGCCTAAACAATTTGCGACATTACGTGATTGATGGTGGTCGGCGACTGATCTATTCGATTATGAAAGTCGGAGATGGTCCCGTATTCGCTTGGATTCTGAACGAAATGAGTCATAAGGAATACGAGCAGCGGTTTGGCTACGGCTGATTTCTAGCGTGCGCACCCATTTCCTGAGGATCCTATCATAGAGATATTGTGCAGCTTCCTCCCCTCTGGAAGGGTAGTTGTAAAGATCCACGTAGAGCTGCACGTCTGACACCACCGTGACTCCGTCCACAACCTGAGATCCATAGAACACCCCTTCATCGTATGGAATGACCAGCTTCACATTGCCGCCCTTTGGAACAGGCTTCAGATCGAGCTCCCTTGCAACGCGTGTCACCTCTCCCTGGGCACGAACATAGAAATGAACGTCAACTGGCCTAACATATGCGGCTACAAGCGACGCTCCTGCCAATGCTGTCAGAGCATACCTGTGACCTTCAATCTTCCCGAGTTTTCTGATGAATCGATCGATCTCACGCTCCAAGGCATAATAGTCAATGAACCTATTCGTTGCATCATATTGGTTGTAGGCGGCCCACCTCCTCAACAAACGTTTCGGATCAGTGGTCATCAGAAAGCGATCGTCTGTCCAGGTCACGTAACTTGAATCTAGGAGACGGGAGACGACTGCGTGAGTGTACCCCACGGATATGGACGCTTCGTCGGCGAGGCCTCTCAGGGTCCACCTGCGGCCGGGATCCACAAGTAAGGTGCGTAGAATCCTAGATGCCTTAGGCTCGAAGATGTTTGCCACTTTTCGCATGAGATTGACGGTGTTCGCTGACCTTCATATATGTTCGCTATTAGCGAACAGCATGCACCGAACGCTTAGCTCGGTTCTGATTAGTTGTCGGAGTTTGATCAGTTTCAGTTGTCTCTTTCCTTTTTGTAGGCGACTGATGAGTAGGTTGATTCGCGTATTGAACTGGTGTGGTTTGTGAGAGCGGTCAAAGCGGTCTGGCAACGATACACACCTACACTTGAACTTCCGTGGTTACTTGAGCAGTTTCGTCAGATGCTGAACGACTGCATCAGGATCGGCTTGGAAACGAATGCGACAAGCCTCAAGACGCTTTCGCTGAAAGCATACAAGCAGTTGAAGGGGTACAAGGTCCCTTCGTGCTACAAATTGTGTGCGATCAGCCGCGCCACAGGCATCCTGCGGAACTATCGTAGAGCGAAGCGAAAAGGCAAAGTCAAGGAGCCATATGCCAAGCGACTGCAGCTTATCAGTTGCTACGGACTCAAAATCAAGGATGGTGTGCTTCTCTTGCCTTTCAAATCCAAGCAACCGATCCAGATCCCGTTGAACCAGCGCACTCAACGAGTCTTATCCGAGCCGGGCTTGGCAGTTCGCTCGGTCACCTTAACTGCCGATAGACTTGTAATCGCATATGCAAAGGAAGTCGCAGAGATTCAGCTGAAGGGCCTGATTGGCATTGACAGAAACCTGGACAATTTGACCTTGGCAAATTCTTCTGGTCGAGTCGAACGGTTCAATCTGGCGAACATTACTGAGATCAAGTCGAAGTACCGAGCAGTTAAGGCTCGTTTCACAAGGAATGATGTTCTCGTCCGAAAACGAATCTTTGGCAAGTATGGCGCGAAGGAACGAAACAAGGTTCAGCACATTCTTCACAATGTTTCCAAACACATTATAGAAGATGCGAAGGTGAATCAACTAGGCATCGTGATGGAGAATCTCAAAGGAATACGGAAACTCTATCGCAGAGGAAACGGTCAAGGCCGCTTCTACCGTGGAAGAATGAATAGTTGGAGTCTCCACGAGCTACAGCAGCAAATCGAGTACAAAGCGAAATGGGAAGGACTCCCAGTTATCTACGTGAAGCCACACGGCACAACATCAAAATGTTCGATATGTGGGCGACGATTGAAGCCCGAAGAGAACCGAACGATGAAGTGCCAGAACTGCGGCCTCACAATAGATCGAGATGTGAATGCCGCTAGGAACATCTTGGCGTTAGGCCTGAGGTTCAGGCCCGCAGCGCAGCCACTTGAAGCAATGGTAGCGGAACTGCAACCTGAGCGTAATCCGCAAAGTCGATGGCTGTGAGGTTAGTTGACGGCTAAACCCCGACAACTAATCAGAACCAAGGGACGAGTCAGCTGATGGAGAGATCGCCCGTATCCAACCAGACTCTTCTTACTGAGGGAACCCTGTCGAAATCCCTGTCTTCAGACACCATGTACGTCGCTTCTGCCTTTCTCATAGACGCTATGTGGAGTGAGTCGGATGGTTTCAGTCCATACCTGCCCATCGTTTGCTTCATCATGGAGTAATCCGACAAGTCAACTGGAACTACTGTCAATAGCGGCAACAATCTATCCAGAAGCTCGAATACCCCATCTAGAGGGACCTCGTACTTCTTTGAGAGTATCCAAACCACCTCGTCTACAACAATCATGTTTGTAAGTAGCTCGGTGTTCTTCACAATTGCCTGTCGAAGCAATGTAGTCGCATAGGTTGAAACTTGATCATCCATGGCATACCGTAGATAGATCATGTAGCACGAGTCAAGGAAGAGCTTCAAAAACCTCTTCCTCTAGACTCAAACCCGACACGTTCTTTGCGACAGGTCTTCTCGTCGCCGCCAACCAAGCGACAATTTCCGCAACATCTGAACCCCCCCTCAACCTCAACTGCCCTTCCTCGAACTCCACGATAACGTACCTATTGGGCCTTATCCTGAGCTTCTCCCGAATGACCTTCGGGATTACGATCTGCCCCTTGGACCCGACCTTAAGCCGCAGTAATACCATACAACTCACTTTGTAATACCTCAAGTATGACCAAACAGCACATAAATCTTCCCCCCACGTCTCTGCGAAATCTATCACTTCTTTCCGTTAGTCGGCGTATTGAGCGAAATCTGAAGAGGGCACAAAGAAAGGCCTGCTCAAGGACCTTCGACATCCTCCTCTCCAACAAATGACGTCAAGTCGGGCCTACCAGCTCTAAGCACGACGCATCAATACTGACTCAGGATCAGTACGGCCGGCATACCATCCCAAGCACCAGGT
>Ga0315289_10015919_pt1 | contig 10417 bp, 9 predicted proteins | sample YL17G11_40_MG_FD_203452 | JGI IMG/M metagenome (GOLD analysis project Ga0315289, IMG submission 203452) | Sediment microbial communities from Yellowstone Lake, YNP, Wyoming, USA - YL17G11_40 | ecosystem: Environmental > Aquatic > Freshwater > Lake > Sediment | place: USA: Wyoming | collected...
AGCCATTTCATCTACTTGTACCGCAAATTCATTTGACCTTCTTTTTATCTTCACAAATGAAGCTTTATATTTTTTTTGAAAAAATATTAAAGACTCCCACAACTCCTTATTTAATACAGGCTTTTTTGCAGAACTCATCCATCCATTTTTAAGCCATCCAGAAATCCAATCCTCTACAAATCCATTAACCATATAAGCGCTATCTGAAATTATTGAGACACTTATATCTTGGAAGAACTCTAATTTATCTAATTCTTCAAATCCTTTTATTGCTGCAAGCATTTCGCACTTATTGTTTGTCGTCTCTATTTCTGAGCCACTTTTTTTTAATTTTATTTTCCCATCTTCTAACATCATAAAAGACCAACCGCCAGGTCCAGGATTTCCGCTACATGCGCCATCTGTGTAAATTTCTATATTAATCATTTGTTAGCTTCATCATATAGTGTAATTATAGGTATCAATCTCATAATTCTGTGTTCACCAGTGGATTCAATACATTCTCCATATTCAAATGAAAATTCATATTTTTCACCATCATATTCAAAATACACAGGTCCGTCATCACAATCATCCCAAGTATCAAAATCAAAAAAATTCCTAACTTTATCACATAAATACTCTTCCATGCATTCGATAATATCAGATTCTTCATCTAATTCAAAATCGTTTTTAATAATATCAGTTCTGAAAAACTTTTCTTTAACATTGGCTTTATAAATGTTTTCAGATTTTAAATTATATAATACATCACCAAGACTATCTTGAGATAAGATATAATTTTTAATTTGTTCTATTGTATATTTTTCTGACATAGACTATTTATTTTCTTCTAACTTATTTTCGTTAATTCTTTCAATAATTTCAACTACTGCTTGGAATACTGCTTGTATTTTTGTGTCTGTAGAAATTTCATCCCCAAACCCATAATATGGTCTGCTATGAAATTTCACTACCCTGCGTCTGTCTTTGCCAAGTTCATCAAAAAGAAGTATTTGACCACGACTTTCAATTTTATCCACAACATTCATCAACCAATTCCAATCTCCATGATATTTCAATCCATTAAATCCATCTCCAACATAATACCATTTCTCTTCTGTTACTTGACTCAATTGCTCTGGAGTTAAATTCATCCAGTCCCATTCCCACTGAAGTGTTGTACCTTCTTTTTGTTCAATTACTTTATGAGCCAAAAAACTTTCTCCATGAGGAGCATCAATGCGTTTTATTTCTTCGCCCATGAATTCGGCAATTAAAACATTTCCATATTCAATTTCGCTATCTGTCATTTTTTGGGATTAAATAATTCAACAATCTTTGCTTTTATTTCACTATAACTACATGGTATTTTTTCATTTGTGCCAACTATAAATTTCATTGACCAATCTAATCCAATTGAATTTTCGCTTGGCAAATATAAACCAATTCTCCCAACTCCGTCTACATTTATCCAATTATCATATATAGAAATATCTTTTTCAGTAACCTTTCTCATAAATCCAATTTTTTAAATTGTGCACCTCTTTTGAAGTTGACGAAACCTCCCTGGTTCTTTTCAAATCTTGATATATAAACACACCCTACTGCAAGTTCTGGTCTTATCTTATCTGCCATTGGAGAAAACACTCTTAGGTTTGTACTACCTATTCCATCGCCAACTTTAAGGGTCAAATATTTTGTTCCAGTTTTAGCTGTTGATTCTTTTATATCTTCTAGGATAAAGAAATACCAATTGTCATCTTCAAAGTTAACAATATTTTCAATTGGCCTTTTTGAAAGTTTGTTTATATTGGTTCTGATGTTTGTAATTCTTTCTATTTTTTCAAGGTCAAAATTACAAACTTCTATAAATCCTGATTTCTTTTCTTCTAAAGATGTTTTTGGGAATTCACTCGTGTCAATTTTTAAATCAAACTCCTCTCCTCCCATATCAAACATCATTATTTGATTTGGTACCACCTTTTTCTTCTTCTTTGATTTTAAGTGATTTAAATAAGCTCTAGATTCTGACCAACCATCAAACACGCCAGCTTTAACACAAGATTCAAAAGCTGTTTTATTAAATTTAGAAAACGGCAATTCAAAAAACTCTGCCATGCTAATTGTTTCTAGCGTTTTATTTTTATCGTCTTTTCCTTTTTTCTTGCTCACCAAAGAAACAAGTTCCGCATAAGCAATATCTCCAAGTCCATTTATTCCAGAGAAGCCCATCGAAATTTCTTTATCTCCAGTCATTGTCCATTCTTTTCCAGACTTAAGAGACGGTGGCAATATTTTTATACCTCTCGACATTGCTGCAGCTATAGAAGCGGCCAACCATTCTTGTACCTTTTCTTTCTTACCGCTATCCTTTGGGTGATTAAGAAGCGCTGTATAAAATTCAGTAGGATAATAATGTTTTAAAAATAATGTACGCATTGCCAAATACCCGTAACAAACAGCATGACTTCTATTAAAAGAATATCCTAAATATTTAATTACCCAATCCTTTATAATATCAACCTCATTTGCATTATATCCATTTTTTACCGCACCATCAATAAATTTATTCCAGTACTTATCAAATTCTTTATAATTGTCTTCTTCTTTTTTATTTAGAGATTCCCCTTTACCTTTTTTCATGATGGCAGAACTTGCCTTATCCATGTATCTTCTAAGCATATCCCCTTCTCCCTTACTCATTCCACCAATTTCATGAGCAATAAACATTAATTGTTCCTGGAAAATTAATACCCCATTAGTCTTTGATAAAATTGGTTTAAGGGCTGGGTGAATATATGAAATCTTATCTGCATTGAATTTATTATGTATGTATTCTTCATGAGCTTTAATACCCATTGGCCCTGGTCGGTATAAAGCGTTTGCAGCAACAACCTCTTCAAAATTTTCTGTACCCATTCCACGAATAAGAGCATTCATACCAGAACTTTCAAATTGGAATATACCATGATTCATTCCTAGTCGAAGTTCAAAATATAAATTTTTATCATTAAGGTCAACGTTTTTTATTTTCTCAGAAATATCAATTCCCTTTTTATCTTTTACAAGTTTAATAGCATCTTTAATTACATTTAAAGTTTCAAGTTTTAATCTATCAAGTTTTAAAATTTGAAGTTCTGATAAATCTTTTCCTGATTTGTCGGCCTCTTGAAATGCTGTTACAATACTTTTTTGTTTGGGTATTATATTTGTTGGCAGATATTCCCAGCAAGGTCCAGGTGTAATTACTATACCAGCAGCATGCTGTCCTATACCACGTATTTGTCCTTGGAATTTTAATGTCTCTTCAAGAATTATTTTATGTGTTGGATTTGTAAGCCAATTTCTAACTCTATCTGTACAGGCTGCATCTTTAGGCCAATTATTAAACCAATCCCTAAGAGAAAATTCAACCTTATCAAAGTTTGGCATTTCTTTAGTAACGGCATCTACATCAGAATCAAATCCTGTATATTCTTCTCCGTAATGAGCTCTAACAACATCCTTCACGGTATTTCTCTCACTAAACGTAGAAAATGTAGATACACTCAAAACTCTTTCTTTTCCATATTTTTGATGAAGAAAATCATCTGTAATATGGTCGGTACCTGTTTCAAAATCCACATCAATATCTGGCATTGATTTACGAGTTGGATTCATGAACCTCTCAAAATAAAGGTCAAATCTTATAGGGTCAATATCAGTAATCTCCAAACACCAAGAAAGTAAACACCCAGCTGCAGAACCTCTACCTGGCCCTATTGTGTGACCCTTTTGTTTATAATCACGTATTAACTCCCAATATACTAAAAAGTAATCGAGAGCGTTTTTTTCCTCAATTACATCTAACTCAAATTTTAATCTGTCGTAATACTCCTGTTCTTTTTCAGGAGTCATCTCTACTATTTTATTTTCCTTATACTCTTTTATTTTTTGTCTTAGTTTTCCAATGGAAAGCTTTGTAATAATTTCTTTTGTACTCTCTGTTTTAAAATAACTTATAACCTCTGGAGTAGCTTCATATCTTGGAAATTTTTCAGTCTTTAAATCAAAATCAAAAGTACATCTATCTACAACTTTTAATGTGTTTTCAAGACATTTATCAACAAATTTTTCTGGATAATTAAATCCAAAGTCTTTGTTGAATTTGTGGAAATCATCAGCATTTGCATAGTATAAATTTCTAGTTTCTAATTTAAATGCTTCTCCTAATTTTTTCTTTTGATTAATGGCGATTAATGTATCTTGTAATTGACCTTCTCCAGGAAACGCATAATGTACATCATTAGTTAATATTGGCATCAAATTATATTTGCTTGTCATTTTTATTAGCCAAGCATTATAAATTTTCTGCCCATCAAATTCATTAAATTGTAACTCTACAGCAAGGTCATCTCCAAACTCTTTTATGAGCATTACTAAATACTCTTCAGCTTCTGTTATTTTTCCGTCACGAACAAGTTTTGACATATGACTAACAGCGCAAGATGTGGTTACAAACAACCCTTCTTTATGTTCTATTAACCAATCTGTTTTAATACGGCCTCTACCATAAAAACCTTCTGTGTATGATTTATAAGCAAGTTTATTTAAGTTTACAAAACCTGTAGGATTTTTTATAAAAATAGATTGGTGAGAATTGTTCCCTTCATATTTTTTTTCTTCGAATTGGCCCATGGCATTATTCACATAAGCCTCCATTCCGATGATTGGCTTTACTCCAGCAGCCTTACATTTTTTCCAAAATTCAAATGTACCAGACATGGTTCCATGGTCTGTAATTGCCATTGCTGGGTGATTATATTCTTTTGCCAGCTTTACATAGTTGTCAACACTTCCAGCACCATCAAGAATAGAATGAAATGTATGAAGATGAAGATGAGCCATAGGCTTTTTCTTCCTATCTAAAATCTCAATCTCTTTTTTTAGTTCATCCTTCTCCTTTTCAAACTTTTCAAAGTTCTCCTTTGTAGGTGGAAGATTAACTATTGGAGTATGTGAACAACTACACTCGCTGGTGTGTCCGCACTGTTTTTGCATACGTATTTCTATTTAAGAGACACGAATATACTAATAAAAATATAATAAAACAAAATTAAGAATAATCACTACTGTAATCCTGCTTGGTTTTCAGTATTTTACGGGCCATTGTGGGCAATAATTCGTTTTTAAGCTTGGTTATCTTAGACCTAGCCTTTACACCCCTTGATTTTGGTTTTTTTGGACCCAAAAACTTTGTAATATCTTCCTCAATTTCAGATATTAATTTCTTAATATCATCCAAATCTTTTTTTATTTTATAGGTGTCATTTACATTAAAAAATTCATCAATTTTCATCTGAATCTTGGTTTGACTCTCCTGAATCATTTTGCTGAGTTAAGTCCTCATCATAAGTTTTAGAATCAGAATTTGAACTTGGTGCATTATCATCATTATCAAAATCATTTTCAGCCGTACTTATAGCATCTTCTTCTATGACTTCCTCAACTTCTTCAACAACTTCTTCAGAAATAATTTCTTTTGGTTTGAACATTTTTTCTAAAAAATTCATCATATCATTAGTTTCACTAACAAGTTTTTCGTTTTTAGAAAACAAAGGATTTTCTTCATTGCTTTCTTTTAATAACTTTTCGTCTGGAATGTTAGTTTTACTTTTATCTAAATCTTGTTGAATTCTTTCAAATAATTTTTCAGTCTTATAATTTAATTTTTGATTATTTTGCAATAAAGATGTTTCAGAATCTTCATTTATAGATTCATCCTTACCTAATAAATCATCTAAGTAATTATCAAACCTACTATCTGATTCTTTAAGCTTTCTTTTCAATATTACTTGTTTACTCTCAGCTAATGGAGGTAATTCTTCACCACCACCCGCTTCAGGAGTTGGTCCGCCTGCACCAGCATCTTCACCACCACCTAAATCAGCACCAACTTCACCGCCACCAGCTTCTGCGCCTAAATCAGGAGCGCCCATATCAAGGCCGCCACCTAATCCACCACCAAGAGAGCTTCCGCCTCCTCCGCCTCCGCCACCAGCGTCAGCTCCACCTTCGTCACCACCACCTGGTTTAGCAACAGCTCCAGGGATTTCATACTTAGCATCAAGTTCATCAAATAAACCAATCTTTTTATATGTATCAACAGCAGAATCAATTTCGGCAAATATTTTCTTCTCAACTTTCTTCTGCTTTAATATTAATTTAATATCTGCTTTAGAAAATCCAAGAATGTTTTCCATTACCCAAGTCCATGATGTAAATGAAGTAGAATCTGGTGCATAATATTCTTTTGCAACTTCTAATCTTGCCTTCATTGTCTCAAGCTTTAAAAGCTCTTGCTGCGTAGAAGGATTTGTAAGACTTAATGAGAAGTTATCAATATCATCTTTGAAGCCTGCAAAATACAAATGTATGTTTGCAATTCTTCTTAATTCCATTAAAACAATTTCTTGTATAGAATTTATTGTTCTAGAAAATCTTAAATCAGCCTGAGATAAAGTGCTACCACCTGGCATACTCTCTGCATAATTTAAATAAGTCTTAGGAACTTGTAATGAAGCAAATAGTTTATTTTGTAAATATTCAATATCCTGAATATCTCCTAAATTAGAAGCTCCAGGCAATGTATCAATTCTTGAAGATTTATCTCCACGAATAGGAATGAAATAATCCTCAGTAATGTTCATTGGATTATATTTCATATTTATGTTTCCAGTTTTCTGGTCAACAATTGGTGACTTCTTAATTTGGTTTTGAATCTTTTGAACATATTGTTTTACATCACCATCTTCTAAGTTACCGATTTCAATATAAAACACTCTTCTTTCTGGTGCTCTTGTAATACGATATACCAACATTGAATCTTCTGCAAGTTGTAATTGCTTCCATAACTTTCTTGCTGGGTCCAATATAGAACGACCATAAGGAAGTTTTTTTGTATCTTCAATTAATCTAAAGTGAGCAATCTGCCACTCTTCAAAATAATCATTTGTTGTTTCCCAACGGAATCTTACAGCGTTTGGTTTTCCTTCATAACCTTCTTCTCTGTGAAGTTCTTCTACTGGAAGTGTCATGAAATCATAAATACCATCATTCTTATCAATATGAAGATGTACAAAATAATCTCCGTATTTAATCAAATCTCTAATCCAAAGTTTAAGGTTGAATTCTATGTTCAAACGTTTATTAAATAAATCTTTTAATACATCTTTAACTCTAGCGTTCTCAGAATATACTTCAAGAATATTTCCTTTTTCATTTCTTGTTAAACACTCATCTCTAATAATGTTAAGTGCTGCAGCAATTTCTGGAGACATATCCATTGCTCTAAAATCTTGATAAGCTGAAATTCTATCAGTATCAAAATATAAAGTTCTTTGATATAAATTGTGTCCAATTTTATTTACTTGCCAATCTAAATATTCTTGTTGTATATTTTCAATTGCATTATCCTGATTTGAAATAAGTCCGCCACCTCCTTGAGATGAAAATTGTGCTGTATGTGGCATTTCAGGAGTTTTCCTTTTTCCGCCATTAATAGCGTCTAAAACACCTTGAAAAATGCTATTTTGATTATTTTGTTGCTCTTCTGCCATTTTATAGTAATTTTAAAAAATATAATTAAATCATCATCTAAAACAAATAGTTTATTAACCCATTAACCAACTTAGGTCATCTTCTGGTTCGTCAGTACTTGTGTTGTTTTGTATAAATAAACCTCCGCTTCCGCTAGGAACATCGCTTATTTCTTTCTTAGGGGTACCATCATCTATTTTACCAGTTGATGAGCTGTTTCCTATTGAAATAGCATCTAACATGCTCTTATACATATTGTTTGTAATTGCCACGTTTCCATATTCAGTATCTCTAATATAAAGGGCCAATCCTAATGCAAATATTAAGTCATCATTATAACCCCTTTCTGCTTCTGGCCTATCACCCTTCATAATAAATGTTGACATCTCGGCCACCAACCTTGGAGAGTTAAGAATTAAATTTCCCTCTCTCATATGTTCGATTATTGCCTTTATAATCAAAGGTCTTGACATTCTGGTTGTTTGGAAACCAGGTATTTCAACTCCTAAAGGAATTTTATAATCATAAGGCCTTACGTGAATATCTTGAGTGTTTTTAGAGTAAAATAAACGTCTGTAATGAAACTTATCTCTTAAATCTAAACCAACACTTAAACCAAATGAGTTCGCCTCTATAACCAAAAATGCTTCGTTGTATGTTCTTCCAACCCAATCTATCAAATAAGGTAATAAATCCACACCTATTTTGTCTTTATATTCAGCAACCTGTTCTAAAGTTTCTACATCTATAACTTGTATGGTTGAATAATCCTGTCCATCACCCCTGGCAACGTCAACTCCGACTATATAACTCCTTCCAGCAACTGCCCTTTTCCAAATATGAAAACTAGTTTCTTCTGTTACGAAAGTACCAGCCTTAACATCTCCTTTAAATAAAAAATCATATTTTAAATAAAGATATGGCTTAATTTTTCTTACAGCTTTTTCATACTTTTCTATCAAATTACTTTCGATAGCCAAATATTTAGACCCCTCAAATGATAAATCTAACTCTTGCGCAATTTTTACACTATCATAATTAAGTCTTCTACATTGTTCTTCATACCATGGGCTCCAAGGAACATCATTTCCTGATGGGTCTCTTCTCATCTCTAAACCGACTGATGATTGTGGATTTTCTGTCCAGTGAACATTTAAATGATTGAAATCATTTTCTCCATTTATAGAATTTACCCAAGTCTTATGATATAAACTTCCAGTTCCATTTGGAGTTGAAATCATTATACACTTTCCTTTTGTTGCAGAAAGGGCCATACCAGCACCCATCCAAATAGCCTGGTCATCTTTTATAAACGCTGTCTCATCCAATATAAGCATGGTCAAAGCTTCACCACGACCAGCATTTGGACTTGATGCCTTTGCTTCAACCCATGACTTATTTGAGAACTCTAATTTTGTTTGATTGTTTGTAACAACAGCGTCTGGCTGAAGCCACTTTGGTGTATTATCAATAAATTGTTTTACTGTGGCCAAGAACCTTCTTGCTCCAGCTCCATCATTGGCAATGATTAATATTTTTTCATCATATCTAAACATCAATCTCCAGGCAACATATCCAGCTGTAATAACTGAAAGCCCTGTTTGTCTTGACTTTAAAACAATGTTGTTTTGATATTTATGGAAATCTAATACACATCTTTCTTGATATGGGAAACACTCCATTTTCATTACTTTTTTCTGAACCGCATTAAAAACATGGCCATAAGTGTTGAGATAGTACAAAGGGCTTTTTATACATTTATACTTTTCTTTAAGTATATTCTGTGGGGTTAAAATCATAAATAACTCTAATTGTTTACAAATAAATAGGTTAGAATTATTTATATGCCATTATAGGCCTATAAAGATGTTTTGTTCGAATTCGCTATCTGGTCTGATATATACTGTGTTTGATACGAATATAACGTCTGTCATATTGTTTTTTGAATACATTTGATAGTCTCCGATAGTATCTGCTGACCAAGAGAATGTAAAAATTCCTCTAGTTGAATCTGTGAGTGAATAAGATGGTGTTGAGCCTGTGAATAATGTATTATTTAAATATAAAACAGAATCAAATGTAGCCCCAGTTACTGGATTATTATCCAAGTCTAAAGAAAGTACATTTTCATACGCTGTTTGTCCTGTTTTGATATTCATACTAATAAATAGAATTTAACTTTTAAATTTTTCTTTTTTCTCTAATAAAATATTGTGCTTTTAAATCTTTTTTTGCTTGAGTATAATGCCAGGCATCAATAGCATGTTGTTTTTGACCAAAAAAGAAGTTTAATAACTTGCTGAATTTTAAACCAAACTTATTTAATTTGTTTTCAACTTGAAGCTTTCCGATTGTAGCTGATACAGAAATATCCTTTTTAGAAAATTCTGTATTCTCTTCAGCTGTAACCATATCTTCTATAATTTCTCCATTAACATTCCAAGCTAAATCTAACGAGTAAGCTGCTTCATAAATAAGATTTGCCAATGCTGATGCAAACCCATCAACCAATCTCCACCAAAATTGAAAAAATGCTAAAGGTTTTTTAAGAGTCACAGTATACCACACTGAATATCCTAACGAATATAATGTTCCAACTGAGAACATTAAAACGCTAACTAATAATGCCCATACAAGAGCCCATATTGATATAAATAAATCTTTCATATTTTTATTTTAAAATGTTAATTGTTCTATTACTGCTACTTTTATTCCTTCTGTCAAATAAGCTTTTGTTGATGCGCTTACTGCATCTCTTAATGGCTGAGTATACCCTTGATTAAAATATTCCATTTGAGTTTTAACTGATGTAAGCATATCAAAAGCATATGTCTGATTTAATGGTTCTCCATAAATT
>Ga0315289_10015920_pt1 | contig 10417 bp, 6 predicted proteins | sample YL17G11_40_MG_FD_203452 | JGI IMG/M metagenome (GOLD analysis project Ga0315289, IMG submission 203452) | Sediment microbial communities from Yellowstone Lake, YNP, Wyoming, USA - YL17G11_40 | ecosystem: Environmental > Aquatic > Freshwater > Lake > Sediment | place: USA: Wyoming | collected...
AAGGTCAACAACACAAGCATCGTGACACGACTTGATTACGTGGAGCGCTCGATTCTGCTTTGCGGAGATGTGGAGGAAGCGGCGTGGGAAGCCGCGCTTTCGACACAGGAGTGGCGCTCACTTGTCAGCAGTGTTGACATCCTTGTCGCGCCCCATCACGGGCACAAGTCCGGCCTCTCTCGTGCCCTTATGGGGCTGGCGCGCCCTACCCTTGTGCTCGTCAGTGTGGCTGCATATGACCCGAACGTCGATCCAGGGTACTCCGACCAGCAGATCGCGGGTCTTTGGGATGGCTCTACCTTCAGGCGCCGACTCACAACCCGGGATGTCGGTCACATTCTCGTGCAAGTCGAGCCCCCAGCCACGGGTGCCGGGCGGGTAACTGTACTGACCGCCAAGGGGACACGGGGGCAGCTTGGGCCTTCTCATGCGGAATCGATGCAAGCAGCAGTAAGAATGCTCATGGCCATGTCCAGTCAGGGGAATAGGCAATGAGCGATCGCCCCCGCCTTATCGAGCTGGCGTTCCCGCTCAAGCAGGCGTCGCTGGACAGCGTGCATGAGAAGAACGTGCGGCACGGGCACATCTCGACGCTGCATATCTGGCCGGCGCGGCGGCCGCTGGCGGCGTGCCGGGCCGCGCTCATCGCTACCCTCCTTCCGGACCCCGGAGACTCCGAGGAGCGGCGGCGCATCTTGGAGAAGCTCGGCGGCACGGTGGTGAAGGTCGTCAAGAAGAAGAAACTGCCGTCGGGCAAGGTCGAGGAGAAGGAGGTCGAGGAGACGGTCGGCGGCATCCTCCACTGGGGGCGCGAGTCCAACCCTGACCTCGAGTGGTTCCGCGCCAGGATCCGCGAGGCCTACGGCGGGTGCTCGCCCAAGGTGCTCGACCCGTTCGCCGGCGGCGGGGCGATTCCCCTGGAGGCGATGCGGCTCGGGTGCGAGGCCACCGCCATCGACATCAACCCGGTCGCGTGGTTCATCCTCAAGTGCACGCTCGAGTACCCCCAGAAGCTCGCGGGGCAGCATCGGCCCCTGCCCGACTTCGCGCTTGCAAGCCCCGAGTTCATGGAGGGTTTCTTCAAGGGCACCGGCAAGCTCACCAGGAAGCAGCTAGAGCGCAACCTCGAGGCGGTGCAACACCGGCTCTTCCCCCCGCCGGACGTGGACCTCGCGTGGCACGTGCGCGCGTGGGGGTGGTGGGTGCTGCAGCGCGCCAAGGCCGACCTCGCCCGGTTCTACCCGACGATCGACGGGAAACCCACGGTGGCGTACCTGTGGGCGCGCACGGTTACGTGCAAGAACTGCCGGGCAACGATTCCCCTGCTCAAGACCCGCTGGCTGTGCAAGAAGGACAAGAAGCGCGTGCTGCTGACGATGGCGCCCAACCAGCAGCGGACTGGCGTCGTGTTCGGCGTCGAGACCGGCGTGCCGGTGCAGGGGGGCAACGCGGCGCAGCGGCGCGAGCACGACAAGCGGCTCGGCGCGGGGACGATGAGCCGCGCCGGGGCGTCGTGCCCGTGCTGCGGCAAGCCGGGCACGGTGGCGATGACGACCGAGGACATCCGCCAGGAGGGGCTGGGCGGCCGGCTCGGCACGGTGATGACCGCCGTCGTCGTGGACGGCCCGAACGGCAAGGGGTACCGCCTGCCGGTAGACGAGGAGCTCCGAGCAGCCGCCGACGCCGAGACCGAGTTGCCCCGTGTGTTCGCGGAGATCCCGTTCGGGCTACCCGACGAGCCGCTGCCGAGCAAGGAGGCTCTGGGCTTCCGCGTCCCGCTGTACGGCTTCGACCGCTGGTCGAAGCTCTTCACGCCACGGCAGCTTTTGGCGCTTGGTGTGATTGCTGGCTATATCCGGGCGCTTCCCTCTCGCTGTGCTGCGGAGGGCTATCCCCCCGGATGGGCGGAAGCCGTTGCGGCCTTGGTCATGACTTCCTTTGACAAGCTGCTTGATCACAGCTCAACGGTGTGTTCCTGGAACGTGCCGAACGAGCAGGTGCGACAGGTCTTTACGCGGTTTGCGTTGCCGATGAACCTCGACTTCGTTGAAGTCGCAACAACTGCCGATCGGTGCGGCGCCCTCGCTTCCATGCTTGAGTCCACCCACGCGGGAGTCACGTCACTCCAGCGGCTAGTGCCCTCGGGGCTTCCCGCCCCGGCTGTTCTTGTGAACTCGGTCCTACAGATGCGGCATGACTCCCTTTTCGATCTGGTCGTCACCGATCCGCCGTACTACGACGCTATCCCGTACTCCGATCTGATGGATTTCTTCTACGTGTGGCTCCGGCGGACACTCTACGGCCTCTCGCCCGAGATCGACGAGGCTTTCCGCGAGCCACTCGGGCCGAAGTGGTCGCATGAGGCCAATGACGGCGAACTGATCGACGACGCGAGCCGATTCGGAGGCGACAGGGCGCGCTCCAAGCAGGCGTACGAGGACGGGATGTTCCGCGCCTTCCAGGCGTGCGATCAGGCGCTGAAGCCCGACGGCCGCATGGTCGTGGTCTTCGCCAACAAGCAGCCGGATGCGTGGGAAGCGCTCGTCTCTGCGGTCGTCCGCGCCGGATTCGTGGTGGACGGCTCGTGGCCAATCCAGACCGAACGAACAGCCCGCACGCGATCGCTCTCGTCGGCAGCGCTCGCCTCCTCCGTCTGGCTCGTGTGCCGCAAGCGGGCGGAGATTGCCCGTCCGGGGTGGGACAACCAGGTGCTCGCCGAAATGCGCGAGAGAATCGCCGCCAAGCTGCGCGAGTTCTGGGACGCCGGGATCCGCGGCCCGGACTTCGTCTGGGCGGCGACCGGGCCGGCGCTCGAGGCATACTCGAAGCACCCGGCGGTCAAGAAGGCCAACGCGCCCGGCGAGGTCATGACCGTCTCGGAGTTCCTACGCGCGGTGCGCCGGATCGTGGTGGACTTCGTGGTCGGGCGCGTGCTCTCGCGCGGCGCCGGCGGCGAGGCGGTGAGCGGCCTCGACGACGTCACCACCTACTACCTGCTCCACCGCTACGACTTCGGCCTCAAGGACGCGCCGGTCGGTCCGTGCATCCTGTACGCGGTGTCATGCGGGTTGTCGGATCACATGCTCGCCGACCACCTCGATATCCTCCTGCGCACCGGGGGCCAGGCCGCCGAGGACGAGGAGGACGTGGCGGAGGGCACCGGGGACGAGGCCGAGCCTGAAGAAGGGACCGGCAGCACGGTGCGACTCAAGGAGTGGGAGGCGCGGCGTCGCGCGTCGATGGGGTACGACCCGGCGGTGGACAGCGCCTCTGCCCGCGCGGCCGCCCAGCAGCCGTCGCTGTTTCCGGAGGGCGAGCGGCCGCCCGCGCCCTCGCGCCAGGTGCCGCTGATCGACCAGGCACACCGGCTGATGCACCTGTGGCGCGCGGGTGACGTTGTCAAGGTGGACGCGTACCTGGAGCTGCGCGGCCTCCGCCGGAATCAGCTCTTTGGCCAGCTCCTGCAGGCCCTCATCGAGCTTTCCAAGACCGGCGGCGAGGAGCGCTCGCTGCTCGAAACGATCAGCAACCACCTCAAGGAGCGGGGGGTGGCCGCAGACGAGGCGCGGCGCAGGCTCCCTGGGATGGAGGACAATGGGGGATCGGAGGGCGCATGATCACCTTGATCGAAGCCCTGAACTTCCGCTGCTTGCGGTACATCAAGCAGCCGCTTGGCCCGCTTCACGTCCTCGTCGGGCCGAACGCGAGCGGGAAGACCACGTTCCTCGACGTCATCGCGTTCCTAGGCCAGGTGGTGTCCGAGGGACTGGATACCGCAATCGCTGAGCGCTCGGCCAACTTCCAGGATCTTGTTTGGGGCCGAGCCGGGGCCGGATTCGAACTGGCGGTGGAGGCGGCTATCCCCCAGCCGATTCGCGGGAAGATCGCAGCCAATGGCTACGATACCGTCCGCTACGAGACGGCATTCGAGCTCGACGCGGAGTCGACCGAAGTTCACATCGTGGCGGAGAAGGTGCTCCTAAAGCGGTCCGTCCCGCCTGGGCCCCTTCAACGCACGCTCTTTCCGGACAGCGTGACGCCCCCGAGGTCGATCCTGACAGGCAAGGCCGGGCCCGGGGAGAAGACCATCATCAACAAGGTTCGGGGTGGCAACGATCTCTTTTACTCCGAGGTCTACAGTGCGGCCGGCAAGGGCTGGGTGCCGGCTTTCAAGCTGGGTCCTCGCAAGTCAGCGCTCGGAAACATGCCCGCAGACGAAACCAAGTTCCCCGCAACAACGTGGTTCAGGGGCCTGCTCACACAGGGCGTGCAACAGCTCGTCCTTAACAGCCTCGTCATCCGCAAAGCCAGCCCGCCCGGGCAGGTTCGGGGCTTCAAGCCCGACGGCTCAAATCTCCCTTGGGTGATCGCCGACTTCCAGCGACGGTCGGAGGAGCGCTTCCAGGATTGGCTCGCGCACCTGCGCACGGCGCTTCCGGACCTCGAAGGAGTCCGCACGGTTGAGCGCGAGGACGACAAGCACCGGTACCTCGTCCTGAAGTACCGTGGCGACCTCGAGGTCCCCTCGTGGATGGCGTCGGACGGCACGCTTCGGCTCTTTGCGCTGACACTGCCGGCCTATCTGCCCGATCTTTCCGGGGTGTTCCTGATCGAAGAACCTGAGAACGGCATCCACCCGCGGGCGGTGGAGGCAATGTTTCAATCGCTTTCGTCCGTTTACGGTGCGCAAGTCTTGCTGGCAACCCATGCGCCCGTGATTCTCGGCATCGTTGATGCCGAGAAGGTCCTTTGCTTCGCCAAGACCACGGCTGGCGAGACCGACATCGTCTCCGGTTCCGACCACCCTGCGCTGAGGGAATGGAAGGGCGAGACCAACCTGGCCGCGCTGTTCGCAGGCGGGGTGCTGGGATGATGCCAGAGCGTCCCCGGACCGACCTTGTCGTGCTCGCGGCAGACAGCAACATCGAGTTTGCCCTCCGCGGGCTGCTCTCGCGCCCGCATGACCTGGGTATCCGTCCCCTCTCAGTGGACTACTTCAGGCACATGCACCACGATCCGGGTTGCCTCACCGAAAGCCACGAGTTCCTGCGCCCGTTTCTGCGCTCCCACGCGTTCGCCGTGGTGGTCTTCGACCGGCAAGGGTGCGGGCGCGAGGCCATGTCGGCGGCGCAAATCGAGGCCGAGGTGGAGGCACGGCTCACCAAGAACGGTTGGGCCACGCGCGGGACCGCGATCGCGATCGATCCTGAGCTGGAGCAGTGGGTGTGGACCAGATCGCCCGAGGTTGACCGCATCCTCGGGTGGGTGGGGCGCGACCCTTCGTTGCGCGCCTGGATGCGAGCACAGGGCCTTCTCGGCGAGAACCAGGCCAAGCCCCCACGACCCAAGGACGCGATGGAGGCAGCGCTGCGCCTGGCCGGCAAAGCCCGGTCCGCGAGCCTTTACGAGCAACTCGGGCGGTCGGTGCCCATTGCCGTTTGCGAGGATCGGGCATTCTCAAAGCTTCAGCGGCTGCTGAGGGGATGGTTTGCCGGTTAGTGAAGAGGGATCAGGTCAGGAGTGCCGCGGGTCAGGAAATAGGTACGATACGTACTCATTGTGTACAAAAACGGCCCCAGTACCTATATCCAGATTCGCGACGGTCGGCGGATGGTGGCAACAACTCACGAGTAGTGGTAATCGAAGCGGTACCAAGTCAGGAGTGACCGAATGAGCAAGCTTCCCTGGACCCCCTGGCACAAGGTCGTGAAGCTGCGCGAGGACCTGAAATCAGGCCAACTGTCGCTGTCCATGTTCGCCGCAGACCTCGACGACGTGGTCATGCAACGCGGGCAGCGCCCGACCTACGAGAAGCCCGAGGAGTTCTTCGCCCTCACGTACCCGACGTACAACCTCCGCCAGCTCGCGAAAGACGTGGTGCTGCGCCTCGCGGCGAAGAACCACAAGGCCGTGCGGCAGCTCGAGCTGACGTACGGTGGGGGGAAGACGCACTCCCTGATCACGCTGTTCCACCTGGTCAACGATCCGGACCGGCTCCCGGACCTACCGGCGGTGCGCGAGTTCAAGAGCGAATTCGGGATGGCACCGCCAAGGACGCGGATCGCCGCCCTCACCTTCGACCGGCTCGACCCAGTCACGGGGATGGAGGTCAAGGGGCCGGACGGCTCGGTTCGCCGCTTCCGCTACCCGTGGACCGTGCTCGCGTTTCAGCTTGGCGGGCAAGAGGCCTTAAGAATCCTCGGCACCAAGGGGGATGTCGAGCGTGAAGAACCACCGTTTACCAACGTCGTCGAGGACCTCCTTCGGCTCCCGGCACGTGATGGCCTGGCGACCCTCGTTCTGATCGACGAAGTACTGATGTGGGCGCGCACCAAGGTCGGGGCCGAGCCGGTGTGGCGCCATCGGATTCAGGACTTCTTTCAAAATCTCACGCAGGCTGTGACCAAGGTCGACAGTTGTGCGCTGGTGGCCTCGCTGCTCGCCACCGATCCCGGCAAGAGCGACGAGTTAGGGAAGCAGATCGTCCAGGAGCTGTACGCGATCTTCCGGCGCGAGCGTGAAGAGGGTGTCCTGCCGGTCGAAAAAGGTGATGTTGCCGAGTTGCTACGCCGCCGCTTCTTTACCCCCAAGTCAGTCGAGGATTTGCAGGCGTTCAGGCCGCACGTCGTGGCTGCACTCAAGGGGATTGCTGATCTCGACGACCAAACCAAGAGGGACGGCAAGAACGCCGAGGATCGATACCTCGACAGCTATCCGTTCCACCCTGACCTCACCGAGGTCTTCTACACGAAGTGGACCCAGCTCGAGGGTTTCCAGCGGACCCGCGGCGTACTTCGCACGTTCGCGCTCGCGCTGCGCGAGGCGGAAAAGTGGGACCAGTCACCGCTCGTGAGCGTGAACGTGTTCCTGACCGCTCCGGGTGAGCCCAAAGGTATCTCCGAGGCCGCACGGGAGCTGACCACGGTTGCAGAGTCCGAGGAGTGGGAAGGCAAGAAACAGGCTTGGACAGAGATCTTGGGAAGTGAACTCCAAAAGGTATGGCAACTGCACTACGACTTCCCGGCGCTACGCCACCGCGAGATCGAGCAGGCGGTGTTCGCCACGTTCCTCCACTCGCAGCCGATCGGGCACAAGGCCCTGACGCGGGAGCTTGTCACGTTGATCGCCGCGACGAGACCCGACAAGATCGAGCTGGAGAAGGCACTTCGCCGCTGGACCGACGTTTCCTGGTTCCTCGACGAAGCGGCGATGGGGGACAGCAAGGCAACGCCTGGCGAGCCAAGAGCGCTCCCACAGGCGTGGCGGCTCGGGTCGAAGCCGAACCTGCGCCAGATGCACGATGATGCCCGGACTCGCGTCGGCGGCGAGCTGGTCGAGGCCCGGTTATTTGACGAGATCGGCAAGGCGAAGGCGCTCACCGCGGGCGCCAGCGCGGCCGGAGCGCGCGTTCACACCTTGCCCGAGAAACCGCACGACATCGAGGATGATGGGGACTTCCACTACGCGGTGCTCGGCCCGAAGGCGGCCTCCGAGTCCGGCAAGCCGAGCCCGGAGGCACGACGCTACCTCGAAGAAACAACAGGACCCGACAGGCCGCGGGTGTACCGGAACGCGGTGGTGCTTGCCGCGCCTTCACGTGACGGGCTCGATGTCGCCCGCGACCGCGTTAAGGACTACCTCGCGTGGGAGGAGGTCCGCAGCCAACTCAAGGGGCAGGAGATTGATCCGATCCGCGAGGCGACGCTGGCGACCAAGCTCGACGGCGCCCGCAAAGCGATCCCGGAAGCTGTCCGTCAGGCGTACTGTATCGTCGTCACGATCTCGGACAAGGACGAGGTTCAGGCCTTCAAGATCGCTGGCAGCGACGATCCCCTGTTCGCGACGATCAAGGCCGATTCAAGGGCCAGGATCCAGGAAACAGCCATCAGCGCTGACGCTTTGTTGCCGGGGGGGCCTTACGCCCTGTGGCGCGAGGGGGAAACCGCGCGCCGCGTCAACGATCTGGTTGGCGCTTTCGCGCAGTTCCCGCACCTCCCGAAAATGCTCAGCCGCCGTGCAATTCTGGACACCCTGGTAGGTGGCTGCCGCGACGGGCTCTTTGTCCTAAAGCTCACGCGGCCTGATCGGTCGATTCGGGCGTTCTGGCGACAGGGCGCTGACGACGAGGTGCTGAAGGAGCCAGGTCTCGAGGTTGTTTTGCCCGAGGCCGCCACGCTCTCCGAGATTATGCCTGCGCTGCTCGGCCCTGGTCGGCTTCCCGGGTTGTGGACGGCGGATGAGCTCGCCGTGAAGGCGGTCCACGACTACTTCGCCGGCGGCAAGGTGGTCAAGCTGCAGCGCGAAGGCTACGACGAGCCAATTGCGATCCCCGCAGCTGATCCTGCGGTCGTTGACACCGCGATTGCCGCTGCTGTTCGCGACGGCCAGCTCTGGCTCACGAATGGACCCGCCAGCATCCTCGGTGAGGCGGTGCCGGCTGGCATCCTCACACCCGACGCAGTGCTGCAAGCACCGCCGCCGCCGATCCCGACCCCCGATCTTCTACCGCTCAGGATTCCCGCTGCGTGGCAGGGGGAGGCCACGACAGCGACGGCGCTCGCGGTAAACCTCTCCCAGGCCTTCGGCAAAACGCTGCCTTGGCCTCTGGTTCGCACTGCAATCCAGGGTGCAGTCCAGGCGCGGTTCATTGAGATCACGCAGGGTGAATGGCCGTGCGAGTTCGCGGCGGCCCAGCACGTGGCTTTACGGCTGGCCAAGGCGGCACCAGTGCCAAAGCCAGTGATTCGCGAACGGGAAGCTGGCGTTGTGTTCGCCCAGGGCGAATTTGCACCTGAACAGATTCAGACTCTCGCCGACCAAATCGGTCGCCTCAAACAAGCGACCGTAGGGCTTCAACTCAGGGTTCTCGTCGAAATTCAGCTCGGTGGGAAGACGAAGCCAGCGCAACCCGTCGTAGATGAAGTCAACGAGATACTTAAGGAGATCAAGGCCGACCTTCGGTTGTCGTGAGCCCCGCGCGACTGCCGTGGCCGGCAACCACAATCCTTGAGGCTCTTGCATCGGGCTTAGAACAGCGAACGCGGTGGCTGTGGCACTCCAGGGAAAGCCTGGCGAGGCACCGCTGGGGCGGGCCGAGCTGGTAGACTCTCCTCAGGGCAAGTGACTCATCTCTCGATGGCCGCTGAAGAAACCCGGTCCGTGGGAAGCGACCCGCTTACGGTGCTCCTTGTTGGCTGCGTCAGCGAGAAGCTGCCTGCGCCGGGCCCAGCGCGATACCTCTACGCCTCAACCCTCTTCCGGTTGCGGCGAGCGTACGCCGAAAGTCTCCGCCTTCCCTGGTACATCCTTGGCGCGAAGTATGGAATCGTCGATCCCGAGGAGATCATCGCGCCCTACGACACGCGGCTCTCAGATCTTTCGGCGCCCGAGCGCCGAGCCTGGGGCGGGAAAGTCTTTTCCCAACTTGAGGCGACGGTTGGCGCGCTGTGTGGTCGCACATTCGAGTTTCACGCCGGCAAGAGCTATGTCGAGACGGTGCAACCGCGGCTCGAGGCAGCCGGTGCCACGGTCCTCTGGCCGTTGAAGGGACTGCGGATCGGGGAGCAGCTTCATTGGTACAAGGAGCACCTTGTGCGGCAAGGGAGCAGACCATGACCGACGAGCAACGAACTCCGGACATCAAAGTGATCGCACACGACGTTGCGCCGTTCGTCTGGAGGTGGCCGGAGGGGGAAGAGCGGTTCGAGAAGGTGTGGGATCTCGAGGTCGCCTGGAGCTCGCGACAATACTCACTTCGGCACGGGCTCTCGCGCCGCCGTGCATACGGGAGGGACCGAGTCCGCTCGGTCACATGGGTCGGCGGCCAGCCCATGGTGGAAGGGGTCGAGGCAGATGACTACGCCGAATCACGTGCGCTTCTGAGTCTCTTGCGTATCGGGGGAAAGAAGCTCGTCCGCGACCTCAGTGACCTTCCGGCCGGGTACGAGGGGTTCACGTGGGTCGAACACGATCGCCATATCGTGGCTCCCCACAGTCGGCACTGCCTTGCCCTCAAAATCATGGAGGACGACGTGCAGGTGTGGGCGCTCCATGCGCTCCTGAGGATGGAATCGAAGACGGCTCGGCCAGCCACAAGGCCGAAGCTCGCCCCTCGGAAGCCCGTTGTGGCTGAGACGACCCCCGCGCCTCACACCCAGGCCGATTTGGTCCGCTGTCTCCTCGAGCTCGGCCAAGAGCTGGCCGTCCACCCGGTCCCATTCTGCGTCAGTCCCGAGGCGAACGCGCTGATCAGGGAGGATCCATTTGCGTTCTTGCTCGCGGTCTTGTTCGATCAGGGGATACCAGCGGAACGCGCCTGGGCCGCACCGTACCTGTTGAAGGAGCGGTTGGGGCACCTCGATCCCCGGCTGCTCGTGAGCGAGGGAGAGAGGCTCAAGGAGGAGGTGCGGCGCGAGCC
>Ga0315289_10015922_pt1 | contig 10416 bp, 7 predicted proteins | sample YL17G11_40_MG_FD_203452 | JGI IMG/M metagenome (GOLD analysis project Ga0315289, IMG submission 203452) | Sediment microbial communities from Yellowstone Lake, YNP, Wyoming, USA - YL17G11_40 | ecosystem: Environmental > Aquatic > Freshwater > Lake > Sediment | place: USA: Wyoming | collected...
CAAGGCCCGCGAGCAGATGATTGCTACCTGCCGGGAGCCCATCGCTCGGCCAATCGCGCGTCAAGAGGGGTTGCAAACCGCCCGCCGGGTGATACAATAATGCCTTCGCGCGGCGGGTGGGTGTCTGCCCGCGGCGCAGTGTCCAGATGCTCAACGGAGGTGGGCCTGTGGCAAGAGCGGTCAGCGAAATCGAGAAGGCTTGCATGGAAGGCCGGAGCGAGGACGCCCAGAAACTCCTCGCCAAGGCGCCCGGCGGCGAGACCGAGACGCCCGAGTACCAGTATCACCTCGGCCTGGTGCGCGAAGCCCAGGGCCGCTACGAAGAGGCCATCGAGGCCTACGAGCGGGCCCTTCAACTGGAGCCGACCCACCGGTTGACCCTGTTCCGCCTCGCCTACCTGTACGACCTGAGGGGCGAGGAGAACCTGGCGATCGACTACTACAAGCAGTGCACCCAGCAGCCGCCCATCCACGAGGGCGCCCTGCTGAACCTGGGCGTGCTTTACGAAGACGCCGAGCGGTACGACGACGCCATCGAGTGCTTCAGCCGCATCCTGAAAGTGAACCCCAACCAGAAGCGCGCCCGGCTGTTCCTTCGCGACGCGCAGGCCTCGCGCACCATGTTCTACGACGAGGAGAGCGAACGCCGCCGCGACAAGCGCAACCAGGTCCTCGATATCCCGGTCACCGACTTCGAACTGAGCGTCCGCAGCCGCAACTGCCTCAAGAAGATGAACATCCGGAACCTGGGCGACCTGATTCAGCACACCGAGCAGGAACTGCTGTCGTACAAGAATTTCGGTGAGACCAGCCTCCAGGAAATCAAGGACATGCTGGCCTCCAAGGGCCTGCACCTGGGCATGGCTGTCGAGGCCCGCGAAGAGCGTCGCCTGGCGCCGGCGGCGCCGGTGGCGGCGCCCGCACCGCGAGGCGATGCGTCGAGCACCCGCGTGGCCGACCTGGAACTGAGCGCCCGCAGCCGCAAGGCCCTCGACCGTCTTGGCATCGAGACCCTCGGCCAACTCAGCCAACTGACCGAAGAGAAACTCCTCGCGTGCAAGAACTTCGGCGAAACCTCTCTGAACGAGGTCAAGCAGATCCTGCGGCGGCACGGAATCGCCCTGGGGGGCTGAAAGGCGGTCCAAGGTCGGAAGGTCCAAAGTCCAACGTCTAACTGCAACGTGAACATCGTGGCCAGGACTTAACAGGGGGCTTGGGGGCCTCGGCCGTGGACATCCTGTTGTTGACCTTGAACCTTGGACTTTAGACCTTGGACCGTTCTCTAATCGTCCACGTGTGTTGCGGATGTTGTGCGTCCGCGATTCTCGAACCTGCCCGCCGGTTCGGCCGATCTGCCTTTTACTTTTTCAACCCGAACATCCAGCCGCTCTTGGAGTTCCGGCGCCGCTTGAAGAGCGTCCAGGTCCTGGCCGACCACGAGCGGCTCGACCTGGCGGTCGACGAGCGGTATGACCCGAAGGGCTGGCTCCGCGCCGTGCCGTGGGACCGCCCCTCGCGTTGCCTGGCGTGCTACCGGCTTCGCCTGGCGGCCGCGGCGGCCCAGGCGGCCGAACGTGGGTTCTCGCACATCTCGACCACGCTCCTCGCGTCGGTTCACCAGGACCACGAGGCCGTGCGCCGGATCGGGCAGGAAGAGGCGGCCGGCCGGGGCCTTCAGTTCCACTACGAAGACTGGCGCCCGCTGGCCGCGCACGGCCACGAGGAGGCCAAGCGCCGCAGCCTGTACCGGCAGCAGTACTGCGGCTGCCTCTTCAGCGAACAGGAGCGGTTCGCCCCGACGAAGTTGCACCTGTATCGCGGCGGGGGCGGCGGATGTCCGGAAGGCGAAGGTGGCGCGTGAGACGGCAGGCCGTCGGGATGCCTGATGTGAAGACAGCGCTCGACCCCGTCGTGCGCGGCGGGTCTCCGTACGTGTTTAGCGTGTTCCCTTCACGCTGTCACCCCGAGCGAGCGCAGCGAGTCGAGGGTTCTCGCCGTGCGAATGCGCGAACGGCAACGGCCACAGCGAGATTCCTCGACTCGCTGCGCTCGCTCGGAATGACAACGCTACACACATACGGGTCTCCTGACCCGCCGCGCGCGTGTGCTCCGCCGGCGCCGTTGGCGCGGTGGGTCAGGCGACCCACCGCGCAGAGTCCTTCGGCGCCGTTGGCGCGGTGGGTCAGGAGAGCCACCGCGCACAGTGCTTCTTGGCGCTCGCTGATTACAGCGGCCAGGGCCGGTGTGGCCCGGATGCTTGTCGCGATGGCGATGACGGCGCTCGTCGCAAGCGGTTGCTCCTGCGAGGGACCGCCGGGCCGGCCCCCCCCCCCAAGTCCGGCCCGCGGCCGTCCTCCGCAATCGCTGAAAGTTCCTGTCCAGGCGCCGAAGATCGGTCCCGAGGTCCCCGCCATCCGCGTCAAGTTGGGCGACGACGTGCCGTGCGTGGCCGTGGCGGTTGCCGGCCCGTGGCGTCTGACCGGCGATGCCGGCGTGGTCGCTTCGGGCGACGTCCTCGACTGGACCCAGGTGACGGCGGTCAAGGGCCAAGTGGTCTTCGGCTCGACGGCTACGGTTGCGGGAGCCGTTGAACTGCACAGCGACCGCGAGGCGGGCGTCTGGATCCGACAGACCGCAGGCGGCGCCGCCCGCGAGCGAGGGTACCGCGGCCGCATACTCCTGGCCCCCACCAGCAAAGGCCTCCTGCGCGCCGTCAACGTCCTGCCGCTCGAAGCCTACGTGGCCGGAGTCGTGGCCAACGAACTCCTCAAGTCCTGGCACGTCGAGGCCTACAAGGCCCAGGCCGTGGCGGCCCGGACCTACGGTCTCATGGAGAAGAACCAGAACGCGCGTTACGATTTCGACGTCTTCGACACCACGATGGACCAGGTCTACGGCGGGTGCGACACCGAGACGCGAAAATCCTGGGAGGCCGTCCGGGGAACGTGGGGTATCGTGGCCGCCTACCGCGGCGCGGGCGGCAAGCCCGTGCTTCTGAAGACGTACTACCATGCGGCGTGCGGCGGGGAGACCGCGGCGGCGGGGAGCGTGTTCGGCGGTTCGACGCCTCCGCCCCTGGCCGGCGGCATCGAGTGCACCTATTGCCGCAAGTGCCCCAAGTACCGCTGGCCGCCCGTCACGCTCTCGAAGCAGGGGATCGGCGACGCCCTCCGCCGGTCGGGCACGCCGGAACTCCAGCGCCTGGGCCGCCTGCGCGCGGTCGAGGTGGCCGAGCGTACCTCCAGCGGAGGCCGGGCGGGCCAGGTCCGCGTCATCGACGTGGCCGGAAAGGCCGTCCTCCTCAGGGCGTCGTGGTGGCGGCTTCTCATGGGGGCAGGCCGCGTTCCCAGCACGTGGTTCGACACCGAGGACCGGCCCGACCGCATCGTCCTGACCGGCGGCCGCGGCCTTGGCCACGGCGTCGGCCTGTGCCAGTGGGGAACGGAGTACCTGGCCGAGCGGGGCAAGACCGCCGAGGAGGTTCTCAGGTACTACTATCCGGGCGTGGAACTGACGAGGGCGTACTGACGGGGGTGCGCCAGAAGTTTCTGGCAAGTGGCAAGGGGTTGTCATTCTGAGCCCCCCTTGCGGGGGCGAAGAATCTCGTCGTGGCCGCGAGCCAGCACCGTTCCAACAGCGAGATGCTTCGCTTCGCTCAGCATGACAGCCCGCCAGGGGTGTGCCAGAAATCGCTGGCGCACCCTACTGACGGCACAATGGCACATTCTTCTTCGGAGGGCTGCTTGGCGGCGGCGTTTGAATTCAAGATATTGGCCGCACCCCGGGGGCAGGGCGGCCCGCGCGTCGGCCTCCTGACGACGCCGCACGGCGAGGTCGAAACCCCTGCGTTCATCCCCGTCGGGACGAAGGCCACGGTCAAGGGCGTTCTGCCCGAGACGCTCCGCGGCATCGGCGCCCGGCTCATTCTGGCGAACACGTATCACCTGGCCATGCGGCCGGGGGCCGACGTGGTCCGCGACCTGGGCGGCCTCCACGCCATGATGGGCTGGGACGGCCCCATCTTGACCGACAGCGGGGGATTCCAGGTCTTCAGCCTGTCGCCGCTCCGGCGGGTGACCGACGACGGCGTTACGTTCCGCAGCCCCATCGACGGGGCCGAGATGACGCTGACGCCGGAATCGGCCACCGGCATCCAGGAGTCGCTCGGGGCCGACATAATCATGGCGCTCGACGTTTGCCCGCCGTACCCGGCCCCGCGCGAGGAGGTCGAGCAGGCGGTCCGCCGGACGCTCGCGTGGGCCGAGCGGTCGCGCGCGGCCCATCGGCGGGCCGACCAGGCGCTCTGGTGCATCGTGCAGGGCGGGGTGGAGCGGGACCTGCGTGAGCAGTGTGCCCGCCGCCTGGCGGCGATGGACTTCCCCGGCTATGCCATCGGCGGCGCGAGCGTCGGCGAGGGGCACGCGCTCCTGGCGCAGGTGCTCGACTGGCTTTCGCCGCTCTTGCCGTGGGACCGGCCGAGGTACATGATGGGCGTCGGCGAAGTGCGAGACGTTGTGGCGGCCATCGGGCGTGGCGTGGACTTGTTCGACTGCGTCCTGCCGACGCGCAATGGCCGCAATGGCTGCGCCTTCACGGCCGACGGTATGATCCGGCTCAGGAACGGGGCGTTCCGGACCGACCGGCGGCCGCTGGAAGAGGATTGCGATTGCCCCGCCTGCCGGAGTTTCAGCCGGGGTACGCTCCGGCACCTGCTGGCGTCCAGTGAGATGCTCGGTCCTATCCTCTTGAGCATCCACAACTTGCGCTTCTACATGCGGCTCTTCGAGCGGCTCCGCCGGGCGGTGGCGGCGGGCTCTTTTGATGCCGAAGCGCAGGGCTTACTTGACAGATACTGCCAAAACGACTAAAAGGACTGGTCTTTGGTTCCCCGCGAGGCGGGCGGACCGTCTGCGTGCCGGGGACTTCACCGAAAGGATTGCCATGGCGACAACTTACATGATTCTGGCGGAAGGGGCGAACGGGGCGGGTCCCGCCACGGGGACCAAGACCGAGGCGCCCGCCAACGGGGACAAGCCGGAGAGCAAGGGCCCCGACATGTTCTCCACCTTCCTCATCCCGATGTTGCTCATGCTGGGTGTCCTGTACTTCATCCTGTGGCGCCCGCAGCGGAAGAAGCAGCAGGACGAGCGGAAGAGGCACGAGCAGGTGCTGGCGAACCTCAAGAAGAACGATCACGTGCTCGTCAGCGGCGGCATTTACGGAGTGGTGATTTCGGTCGGCCCGGAGAGCGTGACCGTGAAGATTGACGAGAAGAACGACGTGCGGATCCGCTTCGCCCGCGAGGCCGTCCTGCGGGTCGTCGGCGACGGCGAAGGGGAGACGGCCGGGGGCGACCAGGCGAAGCCGTGATAAGGGGCGGCATGCTTTAGTGTGGAAGAGTCTAACCTTGTCATTCCGAGCGAGCGCAGCGAGTCGAGGAATCTCGCTGTGGCCGTTGCCGTTCGACTTTCGCACGGCGAGACCCCTCGACTCGCTCCGCTCGCTCGGGGTGACAGCTTTACGGACGACAAACAGATAAAAAAGAGGTAGCAATGAGTAAATGGGTGTACTGGGTCAGTCTGGCGGCGATTGCGATGGTGCTGGCGCCGCCGGCCTGGGTCCTGCTGACGGACCCGCTGGCCGACTTCGGCACGCTGTTCAAGAAGGGCATCGACCTCCAGGGCGGCACGAGCCTCATCTACCAGTTGCGTGCCCCCGAGGGCGGCACGGCCCCCGATGCGCGCGACGCCAAGCGGGTCATCATGGGCCGCATCGACCCGCAGGGCACGCGGCAGTACGTCGTGCGCCCCATCGGCAAGGACCGCCTGGAGATCGTCCTGCCGGGCCGGCCGACGCGCGTCAAGGTCGAGGCCGAGGCCGTCACGAGCGAGGGCCTCAAGGCCGCCGAGCAGTCGGCCCGCAGGCAGAGCCCGGGCACGGCCGACGTCCTGAAGGAGAACTCCGACGCCTTCATGAAGGGCGCCCGCCTGGCGGTCCTCATGAAGCCGGCGCTCTACCTCGACGACATCCAGGGCCGCATCCGCCAGGCCGCGCGCGAGCGGCTGGCCAACCCGAACGTGCCGGTCGCCATCGTCGGCACCAAGCCCGATGGCGAGCAGTGGGAAGAGGTGGCCGTCTACCTGACGGTCCCGCGCAGCGACGCCAAGGCCGTCGCCGAATGGTCGGACCTCATCACCTCGTCGCTGGCCACACAGCGCGACGTCACGCGCGTCAAGCGCCTGGTCCAGCAGGCGGGCTTCCTGGAGTTCCGCATCCTGGCCGACAAGGTCAAGGACCGCGACAAGGCCGATTTCGACCGCCTCATCCGCCTCAAGACGGCCGGCCAGCCGCCGTACACCCAGGAGTTCAGATGGTACCCGCTGAAGAGGGGGTGGGAGTGGTACAAGGAAGGCCTCCTGGACAGTTGGAACTACGCTTACGTCGTCGACAAGCAGGCCCAGACGGTCGAAGTGCTGGTGAACGTCGGCGACGGGCAGAACGTCACCGGCAGCGACCTGAGCCGGGCCTTCGCCTCGTCGCAGGAGGGCGACCCGATCGTATCGTTCCAGATGAAGGCCCAGGCGGGCTCGCGGTTCGCCACACTGACGAAGCCCGATAACGTCGGCCGCCACCTGGCCATCATCCTCGACGGCACCGTCCAGTCGGCGCCCGTGCTGCGGGCCACGCTCTCGACGGGCGGCATCATCGAGGGCTACCGCGACAACATTCGCGAGCGCGACGAGGTCGTCACGATCCTGAACTCCGGCAAACTGGCGGCCAGCCTCGGCGAACCGATCCTCGAACGCACCGTCGGCTCGGAACTCGGCGCCGACAACATCCACAAGGGCTTCGTAGCCAGCCTGGTGGGGCTCGTCCTGGTCGTCCTGTTCATGGGCGCCTACTACCGGCTGACCGGCCTGGTGGCCAACCTGGCCATGGTCCTCAACCTGGTCCTTACGATCTGCATCATGTACGAGATCAGCGCCACGTGGACGTTGCCCGGCATCGCGGGCCTCCTCCTGTCGCTGGCCATGGCCGTCGACGCCAACGTGCTCATCAACGAGCGCCTGCGCGAAGAGAAGGGCAAGGAGGGCAGCCTCGCCTTCGCCCTGAAAAAGGCCTACGAGCGGGCGTTCCGCACGATTCTCGACTCCAACCTCACGACCATCATCCCCGCGTTCATCCTGATCCTGCCCGGCCTTTCGACCGAGGAAGTCAAGGGCTTCGCGATGGTCATGATCATCGGCATCCTCGTCAGCATGTTCACGGCGGTGGTTGTCACGCGCATGGTCCTCGAGACCGGCCTGAAGCGCGGCTGGATCAAGGACTTCAAGATGTTCCAGTTGTTCAAGACGCCCAACCTCGACTGGATGAAGTTCGCCCGCGTGGCGGTCGTCCTGTCGGTCGTGGCCGTGGCGGCGGGCGCGATCCTGTTCCTCTCGCGCGGCAAGGAGAAGTACGACATCGAGTTCACCGGCGGCACGCAGGTCGAGATGAAACTACACCCGGCCGCCGGCCAGGCCGTGGTGCCCATCGAGAAGGTCCGGCAGATGGCCACCGAGAGCCTTGGCGAAGGCGTCACGGTGCAGGAACTCCAGTACGCCAAGGAATCGAGCGAGACCAAGACCGTCAGTTTCCTTATCAGCATCCCGCCGTACGGCAAGTTCGGCGACAACGAACGCGACATCAAGGACGCGCTGTCGCAGGCCTTCGCGGAGTACCGGCCGGAGGGCAGGGGCGAGGCCGTCACGGCCACGTCGGCCGAGATTACCTACGAGGTCATCCGCCAGTTCCTCGACAAGCGTCCGGCCGCCGCCAAGCCGGGCCCGGCGGCTGAGGCGGGCGCCACGGGCGACACGAAGCCCCCGGCCAAGGCCGAGGCGGCGCCCCCCGCGCCTGCGGCCGCACCCGCCGCGGCGCCGGCCGCACCCGGCGAGTATCGCTTCATCCCCGATGAGGAGCGGCAGTACCTGGGCAAGGTGCTCGTCACGGCCGAGGTCTCGCCGCCGATGGCTGCGGCCGACATGAGGCGCCGCATTGACGCCAACATCCGCGACCGGTTCCCGTACCTCGCCGGCACCGTCTACCGGATCGAGGGCAGGAAGCCCGCCGGGGCGCCCGGCGAGTTCGGTTCGTTTGACGTGTGGGTCCGCGACGATTTCGGCGCCAAGTACCAGGACAAACCGGTCCCCGCGATCTGGACCGACGTCCTGCGGACGACCGGCGGACAGCAGGAGGCCTTCGCCTCGACGACCCACTTCGAGGCCACGATGGCCACCGAGATGTGGCACAAGGCCGTCATCGCCATCGTCTTCTCGCTCCTGGCGATGATCCTTTACATCTGGATAAGGTTCGCGAAGTTCGTCTCGGGCCTGGCGGCAGTGATCGGCCTGGTCCACGACGTGTTCTTCACGCTCGGCTGCGTGACGCTTTCCGGCTACGTCGCCGGCGTGTGGTTCCCGAACTTCCTCCAACTGACAGACCTCAAGATCAACCTGCCGATCATCGGCGCGTTCCTGACGCTGATCGGTTACTCGATGAACGACACCATCGTGGTCTTCGACCGGATGCGCGAGAACCGCGGCAAGTACGGCGACCTCTCGATCAGCATCGTCAACTCCAGCATCAACCAGACCCTGTCGCGGACCGTGCTGACCAGTTTCACGGTGTTCGTCGCCGTGCTGGCGCTCTACTTCCTGGGCGGCGCGACCTCATCGGTGCACGGCCTGGCGTTCGTCATGCTCATCGGCACGCTCGTCGGCTGCTATTCGTCGGTCGTGATCTCGTCGCCGATCCTGGTCATGCGCGACTTCCTGTACAAGGTTTACGTGTGGTCGTACCCGTGCGTCGGCTTCGGTCTTCTCGTCTACTTCGGGTTCATCTGGGAGACGCCGCAGCGGTTCTTCGGCAGTTGGGTCGGATGGGTCTGGGCCGCGTTGCAGATGGCCTGGGTGCTGGTGGCCACTTGGGCGGCCTGGAGCGACGCCTACGGCCGGCCGTGGGCGCTGGCCCAAAAGGGCGGCGGCCTCGTGCGCGGCCTGATGGCCCTGAGTGTCCTCGCCCCCCTTGCCGCGGTGGCCTTCGCGGTGATCGCGGTGATCTCGTCAGAGGCAGGGGGTTGGGCCGGGCCGGCGGCCCTCGGATGCCTCATGACCTGTCCGGCCATGTACGCCCTGTACCGCATCAACCGGCGCGCGGAGGCTGCCGCAGAAAAAAGTTCATCCTCTGCCGGCGGCCCGACCGATAGAACCGGCGGGAGAAGGTGACCATACCCGTACTGCGAGACTGTCGAGGTGGACGATGAGACCTGTCACGAAGGTGATCCTGGTCCTTTCACTGGTTGCGCTGGCCGTGGTCGTGCTCTACTGCGCCAGCCGGAAATGGGGGGGCTCGACGCCCCAAGCGACGCCCACCCCGACCGCCCAGAAGACCGGGCAACCGCCGGCCTACAATGACCCGGTCGCCACGTACCAGCGTTGGCGCGACCGCCTGAACGGGCAGGGCGACCAGACGCCGACGCCCGTCGAGCCGCGACGCGGCGAGGGGCGCGACCTGCGGTCCACGTCGCGCGACGAGGGGACGGCCGTCGCCCACCGCCTCGAAGGGCCGGTCGCCGGGGCCGACCCGCCGGGGCCGCTCCTCAAGCCCGAGGGCATCGTCGGCGAGATTGTCAGGGGACGCCTTGCGCCAAAGACCGACGCCGCCGCCGGCAAGTACACCGTGGCCCAGGGCGACACGCTTTCGGCCATCGCCATCAAGCGCTACGGCGACCCGCGGTACATCCACCAGATCGTAGCGGCCAATCCGGGGATGAACCCGAACCGGCTGCGCGCGGGCGACCGCATCACCCTGCCCGAGGTCGCGACGAAGGGCGAGAAGGTCTCGCCGCCGCAGGCCAAGGTCTACGTGGTCCAGAAGAACGACTCACTCATCAGCATCGCGCGGAAGGTCTACGGCGATTCCTCGATGTACCCGAAGATCTACGAGGCCAACAAGGACATCCTGTCGTCGCCCAGCGCGCGGCTGTATTCGGGCCAGAAACTGCGCCTGCCCGAGCCGAGATAGACGATGCCGGCCGAAGGACTGACGCCGCGAAACGTCCGCGTCGGGACCTCCGGCTGGTCGTATCCCGACTGGGAAGGCCGGTTCTACCCGCCCGAAAAGCCGGCCCGCTTCGATGAACTGGCGTACCACTCCGGCTTCTTCGACTGCGTCGAGGTCAACTCGTCGTTCTACCGGCCGCCGTCGGCCCGCATGGTGGCCTCGTGGCTTCGCCGCACGCGGCCGGACTTCGAGTTCACGTTCAAACTGTATCAGCGGTTCACGCACGAGCGCCAGCGCCCGTGGACGCCGGCCGAGGTCCAGGAGTACCTGGGCGGCGTCGAACCCGCCCTCGAGGCCGGCCGCCTGGGGGCG
>Ga0315289_10015923_pt1 | contig 10416 bp, 5 predicted proteins | sample YL17G11_40_MG_FD_203452 | JGI IMG/M metagenome (GOLD analysis project Ga0315289, IMG submission 203452) | Sediment microbial communities from Yellowstone Lake, YNP, Wyoming, USA - YL17G11_40 | ecosystem: Environmental > Aquatic > Freshwater > Lake > Sediment | place: USA: Wyoming | collected...
CGGGCCAGCCGCTGATCAGTGGGCAGCCTGCGCGCTTCATGGCCGCCCAGGTCGAGCGATACCCGTGGAAAGAGCTTCTGGTAATCGGCTATATGCGCCTTGCGCAACTCGTCGTAGGGCTTGACTGCGGCTGCCGCAAGCTGGCCGGCAGTCACTTTTTCATGCGGATTGCCGCGATAAGGCGGATTTAGCTTATAGTCCGTGCCCGCGGTCAAGAACAGCGTGACCGAATTCGCCCCCGCCACGCGCAGGCTGTTTCCGTCTGTATTGACCGTACCGCCCTCGGCGACAGCCTTGACCCGCGCGATGTATCTCATCCCGTTCGTGCCGTTCACGCCGTCGTTCAGCTGGCCGCGCATGACCAGCCCGTCGCTGCCCTCGGCCGTTGTGGCGAAACGCTCCGGCCGCGTCAGGCCGGCCGTGAAGCCGAGCTTGCCGGGCTTGTCGCAGGTCATGCGCACGACCAGTACCTGGTCCGGGGCGCTGGAAAAGACCTCCCTGGTGAACGTGGCGTCGCCCACGCGGTAACTCACCGTGGCGACCGCCGTCTCGAGATCCAGTGTGCGGCGGTAATTACTCGCGCCGCCCTGCGCGTCGAACCGCAGCGTCAGATCACCCAGCGTCTGGAAACAGCCGAAGGGATCATTCGCGGAGCCGGCGCCTCTCGTCCCGACCCCCTTGCAGATGAGCCTCTTCATGGCCAAGGCGTTGGCCTGCGTGTATTTGCCGTCGAACAGAAGCCGGCGAACTTCTGGCAGTGCGGCCAGGGCGTCAGGGTTGTCGCTGTCCTGCGGCGAGCCCGACCAGACACTGACTTCATTCACCTGCAGCCGCTCGGACTCGACGCCGCCGAACACCATGCAGCCAATCCTTCCGTTGCCGACCGGCAGGGCCTCCAGCCATCGCCCCGCAGGCTGGTTGTACCACAAGGCCAGGCCGGGAGAGGGCGTCTCGGGCACCGGATTCACCGCTGAGGCTGCCTGCGGCAGAATCACGTCCTTGATGCGAGATTTCGGGCTTACATTGAGTTTTTCGATCTTTCCGGCACGATAGACGCATTCCACCACCGTCTTGCCGGGTGCGTGCAGTTTGAAGCTGACATCCCAGTTTTTGGGCCAGGCAGGCAGTACCCGTATAGCTTGTTCATCGGCCTGCAGCAGCATAGATTGAAGAGCAAGCTGGAGATTACCCCCGTGGTCAATACACGGGAACCCGTCAATTTCGTTGCGGAAGAAGGCGGGAAATCGCGCATGATAGCGCGATGATGCGCGACTGCTCAGGATGTCACGGGCTTCATCAGTGAGCCCAAGCAGGGCGGCCTGGGTATCATTCTGCGCCCAGCAAGCGCCCTGGCAATTCTTGCGCACGGCAAAGGTATTCCTAGCCAACTGCAAATCCGGCTTCCCTACACCATAGAGCCTGTATGGGAAGACACCGTACAACTGCGGATTCTCATAGTTGGCCTCCCGCGAGTAAGTCTCGGCAGGGAGCAGTATCCGCACACCGTTCGTTCCACCAAGATCAACCGGCGGTGTATCGTCCTTCATGGTCCAGGTTCGCACACGAGGGAAAGGGCCGACCTTCACGCCAACCGGTACCGGGGGAGCGTCGTCAAGCAGACGCTGCCACCGCTTGCGCTGGTCACGCGTGGTCATGGAATCCGGCAGAGCAAGCAGCCGGGGCATCTGTGTCCTCAGTGCAGCAATTTCGGGCAGAGGATTGACCGCGGTGTGCCAGGTCTCCAGCGCTCCGGCCGGATCGAAACGGATCTTCCCATTGGCATCACGCTTGTAGTGCTGATCATAGAACTTGGCGACTTCATCGGCGTGCGGCAGAAGCGTATCGCGGACGAAGGTTGCGTCCTTCGTGTGCGCGAAATAGTCGAGCATCATGGCAAGGGTTTCAAGATTGTTCTGCCAGTAATAGGTGAGAAAGGGGCATTCCACGAGCGGACTGGCACGCTTTTCGAACGGCGTCCACCCGTAGTGACCGCTCACCTCGGCACCCCAGAAGGTGATGCATTCACCGAAGAAGGCGCCCTCGTGTTTGAAATAGACCTGTGTTCGAGCCTTTGCAAACGACAGGGCTTCGCGATACATCCCAAACCAAGGCTCCATCAGGTCGTAGTCGCCGGCTGCCAGCATTGGCCAGTAGATCAACCGTTGGTTCTGGTAGAAGAAGCCGGGGCTGCCCCACATGCGTGCGTCAGGATTGCCGGGATCTCCCACGCTGAAGAGTGAACCATTGTGTTTGATCGGCTGGGCGCCGCGGCCAGCGCAGGCGTTCATGAATCGACAGAGCTGATAGCCTCGAATAATTTCAAAGGCTTTATCGGATTCGGAACATATCCAGCTCCGCCCCCAGAAGGATGACCACCACGCCAGATGTGCAGCACGGGCCTTCTCCAGTGATATTCGGTCGATCCGTGCTGCTTCCTTATCGAGCTTGGCAATCCATTGCTCCGGCGAAACCGGATGGAGTGTTGTGAGCGGATAAATCGAGACGATGTGCGTCTTTGCGGCTTCGGCGGACTTCAGAGTCCGGGCGTCGACCGGCACGAAGCCCGGTCCCTTGATCGCGGCCCCGAACGTTCGACCGAGGAGCGGATGCGGAATGACTTTCTGATAGCCCTCCATTCCCTGTAACTTGAGGTTGATTTCATACGGGTCATTGGCAGGTTTGCGGTTATGGTGGTACCAGAGCAGCCGGTCGCAGCGCCCTGTAACCACAACATCAGGAAACATCACGGTGGGATACGGATTCCGACCGTAAAGGTTCTTGAACAGGTCGCTTACTGCAGGTGAGACCTTACGTTCCTGATCACGCCAGGACTCCATGATTACCTGCTGTGAAAACGCCTGCTCGCCCTTTGATTCCAGCCGCACGACCGGCTGATTAGCATCCACCCACAGGCGCATGCTCACAGAAGAGCCAGGCGCACCGGCGGCAATCTCGATCTCCCCCTGCCGGAGCAGAAGCGACTGGCGGAAAGGCTTGCCGGCCTCGAATGGATTCGGCACAAGCTTCACCCGGATTCTCGCAAGTTTGCAGTTGATGGAGTTTTCATCCCAGGCATCGGCCTTGCTGACAAGGAAGATCAGGTCTCCCTGTTCCACCCAGACGTTGAGCGCAATATCACCATTGCCCAGAGGCATGCTGTCGTAGGCACTCGTGCTCTGTGAGTCCCAGATAACATTGCAGCGATCCAGGCAGGCCGCCGTGTTTGGCTCGTCCGACATTGTGGCCGAGCCCCAGGAATTGCCCGAAGCCAGCATCAAAACTCCTGCGATCATCCGACAGGCATTCAGGCTTCCTCTTTTCATCATCGTCCTAGCTCCTGATACCATTACATGATTTACTGTCATAATAATTCTCTCCTGATAATTCGTTTCAGCGCAGCCTCGCTCCGGATTGGCCGTTTTTCCTTTTCCAATCAGCTATTCCTTCATTCGTTCCAGCACCAGCACCCAGTCCTGCGGCGAAGGCAGTTGTGAGGGTTGATAATCATTACTACCGGCAATCCGCTCAACCACTCCCAGGTCAATTCGCTTGCCCCAGGTCGGATCGAACAGGAATGCGCGGTACCGCACATCCGGTTCAAGCCCCTTAACAAGGGGTGCCTTCACCTGATACGAATCGTTGCCAGGAATGTAAATAAAGCGCACTTCACCGGGAATCCCCGCCGCATACGGCAGGTCCCAACGTCCTTTTAGCTCCGCCCACTTCCGGTGATTGTCATACCACTCGGCATGCGGTTCGAGGAGTGTCGTGCTGTGAGGATCAACCCACTCCGGGTGCGGCGCGAAACGCCACCACGGATACTCCTCCAGCAGTTTCTTGCCCAGCCCAAGCTGGGCCGACCCGGGGTAATGCATGGCCACATGCCAGGGGATCGTCTCGTAGGCCGTACTGCCATGCACCTTTTCGGTGTTCATCTGCCAGATCCCGCCCGCGCCGTAGGTGTGACCGGCGGCGCCGTTGAGCATGCAGGTCCAGAACATGAAACGCTGAAGATCATGCCGGCTCTGGTTTTTGTGCCATTCGTATGTCACTTCTCCATTGACCACCGGCATGGGCGGCGTTTTGGAGTAAGACATGGTGACTTGCGACACCGTGATCGGAGCGGAGGACCACTCGTTGTGCGCGGTCTGGAGAAAATCAAAATCCACCAAGGCTTCATCCTTCACAACCTTCCGGCCCGACTGCATCTCCGGCACACCGGGCGGATGCATGGTCATCAGGTGCTGATAGGGATCGTTCTCGCGGACATACTTCGCCACATCATTCAGATAGGGATGCCGCATCTCGCCCGCGACGATCCAGATGACGGGATACGCCCCATAGCGCGCGATCAGATAGCGCCAGTGGCGGTTAAACCATTTCCCCTTACCTCCATCGATCGTCTCGTTGGAAATCATTTGCGTGTGCCAACCCCAGGCGCCCACCATGGCGGGAACGATTCCATTTTCCACAAGATGCCTGATCCGGAGGTCGGCGGAGTCGAAATAGGCCGGGTTAAGTCGCTCAAAGTCCTTTTCGTAAGGCATCCCACCTTCGTTCTTCCAGCGCTCATCAAACAACGGTTCGTCCGGAAAGGGACCGCCACCGATGACCTGCACCACATTGAACCCCTTGGCTTTGCGGTCCGCCGTGAGCTGCTGAAAGCCTTCCCAGGTGATCCGCTGACAAAGACCTTTCCACCACGTGTCGCCCAGCCAGAGGAACGGCGTGCCGTCGGCATGCTCGAAGTGCCGCTTGTCTTCGGCGACGCGGAGAAAGCCGTGTTTGAGCAGCGGGTTGTCGCCTGTGTAGGCCCCGACGGACAGAGTTTGCTCTTTTCCGTTGAGGCCGGGATTGGCCTTGTCGGTGCATTCGACGCGATAGGTGTATTGCCCCTGAGTCGGGGGTGCGAATCGAACCGTCCACTTCTTATCGCCGGCCCAGAACGCCGGTACCTTCCATTGTTTTTCGCCTTGCTTGAAGACGACATCGACTTCCACCTCCGTGAACGCATTCGAGTACTCCTTCGCGCTCTCGTAGGAGGTTTCGAACACCTCCCACTGGGCAACCTCGGCTCCGTATGACACAGCCTGCATCAGCACGCACAGTCCCGATAAGAAAAATGATTTGTTTCTCATTAGGCGTCGTGACAAAATAAATTGACCAATTTACTAATCTTCCCTTCAATACCCTGCCGATATTGAAGGTATGCCAAATACACAAGTTGTCGAATGGATTCAGACGAAGTTTCTGTCCTTGGCCCCGGACCTCAACGAGCGGTCGCGCAGGGTGTGGGCGGCGGTGGAAGCGGCCTCGCTGGGACGAGGAGGCCCCAGCGCCGTCGCGGCCGCCACCGGCATGTCGCGCAACACGATTTGCGCAGGGTTGCGGGAACTGCGAAAAGGCACTTCCCGAGCGGCCCTGCCCCAGGGCCGGATTCGCCAACCTGGTGGCGGCCGCAAACCCCTGACGCAAACCTATGGCAACATGTCCGATACGCTTCGAACACTGGTGGAATCCAGCACGCGCGGCGACCCGGAATCTCCCATCCTTTGGACCTGCAAAAGTACGCGCAAGCTGGCGGATGAATTGACGGCGGCGGGCTGTCCGGCCAGCTACCGCACCGTAGATCGGCTTCTGCGGGGATGGGATTACAGCCTGCAAAGCAACCGCAAGGCTCGCGAAGGGGCCGACCACCCGGACCGCAACGCCCAGTTCGAGTACATCAGCCGGCTGGTGCGGGCCTTTCAGCGGAAGGGACAACCGGTCATCTCCGTGGACACCAAAAAGAAGGAATTGGTGGGCGATTTCCGCAATGCCGGCCGTGAGTGGCGGCCGAAGGGCCAACCCCTGGAAGTCAGGGTTCACGACTTCCTGGACAAGGACTTGGGCAAGGCCATCCCCTATGGCGTCTATGATCTGACCCGCGATGAAGCCTGGGTCAGTGTGGGGATCGATCATGACACGGCTGAGTTCGCGGCCGCCGCCATCGGGCGCTGGTGGTCCAGAATGGGCCGGGCGCGCTATCCCCATGCCAAGGAATTGTACATCACCGCCGACGGGGGAGGCAGCAACGGCTCGCGCTGTCGCCTGTGGAAGGTCGCGTTGCAGAAGTTGGCCAACCGTACCGGCCTGAATCTGACGGTCAGCCACTTCCCGCCGGGCACCAGCAAATGGAACAAGATTGAGCATAGGCTATTCTGTCATATCACCCAGAACTGGCGCGGCCGACCACTCGTCAGCCACGACGTCATCGTCAAACTCATCGCCAGCACCACCACGGCACAAGGCCTGAAGGTTCTGGCCGCCCTTGACCGTTGCCAATATCCTCTCAAGAAGAAGGTGACACCGGAGGATCTGTCACAGGTTCATCTACTTCCCGCTGGCTTCCACGGGGACTGGAACTATACAATCATCCCGGTATAGCCAATCGGGCAAGTTATTTTGTCACGACGCCTTAGCATTTGTTTCTTCACGCTATTTCACCTTTTCCAGCACCAGCACCCAGTCTTGCGGGGAGGGAACGTTTTTCTTGAAACTCACCGGCTTCGCTGACACGTCACCCGGTTTCGCCGTTGATTTGATCACGCCCTGGTCGAACTTTCGGCCCGTTGCCGGATCGAAGTAGTAAACATGCCAATCCACATCCGGCTCAAGCCCCTTCACCTCCGGGCCGTCCCAGTTGTAGATGTTGCGCCGCGGCAGGTAGACAACCCGAACCTCGCCCGGAATGCCAGCGGCAAAGCAGCCCGGCGCCCATTCCGGATGCGGCTCGAACTTCTGCCACGGGTACCGCTCCAGCAATTTCTTGGCGATCCCGAGCTGGGTGGCGCCGGGATAGTGCATCCCTTCCTTCCAGGTCGTCCAGTCGTAGGGCTGGCGAGCCCACGCGCCCCAGTTGCCGTGGTCGCCTTCCACGCCAGCATGCCAGATCCCGGCTGCGCCGTAGGTGTGGCCGGCGGCACCGCTCAGGATGCTCCCCCAGAACATGCGGCGCTGGACATCCCCGAAGCCCTGCTGCATGTGCCCCTCGTAGCAGGTCTCGCCGACCAGCACGGGCATCGGCGGCTTGGTCGCGTAGGCCGAGGAGACGATCGCCACGGTATGCGGCTCCACGGCAACACGCTCATCGTGGTTTCCGCCGACCATGTCGAAGTCGATCACCGGGATGTCGTCCTTGGCAAGTTTCCGTCCATGGCCCGTGTGACAGGTGAGCGGGTGATGGTAGGGATCGATGCTCCGGAGATAGGTCGCCACTTCGGCCCAGGGGCCATGCCCCGCCTTTGTTTCTTCCGGAATTTCGCCCGCCAGGATCCACATCACCGGGTAGGCGCCATAGCGCGCAATCAGATAGCGCCAGTGCCGCTTGATATTGGCAGCCCCGAATTTCCGCATGCTGTTGCAATCGCCCCGTCCCCAGGCTCCGACAATGGCCGGAACAATACCGGCATCCGCTAAATGCTTTAGCCGCCGGTCCGCATAGTCAAAGTAATTCGGATTGACCATGCTCATATCATTGGCCAGATAGGGCTGTCCGCCTTCATTCTCCAGGCTCGGCGCGAAGAAGTTTTCATCAGGATAGGGCCCGCAGACAATCTGCACGACATTGAATCCCTTGGCCTTCCTGTCTGCGGTCAGTTCCTGAAAGCCTTCCCACGTCATGCGCTTGCAGAGGTTTTTCCACCAGGTGTCGGCCAGCCAGAAGAAGGGCGTACCGTCGGCATGCTCGAAGGTGGTCTTGCCAGGAGTCACCTTCACAAAACCATGCTTCAGCAGCGGGTTGTCGCCCTTGTAGGCCGCGACCGAGAGGCTTTGCTCGCTTCCGTTGAGTCCGGTGTTGGCTTTGTCCGTGCATTCGACGCGATAAGTGAATTTCCCCTGCGAAGGCGGCGCGAAGCGAACCGTCCACTTCTTGTCGCCTGCCCAGAACGCCGGGACTTTCCACTGCTTCTCGCCCTGCTGGAAGACGACATCGACCTCCACCTCCGTGAACGCGTTCGAGTACACCTTCGCGCTCTCGAAGGAGGTTTCAAACACATTCCACTGGGTAACGTCCGCGCCATGCACAAGCGTCGCCATCAACGCACACAGCCCCAACATCAGACCTATCGTTCTACTTATTTTCATTTTGCTTTTGCGAAGAGGGGCGGGCTGATCCACGTCGTCGGGATGACAGCCGAAGGCCAGAACTCGATGGGTTGGCTTCATGATATTGGTCATGTTTCGTTATTCTTGCTCCATTATGAAACCACGCTCTCCTTCTGGGGAATGGCTAAATCTGCCGATTTCACATCACTTCCTGCTTCTGCAACCCAAATGCTGCAACCGGGGAATAACGCCAGTTCCACGCTGGTTGCCACGTATTGAAAGAGCCTCGTCATTTTCACAATTTCTTTGTCAGCACGACGGTGTGACATTCGGTCGGGCCGGCGAGGTTGAGGTTCAGGCTGCCGCCGGCATCGGCTTTCAATTCCGTTTTGCTCACGGGCTGCCAGGTCTGGTCAAGGACCTGCGCCTGCCATTCGCCTTTCACGCCTTCCAACCGCGCCGCGGTGCGCTTGCTGAAAGCGTTGGGCTTGTACTCGAAAGTCCCGCCGCTCTTGTCCACATCCCAGCCAGAGAGCATGACCGTCTCCTTCTTCTTCCAGCAATACGGACGGGGCGACAGGAAGGAACAGTTCAATAAGTAGCCAGTTGTCACATCGCGCACAAACGGTTTCTGATTTCCCGCCTTTTCAGGCTGTGCAACGGCTAACGCAGAGGCTCCTTCCGCATTTGCCATAATCAATATGGCGACCGCTGCTCCAAACACGACTCCCGCTCTTTTCATTGTCTTTGCTCCTTTCATGTGGTTCCCCTTTTATCATTCTGCCTGCTTCCCGGTTACGGCCGGGGCGGAGCCGATCCGCCGGGCCCGGATCGAGGCGCCGCCGTTGCGGGTGAACTTCTCGACCGCACCCACATTCCCCTCGACAACCCAGTAGCTGATGTCAGCGCTTCCGAGATTATCGGGGTCATTGATATCGTATGCCCTTGCCTGCCATTTGTTATTGTTGTCGGTCTGACCCGGGCCGGCAATCTCGATATCCAGTTGTTCGATGGAAAAGCCGTGCTTGCCAGTCACTGCGATTGCGTGAGTGCACCGTTGCGCACACACCCGGCCGAAGCGGGAGGCATGATGGGCAAACACGAATTCCAGGCCGTTGATGTTGGAACCCAAGTTGATGCTGTCTCCGTCGGTGTGTTCGTTCACCACAATACCCGTGTGATAGCCGGTCACGAAGACATTCCGCAGGATCGTCAGAGCCCCGTTGTTGCAGGCCGGAGTGACCAGCCCCTTGGTGCCATGGGTGGGCTTAGCGGACTGCACACTGTAGACGCCGGTGTTGACGAAGACGTTCTCGAGTTTACATTGCACCGCGTTCATCAGATCGATGCCGCCGATACCGGGATTGTCATAGGTGCGGACGTCAAGGTTCCGTAGGCTCACATTGATCCCCGAAAACCGCATGTACAATTTGTCGGGGACGTTGGCTGCAGAGATGACCGCCGGCCCCGATTCCGACAGGCATTTGATAATCGTGCCATTCTTCTGAAACGGAAAGGACCCGATCGTTCCCCAAACCGGGGTCGGTTCGCTCTCGCCCGCGATCTCCACGGTGATCCACTCTTTTGTTCCGGGAATGATAATCCTGCCGCGGTAGATCCCGTCGGGGATAAACATTTTCCCGCCACCCACTGCGAACACCGCCTTCAGGCAGGCCGAAAACGCCTCTTGTCGTTGTGAAGTCGATGCAGGCACTTATTTTACCGATCTTTGTAGCGGAACCGTCGGCATGCGGAGAAGCCACTCTGCGTTTTCACCGTGGTAGATCTTGGTGAGTTCCTCAAAGACACTCTTTACCACAGGGCCCTCCAGTTTACCTCTGGTTTGCCGCAGTTCATGATCCACCACGCCGCGCAGGAAGAAGACCCGCCACCGCCACGAAGCCTTCGCCTGAGGAGTCAATGTGGCATCAACCCGCTGAAGGATTTCATAGGCGTCATCGGCGCTGGGGCCAAGGTTGCTCGCATCAATGTTCTGTTCGAAACTCTTCGCCACTTTGAGCAGGTTCTCCGCCGCGTCGGGGGAGAATTCAAAGGCGAAGTATTCCCGGAGGGTCTCCTCGTAGCTGCGGTCCGCCTTCCAGTACAACTGGGCGTATTGAATCTTGCTGAGGTCATCCCAGATGCCTTCCGAGTACGGGAAGCCGCCTGATAAGTGTAATGCCCGGTTCGCCCATCGCTGCTGAAAACGAGTCGGAAAGCCCAGATACCCATAGGCGCCCACCGGCATCCGCGCGCAGGTGCAAAGATCGGGGAAATTGAGTGCCGCGACACCGCCTGGGACTCCCTTTTCCAGGGGTATTTCAGAGA
>Ga0315289_10015925_pt1 | contig 10415 bp, 8 predicted proteins | sample YL17G11_40_MG_FD_203452 | JGI IMG/M metagenome (GOLD analysis project Ga0315289, IMG submission 203452) | Sediment microbial communities from Yellowstone Lake, YNP, Wyoming, USA - YL17G11_40 | ecosystem: Environmental > Aquatic > Freshwater > Lake > Sediment | place: USA: Wyoming | collected...
AGCAGCACAAGGTCCAGTCCTGTGTCCCTCTGCGTCCCCTTCAACGCCTCTACAATTGACTCAGTGGCAGGCTGGGACGTTGCCATTGAAAGAGAAGAAATCGCGCAGTCGACCGCATCTACACCGGCCTCGGCGGCCTTGAGATAGGCCATTGATGCCATCCCACTCGTGTAGTGAGAGTGGAGTTGTATTGGTATGTCAATCTCCTCTTTCATTCTCGTGACGAGTTCGAATGCCGCCTGAGGAGAGATGAGACCTGCCATGTCCTTGATACATATCGAGTCGGCGTCCATCGAGTAGAGGACCTTGGCGTTCTCAACAAACTTCTCAATCGTGTGGAACGGACTCAGCGTGTAGCATATGGCCGCTTGAACATGGCCCCCTTCTCGTTTCACAAAACGCATTGCGGCCTCCATGTTACGAACATCATTAAGGGCATCGAAGATCCTGAAGATGTCTAGCCCAGCCTTCACTGCCTCGACCACTAATGCCTCGAGAACATCATCTGGATAGTTTCTGTAACCAAGGCAGTTTTGTCCGCGCAAAAGGACCTGCAGCTTTGTATGAGGAAGGGCTTCGCGAAGAGTTTCAAGACGTTCCCAAGGGTCCTCGTCTAGGAAGCGTATCATTGTGTCGAATGTGGCCCCTCCAAACATCTCTAGGGACCGGTAGCCCACCTTGTCGAGCTTTTCGCAGATTGGAAGCATGTCTTCGGTCCGCATTCTTGTGGCAAGCAGCGACTGGTGAGCGTCACGCAACATGGTATCTGTTATCTGAAGCCTTGTCATGTTCGATGACTGCCAGCGACTGTGGTGTATTTAGTCGTTCTGTTTGCATGGACAAAGCCCGAGGCCCGAAAGTCTTTATTGGGTGGCTGTCCACGAGCGCTGCCGCGCCCTAGCCGGTCATTTGGACCTCGGACCTGAAACCCATTTCGGTCCAGAACATCAAGAAGGTGCACGCGAATTGAGAATACTGATTACGGGCTCATTTGGCAACATCGGAGAGAGTACATTACTGGCACTCCGCGAGAGGAATCATCAGGTTCGCTGTTTCGACAGGAAGACAGAGACGACCTCGAAGAAACAGGCTCAGCTGCTTAGACAACTCTCCTTCGAAACTATGTGGGGCGACATCACAAATCCGGATAACCTTAGAGCGGCTGTTGAGGGGACTGATGTCATTATCCATCTCGCAGCAATCCTGCCACCAACCACTGAAAAGAGACCTGACCTTGCTAGGAAGGTCAACGTTGGAGGGACTCAGAATCTTCTCGAAATAGCCAAGGCGACTGGGACTAGGCCACGGATCGTCTATCCGAGCTCTGTATCTGTATATGGGCCAAGAAGACCACAGGATCCCAGCCTAACAGCTGATTCTCCGCTGGCTCCAACCGACAACTACACGCGGCACAAGGTGGAGTGCGAGGGGATGATTCGTGAAAGCGGCCTGCCTTGGACCATATTCCGAGTAACAGCAGTACCGGCTCTGAAACTCAATGCTGACCTTGATTTCTTCCCCTTCGAGATTCCATTAGAACAGAGGATAGAGTTCGGGCACACGCGTGACATCGGCACAGCACTTGCCAATTCAGTGGAGGCGCCTACTGAAGGAAGGGTCTTCCTGCTGGGTGGGGGCAAGAGATGCCAGATGACAAACAATGAGTTCATCAATGGGTTCACGGTCGCGCTTGGAATCGGTCGCCTTCCCGCATCGGCCTTTCGACAACCGCAGAGCGATGACGAGTGGTACTACACGGACTGGATGGATACGGCTGATTCTCAAGAACTACTTAACTATCAGACCCGCACCTACGAGGACTACCTTTCAGAAATGCGCAGGGGTTTTGGTCCCATGAGGTATTTCATACGGCTATTCGCACCATTAGTCCGTTGGCGAATCTTGAGCGCATCTCCTTACTACAAACACCGAACGGTTGATGCCTCCTACGCAGCGTGAACTCAGATGTCAACGAGCGGTGGTACATTGCTTACCATCCACAGCCAGACATACTTTGGGAAAACATGGACGCAGGGAAATGAAGCCCACGTCCCGTCATATGAAGTTCTGCATGAGCTCGTCAAGTACAGCATCGATGTTGTCGCTTGTGATCCCGTTCTCTTCACATACGTGCTCGACTCGCAAGAGCTTCTTTGAGTCCGTCATGTCCTTCAAGCCCGAAAAAAGGCCAACCCTTCTGCCGACGCGATATATGTCCTGTTTCTCGGGTTCCATCTCCAGAAACTCATTCAGGATGGCCAGCATGCGGCCCCTGTCCTGAGGCATCTTGCCTTCGAGATCCTCGAAGAGATTGAGAATGTGGTCACTCTTGATAACACTGCTCACACCCGTCAGGTTCTCTATCAGAGTCCTGGTCTCCCTCACAATCATCACGTCGGAGCACTTCTGGAAACGGCCGGAAACGCGTTCATCATGCATGGGCGCCCTCTGGGACACTGCCAGAGTTCGCAAACGTATGAAGTCGGGGTCAATCTGACTCAGCGCGTCAGCGGTCTCCAACGCATGCTCCATTGACAATCCCACCCCACCCAGGCCAGGCATCACATACTCGGAGAGCTCCATGCCTGCCCTCTTGACTTTCAGCCCTGCTTTCACGTGCATCTCCTTCGACGCACCCTTCCTCACCATTCGGAGAACCTTGTCAGAACCTGATTCAAGACCCACATGAATTCTGTTGAGACCTGCCGCCCTCATCGCCTTGAAATCATCATCAGCGATTCTGACAATCGTACTCGACCGGGCATACGACGTCACTCGCTCCACCCATGGGAAACGACTCTTGAGGTGTCTAACGATGTCAGTCAGTTCGAAAGCGCCTATGACCAGAGAGTCAGCATCTTGGAGAAACACAGACCTCGCACCATTCAGGTACCACTGCATCGCTGCCTCAAATGCGGCAGGATTCATTGGGCCGCTGCTCTTCGCAAGTTTCGTCACTCCACGAGGATTTGTTGCAGTCTGCGCGTTATGGGCCTCGCGAATCTCCAGCAAGTACTCGTACACAAGATCAATGTCCTTCTTCACATCTTCAACTGGCCGCTTGGAGAATACGTGCGCCTTGTAAACGGGACAGAATGTACAACGATTCCACGCACAGTTGCGGGTGACTCGAATGAGAAGACTCTGAGCTTCACTGGGAGGACGTATCGGACCCTGTTCAAAGCCTTGGTAGCCTTCTGGAGTGTACGATGCACATGTCAATGCCAGACCACTTCCCTGTCCAGCCAAATACTGCTGCATACATGGAAAAAGCTACCTAAGCTGATCCCTCGTAGACTCGCTGGCTGCCTTGCCGCACATGCGGGAATGCCGGTCATCTGCTCTTCCGCTTTCTTAGAGTGAAAACGAGAACCAATTCATGAAAGGCCCGAGCGAGAATGAAGCCATCCCGCGTGGCAAACCTTGCCCGGCTCACCTTGCGCGGCATCGCCAGCATTTCACCAACAGTATTCAAGCCATGCTCAGGTGATTGTCAGAACTAGGGAATCTATCGTTGCGCAGCATCACCAAAAACCGTCAAGCATACTTGTTTTAGTTTCTCTCGCATATGCACCTCATGTATTAGGTCCTTAGACACCGTACCGGGCCATTCATTGGCTCTCCGAAAGGTTATATCAACGCATACCCATCCGCAGGCCAACCAAGTCACGCACCGATTCCGTCTGGCCCCCAAGTAGGCGAAACTTGAGCGTGAATGCTCAAGGCCCCCACCTTTTCCACTAGCAGCTGTATGCACATCCCAAGGGAGTATATTCCGATGCCGAGCAGAGTGAGGAAGCCCTTCATTGCGTTGTCGCTTATGCTTTTTCTTGTGATTCTGTTTCAGTGTAGCACGTCGCTGACACAGGAGCGATGGATGGGTGGTGCCCTCCCATTAGCGATTTCTGATCAGCGGACGTTTGTACCGAGCCTCGAGCCCATCGAGGGTGATCAGACACCGCCAGAAACTGTCGCTGAGCTGATTGGCACCGTTGGCGCAGATGGCTGGTTTGTTTCACCGCCGACCGTATACCTCATTTCGACCGATGTCGAGAGCGGCGTCCTTGAGACATTCTTCAGCTTCGATGGCGTCACTTGGAACCTGTACTCGGAACCCTTTCTTGTGACTCCTGAGGGTTACTCGACACTCTACTACTTCTCTACAGACTTGGCAGGCAACATTGAAACAACCAAGATGAAGACAATGAAGTTGGATACAGTGGCGCCCTTTACTGCGATGGCGCGGGATGGAAATCTGGGATACTTTGACTGGTATGTATCGCCCATCACTGTCACTCTGACGGCAATTGATGAAACCTCAGGTGTTGCCTACACAGAGTATAGCTTCGACGGAGTCGGGTGGTCGTCCTATCTTGAGCCGATTGTGGTCGTTACGGATGGGTCCAGTCTTTTGATGTTCAGGTCAGTAGACATGGCAGGCAATACGGAAGTAGCACAGTCTGCCACCATCACCATTGACAGATTACCGCCCACCACCAATGCAGAACTCTCGGGCTCACTGGGATTTGGAGGGTGGTACTTATCCGATGTCGTTGTGACGTTCATACCTGTTGACCCGGCATCCGGAGTTGCAGACACAGAGTACAGTTTCGACGGAATCACGTGGACATCGTACTTGGTACCCCTAGTCATCTCGAACGAGGGTGTGTCCAGGATCTACTTCTGGTCTGCTGACTTTGCTGGCAATACTGAACAAACGAGGTCCGTTTCAATATCCATTGACAAGACTCCGCCAGAAACAATCCATGAGCTCACAGGCGTTTCAGGACTCAACGGATGGTACGTGTCAGACATCAGTGTCATGCTGACAGGTGCGGACCTCGGCTCAGGTGTATCATACACCGAGTACAGCTTCGACGGAATCAGTTGGGTCACCTATGACACTCCATTCAGTATCACCGGGAGCGTCGTCGTAACGCTGTACTTCAGGTCCTTCGACTCCGCTGGAAACACTGAACAAGCAAAGTCAGTCATGATCTATGTGGACGTCGCACCACCAGTGACCACAGCGATTCTCTCTGGTGTTCCTGGACGGACAGGATGGTACGGGGCCAGCGTCAGAGTCAGTCTGAGTGCTGTCGATGATGCCTCCGGAGTGGCTAAAACGTTCTACAGTCAGGACGGCGTTTCATGGTCCGCCTATACCGAGCCATTTGCGCCCTCGTCTGAAGGGAGTGTCACTTTCTACTACTACTCGTCCGATTTGGCCGGCAACACAGAGTCAATCGATACAATGACAGTCTGGATTGACATGACCCCACCTACAACCAGCGTTGAGCTCGATGGTGCAATGGGACTGATTGGCTGGTATGTTTCAGATGTTACTGTTGCACTCTCAGCTGATGATGCAGGCTCGGGGGTGGATCGCACAGAGTACAGTCTGGATATGGTATCATGGACAACATACAGTGTGTCTATCGTTGTCGTGGGTGACGGCATAGTTACAGTCTACTACCGTTCTGCCGATTTGGCGGGTAACGTCGAGGAGGCCAAGACAGCTGACATCTACATTGACAAGACGCAGCCCAGGACTGAGGTTCTCCCTGAGGGATCGATTGGCTTGGAAGGCTGGTTCACATCGGATGTGACTGTGACCCTGATCGCGACAGATGATGTGTCAGGCGTAGGCAGAACCGAGTTCAGCCTCAACAACATCGACTGGAATGACTATGCTGTCCCATTCATAATCAGCTTTGAAGGCGTAGGCACCCTCTATTACAGGTCGGTTGATGTCGCTGGCAACGTCGAAACCACTTCATCTGTGGCTGTGGCAATCGACAAGTCAGCCCCTGTAACGGAACTGGACACCGAGTCGTACTATGCGAGTGGTTTGGTCGTTCTCATGGCAGCAGACTCAGTTTCTGGTGTGGCGGACACTTACTGCCGCGTGAATGAGGGAGAGTGGATGGTGTATTCCGAACCCTTCCCGCTCGAACGCGAAGGCAATGCATATGTGATCGACTACTACAGCGTTGACAAGGCCGGCAACCTGGAATCTCCTAAGTCCACGACGCTGACAATGGAGGAGCTGAAGGTCAGCTCGTTCGTTTCCCACCATCGGTATTCGCCACACCATTATCGCCCGCTGGACTCTCTGGACGTGTACTTTGTCAAATCCGGATGGCATGGTTACAGGCTGGTGACGAGAGAGGGGCAATTCTGGTACAACATCGAAATCACGAACGTGATGTCTGCTACCGTCCTCATCTTGAGCATCACTCCCGATCTGCCTTCCGAGTTCCGGATGACACGTCTTGCCGTGTGGGTGGAACTATCACCTAGGCATGTAGCCCTCGCATATGTGTATCTGAACAGGACGCACGGATGTCCGCGGGTCATCTGCCCCGACCGAACCTACCCGGTAATGGTATCATTTGACGGGCACACGGTAACGGTTGTCAACCTGCCAGCAGGCGCCAGAGTGTGGGTGACCATTGAGATGGACTACGGACTCAGGAATGCGCTTTTCAAGTCGCCTGAGGACTTCACTACCGAGAGCTACACGTTCGGCGCCACGGCGCAGGTCATGGGAACCTACCACTCTTCCTATAACCTCCCTGTGGTTAATCATGGTGTCAAGTGCCACTGCTTGCATCACTGGTCATGTCATTTCTGGGTCGCAGCGGGACACAGGCATCATTGTTGAAGAAAGCCAGTATCTGGGTCATCCCTCATGCTCATATACCAGATGATGCCCAATGATGCGTGAAACGGCTCGCAGAACATGAGCAGTCAGATGCGGTGATAGCATATCTATGGTGATTCTTCAAACGGGACTGGCCGAACCTATGGATATCCTCCATCCGCTTCTGCCACTTTGGTTCGAGATTATAGTCCTGTTCTTTCTTTGTTGGTTCCTCTTTGTGGTTGTAGTGCTACGAATCGTACGGCACTGGTGGAAGTTCCCCACGCCTGCCTTCTTTGGTGCACTCTTGAACGCGCCTCATCGCAAACACATACAGCCCCCTTCAATGATCATCGATGGACTGGGACTCAAACCTGGAATGAAGGTTGTTGAACTTGGATGCGGGCCCGGTACCTACACGCTCGACGTTGCCAAGGCCGTGCTGCCAGATGGTGTGGTGTATGCAGTCGACATACAGGAGGGCATGCTCAACCAGCTAAGGAAGAAGATGGAACGGCAAGGCATCGCGAACATACTCCCTGTGCTCGCAGACGCTAAGGGTGACATTCCGCTCGAAGACAGCATTGCAGATGCGGCATACGCTGTTGCCGTGATCGGCGAGATATCGGACCCGGTCAGTGCTCTAAAGCAGGTACGTAGACTGCTCAAACCGGGCGGCCAGTTTGCTCAGAGTGAGCTCGCAATCGACCCGGACTTTCCCCTCCGCAGGACCACCAAGCGTTGGGCCCAAGAAGCGGGCTTGACCTTTCGAAACGGGCTCGGCGGTACTCTGCGATACGTGCTCGTATTCGAGAAAGAAATGGTATGAGAGATTCCCTCTTTCAACATCACATCTTCACGCAGTTGGACCAGCAATGCTTCTGACAAGTTTCCTCGGAACTGGTCCAAAGCAAGCTTCTCGCTGGTGCATACAAGGAACTGGCCATTTCGGGATTGGCGGACGCAGTCAAGGTTTCCGCAAGTACTTCCTAACGGACTTGACAAACTCGGGGAGGCCAACCACAGCCTTCTTGACTGCCCCGTGGACGAGGCGAGGGTCAACATTCGCGTATTGATGGACCAACACATTCCTCAGCTTGACCAAGCCCACGAGCCTTTCAGCAAGAACGCTCGTAATCACTCCCTTCTCCCCAAGGCGGGCGACCGACTCAGAATAGCTCTGAGGTGTTCCCCAGTGGTTGTGGGCAATGAAGTGACTAGCTACGTCAAGCACAGCTTGAGCAGCGACCTGCATCCACCTCTCTGAGGCAGCCTGACTCTTTCCGTCGCGTAAGTATGTGTCGATGCTCATGCCCGAGATTTGTTTCAGGCTGGCAAGAAGCGAAAGGATTGCATCGAGGCGCAGTTCGACGACTGATGTGTCGACGGTCAAGGTATCATCACCCAAGCGATTGCTCAAGGTACCGATTAAGGTAGATTGCCCAGTCGGGATATCTCACCAACACATATTCCACAAACCTATCCCAATGCTCCGGGTCGCTGGAGTACAGAACCTGTCCGTCTCTGACTACTCTATACTGCATTGTGAGCGACGCGGCATCCAAGAGAACTACTCCAACCGGGGGCTGACCATCGGGATCGAACAACCCGGCCAGCTCAAGCTGAGTTGCGGGCCAAGCATCCTCAGGAAGGCTCGTCTTGACTGCAATGTCTATGTCACTCTGCGGAAGCTCGTGGCCAGTTGCCCTAGACCCGAAAAGCACTATGAACTCGATTTCACTATCAAGTGCCCTCCGTATACGGTCCACAATCAGACTGAGTGTCTGGTCATCTGCCAACTGCCACAGAACCTCATCTCACGTGTCACGTGCTCGCTCATATGTCTTAGCATCAGACAGGCTCTGCACAGTGGTCACCTCTCGATGCACTCGAGATGGTACAGCCACAGAGCAGTCCCAGAAAACGGCATGGCGTGTCACTGAGATCAAAGAAGTAGCAACGTGGCACCGTTTCTATGAGGAGAAAAACTGATAGCTCTGATTCTGTCCGAGTCTTCCCTTGAGTGTTCCGAGAACATTCGCGCTCCAATCGACACGAAACGCTAACACCCAGTCAAGCAGGGAATCTCAGCAGGCCAATCCCAGGGTGAGGTGCACACAGTCGCGAGGGGACTACGGACGCCTTCGAGCACGAATAATCACAGCCATTGCCACTGTTACACTAACACCAGCCGCTGCAACAATCATAGCGGCTTCTCTGGTAAATGGAAACACACCATCCGTGTCGTTACCAATCCATGGAACCGAGGTTGTAGTCGGAGGTATTGTGTATGTTCCAAGAGTTCCATTTGGGTAGTGGTCAACGCTTCCAGCAGTGCCGGGTATGAGATAGACAGCACCCGGTATCATGTCGTCCCAGAAGTTCCCACACCGGACACCGTCATCCCAAGTGTTGTCAGAGCCAGAATCAATCGCGTTCCTGCCGTTCCTGCAGATTGTGTTCCAGTAGATGTGATGCCCGTCTCCACTCACGCCGATGCCAAGCTCCACATTATCACAGACCGTGTTGTTCAGAATCCGTGCCTGACTTGGCAGATCGGACAAGTCTATGCCGAAGGTGTTCTCGGCTACAGTACTATTCCCGATGGTGCATTCACCAGACATTCCAATGAGCATCCCGTAGTAGTTCCATCTCGATGTGACGTTGTTGATGTAAGACCCATGACTCTGAACGACCAAGACCCCGGCGGTTGAGTTATCGAAGGACCCTCCCTGAATACTCATGTCCTGACAGCAGGCGATGATCATCTGTCCGAATTCCTCGCCATCAATGATCAGCCCTTGCTCTCCATAGAAGTAGCCCAATGGTCTGCCGTTCACCGTGTTGCCAGACGAACTGATATCAAAGTACTGGCTCTCGTATCCGCGGACAAAGACTCCGTTGTCAAGCATCGTATTGCAGTCAAGAGTGACCCTCAGGCAACTGTCAAGCCAGAGCCCTGCCAGATTCCCAATCACAGTGTTGTTGAAGAGAACACAGTCATCACACCAAATCATGTTGAAGCCACTGCTCATGTCCATCCATGGATCACTGTGCTGTTCATTGGACGAGATGGTGCAGTTATCAGAGTCATAGAGGCCAATACTTCCCTTTATTGTGTTGTTCACCAATGCGCAATCGTTGGAACAGTATAGATGTACAGGGATGTCCGTGTCGTCGAACCCGCACTCACTGATATTGCATCTCTGGGAATACCTCACTATCGGTCCGCAGGCAATCGAGGTGAATATGCATCTCTCTATTCTTATGTTCTGCACATCATGCAGCTGCACGGCCATCCCACTGTGACGGCCGGCTGGACAAGTGAACAGACAATCAGAGATGAGAAGATGAGTATCCGTGTTAGATACGTTGATTGCCAGCAGAGCTGTCGCAAACTCAAACCCGGATATCAGATACGGGCCGTTAGCCGTTCCGTTCCCCGGCCATCCTTGGTTCACGAAGTCCTGATCGCTAGTGATAACAATGTCGCCATGCGGCTGGTAGCCACCAGCACGCACAATGAAACCGCGTCCCAGATTGTGGACTCTTGCGCTCGAGAGGCTTGCCGCAAACGGTGTTAAGCACAGTAGAATGCCAACCACGACAACAAAGACCAATGCCCCTGACTTCACACAATTCCCTCCGTTGGCGCGCAGTCATATAGAAGACAACCGTTTGATATTACCTTTCCTATTCAAGCGATAGTATAGTCTTTCAGTATAGAGCAGACTACTCGATGTTTCTGGCAGTCCTGAACGCGAATACT
>Ga0315289_10015926_pt1 | contig 10415 bp, 4 predicted proteins | sample YL17G11_40_MG_FD_203452 | JGI IMG/M metagenome (GOLD analysis project Ga0315289, IMG submission 203452) | Sediment microbial communities from Yellowstone Lake, YNP, Wyoming, USA - YL17G11_40 | ecosystem: Environmental > Aquatic > Freshwater > Lake > Sediment | place: USA: Wyoming | collected...
GTAAGAGAAGTTGCCAAAGACTTTTTGAAGGAAGTCTCCGATGAGTCCACTCTTACCATTTTAATAAACCAACTCAAAGACCTTCGAGCTTTACAGAATACCAGGGTCATCGAGGAGATCTTAGAATCTCTGGATAAGGACAAAGTGGCGCAAAAGCTTTTGGAGATTTTTACCGTGGATCATAGACCTACCCGGATAAGCTCACTGAGGGTTTTAAGCAAATTGGGACAAAGCTCCATAGCCGCCTTAGGCTGTCTCTTGTCCAACATAAACGTCTTCGGAAGAGAAGAGGGAACCCAGCTTCTGATAGATGAGCATTGGTATAAAGTGCGTAACGCCATTTATGTTTTGGGAAGCATCCCGGATCCGTCCAGTGTAGAGGTCTTAGTGAAACTTAATTCCGATCCGGATACACGAGTCAGGTTGGAAGTCATCAAAGCTTTGGAAAAGATAGGGGAAGAGAGGTCGGTAGATGCGCTATTGACCTTTTTGAAGGACAAAGATGAGAAGGTTCGAAAAAGCGCCATAGGCTCCTTGAGTGTAGCTGGGGACAGACGATGTTTAAAATCTCTGATCGACCACTTTCATCATAATCGAAAAGATAAGATTTCCACACTTACCGCCATTGGCACAATTGTCCTCAGTATCCAAGGGAGCGGCAAAGAAGCCGTGGGGTTCCTTTTGAAACTTTTATCCGAAGAAGATTCAGGGGTAAAAGATTTGTCCCGACGGCAAAAGGAAGAGATCAAGATCACCGCCCTAAATCTCCTCGTTAAGATTGGCTCGACCAGCTCACCCCAAACCACACATCCCAACCTGGCTGAAGAGATTGAAAAGTTCATAAGCCAAAAAAAAAGGCGAATCAGATCTCTTCTCACCAAGGATCCCCTAACAGGGGTAGCCGAGCAGACCTTAAAAATGATAAAAAGCAGAACTTAGCTCAAGTATTGACTTCTGATTATTGACTAAAAGCCAATAAGAAATACCTAATTGTGAAATCAACCACTTGACAAAATCTGATCCAACCATATTTTTACTTTCGTTGTTTCCTGCGAACTTTTTTCATAGAGGCTAAAGTTTTTGCTTTTGGTTGAAAAATTTAGGATAAAAAAGTTAAATTCATCCCAGAAAAGTTTTGCAACTTTTTAGAACTGGATATAGAAATTTGAGGCCAGCTGAGTTTATTCCTTGCGATTCGTTCAACTTAATATATGTTCGGACAGGGGCTGCACCCCTCTCCGCCCACCCATACGGGTGCCTATCTGGGCAGACGGGCGGTCGTCTGACCGCAGAGGAAGAACGAGGGCTCGTCCTGAAGGCTCGTCCTGAAGGATTCAACCTCCGCCCCAACAAAAGCGTAGCGGAGGGTTTATCCCTCCGTCCCACCATAAAGGCGGAGCTATGCAATTTATCCAAAAGCATCAAGCTTTTGCTACTAACTCTTTTTTTTCTTTCGTTTTCAGTTCCCGCCTTGGGGCAATACTATTTCGGAAAGAATAAGGTTCAATATACAGATTTTGCGTGGCAGGTTTTGACCACCGACCATTTCAACGTTTATTTTTACTCTGAGGAAAAAGAGGTTGCCGAGATTGCGGCAAATTATGCAGAGGAAAGCTACAGGTTTTTGGAAAACAAATTCAATCACCACTTGGACAAGAAACTCCCTTTGGTGATCTATAGTTCCCCCAACTATTTTGAACAAACCAACGTCATCCCTACCCTTCTGCCGGAGAATGTAGGCGGTTTCACCGAGCTTTTTAAAGGGAGAATGGTCATACCTTTCAACGGCTCCTATTTTCGCTTCCGGCAAGTGATCAGACATGAGATGGTCCATGCTTTCATTATGCATAAGCTCCCTTATGTTATGAAAGCGCACAAAAGATATAACTTTTCGGGTTTGCCTTTATGGTTTGAAGAAGGGTTAGCCGAGCATTGGTCCGGAGAGTGGGACAGCGAGGCGGACATGATGATGAGAGATCTGGTCATTTCAGGGAGATTCATAAGAGTTGACGACATCTACCAGGTTCAAGGGAGCTATTTGATGTATAAGATAGGGGAATCATTCTTGGATTTTGTGGAAAGGGAATATGGAGATGACAAAATAGGGATGATCTTCGAAAACTATTGGAAGGCAAATAGTTTCAGGGAGGTTTTCCAGATAACCTTTCACAAAAGTTTGGTGGAGGTCTGGACAGAATGGGAATACTCCCTCAAGAAAGAATATTTTCCGCAGATAAAAGAAAGCGACCTTCCGGACAGGCTCTATTCTCAGCTCACCTTTGACGGAATAAACATAAAACCTGAGCCTCTATCTTGGGAGGATAAAGAGTGGGTTGTGTTCAAGTCCAACAAACTGGGTTACTCCTCCATCTGTCTCATGTCGCCGGAGGGAGAAAAGAAAAAATTGGTCACTTTAGTCAAAGGAGAAAGATCCCCTAAATTTGAATCACTCCACTTTATGCAAAGCAAAATAGAGATCTCCCCGGAAGGGGAAATAGCCTTTGTCTCCAAAAGTAACGAGAACGACGTTTTATATATTTATGATGTTAAATCCAGAAAGGTGCAAAGAAAGGAAAGTTTTGCTTCTTTGACCGGTCTTTCTTCTCCCACTTGGTCTCCCGGTGCGAAAAAGGTGGCTTTTGTTGGAGTTACCAAAGAGGGGTATTCGGATCTTTATTCATACGATTTCCAAACCAAGCTTTTAGAGCGATTAACTTATGACCTGTATCAAGAAAAAGATCCCCGGTGGTCTCCGGATGGCAGGTATATTGCCTTCAGTTCCGATAGAGGAGCTTTTGGAAAAGATGGTTTTTTAAATCTTTTTCTTTTGGATCTTTCTAAAAACGAAATCAAGCCTTTAACCTTCGGACCCTATCATGATTTATCCTGCGACTGGTCTCCGGATGGAAAGGGTTTGGCTTTTTCCTCGGATCGAAACAAAGCTTATAACCTTTATTTTCTCCCCTTCGGCTTTGCTCAGGGTGGTGACAGTTCGACTTCGCTCACTGTCCCTGAGCGATTCGACAGTCTCACTGCCCCGAACATGGTCGAGGGGCAAAGTCGAAGGGAGCTTGTCGAACCGCCTTTGGATTCATTAAAAGATCCTTCAAAAAATGGTGATCTCTTTCATCCCATCCAGCTTACCGACCTGATCACCGGCGCATTTGATCCTTCCTTCTCATCGGATGGAAAAACCCTTTATTTCTCTGCGTATGAGGGATACAGTTTTCAAATTCACAAAATGGATTTCTCCACAAAATCCCGCTTCGCAAAAGAAGACTCTTTGAAAAATACGATGAGTTTTTCTATTGACACGAACCGAATCGCCTCAAATCCTGAAGGATTCTGGCGACCCGAAAAGATTGGAGGAGCTCACCAAAGGGGGGTGGCAAAATATAAAAAACAGTTTTCTTTTGACATTGCCCAATCGGTGATCTCCTACGATGCCGTATATGGAACCGTGGGTGGATTTCAGACCGCTTTCACCGACATGTTAGGGAACCATCAATATTTCTTTCTGGTGGGCAACTCCGCCCGTTCAAAGGAAGAGTTTCTCTCCAGCTTCAACTTCGGGCTGACCTATTTAAACAAAACTCACCGCATTAATTACGGGGTTGGATTTTATCACCTGAAGGATGAGTATTATGAAGAATATTATGGTTATTATGATGAAAGACAGTATGGGGGCTTGGCTTTTGCCAGCTACCCCTTATCCAAATTCAAAAGGGTCGAGGCAAGCTTCTTTTTAAGGGAATCTGACCGGGAATATAGTCCCCAAAATAAAAGGAAAGCGTTTCTTTTCACCAATTACGTCTCTCTTATTTTAGACACCAGCATCTGGGATTTTGTGGGTCCCATTGACGGCACCAGGTTCAACTTGACCTTGGGATTGACCATGGACTTAAAAAGATCGGAATTCTATAACAAGCTTGTTTTATTCGACTTAAGAAAATATCTCCGCTTGAAGAAGAACAGTTGTTTTGCCATAAGAGCCATGGGGTTTTCCTCCGTTGGGAAAGAGCCTCAAAGATTATATCTGGGCGGAAGTTGGTCCTTAAGAGGCTATGATCGAAGGGCTTTCTATGGTCGGCATCTAATTTTGATAAACAACGAGCTGAGGTTTCCTCTCATTAATAATCTCTCCATCGGTTTTCCCATTGGGAAGCTTTCCTTTCAAGCCATTCGGGGAGCTTTGTTTTTCGATGCCGGGAATGCCTGGGATGATGATTTTGAAAGGCTTTTTGGAAGCTTGGGGATCGGTGCCAGGGTGAGCCTGGGATGGATTATCGTTTTGAGGTTCGATGTGAGTAAAAGAACCGATTTTAAGAAAATAGAGAGAGGCACGGATTTCGACTTCTTCTTTGGATGGAGTTTTTGACGGCAGATGAATAAACAAAACGCAAAGAATTTTTTTAAATTCTACTTGGTTTTTCCCTCTCCCCTTAGGGGAGAGGGTTAGGGTGAGGGGGAGATCAAGTTTTTGTAGCCGCCCTGTTTAGCGGGGCGAAAACGAAATGTTGAATTCCGATGTTTTACGTCCATACGGACGGCTACGACTTCAAAATCTAATTTGACACACCCTCTTGGGGGAGAGGGCTTGCCCTGAGCGAAGTCGAAGGGTTAGGGTGAGGGGGAGATATCAAGATCAGGGAAAGGCGTTCGACAAAAATGTCTGAGGATTTTATGCGGAAAATTTTTGTTCCTTTTCTCATTCTCCTTTTGTCTTTGTTGCTATCTTGTGCACCTGGGTTTAAACTAAAGGAAACCAAACTCTTTCATTCCCCAGGCTGGGAGAGCTTCCGGGGAAATAATGAAAACACAGGATATGTTCCCCAATCGTTAGAGACACCTAATAAGCTTTTATGGAGACTGGAAACTAAAGGGCCTTTAAAGTCTTCTCCTGTCATCGGGAAGGGAATCCTATTCATCGGCTCTTTGGACAAAAGAATCCTCTTTGTGGATGCCCTCTCTGGAAAAGAGTTAGGAAAACAAAAGACCTCCACATCCATCTCTTCCTCTGCTTGTGTAGGCGACACCATTCTTTATTTTGCCTGCGACAAAGGAGATGAAACCTTTTTTGCTTTGAATCTTTTAACCGGTGATCTTTTATGGAAAAAGAAATTAGGAGATATTTCTTCTTCGCCCCAAATAGACCAAGATAAAGTATTCATTGGTTCAAACTCGGGCCTCCTCTCGGCTTTTAATCGAGCCAGCGGAGAAAAAATTTGGGAATTCAAAACCGAGGATGCGGTTCTTTCCACACCAGCTTGTGACAGAAAGATAGTCTATTTCGCATCAGGGGATGATAATTTGTATGCTTTGGACAAAGATAATGGCGAGGTGAAATGGAAGTTTAAAGCTGATGGGAGCATATACTCCTCCCCCGCTATAAAAGTCGAAAATCCCGCCCTTCGGTCTGAGCCCTCAGGGTCGAAGACCAACGGCGGGGACGACAAAGTCTTTTTTGGCTCAGTGGATGGTTATCTTTACGCTTTAAAGATCGCGGATGGCTCACTTATTTGGAAATTTAAAACTGATGGAGATATATATTCCTCCCCTGCGGTGACAGAGAGTTTGGTCTACATCGGATCGAATGACTATTTTATGTATGCAGTGGATCAGGCAACCGGTCAGCTTCGATGGAAGTTCGAAACCGGAGGGGCAGTTCATTCCTCGCCCATAGCCGTAGGTGACAAGCTTTTCTTCGGCTCCTATGATGGCAATTTTTACGTCCTGGACAGATTCTCAGGCAAGCTCCTTTGGAATTATCAGACTAAAGGAATGATCTCCTCATCGCCAGCTTATTATGACGGAAAAATCTACATCGCCTCCGAAGACGGCCATCTATATTGCTTCGGCTTCTGACACCTAATCCTAAGTCCCTCTTACCCCAAAGAGCAAAATCACCCTAACTTTACTATCAGCAACTGTAGGGGTTCGATTCATCGAACCCGTTCTATGGGGCGTCATAACCCCGTTCTGACACCTAACCTATAGTCTTTCTTACCACAAAAAGCAAAATCACTCTAACTTTGCGGGTGATAGTGATAGAGTGCCTGTATATGGGAGACCAGATATGAGGTCACCCAATGGCGAGCTTAGTCGAATCGTTTATGGTAAACATACGATAAAACCTTTTATGAATAAAAAAGTCGTAGACCCTGAGTTTTGTCGAAAAGAAGAGCCTAAGGATTTGAAGCTCTTGGAATTATTAATCGACAAGAGCATCAAAAGATTAGAAGAAGACTCCTGTGAGCCTAAAATCCGGGATGCCTTAAAAGCTATCCAGCTCAAACAGAAAGTGGCTAAAACCTCGGAGGCTGAGAAAACCTTTTGGCAGCTGATAGATGATATAAGAAGACAGGAATTGGGTCCAACTGCAAATGAGCTGGCCGAATCCACTTGTAGTGAGCGTAGCGAATCTAAAGACAAGTCAGAAAACCTGGAAGCTCAAATTCTGAACACCATCATAGAACTCAAAGATCAGGTAAAAAATGGCATTCTTCCAGTTAAAACCATCACCGACACTTTTAACCAAGGGAAATCTAAAGAAAGCCAACTTACTTATCACCGAATTGGCAGGCTCCTTTCCACTATGGGATTTAGAAAAGCGAAAACACAAAACGGATCCTCCGCCATCATCTGGGATGACAATCTCCTTTCTCAAAATACATTTTCTAACGGAGAGAATTCGTGCCCGCAGGATGACTGAAAAAAGTTAAAAACCATCGTCAGAAACGTCAGAAACACCAGTTTCGCAGGTCAATCATTTCTGCTCACCGCGAATCATTTACTCTAAAGCGTCTTCGTCCAGACAATCCTCTATTTGTTTTTTTTCTAAAAATTTCTTGACTTTTATATATTTTAATCATATTAATTGTATGAGTTTTATCTTCGATATCCGATGGATCGGTTTGTTTAACTTTCATTTGGGTGATGGTGAAAGTGAAATCTTCCCCACTTCCTCTTCTTTTGACCGTTCTTTGTATTTTGATATTTACATCATCCATTTATGCAGACCAGCCCCTTCCTCCTTCTTTTTTAACCGCAATCAGTGATCAGGATGGAAAAGTCCCGCTTTTCTGGTTTAAACCGAATCCCGATACCTCCGAGATCTTTTATGATGATGGTTCAATGTATCATCATATGTATGTCTCTCCTGAATGGCACCATAATTGTCTGGCAGTTAAGATGACCTCATTTGAGGTTCCCTTTTATCTTTTGAAATCCAAAGTCTTCATCAGCTATGAGGGTGCCGGTACCGGAATCGATCCAAACTATAACTTTAAAGCCCCTTTTTTTATCACCGTGAATTCGGATAGTGGAGGAATCCCCAAAAATATTTTTCTCGATTCGGTTTTAACTTGGGCAATAGGTGAGGATACAACTGGCCAGGGCGAATGGGTAGAAGTTGAGCATAATCTGCTGATGGTCGACTCCATAGACTTTTGGATTGTTTTCCATTGGTTGGAGGCAACTCCCCTCTCCCCTTTGGTGGGGGTAGACGGCTCAAATGTTGGAAACTCCTTTTGGGGAATGAGAGAATCACCTCATTTTGAATGGCATTGGAACGATTACAACATAATGATCCGAGCAGTGATTATAGTAAATGAAAATGACTCTTGCGAGGCGGACAGCTTCAAACTCTATCGTTCCGACTCAAGCTCCTCAACATCTGATACCAACTTGATCGGTAGTGTCCCCTCTTATCAATTCCAATATGTAGATACCAACGTCAACAATGATCAAACTTATTTTTATAAACTCACTTCTTGTAGTTCTGAAAACCAAAGTAATCCTTCTGAGGAAGCTTCAGCAACTCCCAAAAAGGGAGCAGTGCTCAATACTGACCAAAATTCCTTTGAAGTGAGTTTGTGTTCTCCAGACACCATTTTTGAAGATTTGACCTTAACCAACTCTGGTGGATTGCCCTTGGGGTTTAAAATTGAAATAGATATGGAGGAAGATACTAGTTGGATGGGCGGCTCCGATAAATTCGGTTACACCTGGACAGATAAAAATTTAGAAGATGGACCTAACTATTCATGGGTGGATATAAAAACTTTTGGAGAAGGGATTGTAGGCTCCGGCGATGATAATGAAAATTATGGATTTTTCGGGTTGAATTTCTCTTTCCCGTTTTATGGAAATTTATTTGACAGCTTGCGGATTTCGTCAAATGGATGGATAAGCTTTACTGACACTACCAAAAAAGTTTTGGCTTCTTACGTGAACAGGCCTTTGCCCTATCTATGGGGTCCTTACAATCTTATTGCTCCATTTTGGGACAATTTAGTCTTTCGGGATAGCTCAAGAATATATTTCTATTCCAATAACCTCGACACAGCGATAATTTCTTTCATAAACTTAGGTCGTTGGGTATCCGGAGGTCCTTATACTTTTCAAACCATCCTGACCAAAAATGGCGAAATAACTTTTCAATATCATAGACTACATGATACTCTCTATTCCGCTACCGTAGGAATACAAGATCAGGATGGCACGACTGGTCTGGAAATTTTCTGTAACCAAAAGTATTTGGAAGATTCCCTATGGATAAGGGTAAGACCCAGCTGGGTTTCGGTCGATTCGATGTGGGGAACAATTGAACCGGGAGAGAGCAAAACCTTAAACCTAACCTTTGATCGGCTCTCTTATCCTGGGGGAATTTATCATGCCAATTTAATCATAAATAGCTGGGACAAAAATCACAATTTAGATACTATTCGAATTCCATTAACTCTGTGCATTGACACCACCACTTCAGTCGATTTGGATGAAGACCAAAAGCCTTCCACCTTCATTCTCCTTCAAAATTATCCAAATCCTTTCAATCCCGTTACTAAAATCCACTATGTAGTAGGGGGCAGGCAAACAAAAGCGGCGGACAGCGGACGGTGGACAGCCGACGGTTCTTTTACCCCCGTCACCCTCAAAATCTATAATATTCTGGGACAGAAAGTAAGAACTCTGGTGGATGAGCCGAAAAGAGCCGGAAGCCATGAAGTGATCTGGGATGGAAGAGATGACCAGGGCAAAGATGTTGCCAGCGGAATCTATTTTTACCAATTGACTGCCGGAGATTACAAAAAGACCAAAAAGATGGTTTTGATTAGATAGGTCAATTGCGGGCTGTCAACGGATTAAACGGATTACATAGTGTAGCAGAAAGATTGTAGGGGTCGCATTCATGCGACCCGCAGGCTCTCCCCTTTGGGGAAAAGGATATGGGGTGAGGGGAAACAAGTAAACAATCTATATCCCGTTCAGACAAAGGAGAAATTATGAAGCAGATGCTTTTACTGTCACTGTTACTCTTGGCGGGTGTTAGCATGGCAATCGGTCAGGAAATAACAAATCCGGATTCAGCCAAAATCGAAAAGCTGTTCGATGATTATTTTCGAGAATACATACGGCTAAATCCTGAAGAAGCTTCCCAGCTCGGTTTACCTAAGGAATGGGGGTATTACTACGACCGCGCTGGATTCAACGATATTTCTGATGCAGGCATAAAAGCCAATTATGATCTATCTAAGAAATACCTCGCCGAATTGAAAAAGATCGATCCCACAAAGATCACCAGTTCTCAGAACGTAGATGCCCGGATGTTAGGATGGTATTTGGAAACCCTGCTTGAAGGTGAAAAGTTCATTGACCATCGATATTATATCGATCATTTGTCCGGGGCACACAGCCAAGTCACCAACGTTTTAACAGAATACCATACCATCGGTGATCTTGAGGATGCGAATGACTATCTTGCACGCTTGGGGAATATTCCCACCCGACTTAGTCAGACAAAAGAACGGATTGATATTCAAGAGAAAAAAGGTATCCGCCCACCAATTTTCATAATTGACCGGACTGTCGCATCCATGGAAGATTTCAAAAGACCGGAGCCAAAGGAAAACGTCTTATATGTTGATTTCAAAAACAAGCTCACCGGTTTGAAAGAGATTGATTCTCTCACCTCCGAAAGACTATGCCATCAAGCCGAATCGACCATCAGAGAAAAGATTTATCCCGCATATGAAGAATTCATAAAGAGACTGAAACTCTCCACACAAGAAGCTGATAGCTTGCCTGGGGTTTGGAAATTACCAGATGGAGACAAATACTACCAATATTGTTTAAAATTCCAAACCACATCATCCCTAACGTCTGAACAGGTTTACCAGCTGGGACAAAAGGAGGTAAAGTTACTTCAGGATAAAGCGAAGCTTCTTCTGGACTCGCTGGGAATCAAGGGGGATAAAACCTATGGCGATTTGATGAACAAGTACCGGGACACGTGGGAGAGTCCTGATCTTAAGGACAAATTTTATTATCCGGATGTCCCGGAGAAAAGACAGATGATCCTAAGAGATTATCAGTCTTTGATCGATACCACCATGTTGCGACTGCCTGAGGCATTT
>Ga0315289_10015927_pt1 | contig 10415 bp, 7 predicted proteins | sample YL17G11_40_MG_FD_203452 | JGI IMG/M metagenome (GOLD analysis project Ga0315289, IMG submission 203452) | Sediment microbial communities from Yellowstone Lake, YNP, Wyoming, USA - YL17G11_40 | ecosystem: Environmental > Aquatic > Freshwater > Lake > Sediment | place: USA: Wyoming | collected...
CGCGCTCGCCAAGATAGTGCAGGCTCCGGTGTTCGTGGGCAACTGCGTCAGCTATGAGGCCGCTCTCGACCTGATGGGAGCGGGAGCGGACGCCATCCTGGTTGGGGTGGGGCCGGGCGCCGCCTGTACCACCAGGCGAGTGCTCGGCATCGGTGTGCCCCAGGTGACTGCCGCCGCGGACTGCGCGGCTGCTCGGGACGAATACCTTCGAGATACCGGGAAACGAGTCCCGGTCATTCTCGATGGCGGTATGCGGGTGGGAGGCGACATCGCGAAGGCGATCGCCGCCGGCGCAGACGCGGTGATGATCGGCTCCCCGCTGGCAGGGGCGGAAGAGGCGCCCGGCCGCGGCTACCACTGGGGGATGGCCACCTCAGCGGCAGGGCTGCCCCGCGGCACCCGTATCAAGGTCGGAATCGTTGGCCCCATGAAGGAGATACTGCTCGGTCCGGCCCGCAAGGACGACGGCACCATGAACCTCTTCGGCGCGCTGCGCCTCTCCATGGCCTCGTGCGGAGCGCGGACCCTCGCCGAGATGCAGCAGGCCGAGATCGTCGTCGCTCCCGCGCTGTCCACCGAGGGCAAGGCCGTGCAGCGGGCGCAGGGCGTCGGGGGCACGAGGTAGAAAGACAGGAGCTAGGGGCGGGCTTGCGGTCTACGGTTGACGATATGCGGTTGACAGCGGAGGCCGGCCTAGAATCCGCAAACCGTAAACTGTAAACCGTAAACTGCCGTTGCGGCATCCCCAGCCCCTGGCGTTGGTGCGATGGCTAGAAACACATCAACCGATCCGCAGGAACTCGTCCTCGTTCTGGACTTCGGCGCGCAGTATGGGCAGTTGATTGCCCGCCGCATCCGCGAGTGTCACGTCTACTGCGAGATCCTGCCCTACGACACCCCAACCGAGCGGATCCTGGCGCGCCGCCCCAAGGGCATCGTCTTCTCCGGTGGGCCGAGCAGCGTCTACGACCAAGGCGCTCCTCTGTGCGATCCCGCTCTCTTCGAGTCAGGCATCCCAATCCTGGGCATCTGCTATGGGATGCAGCTCATGGGCACGATGCTTGGGGGCGAGGTCCGCGCTGGTGCCCAGCGGGAGTACGGCAAGACCGAGCTGACCGTGCTCAACCATGGCGACCTCTTCGATGGCTTGAACCCGAGGTTGATCGGCTGGATGAGCCACGGCGATCGGGTGGAGAAGGTCCCGCCCGGGTTCGTCGAAACCGCCCGGACAAGTCACGCGCTGGCGGCCATGTCCGACCCCACCCGCCGCTTGTTCGGGGTGCAGTTCCATCCCGAGGTCGTCCACACCCCGTGGGGAATCGAGGTCTTCCGCAGTTTTCTCTACCGGCAGTGCGGGTGCCGGGAGACCTGGACGACCGAGTCGGTGGTCACGAGCGCGGTGCGAGCGGTACAGGAGCAGGTGGCGGACGGGAAGGTTGTCTGCGCACTGAGCGGAGGGGTGGATTCCGCAGTGACCGCTGCGTTGGTCCATCGCGCAGTCGGCGAGCAGTTGACCTGCGTGTTCATGGACCACGGCTTCCTGCGGAAGAACGAAGCGGTGCAAGTGGTCAGGACCTTCGGCGAGAACTTCGGCGTCAACCTGGTCCACGTTCAGGCGCAGGAGCGATTCCTCGGCCGTCTGCATAGCGTCGTTGACCCGGAACAGAAGCGCCGGATCATCGGCGAGGAGTACGCGAATGTGTTGGAGGAAGAGGCCAGGAAGCTGGGAGACGTGCAGTTCCTGGCCCAGGGCACGCTTTACCCCGATGTTATCGAGAGCGGCACGCGCGATGCCGCTCGGATCAAGACCCACCACAATGTGGGAGGGCTGCCGGAAACCCTGAAGCTGTCGCTGGTCGAGCCAGTCCGTTATCTCTTCAAGGACGAAGTGCGCGCGGTAGGGGAGGAGCTTGGACTGCCGGCCGAGATCGTCTGGCGGCACCCATTCCCCGGCCCCGGGCTGGCCATCAGGGTGATTGGGGAGGTCACGCCCGAGCACCTCGAAACACTGAGAGAGGCAGATGCGATCATCATCGAAGAGATCATGGCGGCCGGTCTCTACCGGCGCCTGTTCCAGTGTTTCGGAGTGCTGGCGCCCATCAAGAGCGTCGGCGTCATGGGAGATCAGCGCACCTACGGCAATACCATCGTGCTGCGCGCGGTGACCAGCGATGATGCCATGACGGCCGACTGGGCGCAGTTGCCCTATGAGGTGATGTCGAACATCAGCACCCGCATCATCAACGAGGTGAGGGGCGTGAACCGGGTGGCCTACGACATCAGCTCGAAGCCGCCGGCGACAATTGAATGGGAATAGGCAAGGGCAGTTTACAGTTGACGGTTTACGGTACGGGGCAGCCGCAAACCGTAAACTGTAAACCGCAAACCGTGAACCGGAGGATTGCCGATGCTCTCAGACATCAAGGAAGTGCTGATCAGCGAAGAGCAGATCCAGGCGAAGGTGGACGAGCTCGCCGCTCACATCTCCCGCGACTACCGGGGGAAGAACCCGGTGCTGGTCGGTGTGCTGAACGGCGCCTTCATGTTCCTTGCCGACCTGGTGCGCCAGCTTGAGCTTGGCTGCACGATTGACTTCGTCGCCTGGTCGAGCTACGGCAAGGATACCTCTTCCAGCGGCATCTTCCGCATCATGAAAGACCTCGAAACCAATGTCGAGAGCCGGCACGTGCTGATCGTCGAGGACATCATAGACACCGGGCTAACGCTCCACTACCTGCTCGACACCATTCGGGCCCGCCGGCCCGCAAGCGTCAAGGTGGTGGCGCTGCTCGACAAGCCCAGCCGGCGTCGGATCGAGGCCAAGGCGGATTACCTCGGGTTCCAGGTGCCTGACGCGTTTGTTGTGGGCTACGGCCTGGACTTCGCCCAGGGCTATCGTAACCTGCCTTTCATCGGCATCCTCAAACCGGAGATCTACGCCGGCCGAGGCACCCCGCCGGACCAGCTTGAGGAGTCATAGGAACACGCCAAAGTCCAGGTGTACACTGGCAGCGGTTTGTGGTATAATGCCGTGGTAGCTTGTCCCACGTCTTGGGCGACACGTGTCGCGACCCCATAGCCCGACCCCATTAGTTCGCTGGCTGGAAGCGACACGCCAGGGACCTCATCGCGGTACATCTTGCTGAGGCAGGCAATCCCACCGCCGCGACGCATATCGGTTGGGCGCCGTACACAACCCCGGCGATGCCACTCCGCGAAGTACCGGAGCGCCTTCGCTACGAAGCACGAGCGTGGAGTGCAGACCTCCACAACATCCCAGCGTTCGCGCCACGCAAGGGGCAGAGAAAATGGTTCTTGAGCTAACGAAGCTGGAAGAGAAGTCACTCGAGGAACTCCAGGAGATCGCCAAAGAGCTGGCGCTCGAGGACTGCGAGAAGCTGCGAAAACCCGAGCTGGTTGTCCGCATCATGCGGGCACAGGCCGAGCAAAACGGCCTGATCTGGACTCAGGGAGTGCTGGAAATCCTGCCAGAGGGTTACGGGTTCCTCCGGGTCCGCAACTTCCTGCCGAGCCAGGACGATATCTACGTCTCCCAGTCCCAGGTGAAGCGCTTCGGGCTGAGGACCGGGGACCTCGTCGTCGGCGCGGTCAGGCCGCCGAAGAGCGGTGAGCGCTACCGAAGCCTGCTCAAGCTCGAAGCAGTCAACAGCCTCGCCCCGGATGCCGTCCGCCGTCGCACCCCCTTCGATGAACTCACCCCGGTCTACCCGTCCGAACGTCTCCGCATGGAGACCGACGCCAGTAATCTCTCGGGCCGCTTCATTGACATCGTCGCGCCCGTCGGCAAGGGTCAGCGCGGCCTGATCGTTTCGCCGCCCAAGGCGGGCAAGACCACTCTGCTCAAGATCATCGCCAACAGCATCACCACCAACCATCCCGAGGTCTACCTGCTGGTGCTGCTGATTGACGAGCGCCCCGAAGAGGTCACCGACATACGCCGCTCCGTTGACGGGCAGGTCGCCGCCTCAACCTTCGACGAAGTCCCCGAGAACCACCTCAAGCTCCAGGAGATCGTGCTCGAGCACGCAAAGCGATTGGTCGAGGCCGGCCGCGATGTGGTCGTCCTGCTCGACTCGCTGACTCGTCTGGCGCGCGCCTCCAACCTAACCGTCGCCCCCAGCGGGCGCACTCTCTCCGGCGGGCTCGACCCCAGCGCCCTCTACCGTCCCAAGCGCTTCTTCGCCTCGGCCCGCAACATCGAGGAGGGAGGCAGCCTCACGGTCATGGCCACCGCGTTGGTCGAGACCGGCAGCCGCATGGACGACATGATCTTCGAGGAGTTCAAGGCCACCGGCAACCAGGAGCTGGTGCTCGACCGCTCGATGGCCGACCGGGGCATCTTCCCGGCGGTGGATGTCCAGCGATCGGGCACTCGCCATCAGGAACTGCTCTTCTCCGAAGATGAACTTCACCGCGTCTACCAGCTGCGCCGCGTGCTCAACGCGCTCGACACCACCCAGGCCGCGGAGTTACTGCTCACCGGCCTGAAGAAGACCTCCTCCAATACCGAGTTCCTCAAATGGGTGGAGAGAGAGCTCAGCAAGGAAGGGAAGTGAGCCCGCCGAGGCGGGCGGGGGAGTGATGTGACCGCTGGGGCGGATGAGATCATCGTCACCGTCATCGGGGTCTTCGAGGAGGCCTTGACCATTGGCGCTGAGGAGCGTCGCATCCCGGTGATGCTCCTGCGGGACGCAGCGGAGCGAGAAGTCCGCGTGCCGATCGCTTCCTGCGAGGGATTGGCTATCCAGATAGCTTTGGAGCAGCACGTCGTTCCCCGGCCGCTGACCCACGACCTCGCACTTCGACTCCTCGAGCGGCTCTCCGCCAGACTCGACCGCGTTGTCGTGGATTCCGTGTCCGTGGATCGCCCCCATGCTACCCTCCACCTTCACGCACCCGAGGGCGAGGTCGAGATGGATGCGCGGCCGGGAGACGCAATCGCACTGGCCTTGCGCGCCGATGTCCCGATCCACGTCAAAGACCGGATCCTGGCCAAAAGCAGCTACGGGCCGTTGTAGGGCGGGGGGGCGTGCCTACGCCCGCCGGCCGCCCCGCCTCAGGCAGGCTTGTCCGCCTCAGGCGGGCAGCAGGATTAGGGGCTGAGCTATGGTCATCATCATGCAGGCCGGAGCGCCGGAGACCGAGGTCGAGGCCGTCATCCGGGCGGTGGAAGAGGCAGGCTTCCGGCCCTGGGTCAACCCTGGCGTCGAGCGCAAAGTCATTGCCCTACTCGGCGCTGTGGACGCTGAGAAGGTCGAACTGGTAGACCACTTCTCAGCCTTGCCCGGGGTCGAGCGCGTCACCCTCATCTCCGAGCCCTACAAGCTCGCCTCCCGCAGAACGCACCCTGACCCCACCGTCATCCAGGTTGGGCCGGTGGTGATCGGTGGCGCCCAACTCGCCGTTGTAGCCGGGCCGTGCAGCATCGAAAGCCGCGAGCAGATGTTCGAGACCGCCCACGCAGTGAAACAGGCGGGCGCCAACCTGTTGCGCGGCGGCGCCTTCAAGCCGCGTACCTCTCCCTACAGCTTCCAGGGGCTTGGCATCACAGGGCTCCAGTTGCTCGCCGAGGCCGGCCGCGCCACAGGGCTGCCGACAGTAAGCGAGGTGCTTCACCCCGCTGACCTTGAGGCGATCGCCGAGTACGTGGATATCATCCAGATCGGCGCCAGGAATATGCAGAACTTCCGGCTTCTCCAGGAGGTCGGGCGGGTCGGGAAGCCGGTCATCCTGAAGCGCAATCCCGGTTGCCGCGTCCAGGACCTGCTGATGGCATCGGAGTACATCATGCTCGAGGGCAACGCAAACGTCGTCCTCTGCGAGCGCGGCATCACCAGCTTCGAGAGTGCCACCCGCTATACTTTCGACCTTAACGCGATACCGGTTATCAAGCGCTTCAGCCATCTGCCGGTCATCGCCGACCCGAGCCATGCCGCCGGCGACTGGCGCTATGTCACAGCAACTGCGCTCGGCGCCATCGCCGCCGGAGCCGATGGCCTGATGGTCGAGGTCCATCCGCAACCGGCAATGGCGAAGTCGGACGGACCGCAGTCGCTCAAGCCCGAGAAGTTCCGTGAGCTGATGGCATCCCTCGCCCAGGTGGCAGCGGCCGTCGGGCGGAGCGTCGGCCCATCGGAATGACCGGATAGGGGAGGAGGCCCGCGGAATGCCCCCGCGCGCCGCGCAGCAAGACCAGTTCGCGCGCATCGCCCCGCACTACGACGCGCTCATGGCCAATGTGCCGTACGCGCTATGGGCCGAGTATGTGCGGAACCTGGCTGCGCTCTCCGGCCGCCCGATCCTTCCGGGCCGCCGACTTCTTGACCTCGCAACAGGCACCGGCTCCATTGCCCTCGAGTTCGCACGAGCCGGCTGCATCGTCACCGGCATAGACCTCTCCGCTCCCATGATCGCGCAGGCCAGGAAGAAGGCTCGGAGCTGCGGCATGAACGCCCAGTTTCTGGTCCGCGATGTCGCCGACTTCGATCTCCCACCCGAGTTCGATCACGCTGTCTGCCTCTATGATAGCCTCAACTACATCCTCGTTCCCGACCGCCTCAAACAGGCGTTTGCCAATACCCGCCACGCGCTGAAGGACGACGGACTGCTGATCTTCGATGTGAACACTGTGCAGGCGCTGGAGGCCGAGCTTTTCACCCAGGAAAGCCGGCCCGACGCAGAGGTCACCTATCGCTGGAACAGCCGTTACGACTCGAAGACGCGCGTCAGTACCATTCGCATGAGCTTCACTGTCGCAGCCACAGGTGAGCGCATCCAGCTCGTCCATCGCCAGCGCGGCTACAGCGATGCCGAACTCCGCTCGTTCTTGCTCGGCGCCGGCTTCGGGGAAGTAAACGCCTACGACGGCTACCGCGTCACCCCGCCCGCCCCAGAGAGCGACCGCGTTTTCTACGCCGCCAGGCCGCTTCCGTAGGAGCGACATTCCTGTCGCGATTCACATGACCCATCCCCACCTCGCCGATCCGCCAAGATGTAACATAAGAATCATTATCGGACATAATAGCCAGCCTTTCGGACCAGCGTTTCGCAAGGTGCGGGGGTGTCTCCCCTTCTCTGCGCGCCCTCGCAGACCGACGCTGTCCGGCAGGTTGGACTCTGATCGGACCCGAACTATCGCGGGATGATCTCAGTGATGGAGGAGCGGGATTAAGGATGATGCAGATCGAGTACCTCTCGGACTGGGAGAAGCGACTGCACCGCCAGGACGCATTCTTCGCATGTGCAGTCATTGACCGGCCGGTTGTGGCGATCACGCTGTGGCGACCGAACCCGAAATACCCAAGGCCGGAGAAGACGCACTCGACGCTGCGTGAGCGGTGGATGGACACCCAGTACGTGGTGGACATGGCGCTGCACGCGGTGATGAACACCGAGTACCTCGGCGACGCCCTCCCCCACTGCTACCCCAACCTCGGCCCCGAGGTCTTCAGCGCCTTCTTCGGCTGCGAGTTGGAGTTCGGCGAGGAGACTTCCTGGTCAATCCCCGTTCTCGGAGACTGGGCGGACGTCGGCGAGCTCAGGTTCAGCGAGGACAACGTCTACTGGAAGAAGATCGTCCAGCTGACCGACTCCCTGCTCGAAGCGGGCAAGGGCAAGTTCTACACCGGCATGACCGACTTCCACCCGGGCGGGGACGCCATCGCAGCCTTCCGGGACCCGGTGCAGTTGAACTACGATATGATCGAGGCGCTCGACCAGGTCAAGGCTCTGCTCCCATACGTTACCGAAGTCTACCTTGAGGTCTTCGATCGCTTCTATGCGAAGCTCCGCGCGGCGGACCAGGCCATCAGCACTTGGGCCAGTCTCGTCTCGTCAAAGAAGTGGCTCGTACCGTCGAACGACTTCTCCTGCATGGTGTCACCGCAGATGTTCGACGAGGTGTTCCTGCCCTCGATCGTGCAGGAGTGCCAGCACTACGACGCATCCCTCTACCACCTCGACGGACCGGGCGCGCTAAAGCATCTCGACAGCCTGCTTGCGATCGAAGAACTGAGCGCCATCCAGTGGGTCTACGGTGCCGGCCGCGGCCGCGCCTCCGACTGGATCTGGGTCTACCAGAAGTGCCAGGCCGCGGGCAAGGGGGTCGAGATTCACGTCGCGCCCGATGAGCTCGACACGATCATGGGCAACCTGCGGCCGGAAGGCGTCTGGCTCGGGATAGATGGCGTGAAGGACCGCGACGAAGCGGAGGCGCTTATCAAGAGGGTCGCCGGTTGGAAGTCGCGGCCCTGATCGCGACGCGTGGGGAGAAACGCATCTGAGGCGAAGGAAAGCGCGAGCACAAGTCAACCGCGCCGCCGGCACCGCGGAGCCATTGGGCGCATCGGGCGCGACACGCTTGGACGCGCTGGCGATTCTGCTCCTGCTGGTCGTTCAGCTCGCGTTCTTCTGGCGCGCGGTCCTGCTGCTCGGCTTCTTCGCCCACAGCGACATCCTATACCAGTTCCAGCCCTTCAAGGCATTCATGCACGAGGCGCTGCGGGCCGGCCGGCTCCCCCTCTGGTCGCCGTACATATTCTGCGGCTATCCTATCGCCGCGGAAGGGCAGATCGCAACCTTCTATCCACCAGGCCTGCTGATCTCGTGGCTCCTCCCCTCCCCTGCCTCCATCAACTGGCTGATCGTGTCACACCTGATGCTTGCCGCAGTCGGCATGTACCTGCTTGCTCGTGCGATCGGTCTCGGGCGCCTCGGCGCGTGGCTTGCCGCAGTAGTGCTCTCATTCAGCGGCTATCTGTTCGCGCATATCCATCACGTAAGCCTGATCTGCGCGGCGGCATGGCTGCCGCTGGTGCTGCTGTTCGTGGAGCGGGCCTGGCGCGGACGCCTTGTGCCAAACGCGGTTGGCGCCGCGCTCGCCTGGGGCGCGAGCGCGCTCTGTGGGCATCCGCAGACGGTCTTCCACGGCTCATTGATGATCCTCTTCTGGCTGATCTGGCGCTTGCTTATAGCCCAGACAAAGGATCGGCGGTTGGCGCTCAGACGAGCGGCAGCGATCGGGGCGACGGTCTTCCTGCTCGGGCTGGGGATCGCCTCCGTTCAGCTCCTGATGACGGCCGACCTCTCGCGCATGTCACCTCACGGCGAGCGCGGCGCGCTCGCCTATGTCACCTCATTCTCACTGCTGCCGAAGCACTTGCTCGGCCTCGTCAAGCCTAACTGGCAGGGCACCCCGGCCTACAATACCTATCGCGGCGAGAGCTACTATTGGGAGTACGTCCTTTATCTCGGCCTCGTCCCGCTAGTGCTCGCGATGGTGGGCGCGACTCAGCGCCGGGGCCGCGTCTGGCTGGGCCTCTCGCTGGCGTCACTGATCCTGGCGCTGGCCGCCGGCAACCCGCTCTACCATCTGCTGCGATTCGTCCCGGGGTTCTCCGATTTCCGCGTGCCTGCGCGCTATTTGCTCGTGTTTACTTTCTCAGCCGCGATCCTCGCCGGCGGCGGACTGGAAGCTGTCATCTCATGGCGGCCGATCGCTCGCGCGTGGCGCGCGGCGGCCGTCGCGGGAGTGCTCATTGCGCTGAGTCTGGCCGATCTGCTCATCTTCGACAGAACGCTCGCGCCGCTCGCCAGCCCCGAGGTATTCGACGCGACACCCCGCATCGTGCAGGTGCTGAAGCAAGACAAGGTGTGGGGCAGGTCACTCATCGTGCCGCCCATCCCCTTCTATGCCGACTGGTCGCCGCCGGGTGGCTGGGCGAAGAACCCCGACGGTTGGGTCGAGGCGCGGGTCTACCTGCCGGCCGATGTCGCGCAGTCGTTCGATCTGCGCGTCGTCTGGGGATACGCCGGCTTCATCGCCCCGCACTACCAGAGGTTCTTCAACGAGGCCGAGGCCCGGGCGTCGAGGGATGGCGACTACGAGCTGTACTCGCTGCTGGGAACGCGCTACTTCGTCATGCCGCCGAGCGTACCAGTCACCGGTTTGCCGAGCGCGGACGTGCCGCCTTTCCGCATCTACGCGAACCGAAACGCATTCCCGCGCGCGCTGATCGTCGGACAGATGGAGGTTGCCCAGTCAGATGGCCAGGCCCTCGATTCCACGCTGAGGTTAGCTGGAGAGCGAAGGCTGCGGTCAAGTGCAGTCGTCCGCGGCGATGTCAAGCCCGCGCACGGTGCATCCGGAGAGGTGCTCGGCGTTGACGAACTCCGGCCGGAGCACATCGTAGTCAGGACGCGCTCGGATGGCGATGCTTTGGTTGCCCTCAACGAACGCTGGGACCCCGGATGGGTCGCGCGAGTTGACGGAAGGCCTGCTCCGCTCTACGAGACGGATTGTGTGCTGATGGGTGTGCCGATACGCGACGGCGAGCACACGGTTGAGTTCATCTACCGTCCCCGCGGCCTGATCATCGGGCGCGTGCTGAGCCTGG
>Ga0315289_10015928_pt1 | contig 10414 bp, 9 predicted proteins | sample YL17G11_40_MG_FD_203452 | JGI IMG/M metagenome (GOLD analysis project Ga0315289, IMG submission 203452) | Sediment microbial communities from Yellowstone Lake, YNP, Wyoming, USA - YL17G11_40 | ecosystem: Environmental > Aquatic > Freshwater > Lake > Sediment | place: USA: Wyoming | collected...
ATGGAGCTGGCCGACCGGGTGGAACTGTATGAGAAGCCTCTTCACCCCTATACCAAGGCCCTGCTCTCGGCCATTCCCATACCCGACCCGGTGGTGGAGGCCAAGCGAGAGCGCATCATCCTGACCGGCGATGTGCCCAGCCCGATGCGGCCGCCGCCGGGCTGCGTCTTCCACACCCGCTGCCCTATCGCCAGCGACGCCCACGGCTGCCGCACCGTCATCCCCGAATGGCGCAACGTCGGCACCAGCCGCAAGGAGCACTGGGTGGCCTGCCACCGGGTGTAAGGGAGCGAGATGCAGAGGGGGCCGGTGACACCGGCCCCCTGCTTAGGTCGACACGCGAGTGCCTGGCGATCCTAGTCGTCTGAGTCCACGGCTACAATGCTGCCGTCGCTAGCGTCGACCTTCACGTCCTTGTCCCCGATGTCCACGTTGAAGACGAGGCGGCCTTGCGCGTGCTCCAGGTCGATCTCGCCCACCGGGCCCGAGGCCGCGCCCTGGGCCGCGGCTACGGCCTGCTCGAGCGTGATTCCCGCTTGAGGCAGCAAATCCTTGCCGTCGTCAAGGGTACCGCTCGGAGCTTGGATGTCGCCGTCCTCAGCTTCATTGGCATCGTCGGCCTGGTTCTGATCCCCGGACTGCTCCTCGATGTTGTCAGTGTCGGGTCCCTTCGCTGCGCTTTCGATGGCGTCGTCGGCCTCATCCTGCGAGCCGCACTCGCACTCATCGTCAATGACGTCGTCGCCAGCCTCGGGTACCTTCACTTCGTTGTCGATGCCGTCGTCGGCCCCATCCTGCTCGTCACACTGGCAGGTCTGGACGGCAGGCGTGGGGGTGTTACCGCTGGCCGAGGTGAAGTGGGCGGTCAGAGTCACCGCAGCGCCAGCTAGAGCCATCACCGCCACCAGGGCTACCACCCAGTAGATGCGCTTTCCGATGGTCATGCTTGTTCCTCCTTTCCTAGTTTCACTTCTGCCCTCTCATAGCACTTTACGACAACCACATGAAGCTGCGGTGAAGTGAGAATGAAAAGTGGCCGTCTCCTAATAGCTAGTGAGTCCGGTCGGCCCCCGGGGAGGCTCCTTGCGGTGACCTCGACCATGATTGACCCTCAGAATGACGAACGCCCCCGCGAGCACCCCGGGAACGGCGAGAACCACGGGCAAGACGCCTCCAGGGTTTAGGGCACGATGCTCTTCAACGTGCAGGTAGATGGCAGGGCTCGAAACAAGCGGGCCGGCAGTGGCGAGCGCGGGGGAGGTCGGCAGGACGACGACGTAGGCTGCGACATCGCCGTTCAGCACAGGTTTGACTGTCCACGACTGAGTGGCCGATGAGCCGGCGGCGATCGGGTCCACCACAAGGGTCCGCTGCGGTGACCAGTCCTCGGGGTCTATGTAGGTACTTTGATCAAGGGCCACGAAGTCCAGATTGGCGATGAGAGGGGGTGTGACTTCGGAGCCGGTGTTGGTAATTTCGGAGGTGAATGTGAACGTGTCGCCGGTGAGCGCCGATACCTCGGATTTGCTCACGGAGACCCTTAGGTCGCTAGCGGCGGCGTTCTCCTGGCCGAAGGCCGGAGCGCCGCTCGAGACCATGGCGACCAGGAGAACGATAGAGAGCGCGGCCGCGATAGCAGCAGGGCCCAGTCGGGTCGGTCTCATCTGCCGATCCCCCCTTGGAGCCGGAGCCGGCCGGCGGCGACGAATGCCACAGCCAATGCGATGACGGCGGCGACGACGGGAGCGATAAGAAGGGTCCACTCCTGGCCCAAACTATGGTTTGCCACGATAACCCTGTCGACAAAGCGCGATCCCGCAGTCACCGGGTTGATCCGAGCGATGTGATCTCCGAACCACCCAGTAAGAGGTATCCGGGTGGGTGCGAGAAGTACTACGAACACGAAGAAGCTCGCTGCTAGACTCAGACGGTTCGAGTTGGAAAGGATGCTGACGATGACGCCGAGGGAGGCAAACGCGGCGGTCAGGAGACTGCCTACCACGAACCCAGCGACTACTGCATCGGTGAAGAGGATAGCGCCGGCCCTGAGGGCCCAGACGTACGGGACGGCAACCAGCATGAGGACCGGCCACACGGAGACAACCGCAAGAAGCTTGCCCAATGCAATTTGACGGCGAGGAACGGGCGTGAGCAGAAGGCTTTCCAGGGTCTCGCGTTCGCGCTCGCCGCTGACCGTGTCGGCGCCGAAGAGGAGGCTTACGGCCACTCCGATACCCAGCGTAACTTGAACCACCAGGTTGACCGTGTCCCTCTGATCGATGATGTTCAGCTCTTTGTTCGTCGCGGCCAGGTACGTCAGCAGGCTAAGGAGAAGGCTGAACGCGAAGACGATGATAGGTCCCCGCCACGACAGCCAGATGTCGCTGAGCTCCTGTACGGCCACTACCAGCCACCCGTGCGTGGGGGCTTTGGCTGCCGAACGCAGCCTGGAATCGCTGCGGGCCAACGAGGTCACTGCTGCCCCCCCTCCGTGAGGGAGAGGAAGGCGTCGCTCAGCCGGCCGCCTTCCAGCTCAAAGGAGAGGATGAGCACGCCCGCATCGGCGAGGGCACGGATGGCGCTGTTTATGGGCACCCCTCCGTGCTCGTCGAGCCAGGCGCTGTCGAAAGTGGCAATAAGCCAGCCCCGTTCTCCGTTGATGGAATCCACATTCGCCACGCCATCCGCCCGCTTTAGTGCCGATAGCGCCTCATCGTGCATTTCGGGAGGGACATGAACCCGGACCGTCCTGGGAGCGGCTCTTCGCTTGATGTCGGCCACGCTCCCTTCGGCGATGACTTCGCCGCGGTTGAGGATGATGACGCGGGAGCACACCTCCTCCACCTCGTCGAGGAAGTGGGTGCTCAGGATCACAGTGGCGCCCCTTTGTCCTGCGACGTCGCGGATGAGCGCCAGCATCTGTCGCTGCCCCGCCGGATCGAGACCCAACGTCGGCTCGTCTAGGAAGATGACACTGGGCGTGTTGATCAGCGCCCTGGCCACACCCAGCCGCTGCCGCATGCCCCGGCTGTAAGTAGCTATGGGCAACGAGCCCCGCTCTGCCAGACCCACCTCGGCGAGCAGCGACGCGGCGATCTCACGGGCGCTTCGCGCCGGGCGGCCGAACAGCCGCGCATGGTATCGAAGGAACTCCGCGCCTGTCTGGTGGAGGGGGTAGCCGGCGCTTTCGGGCAACACGCCGATCTGCTGGCGGATGGCGCCCGGCTTGGTGTGCGGGATGCCGCCCAACGTGAACCTCCCGCGTGTAGGCGGAAGGATGGTTGACAGCACGCGGATCGCCGTTGTCTTGCCGGCACCGTTCGGGCCCAGGAGTCCGATGATCTCCCCCGAACGCGCCTCGAACGACAAGTCGCGAACGGCCATGAGGGGCCCAAACGATTTCGAGATGCCGTCGACCGCGAGAACGGCACCTGCCGGGTCCGAGCCGGCGGCATCCGCGGTCACGTGCGTTGGGTCTCTCACTGGATTCAGTTCCATCTTGCCGATACCAGCGTAGACCGCCAACATGAAGCTGTGATGAAGCTCGGCCCGAAGAAGGCACTCTCTGCAATAGCTGATGAGATCCAGGTGGCCATCCGGCGGCTCCTCGCATTCTCCTGTTCAAAGGACTGGTTCAGCGCGGTGACCCCAGTAGCTGCGTCGGAAATGCTGTGGCGACGCGCACTCAGTCTGTGGTGATCTCAACCAGTTCAATCTTCTCGGAGCCGCCCTTGACCATGCTGCCCATCACGAACCCGACGCCCGGCGCGAAGTACTTGTGCTCGACCGTGTCCGGCTCGAGAGGCGTGAAGTCCTCGGTGACAACAACCTCCTGGTACGAGCCGGCAGACACCGTCGTCGACTCGTTGACGTTGAGCACCGTGGCCATGTCCTCGGCCTCGCCCGCGTAGTACTCCTGGCGGTAAGTGTCGCCCACCTTGGGGGACGCTTCCATGACGATGCCGGGCTGGGCGCCATCGACCCCAGCCTCCCAGGAGCCCTTCGTGCTTGTGACCTTGCCAGCCTCGTATTCTTTGCTGTCCTCTCCGAAGTACCAGACGTTGCCGTCGCTGTCTTGGGCATACCAGTCGAAGGTCTCCTCAACGAGGTTGCCTTCCTCCATGACGACGTCATGGACGACGACGCAGCGCACCCCGAGGATCGTCTTGGCGTCGCGAGTGACCGTGACCTCGTTGCGCTGAGGGGTGCCGTCCTTCGTACCTTCGTACACGTAAGTGGTGCCAGGGGTCAGTGGGAAATAGCGGTTCGTGATGCGGTCGGTGAACCGGGCCGGGTCGATGGTCGGAAGATAGGGCGAAGCAGTTGGGCTCTTGCCTGCGTCTCCACCGCCGCCGCAGGCGGCGAGCAATGCCGCGGCTGCGGTCAGGACAGCGAAGGCGACAACGTAGCGTCTCATAGTCAGCGTCCTCCTTTGGACTCAAGCATCTCAGACCATTGTCGTCTGGCCAGATGAAGAGGGGATGAAGCGGGGAGTCGGCGCGTCCACAGCACGGCAAGCCCATCACGGCCATTAGGGCATACCGGCCTCAACTGAATGTGACAGACCATTGGGGCTCAGAGCCGACGAATCATCTCCAGGACTGAACGGCTTGCCAGGCGCGTCATAGCCCGCCCTACCGCCACCACGACGCCAGTCGTGGCAAGAGCTACAACCGCCAGGTACAACCACGGCACCGAAAGGTGATCGGGGGGCGGGTCGAAGACTCCCGTGAGAAGCTTGACCAGCATTAGCGCCAGTCCCCAACCGAGTACCACTCCGCTGACTCCGCCACCGATCATCATGACCATAGCCTCGCTCCAGACGAAGGCACCCAGTTCACGAGATCGTGCGCCCAGGGCGGAGGCGATGGCCAGCGTGCGCCGCCTCTCCTCTAGCCCGAGGGCCAGGACCAGGCCCGCCCCGGCCGCGGCCAGCACAACAGCGAAGGACATCTCGATCCGTGTGAGCCCACGGAGGCTCACCGCCGTGAGACTGGAATTGGTGATGCGGCGCGTCTCCTCGATGTCGCGCACAGTTGCCCCGGAGGTCCCACCCAGCAGCCGCCGTACGCTCTCCGCCACCGCCGAAGGCCGCTTGCTGGTGTGGATCAGGACTGTCTCCACGGAGGGGGAACCGGTCTGTTCGGCGATATAGCTGGCATTTGCGACCAGGAAGGAATCATTGGGCGCAGTGGGAAACTCGCGGGCGATTCCGAGGTAGTGAAACGGCACCACGTGATACTGATGGTCCAGGTCACTCTGGAGACGCAGCCGGATGAGATCGCCGGGCTGTAGCTGGAAGTCGCGCACTGTCTCTGCTGATACAAGTAGGCCGTCGGTGGTGCCGGATAACTCTGCAAGCGCTTGCTTGGCGCTCCGACCGACGAAAAACGCATCGGATAGCCTGGTCGCGCGGGCGAGGCTGTCGGCGCGGATGCCGTAGAGGTCCTGAAGGTCGGATCCTACGTAGGCGAAGCGATGCTGCATCGGCTCGGCGGCCTTTACGCCGTCCAGCTTCTCGATTTCGGGCAGACGCTCTCCAAGGTTCGCCGCCGCCGGTCCACTGACCGTGACGTCGCCTCCATTCGTCAGCTCCGCGTCTACGCGAGACTGCGCCTGATAGGTGGAATTGAAGACTGCCGTGGATGTGGCGAAGGCGACTGCGAGGGCAACCAGGAGCAATCCGGTGGCGAGCAGGACGCGCTGGCGAGACAGCGAGGCGGTGACGAGCGATGACAGACGCCCCGCCATCGGCTTGATCACGGGGCCGACGGCGCGGCCGTTGCGGGCCAACAGAAGGCCGGTCAGGCGCATTATGAGCAGCGCCGCCCCGATCCATAGCAGTAGCGGTGCCAGGAGGGCACTATAGGAAACAGATAGCCGCGGCACACCCTCTGGCGCAACCACGACCTGATAGCCGCTGCGAGCGGTCAACCAGAATACGAGACCGCAGAGGGCGAGGAACATGAAGTCCAGCCCAAGGCGCTCCCACGGCAGGGGCTGGCTTCGCTTCACCTGCACTCGCGAACTCACGAAGCTGGACCGCGACGCATCCCGCCAGGCTGGAGCAAGGACCGTCAGCAGGGCCAGGACCAGACCGGTAACCGCAGCCAGGCCACCCCACGCCAGGGTGGAGGTCCGACCGCTGCCGAAGCCCCACGTGCCAAACGCTACTCTGACGGTCAGGCTGGCGAGGCCCAGGCCCAGCGCACTACCACTGAGACCGATGAACAGGGCCTCGACGGACGCCAGCCGCAGGATGGCAGCAGTCGACGCGCCGCGCAGGCGCAGGAGGGCCTGTTCGCGCCTCCTCGACATGCTCCCCGAGGAGATCAGCACCGCTGTCAACAATCCCGCCAGGACAATTCCCGGAAGGCCAAGGAAAACGAACAATACCTCCGCGTACAGGGAGTCCGAGCGGGCCACATCGAGCCTCGCGGCCAGGTTGTCCCCCACGAGGGCAGCGCCCGCGAGCCTCGTCTCGTAGTTGCGCGCGAGTCGCTCCACCTTGGTGAAGGCGCTGGCCGGATCGGAGGGGAGATCGTGGACCAGCGAGACGTGCAACTGAGTGTGCAGCGACTCCGGCGCCAATGTGGCAACCGGGTCGAAGAGCTCCTGCCATTGATCCAGAGGCATGAGCAGGACGTTGTCCGGGGGCGCCTGAGGCGCAGAACCGCCGGGTACACCAACTGCCTGAAACAGAGAGTCCGCCAGGGGAAGGTCCACTATGGACTCGACCTTGACCTCCACAGGAGGCAGGCCTGGTCGCTTGATGGAGACGGAGGAGCCGGGTTCCGCGTGCAGGTTGGCCGCCGTCTGCTGGGCGAGCAGAACCTCCCCCTGCCCCACAAGGTCGCGGATTTCGGCGGGAAAGGCGCTGCGGTAGCTGGGCTGGAGCCCGAGCACTTTGCCCGGCCCCGTGACCTGCACCGTCCCCCCTTCGCTAGCTTCGAAGCCCGGCGTGTCGAAGTAGCCAACTTCGGAGAGGCTGGTGTAGCCGGGTGACCGAGAGAGCTCAGCTATCGCCTGTTGCGGGTCCGTTCCCGGCGCCAGCTGCACCTGCCAGTCGACAGCAACATCAGCGATCGCCTGACGGGTCATGCCCTCCCGCGTGAAGGCGAAGAAACCAGTCAGATTCGCCACGAGGGCAACGGAGACGGCGATACCGGCAATCACGCCGGCCAGCCTTGCCCAGCGTTGCCTCAGGAGCCCCAGCACCCAGATCAGGTAGAGCACGCCACACCAGTTTTCAGATAGCCGTCATTCATCTCCCAAAGAATGTCCATTCGTTCCGCCATTCGTCGGTCGTGGGTGGCGATTATGATTGCTGCTCCTGTTCCCACCAGTGAATCCAGCAGGGCGGTGAGCACTTCATTCGCGCTGATCGAGTCCAATTGGCCCGTTGGCTCATCGGCGAGGAGCAGGGCCGGCCGGGCGGCCACGGCCCGGGCGATAGCAACTCGCTGTGCTTACCCAGCCGAGATCTCTTCGGGCAGCTTGTCGCGCAGATGCGCCACGCCGAATCTCGCGAGGGCCGCGGCCGCGAGCACGGCCGCATCTCTCACCGCCATACCCTGAAGCAGCAACGGGAAATGGACATTCTCTATCAGGGAAAGGGGAGGAAGGAGACTGGGGCCCTGAAATACGTCCACGATCTTACCGGGCCTCAGACCTTCGCGGGGACCGAGAGCCGGCCAGGAGACGGTCCCCGCGCTTGGGAGGTCAATCCCTCCCAGCAGGTGCAGCAGCGTAGATTTCCCGCTGCCGCTGGGGCCGATCAGCGCTATTCGGTCACGGGGGTAGACCGCGCACGATGCCTCTCGCACTGCCTCGGTGGCCGTGCTCCCTGACCCGAAGCGGCGAGATACTCCCATCGCGACCACGAGCGGCTCAGTCATCCTCCAGCCTTCCATCGACCAGGCGAAGTACGCGGTCTGCCGCCGAGGCCACTGCCTGACTGTGAGTCACGATCAGGTTCGCACCGCCGTTACGCGCTCGCTCGCCCAGGAGCTCCAAGAGATGCACCTCGTTGGCGGCGTCAACTTCGCCGGTCGGCTCGTCGGCAAGCAAGACAGCCGGCTCATTGATCAGGGCCAGGGCCAGACCCGCTCGCGCCAATTCGCCCCCCGAGAGCTGCGCAGGGAGCGCGTGGGCGCGCGCCACCAGTCCAACCGCGCTTAGAGCCGCCTCCACATCGACTCGACGTTTGCGGCCGCCGGCCAGACAGATTGCCAACTTGAGGTTGTCGGCGACGCAGAGGTGATCCAGGAGGTTTCCGGACTGGACCAGGATGCCCACATGTCGTGCCCGCAGGGCGGCCCGATCCGCTTCGGGGCGGCGCGTCATCCGCTCTCCCATAACGCCCACCCAGCCAGCATCAGGCTCGTCGAGGCCGGCCAGGCAGTTGATCAGCGTCGACTTGCCGCTCCCTGATGGCCCAACTATAGCGACGGTCTCGCCTGGGAAGACCGAGAGCGACACGCCGCGCAGGGCCAGCGTCTCATCCTCGCTCGCGTGGTAGAAGCGGTAGAGCTCGTGCGCCTCCAGGCACGCTGCTATGGGGCCCATTTGAAACTGCTGGAAATCTGCTCCCAGACGTCAACGTTGTCCGACCCTGCCGGAGCAGATAGAGAGATAACGGCCAGCTTGCCGTCTTTGAACAGCTCGAACCGGTCAATCTCCAAGCGAACCTTCTTTCCGGTGACGGAGTCGGGCGCCGAGTTCGCCCGGTAGCGGATGCGGACGGCTTTCCCGGCTGGGAGATCGAGCGCCTTCACCTCGACCTTCTCGAACGCCTCTACCTCGCCTGTCAACTGGGGCACCTCGTTCGCCTCCACGCTGTCGACGGTCGGAGCCTCAGCACTGGCGGTGATTTCGACGGCAATACTGTCGAGTTTATCGACAAAGCTGACGTTCGACCCCGACTCCGTCCGGGCCCACCCCTCAGGTACGTCAACGGTGTAACCACCAGCGTCCGAATGGTAGGCCACGAAGGCCTGATCATCAGGTATGTCACCGGGGGGGTTCTTCTCCGGCTCCACGGCGCCGGGGGTCTGCGAGCCACCGCCGGGACTCTGTGTCGAGTCCGATGAGCCTGAACTGCAACCGATGAAGAGCGCGCCGCCGGCTACGACGGCGGAGATCGCTAACAGGAAAACAACTGCCTTTGGCACGAGACGGTGCCCAGATTCCAGTGCCATCAAGCCAAACCTCCTACTAATGGGGATCATACCAACAGCGATTCTACCGCCGGCAGATGAAGAGGAGATGAAGCGGATGAACGCCAGGTCTAGTCCACGGCGGGCAGCCGGACGGTGAAGGTTGACCCCCTCCCCAGGTCGCTCTCTACAGAGATGGAGCCCCCATGCGCTTCGGCGATCCAGCGGCTGATCGCCAGCCCCAGGCCCGAGCCGCCCTCGGCGCGGCTACGGGCCTTATCCACCCGGTAGAAACGATCGAAAAGATGCGGAAGGTGTTCGCTAGCGATGCCAATGCCGGTATCCCGGACCCAAAGTTCGACCTGGCCGGCGCGCACATTCCAGCCTGCAGTGACTTGCCCGCCTGCCGGGGTGTACTTGATAGCGTTGTCCAAGAGGTTGAGCAGGAGCTGAAGCAGCAGATCTTCGTCCGCCCGCAAGGTGACAGCCGGGGCGGAGACCAGTTCGAGCTCGATGCCCCGCTCGCTTGCCATGGGGCGTACCTGCTCAACCGCAGCGCCAACTACGTCCGGCAGACGGACGGCCTCGAACGCCACGGGGATCTGGCCCGCATCAGCGCGAGCCAGGGCGAGCAAGCTCCCCACCAACCGGATCATGCGATCCACCTCTTCGTTGACCGCCTGAAGCACTTTCCGGTAAGCCGCGGGGTCGCGCTGTCTTTGGAGGGCGACGTCGATCTGTCCTTTGATGGCGGTCAGCGGCGTCCTAAGCTCATGCGAGGCGTCAGCCGTGAACTGGCGCTGGCGGCGGAAGGCGTCGTCCAAGCGAGCGATCATCTCGTCGAACGTACGCGCCAGCCGCCCGACCTCGTCATCGGGCGACCGGAGATTCAGCCGCTGACCTAGATCTTCGGCCGATATGCGGCGCGCCAGACGGGTCACTCTGTCGACGGGCGCGAGAGCGCGCCCGGCCAGGAAGACCCCGCCAACGCTCGCCACAAGCAGGGTCACCGGGTAGGCGATGCCCACAATGAACAGGAGGGCTTGAAGCGTCTCGGACACGTCATCCTGAGATTGGCCCACCTCCAGCACGCCACTGATCCGGCCGTCTCGCTCAATGGGCAGGGTTCGGACCCGCAAGGCCTCACCGACATTGACGCTGCGAGTGATGGTTTTGCCCACGAGGGCGCTTTCCACCGCGCGGCGATCGATGGGGACATCGCCCGCCGCGGCGCTGCCATCGAAGGTTAGCTCGCC
>Ga0315289_10015929_pt1 | contig 10414 bp, 8 predicted proteins | sample YL17G11_40_MG_FD_203452 | JGI IMG/M metagenome (GOLD analysis project Ga0315289, IMG submission 203452) | Sediment microbial communities from Yellowstone Lake, YNP, Wyoming, USA - YL17G11_40 | ecosystem: Environmental > Aquatic > Freshwater > Lake > Sediment | place: USA: Wyoming | collected...
GCCCTGCGCCATGGGCTGAAGCGAGGGTTCGGCTACGACGTTCAGGTAGCGACCGGCATCTTCGAGGCGGGCCTCCTGGCACGCGAATTCAGGCCGCACGTCATCCTCCTTGACCTCACCTTACCCGGACTCGACGCGAGGGACACGCGGCAAGCGCTGCGGGGCGACCCGGAACTGGTGGCTACGCGCGTCGTCGCGGTCGCGCCGGACCCGAAGACCGGCGGTCGGCAAGCGATTGGCGAGGGATTCGACGGGTACCTGGAGAAACCGTACAACCTGCCGAGCGCCGTCCGCGCGATCGAGCAGGCCACCGACATCGTCATCTGACAGCGCACCCGTGTCACGCCTGCCGCGCGAGCGGCACGCTCCTGACACACACACGCCGACCCGTCCCGCCCGGGACGGGTCGGACCCTTTTTGGTCCTCCGCCCCGCGCGCCGAACCGGCGCATTTATCCTTTTGCTGGTGGCCGGGAGAGACTACCATAGGGTCGGCGACACAGGCGAGGAGAGACCATGCAAGAGCGCCGGGAAGGGCACGACGTGTACGATTCGCCCCTTGTGACGCGCTACGCCGGGCCCCAGATGGCGGCCCTGTGGAGCCCGGCCCGGAAGATCCGGACTTGGCGGCGGCTCTGGATCGCCCTGGCCGAGGCCCAGAAGGAACTCGGCCTGGGAATCACCGACCAACAGATTGCTGAGATGCGCCGCCACGCCGACGATGTGGATTTCGAGCGGGCTGAAGAACTCGAGCGCGAGTTGCGGCACGATGTGATGGCCCACGTCCGCGCCTTTGCCGAGCAGTGCCCCAAGGCGGGTCCCATCATCCACCTCGGGGCCACCAGTTGCTTCGTCGGCGACAACGCGGACCTCGTGATCCTGCGCGAGGGCCTGGGGCTTCTGCGGGGCCGGCTGCTGGCGGTGATGGAACGCTTGGCTGGCTTCGCCGCCGAGCACGCGCGCCTCGCGACGCTCGGCTTCACGCATTACCAGCCGGCCCAGTTGACGACCGTGGGCAAGCGCGCCTGCCTCTGGCTCTACGACCTGCTGATGGACTACCGGGCGCTCGCGCACGCGCTCGGCGAGTTGCGGTTCCGTGGCGTCAAGGGGACCACCGGGACCCAGGCGTCCTTTCTGCGCCTCTTCGACGGCGACCACGAGAAGGTCAGGCGACTCGACCGGCTTGTCGCCGAGAAGATGGGCTTCGCCGACGTCTATTCCGTCACCGGCCAGACGTACAGCCGCAAGGTCGATTACCAGGTGCTCACGGTTCTGTCGGGCATCGCCCAGAGCGCGCACAAGTTCGCGAACGACCTCAGGCTCCTGGCGAACCGCAAGGAACTCGAGGAACCGTTCGAGGAGAAACAGGTCGGCTCGAGCGCGATGGCCTACAAACGTAACCCGATGCGGGCTGAGCGGATGACCGGCCTGGCGCGCGTCGTGATGGCGCTCGTGCCCGCGGCTGCGGCCACCGCTGCCGAACAGTGGCTCGAACGGACGCTTGACGATTCGGCGACCCGGCGGATCGTCCTCGCGGAAGCGTTCCTGGGCGCCGACGCGATCCTGCGGCTCTACCGGAACATCGCGGCGGGGCTCGTGGTCTATCCGAAGATGTGCGCGAAACACGTCGTCGAGGAACTGCCGTTCATGGCCACCGAGAACATCCTGATGGATGCGGTGAAGGCGGGGGGCGACCGCCAGGCCTTGCACGAGAAGATCCGCCAGCACAGCCACGCGGCCGCGAAGCAAGTCAAACTCGAGGGCGGCGAAAACGATTTGCTCTCGCGCCTGAAAGCCGACAAGGCGTTCGCCAAGGTGGACATCGACGCCGAACTCGACCCCGCGCGATTCGTCGGCCGCGCGCCGGAGCAGACGGAGGAGTTCCTCGCCGCCGAGATCCGTCCCCTCCTGGCGACCCACAAGGCCGAAATCTCCCGCGAGGCGGATATCCGGGTGTAAGGGGGCGGCTATTCGTTCAAGAGATCCACGTAAGGCTGGTAGCGGTATACCCGGTTGCGTCCCTTGCCGGTGATTTCCCGAAGGAAGCCCAGTTCCTCAAAGTGCCTGAAAAGGGTGTGAGCCGTGGGCCTGCTGATCTCCAGCCGCTGGTGGGCGTTGGCGGCGCTCAGGATGGGTGTTGTGTAGAGTAGGTCAAGAAGTCGCCTCGCAGTGGGCTTGCTCCGCCCCTGTGACAAGATGATCCGTTCGTGTGCCTCGCGCAGGGCGATAATGCGGCGAGCTTTTTGGGTTGCCTCGGCAGCGACTTCGGCGACTCCTTCCAGGAAGAATCGTAGCCAGCCTTCCCAATCGCCCCGGAGGCGTACGGCCATCAGCCAATCGTAATAAGCCTGCTTGTGTTCTGTGAGATAACGGCTCAGGTACAAGAGAGGTCGCTGCACGACCTTCTTTTCGCAGAGAAGGAACGTTATCAGCAATCGCCCCACGCGTCCGTTGCCGTCAAAGAACGGATGGATGGTCTCAAACTGGGCGTGAACCATCCCGATCTTGAGCAGCAAAGGCGTGGCGTCGTCTTTCCGTTGCAGGTAGGACTCGAGTTGGCTAAGGCCCGTGTGCATCTCAGGAACGGGCGGTGGAACGAACACGGCGTCGGATAGGCCCGTTCCGTTCGGGCCGATCCAGTTGGGACCAGAACGAAACTCTCCAGCCGCCCGCTGTCCGCCACGAACACCGCCGAGAAGTTTTGCATGGATCTCGCGGATGAGCCGGAGCGAAAGGGGCAGCTTCTTTAAGCGTTCCAGCCCGTAATTCATGGCGCGCACATAGTTGACCACCTCTCCCACATCCGGCGGGTGAGAGCGCGCGGGAACCTTGGCTTCGTATTCGAGAACGTCCGAAAGCGAGGCCTGGGTGTTCTCGATCTGAGAACTGAGGACGGCTTCCTTGCGCACGTACATGGCCACAAAGAGATCAGGGTTGGGTAGAATCTCGGCGGCGCCGTCGAGTCGGCCCAGCGCCCGGTCGGCGCGGGACAATGCCCCGGCTAGGCGCTCGTCGTAACGGATTGGAGGCTTGGGCGGCAAAGGCTTTGGGAGGAAGGCCTTATATCCGTCGGGTTGTTGGACAAACGCGCCTGCCCTGTCAGTGGTGGCCATGGGATTGTTGCCCCCAATATCGTGTGGAAAGTTCCTGTTATCCGAAGTCATACTACCGGATTTGCAGGCCTTCTGTAAATTAAAAAAACAGGCAAAATCTTAACTAGTGCGCCGTGTAAGTAAAGCCACCCTAACTTGCGCTGGTTGTTTCCCGAGCCACGAGGGTCTTGTAGGCCGCGGCGAGTTGCTTCGTCACCGGGCCCGGCAGGCCGTCGCCGATTTCCTTTCGCTCCACCCGGCCGACCGGCAGCAACTCCATGATGCTGTTCGTCAGGAACAGTTCGTCCGCGTCAAGCACCTCGCGGGCCGAAAGCGGCTGCTGCTCGGCCGGGACGCCCACCTCGGCCGCAAGTTCCAGCACGGCCGCGCGCGTGATGCCCGCCAGGAGCCCCTCCTCCACGGGCGGCGTCAGGAGCCTCCCGCCGGAGACGATGAAGACGTTCGAGAGCGAGCCCTCCGCCAATCGCCCCTTCGTGTTAAAGATCAAGGCCTCGGTCGCGTGCGCGCGGTGCGCGTCGCGCAGCGCCAGCAGGTTCCTCAGGTACCCGGTCGTCTTGTGATAGACGGTCGGGTCGTCCGGGCTGACGTGAATGTCGGAGACGACGACGGTCGCGCCCTTCTCGTAGAGTTCGGCCGGGTAGGGCGTCATGGGGCCGGCGGTGATGATGAGCGTGGCGGGCGGGGCCTCGTCGTCGTCCACGGCGGCGGCGACCCTTCGGCCTTGCTCCGGGTCGCCCTGAGGCTCTCGAAGGGCGAGGGGCCCGCGCGTGGCCGTCAGGCGCACGCGCGCGTCGGCCAGGCTGTTCGCTTCCACCAGGCGTGAGATGGTCTCGGCGACTTGGGAGTCCGACTCGCGGACGAAGATGCAGAAGAACTCTCCGCTCGCCCGCAGCCGCGCGAGGTGTGCCCCCAGGCGGAACGGCGTCCCCGCGTAGGTCCGCAGGGTCTCAAAGAGCCCTGCCCCGAGGAGCACCCCCGCGTCGAGGGCCGAGATGCGGGCCTCGGCGGCGAGGACCAGATCGCCGGCCACATACACCAGTTCGGTTTGGCTCATCGAAGGCGCTTTCTTGCATCGCCGCGACCTTCCGGTCGCGGCTCACCACGTGAGCCGCTCGCGGAAGCGGGCGGCGAGGTTCACGGCGCAAGGCCCAGGGCCGCCAGCATCGCGCGGGCCTTGTCGCTGGTTTCGTCGAACTCGGCCGCCGGGTCCGAATCGGCAACGATGCCGCCTCCGGCCTGCAGGTGGACCGCCTGCCCGGCGACGAGCAGCGTGCGGATGGCGATATTCAAGGAACACCGCCCCGCCGGCTCGGCGTCCGAGGGCGGCGCGAGGTATCCGACCGCGCCGGTATAGACGCTGCGGCGTGTCGGCTCCAGTTCCGCGATGATCTGCATCGCGCGGACTTTCGGAGCCCCCGTGATGGAGCCGCCGGGGAACGTCGCCTGGAGGAGGTCCACGACGTCCGCCTCCGCGTGCAGGCGGCCCTCGACGGTCGCCACGGTGTGATACACGGTCTCGTAGGCCTCGACCGCGCGCGGATTGGTGACGCGGACGCTGCCGTAATCGCAGACGCGGCCGAGGTCGTTCCGCTCCAGGTCCGTAATCATCACGAGTTCGGCCTTATCCTTTTCGGACCGGAGAAGGTTGTCGCGCTCGCGGCGGTTGAAGTCCGACGATTCGGCCTCGCCGGCTTGTCGTGGGCGCGTGCCCTTGATGGGCCGTGTGACGACGCCCCCGCCCGCGAGGTCGAGGAAAAGTTCGGGGCTCGAGGAGAGGACCGCCCGCCCCGCCCCGAGGCCGATGTAAGCCGCGTAAGGGGCCGGGTTGGCGCTCCGAAGGCGCCGGTACAGGCTCGCAGGCCGAAGGTCCGGCCCGGGCGCGCACGGCTCAAGGGGCACGGTGAAGCGCCGGCTCAGGTTCACCTGGAAGATGTCGCCGGCGGCGATGTACTCGCGCGCCCGCGCGACGGCATCGAGGTAACCTTCGCGCGTGAAGTTGCAGGAGGCCTCGCGCGCCGGCCGGGCCGCATCGAGTCCCGGCTCCGCCAGGGCAAAGCCCGGCTTCGCCGAGGCGACGCCCGGCACGCCGGGAGCGGGCCCGCCGGCCGCGGCCAGCGCCGCGCCGAGCGCCTCGGCGGGCGGCCCGTCGGCCCCGACGAGCACGGCCCGGCGCTCCGCGTGGTTCAGCACCAAGACCGTCTCGTAGTAGCCAAACCAGAGGTCAGGCAGCGCGATGTCGCGCTTTGGTGAGAGGGGCGCGGTCGGCTCGACGTACGGCCCGAGGTCGTAGGCGAGGTAGCCGTAGAAACCTGGGCCGAACGGCAGATCTTCTCCAGGCATTTCGCTTCGCGCTTGGTGAGTATGGCCGCCCGCAAAGCGGGCGGCTCGAACGGCCGCCCGCAGCGCGTCGAAAGGATTCTCGTGCGGCTCGAGGACCGCCCGGCCGTCGGGGGCGACGAAGCGCGACACGCCGCCCTGATGGACGAGCACGGCAGAGGGCTCGGCCGCGAGGACGCTCCAGCGTGCGAGGCCGGGCGGTCCGCCGGCGCTGTCGAGCCAGACGCATCCGCGCCGGCGCGCGAGCCGCGCGAATAGCGCCTCGACGTCCGCCGGCCAAGGAACCTCCTCAGTGCGGAATGCGGAGTGCGGAATGCGGAGCAAACGGCTCAAGGCCATCATGCGATGGTCCTTCATCGCGGCGTGCGCTTCGCCGCTTTCCCGGAAGGCAGGACGTGGACGATGCGGCCTTCGATGCGCAGGCGTCCCTCGGCAAAGAGGCGGATCGCTTCCGGGTACGCGATGCATTCTTGCTTGAACACTCGCGCCGCGAGGTCGTCCGGCGTGTCCTCGGCCGAAGCGGGGACCGCACGCTGCAAAACGATCGGGCCGTCGTCGTACGTGTTGTTGACGAAGTGGACCGTGCACCCGCTCACTTTGCAGCCGCGCGCGAGGACTGCTTCGTGCACGCGGTGGCCGTACATCCCCTCGCCGCCGAACGAGGGCAGCAGCGCGGGGTGAATGTTCATCACGCGCCCCAGGTACCGCTCCGGGATGACCCAGTACGAGAGGAACCCGGCCATGCAAACCAGGTTGACTTTTCGCTCGTCCAGGCGGGCGACCATGGCGTCGGAGTAGGCCTGGACGGAGGGGAACTCTTTGCGGCGAATGACGTGGGCGGGGACGCCGGCGGCCTCGGCGATTTCAATGCCCCGGATGCCGGGCCGCGAGGCGATGACGACGGCAACCTCCGCCAGGCCCTTCAGGCTTCCGCCGCGGGTGTGCTGGAGGATGTTTTCAAGCGTCCGCCCGCCGCCGGACACCAGCACGCCAAGACGAATCTTCTTTGCCATCGCGCATCCCTTCGCCTGGGCAGCGCAGGGAGGTTACGCCTTTCGCGGCGGCGGGTCAAGCGCGTGCGCGTAAGCGGCCTATTTGACCTCGAGCGCCAGCAGCGTCACGCTCGCCGGCGCGACCGAAATCCTGTCCGTGATGCCGCGCACGGCCGACTCGCTCACCGTCACGCCGGGGGGCTTGCCGGGCTCATTGTAGGCGTCGGGTCCGGGGCCCGTGATCTCCCATCGCCGGCCGGCGCCGGTGAGTTGGGCGCCCTGGACCTCGAGCGCGATGTCGGCCTTCTCCAGCGAGGCGTTGACGACGGCGAGGGTCAGGGTTTTTCGGTCCTCGCCGAAGGCAGCGGCGGCGTCGAGAGGCGCCGTGGCCGTCGCCGCCACCGGCAGCGTGCCGAAGTGTTTGCGGTAGAGAGCGAGGACCAGGCCCGTCGTGTCGAACGCGGCCGCGGTCTTCGTGGTCTTGATGCAGCCGATGACGTTCACGGTCTGGGCGTAGTTGGCCATGAAGACGATGTCGCTCTGGCGGGCGTATTCGTGGATGCCGGCCGCGACGCCGAGCGCGTCCTTCAGGAAGTATCGCGTCCCGTTTTCGCCGTAGAGCTGCGGCCCGTACCAGTAATTCCACTCGTCCATGGCGATGCGGATGTCCTTGCCCTTGAGCGAGTCGAACTCGCGACGGTATCGGCGATGGGCGTCGGCCTTGCCGCGGATCTGGTCGGGCACTTGCCGGACGTGGGCCGCCAGGTCCGGTTTCTCGCCGACGTAGAAGTGTTCGCTCACGAGGTCCATGTGGTTGGCACACTGGCGCATCATGGCCTCGCTCCACTTCCCGGCCTCGCCCACGGCAACGAGGCGGATGGAGGGGTCCACGGCCCGCATCGCCTCGGCAAATTGGTTGTGTTTCTTGACGTACTCCTCGATCGGCATGTGTCCCAGTTGCCAGTTGCCGTACATCTCGTTCCCGATTCCCCACCACCGGACGCCGTACGGTTCCGGGTGGCCGTTGGCCGCCCGCAGTTTTCCCATGGGCGTGTCGGCGCCGCCGTTGGCGTACTGGAGTTCCTCGACGGCGCTCTGAGCGTCGCCCAGGCCGCTGTTGACGGCAATGTACGGCTCCGCGCCGAGGAGGCGGCAGAATGCCATGAATTCATCCAGCCCGAAATCGTTGTGCTCGACGCCTTTCCAGGCGGGGTTCTTTCTCGGCGGCCGGCGGTCGCGGTCGCCGATGCCGTCTCGCCAGTTGTAACCGCTCACAAAGTTGCCGCCCGGCCAGCGATACACGGGCGCGTCGAGTTCCTTGAGTACGGCGAGCGTGTCCGCCCGCATGCCCTGGACGTTGTCGGCCGGCATCAATGAGACCGTGCCCACGTGGAAGGTACCTTTGCCGCTCGGCGCCGAGATCTCGAGTTTCCCATCGTCGGTGGTCGCGCTGGCGGTGAACTCAAGCGGCGTCTTGGCGTAGTCGGCGGTGAGTTGGTCGATGCGGACGGTCTGGCGGTCCTTCGCGCCCTCGCCCCAGATGAGGCTGACCTCGACGGGGCCGGTGCCGTCTGCGCCCTTGAGCCAGATGCGGCCCACATACTTCTTGCCCTTGACGAGGCCGAGGCCCTCCTGGACGATGCCGCCCGGCACGGCGATCCGGGGTGTGTGGTCGCCGACGAAGGAGTCGGCCTTGTCCATGGTCGTGCTGTCCCTTCCGGCGAGCGGTTCCCAGGGCGATTCCTTGGCGCCGACGGGGTAGAAGAACTTGCGGTCTTCGAGCATCTCGGCCCAGATGCCGCCGTAGATGCACCGGCCCAGGTGCTCGATGAATTGGCCGTAGATGTACTTCGAGATCGGCTCGCCGGTTTTTGCGGCGTCGATGGTGATGCGCGGCTCGCGTGCGGTAGGCTCGCCGGCGAAGGCAACGCTCGCCCAGAGAATCGCCCCGAGACAACCGGCCCGCACCAGAACCATCGCGCTGCCGTTCATTGCCGACTCCTTCTTGAGGGTTTCCGCGCCGGCGCGCCCAAGCACGCTCGGAACGCCCATTCTGCCCCGCGGCGGCCCCCGCGTCAACCGAGAGGGGCGGCCGATGCCTGGCCCGCCTCCCGCTCCCGCCAGACCAACTCGCGGTACACCAGAACCAGGACGAGGGTTTCCAGCAGGAGCACAATGCTCGAAACGATGAAGAAGGAGAGAAAGTGGAGGAGAAAGAGAAGCCAGTAAACGGCCCCTTCGTGCTCCGCCGCAACCCAGCCGAGCGGGGTATGAACACGATGGGCGAACGGAAGCAGTATGGTGACCGCAAGATAGGCCGCCGCCAGGCGCCAGTAGCGGAATGCGAGGCGCGTGCTTCGGGCAAGCGATGTGAACCAGGCCTGTCTCGACACGAGGGCGTCCAAGGCGGACCACGCCAGCGGGACTGCTACTACGGCAGCGAGCCAGTACGGTAAACTCCCGGTCAGCCATTCGGGGACGGGGACGATCTGAAGTAGATGCCAAAGGAGTGAATCCTCTTCCACAATGCCCGGCTGCAACTCGGACCAGGGGACGGACCGCCACAACCAAGGAAGCAACCAACGCACAAGGGGCACCACACTGCCCGCGATCGCAGTGTTCGCCAGGAGCGCTCCGTACCGGAAGGGGGCGAATAAAGTTCGTGGGCCGGCGCGCCGGCATTGCACGAGAAGAAGGATCGCGTACGCATAGGCCGCATCGAAGGGCGCCCCTGCGGCGATGTTTGCGACAGCCCCAAGGATGGCAAGCGGCCGGTACCAGACGAAACCGAGGCCCTCGGTGACAGAGATGCCAATCATGAGCGGGCTGTAAACCAATTCCGTTATCACATGAAGAATCGCCAACGTGAGGACGGCCAGAAGCCAAGCCCGCAGTCCGTATTGCCGAAGAAGGCCGAGCCCGGCGCGCACGAATGGCGCGGTTCCGGTGCGGCCTTCACCCGTGGGTCGCGTGCCGAGGATGTCGTCAGGCTCCGGTGAAGTGTTCGCCATGGTTTTCCCCTATCTCGTGCGGTCCGCGCGGGCGGGTTATTCGCCGCGGCGAATGGCCTCGACCTCTTCCGGCGGGACGGGTTCCGGGTGGCCGCAGCCGCCGCAGACGAGATAGAACCGCCGGTTCCAGCGCCAGAGGGGAAGAAAGAAGATCGAGAGTTGCCGGCGTTCCTCCACCAGGACGTGCGGCGTCGTGCGAAGGCACTTCAGGCACCCGCGCTCAATCCCCTTGGCGAGGACCTTCTCGCGGTCGGCCACGCCCACGATGAGACCGAAGATAAACATCCTCCCCCTTTTTCTCCCAGCCGCCGAGAAACGGGGCCTGGCCCCGTTTCTCTACGGCACGATCTCGGTGCCGACGCCCTTGTCGGTGTAGATTTCCAGGAGCAGCGCGTGCGGCACGCGGCCCGAGACGATGTGGGCCTTCTTGACGCCGCCCTTGAGGGCATCGAGCATCGTGCGGACCTTCGGGATCATGCCGCCCGAAATGACGCCCTGGGCCAGCAGGCGTTCGGCCTCCGGTTCCGAGAGGTGCGACAGCAGGCTCTCGGGTTCGTCCGGGCGCTCGCGGATGCCGTGCGTGTCGGAGACGTTGACTAACTTTTCGGCCTCCAGAGCGCGGGCGACGGCGCCTGCGGCTTCGTCGGCGTTGCAGTTGTATTTCTGGCCGCCCGCCCCCAGGGCGATCGGAGCGATGACGGGAATCGTCCCGAGGTCGCACAGGCCGCGCACCAGAAGCGCGTCCACCCGCACGACGCGGCCCACCAGGCCCAGGTCCTCGCCCTTCTCGGTCTTCATCGGCTCGGCCGCGAGCGCGCAGCGGCCCTTGGACGTGAGTCCCTCGGCCCGGGCGCCGGCCTCTTCCAGGAGCCGCACGATCTCGGTGTTGACGTCGGTCGCGAGGACGTCCTCGACGATCCGGAGTTCCTCGGGCCCGGTGTAGCGGAGGCCGGCGACGAACT
>Ga0315289_10015930_pt1 | contig 10414 bp, 8 predicted proteins | sample YL17G11_40_MG_FD_203452 | JGI IMG/M metagenome (GOLD analysis project Ga0315289, IMG submission 203452) | Sediment microbial communities from Yellowstone Lake, YNP, Wyoming, USA - YL17G11_40 | ecosystem: Environmental > Aquatic > Freshwater > Lake > Sediment | place: USA: Wyoming | collected...
ACACAGTCGTCGTTCCCAATTCCCGCCAAGTTCTCGTCCCTTAAGAACATCGTTGTTGCCTCAAGAAACAATGCCGCGGTTGGCGTTGCTGGTCAATTCCCCCTTTCTCACTGCGCCTTTGGTCTGGGTTCCGCCAACTCTATTGGATACCAGGTAAGAATTGGCTCAGAAGTTTTGCCTTCGACTGCTCCTGTTTCTATGCCCGAAATTTACAGTGAGGCTCTTAAATGCTTTGGCTCAATTGCTGATTTACAGAACCAGCCAAGTATCAACAATGATGCATTTACCTTGGACGCCCCTGTTGCAGTCACAACCCTCGCTAACTCTTATTTGACCAACTCTGGCGGTTTCTTAGTTGGAATTGACACTGAGGTTTACCAGAATGTTGATAAATCCTCCATATTCGCTGGAACTAACACCAACACCAGTGACATTTTCGCCATTATGAATTATTACCAATCATCTGGAGGCACCATCACTGTTCTCCAAACTGCCTTTGCCTGCTTTGACCAAGTGCTGGTCATGGAAGGAGGCGTTATGTATGCCCGGTTTTAAATATAAATGACTTTATAATAATCTATGTGTTTATTATAAAATGGATAAAGAAGTAGCAAAATTATGGTTGAATACAGGTTCTTTAACAACAACACAATCGCAAACTGGAATTACAACTGCAAACTTTATGTCGCAAACATTTAACTTTGATTTGCGGATAGTTTTAGGCGAGACGCTATGGAGCAAATACACATATTTTAAGATGTATATAAATGATACATTCAATGCAACATCAGGACTTGGATTCGCAACTTTATATCAAAATGGTCTGAATCTTATTCAAGCGTCGTATCAGGGCAAAACACCGGGATTTCTAACGGCGATAGATGAATTAAATATGAATACTACTGTGGGATTACCAAACCATCATAACCGTTCATCAAATACACGAACATTTGTAATGATAAAACCAGATGAGAATAATGTTCAATTGACGCTTCAATGGATATCGGAAACGGGAGCAACAGCAACAATGACACCAAGAGTTTATTTTCTTTGTTTTGTTCCAATTGAAGAAAAAAAGATTTACATGAGTCCGTATTCAATGTTGTATCAAACTGAACAAGTCAATTTTACATTAAGCACGAAAATTTTGACTGCAGGTGGGACGAATCAATACGGAACTTTAAATGCAAACAGAACCGTAGCAGTATTCACAAATATCAATATGCGATATATTTTAGGCAATTTGTGGAATAAATATGAGAAGTTCAATCTAATTTTTAATACTATTGGTATATCGGCAAATGCAACCCCCAACACAGTGACAACCCGCCGAATGTGGTGGAATATAGAGGGATTGCAATTTATCAATACGTTACGAGTAACAACGGGATATACACAAGGACAGGCATTTTCTTCACAATTGTTTTATCAAACAGTAAATCAAGCAGATGCCGAGTTCTGTGAGACTCCAATGTCGATAACAACCTTTCGAAAACCAGAGACGGAGAATGTAGATTTAACATTTGCAGCTTGGAATTCAAATAATGGAGGTGAATTATCGGCAGTGAGTATAGGCCTTGCAACATTTACATTTTCAGTAGTCGGTGTTAAGGAATAATAATATACATATAATATAAATGTTATCAGACAGTGCTTCACTTATATTATCTACGACATCAACAGTGAATCCAGTTGTGTTTGCAAATCCCATAACCAAAAGCAGATTTAGTTTCAATATTAACCTCAAAAATGTGATGGGAGAGATGTGGAATAAATATGACCAGTTTGCTTTAAAAGTGGTTAGTTTTTCAACTGTTGGTAGTGTGAGTCTACCAGATAATAATTACGGAACAATGTGCTGGAATTTAAGAGGTTTAGAATGGGTGAATATCTTTAATGAGAACACAGGGACATTTAACAACCAACAATGGGCGCCGATTGTTTTTTCAAGTATCACAAATGCTTCACCGACAACTAATCCACTAATCACAAATACGGGACAATCTTATAATTTCAAAAAAGGAAACGAAGCGGTTACCTTGGATTTTGCACAGTCTTATAATGATACTGGTTCTGTGAATGGATTTAGCGGAAACCCAGACCAATTGCCTGTTTCATATACTTATAATGATATTGAGTTTCACTTTTTATTTGAACCAGTTATCCCAGGTAAAATGAATGAATGTGCGTGTTTCTTATTTAACAATTTCATTACAAATTCAAATCTTGGACGCGTTATGAGCTCGGATAGAAAAATATTCTCGTATCCAAATTTTAATATGCAAAAACTGTGTTCGATGTTTTGGGATAAACATACGGATTTCGAAATACAGATGGCTCAAACAATGCAACGGGGAGGACAAACCATATTATCAGATAGTCGTGTTCTTAATTTACAAATGAGCGGACTCAATTTTGTAAATAATGGAACAAAACAGAGTAACGCACAAACCAGGCTCAATTTATCAACTGATAATGCGTTGTTGGGAGGACTTATAGTTCCGGGGGCAGCCAACGAAACCTACATTCAAATGGCTTACCCAGTTGCACCAGTGCAGTTCAAAAAAGACCAAGATACAGTCCCGCTTACAATCACATATAAAAATTTTGATAATTCAACTCTTTTTACGACAACTCTTAATAGTAATAACATGTATCAAATAGTGTTTTTTGTAAAACCCATTTATGGAGTAGAAAAAGGAACCCTTAATCTAACTGTGGGCGGCTTAACAGACTCAATCACCAACCCATTAGGATTTGTTAATACTGGATACACTACTGCAACCTGGAAAAATGTAAATATTAAACAAGTATGTCGGTCGATGTGGGATAAATATGACCGATTCAATATATTTTTAACCCAGATACAATATGCTGCTGCAGCCGGAAATGCAACCAATGCTGCATGTATGTTGCAATTGGAAGGTTTTGATTTTATAAATCAATTATCTTTAACTGCGTCAAATCGGCAAAATCAAGTGGCGACATTGGGTTCGTTTTATATATCGGCAAGTGCAGACCCGCGGGCGATTGGTGTGATGTCATCGGCAATAACCACATTTTACAAAACAGATTTCGTGGATTTAACATTGACTGCTATTCCGCTTGGAACGACGGCATTCTCCTCACAGCTTCCTCTTAGTGGAAATTTTACATTCACAATTGTTGGCGTTCCAAAAGATAAAGAAGAACCACAACAATTAAAAGAGAATAGAATGTTTTAAACGAAAATCTTAGACCCCTTGATGTTATCCACCGAGTGGGCATTATAGGCATCAATAGCACCAGCAACGCCAATAGCACGTGGGTCTTTAGAAAACATGGAGACAGCGGGGAGAATTTTAAAAGTATGAGGATTTGCTAATGTTTTCACAGCAGGGTTCCAAGCGGTGGTTCCACTAACGACATCGCCGGCCGTCCTGTAAATATTCCTGTTGGGGCCACCCTTCACCTTTTGTCCAATTGTGGAACCGGCGTCCAGAGCGTGCACAACATCGTCTTTCTTAGCGATGTCCTGAATTATACGGCCCCCCAAGCTGTGTCCGGTAATGGACGTCTCAGCAGGCGAATACTTAGCTTTTGCCTTCTTTAAGGTTTCGTCAGCCTGTTTGTAACGGTCAGTGTCCTTGAACCCGCCAAATATATTCTCATACCCACGGTCAAATCCTTTCTTCCAGGCGTCAGGAAGCAATGCCTCAACCCCACGTTCAATGATGGGTTTGCCTTCATTCTTGCGAATGCCCAATGCAAGTTTTAAATCGCTATTGACCCAATCGCCCAATGTATGGGAGCCGGTCACATTGTAAAGAAGTTTCTTTGTTTCGGGATTGTAATATACCTGTTGGTTATCATTACTCAATCCCTTATCGATTTGGTAACCATATTTGGCCATCTCCCGGCCCTGTTTGTTTTCATCACCAATATAACCCACGCGGAGACTATCATACAGGCTAAGAGGAGAGTTTGGATTATTCCCAGCATTATTCATTATATATATAACGAATAATTTATTTACGGGATTCCATGTGTTCTAAAGGGGTCTTTAAAATGGCTTGTTCTCGCCATTCCTCGACCATATAATAAAGACATGGGAATTGTCGCAAAAGCCCGGGGAAAGTTCGTTCGAACATTTGCTCGTAGTATTCAATGGTAAGGTATTCGTCAATACCAAATTTTAAAGGCGAAAATGTAAATTCAACCTCTTCCAGCTTATAAATGAGACCACTGGGTAAATTCTCTAAATCAATATTTTCTTCTCTTTCGTTTTCTCTCTCCTCAAATTCAGCCATTATATATTTTAAGTAGATAAAAAATTCCTATCATCGTCCAAATATTGTTCGATAGCCTTTAAATATCCTTTTGCATTTATAATAGTGAAGTCAAAATCAAAATCCTCTGCATTTGCTAATTCTATATAATAATTTTGTATTTCCTCTGCACTATTTCTGGCCTGTGGAGGTGGTCCCAACCCAATAGATTTAGCTCTTTCGGCACGCTTTTTAATTGCAGGTGTCGCAAATTTACTGGGTTCTTTAAAAATCTTCTGCACTGGCTTGAGAGGTGCGCCTCCTGTTCCAGGCACCACGCGAATGCCCTCGTCTTCTTGCCCCTCTGCATAAAAGTTTGTAATATTTTTCCTCTCGACCGGAGGTGCCCCTTCATTTAAGGTTTGTGTGAATTCTTTGTTTTCTACATCAAATTCGCCATCACCCAACAAAATAGGATTTGCCGGTTTGTCGCTTTTAAATCCGTATGATGGACCAGCGGGAGGATTGCCCCTAATTCGGTCATTATACATAATTTGTCCAAATCGCACAATATCGTCAAATCGTTGCTGCTGTTGTCTCTGCACATCTTCTAATCGTTTTTGTTCAACTTCGGCTCCCAATGCAGCGACCGCTGCTTCATTTGCCCGTTGAGCGTCGTCGATTTGCGCTTGAGTCATGGTTTCGTCAATAACCCGCAATGGAAAAGTGGTAGACGCCACCATATCACTCGGTTGTTTAATCTCATCGCCTGGAACCCCCGAACGCTTTGCACGTGGTTTTCGTTTTTCCTTAAATACGCCTAATTTAGCCAGTTGTTCAATCAGTTCAACGATTGAATCCGTTTTTACAGAGATTTTATTGTAATTAGAGTTGTTCGAGGCCATTATATTATATAGGCATATTTTATAATGAGTATTAATAATCTTGATTACACCAGCTATAACTATTTGAGCAATTTAGCATCTGTTAATGCGAATGAAGTAAATACGGATATTTTGACTAAAACCGACCCAGATATCTCAGATTTGCAATTTGATATGTTAGAGGGAATTCACACAAATGAGACAATCCAACAACAGATAGACGGCATTATCGCTGGTTTAGAAACGGTTGGATATTGGGGTGCATTCTGGAGCACAGCAACGCAAACAAATGCTGGAACGACAACTGCTAATTTTATGACGGTCAATAACAGCGATGCAAGCAACAACGGGGTTCAAATAGGGGCTACCAGTTCGCAAATAAAAGTCTTGAATGCAGGCGTTTATAATATTCAATTCTCAGCACAATTGGATAAGACGGACAGTGGAACAGATAATCTTGATGTATGGTTTCGCAAAAATGGAGCCAATATAACAGACTCAAACAGTGAATACAGTTTGGTAGGAAATAACGCAAGAATGATAGCAGCGCTTAATTATATGTTACCACTTGAAGCAAATGATTATATTCAGATTGCGTGGTCGTCAGCTGATATAGATATGCGATTGCTTTACCAAGGAACACAAACAAATCCCACAAGACCAGCGGTGCCCAGTGTGATTATAACGGTTCAACAGGTGACGAATGCATTGGCTGGGCCTACCGGTTCAACCGGAGCTACAGGACCGAGTGGAACAAATGGTGCCACAGGAGAGACGGGACCAACGGGACCGGCGGGAGGACCAGCGGGACCAACGGGACCAACCGGACCATCAGGAGGCCCGACAGGGCCGACGGGACCAACCGGGCATACAGGACCGGCAGGACCAGGAGGAGACGGCCCAGTGGCGTATTCGGCTTTAGCATTGGCCACGACGACGGCGGCAGGGCTTGCTACATATATAACCACAAACAATGCATCGCAGGCGGCACAAGATGTAATCATCGCTACAAACACAGCGGATATAGCAACCGATGAAGCGCGCATAACAACCCTGGAAGTAAAAACGCAGGACCAATCGTGGGGGCTTGCAACAGGCACTACATTTTCTAGAAGGGTTCAAGTAACAAATACTGGGGCATCACCAGGAACAGTCTCTGTTTATTTAGGGTCATCGGATACCTCCACATTTCTCTATGGAATATCTGCAACGAACGGCATCTCCACGGCAAGCACATTTACAAGCACCACAGGAACATCTCAGATGTCGTCGTTACTTGTCAATGCAAATCTTGAAGTAACCAATGATGCATTTATCACGGCAGGCGAAATGTATATAACACGAACCCTACTTACCTCGCAGAAAAAACTGGTTCTCTATGATAATACCACGGGCAACGATTATGACTACTTGGGGTTCTGGACAGACAGCGGGGCGGGAAGCAGAAAGTTTTTAAATGCGGAAATAGATGGAAATGCAAACTCGGCGTTCCAATGGTATTATGGCGACAATTTAGGGTTGTCCAGAACTCTCGCCAAATCGTTGAATAAAACGCTTGAACAGACATTTATCGAGTCGTCCCAGTTTGTAAAGTCTGCGGGGTTTTCGCAGCAAATCGAACTAACCCGCGATATATCAAATAATCAAGTGCTCATAAATATGGTCGGAGACAGTGCCGGCCCCTTAGTGGATTATGACGGACAAATTATTCAAGAGCAAGGAAATGCGATTGACAACAACACAGGCACAATGACGGTTCAATCGGGTGGATTAATACTCAATGCATTATCTGCAGGGGTTCAATCAACCTCAACAACATCGACGACGGTTCAGTCTGGAACCACAATGAATATAATAAGTGGAACCACCCAAAATATAACAAGCGGTTCAACTTTGACTTTAACAAGCACGGGCGAAACAGAAGTGAATTGCACCAATTTTGACATTAACGCCACGGGTTCAATCACACTGGATACATCATCAAATGCGCATTTGAGGGCCCAAGGAATAACAATTGAAGTTCCGGGGGGCGGAGTAGGAAGCGATATTGTTTTAAGAACAAATGATGCATTGAGCGATATTCTTATAAAAACAGTTGGCGTAGCAGATATTAATATTGACTCTTCGTCAAACCTCAATCTGTTATGTGCAGGGAAAGCAACCGTAACAAGCACGGGCGAAACAGAAATAAATTGCGCGACATTTGACTTGAATGTCTTAAATGGAATAACAATTGATTGTTCAAATTCATTCAGCGACATTATAATAAAAGCGTCAAATACGGGCTCAGATATCAAGCTACAATCAACCCAGGCAAATGTAGAACTATTGGCGTCTTCTGGTGAGGTCGATATTACATGTGCTACTTTGGATATTAATACAAGCGGAATTGCAACCGTTGATTCGATGATTTATACTCATCGAAGTTCGGGATTGTCAAGATTTTTGTCTGGAAACAGCATTCACTTCGACGCAAGTAATACAACAAGTCCTTGTTATGTGTTCAACTCAGCATCAACCGGCACTGATATGAGATTGAATAACCCGTCCGGCACGTTTATAGCTCGATTATCCACCACAGGAACTACTCCTGGCGGACTTACATTATATGGGTCAGATACATTAGCACAAGTCTCAGCAGAAGACTCAGACCTAACTATTATATCAGATGGTCAAACCGTTATGAATTGCGCAGCAGGTTTAGATGTGAATAGTTCATCAACCATCACTATTGACTCCACATCAAACCAAACCATTACATGTGGCGGAGATTATACTGTAAATTCGCAAGATACATCTTATATCACATCGACTGCGGGTTCAATTGTTTTGACTGCAAATAATGCGGCTGGAACTATTGGTTTAAGTTCTGGTAGCAGTCTCGGTTTGACTTCGGTTAATGAACAAATAAATTTAACAGCAACAGGAACATCAGGAGGACTGAATATAAATACGAAAGACATCGTTTCTACACAAACTGGGAACATTGATTTTACAACATCGGCGGGAGATGTTTTACTGAATGCAACTGGTTCAACGAGCGATATCAATCTTACAGCCAATAAAAATATTACATTGCAATCTACAGATGGAGATATTACTTTAAATGCATTGGACGGAGGAAATCGAAATGTGAATGTAGACCCATTCTGTCTTTTTAATATGATGCCCACTGCGACCATTATAAGCAATGTCTCTAATCAAGTTCCGTCGGGGTTTTTATATTGTAATGGTCAAGCAATTTCTCGAACGACATATGTAAGATTATATGCCGCTATTGGAACTACATATGGAGTTGGAAACGGAAGCACCACATATAATGTTCCGGATTTTCGAGCTGCATTCCTTCGAGCCACCTCGAGCCAGACAGTCGGCGGTGTAACTTATACGGGTCCTGGTATCGGCATTGCCCAGCAAGATGCGGTTTTAACTCCGCTATACGCAAGTAATAATGGTTTTTTTAACTTGGCGAGTGGTTCAACTCGTCAGTGTGTCGCAAGAAATAGAATAGCCACAGACCCAGTTGATGATACAGGTATTCTCCCTCGTTTTGATAGAACAGCAACGGAAAATAGACCGTTCAATTATTCTGTCTATTATTATATCCGCTATTAATATAATGGAACAACCGGGAAAAATAATCATTACCGAAGAATTAGTTGTTGAAATCGCAAAAGGACGGGTGATAAGTGATTTGTGTTTGAAGTATTATAGCGAAACAAATCCCGCAACCAAAAAGGAAATATTCAAACAAATCGAATTATACCAAGATGTGTTATTCAAATAAAGTATTTGCAATAAATATAATGTCAACATTCTCTTTTATAAAACCGCAAAACGGTCTTTGGAAAGATGCAAAAATCGCCAAGGTGCATGCACGCATTCTTGAACGAATAACAAACTTACCGCACGAAATTCGCGAGAACAAGCACAATATGGAATTAGTTTCCCTTGTGTGTAATATGATAGAAAACAGTGGTATTAGCAATAGCGATAAAACCGACAAACTCAAGATAGATAAGAAAGTGTTGCTGATACAAATTTATAAATCTCTTTATGGCCAATTACTGCCTCAGGATATTGACACGCTGGATAAGAATGTGGAGTTTCTCCATGACAACGGACATATTATAAAACACGCTGCGTGGAAGTTATGTGCATATTCAGTTGTGGAATGGTTTAAGCGAAAGGTTCTTTGAAAACTACGGGAATGGGTTGTTGGGTATGTGCAGGATTATTTAGTCGATAAGTTTTTTGAATTAATAAAAACGCCGAAAGTTGTAAAAGCTTTGCTTACCATGGACGCTTTGTATTTTATACAATTGTTTCTTATGAAGTATGGCTTATCAAAATTTCTTAATTATGTTTTGTGGGTTGGTTTATTTATTTAAACGATTAATAATTGGTTAATCGTTTAGGCATATTAATTAAGTTTATTTAGATAAAAAGGCCATAAAGGGGCTTAAAAGGCTAATTAAAAATTTTTAATTAGCCTTTTAAGCCCCTTTATTAGTGTTTTAGTGCTTTTTATATAAAAAAAAGGGTTTAATTAATTGAATATAACTCACTTAAGGACTTTTCGGGGATTATTATTATCTTTAGCCAATATATAATGGATTTCTCTGACGAAATAAAAAAGATTAAGCCCAAGATTTCTGTAGCCTCACTCAAGACTTACAATAGTTTGCTGAAGAATGTGCATCGAACCGTATTTGGCGACGATAAACCAAACATTGAAAACTTTAAGAAGGAAAAGCCCATCATGGAATATCTGAATAAAAAGCCCTACAACACCAGGAAAACTTTTATGGCTGCTCTGTTGTGCATCGAGCCAGACATTAAAACCTACAAGGACCAGATGAACGAGGACATTCGCACTTACCGTGAAGAAGTTTCTAAGTCTGAACTCACCGACAAGCTGGACGAATCCGCCATATCGCAGGAAGAGATTGATGATATAATGGCTAAGCTCAAACAGAATGCAAAAGCACTTCTTAAAAAGCAAACCCGCACCATTCCCGACCTTATGGAGATACAGAACTGGGTCATTCTTTCCATGTATTACGGCCATATTGTTCCGAGGCGTGCACAGGATTATGTTTTAATGCTCCACAAAAACGCCGATAAAAAATATGACAACTACGTTGATATGCAGGACAACCGTTTGGTGTTCAATAAATACAAGACTGCAACCAAAATGGGCGAGACATTGAAGGGCAGACAGGAGTTGGAAATCCCTCCATCATTGAAGAAAATCCTGAAGAAATGGATTGCCGTTATTCC
>Ga0315289_10015931_pt1 | contig 10413 bp, 8 predicted proteins | sample YL17G11_40_MG_FD_203452 | JGI IMG/M metagenome (GOLD analysis project Ga0315289, IMG submission 203452) | Sediment microbial communities from Yellowstone Lake, YNP, Wyoming, USA - YL17G11_40 | ecosystem: Environmental > Aquatic > Freshwater > Lake > Sediment | place: USA: Wyoming | collected...
GGGGGGGGGCAAAGCGCCGAGTCGGCGCCCGCGCGGGGGCGCCGACCCCCCTCCCCCCATCCCCCCAGGCCGCCACCCTGCTCCTCAAGTCCGGCACCCCCGCGTTCGCGTCCCGCGGCCAGTCCCTGGCCAAGCACGCGGTCGCCGCGGTCGTCGAAGCGTCCGCGCACGGCGCCCCCCCGCGCGGCGCGCCCGGCACCGGCCGCCTCGCCTCCCTCGTCCACCCGTTCGACACCCTGATCCGCCTCGTGGGCGTGTCCTGGTGCGTGAGCGCCATGGCAGCGCACTCGCTCAAGGTCGGTTGAGGGGGAAGGGGGGAGTGCGCGGGGGGCGCGCGCCGCGCCCGCCGCCCCACCTTCTCCCCTCCCCCCCATCTCCAGAACGCCGCCTACTCGTCCAAGCTGTCCATGCTCACCTACCGCCGCCTGGCCCTGGGCCTGGCGACGACCGGGGCGCTGGACGCGGCCCTCGCGCCGCGCGCGTTTGCGCACTTGTCCTGGACCGGCCTCGCCCTGCTCTCGGTCGCCACCTTTTTCAAGATGGCGGCCGTGCGCGGCATGGTGGGAGGGGAAGGGCTGTACAAGGCGCGGGAGGGGGGGGGAAGGGGAGCGGGTCGGCGTGGCTTGCGCGCGCGCGCGCGCGCGCGCGCCGACGCCGCCACCCCTCATCCTGCCAGGCGTACAAGACCGCGCTGCGCACGGGCGACGCCGCCCCCGCGGCGAGCGGCTCCCGCGCGGTCGCGGGCGACGCCGAGGGCGCGGCGGCGCACCGCGCCGGCGCGCTCCAGGCCCGCGCGTACGGCGCCCTGGCCCTCACCTTCCCCCTCGCCGGCCTCGCCTACATCCTGGCCCCCGCCCTCACCATGCGCCCCGTGCTGGCGACGGCGACGCCCGCGGCCGCGCGCCTGCTGTGGCAGATGCTCGGCGCCGCGCTCGCCGGCGTCCTCCCCGCCCTGGCCCTCAACCTCAAGGTCGCGTCCCGCGAGCACCGCCTGGCGGCCGTGACGCACACCGCGGAATCCATGGCGCTCGCGGTCGCGGGCGCGGCGCACGTCGCGCTCCTGGCGCGCTGCTGGGAGGCGCGCGCCGCGGGGTTCGCCGCGCCCGCGGTCGGCGCGCTGTGGGCGGCGACCGCGGGGCTGGCGGCCGGCGGGCTGCCGGTGCTGCAAGCGGGGGAGACGGTGGCGCCGACGCGGCGCGAGGAGTGAAGACGAGAGGAAGAGAGGGGAGGGGGCCTGCGTCTGGGCGCACGCGCCACCGGCACCCGCCTGACCGCACGCGCCGCCGGGGGCCGCACAGTTTTCTCTTGCCCGAGGGAGAGGGGGTGGGAGGGGGGGGCTGCAAGAGGGCGAGCGGCGCACGGGCCGGCGCCGCACACACGACGGGCGACCCCGCGCGTCGCCCTCGCGCCGCCTCCACCATGCCGGCGACCTGACCTTCCATGCAGCTCACGGTCTCGCCGGCCGGCCGGGGCAGCCCCGGCCCGCGGCGCGGCGTGGCATCGCCGCCGCGCGGCGCGGCGGCGAGGGGGCGGGCGAGGCCGGTGCTGGCGCTGCTGGCGGTGGTGCTGTTTGTGCTGGCGTGGCGGTCGCTGCCGGCAAAGCGACCGCCCCCCGCCTCGTCGTCCGCGCTGGCCGCCGCGCGCCTCTCGCGCTCCACCCCCCTCGGCGCCCGCCTGCTGCCCGACCCGGGCGTGCTGGCTGCAGGACGCCCACCTCCCACCGCGGGCGGCGCCGGCCTGGCCGACGCGCTCGACTGGCGGGGCGTGGCCGACGCGCCGCCGCCCGTGGCGGGCGGGAGGCGGTGCCCAGCTCAAGGCTGCCCGGCATCTTTTGGCGTGCCGACGATGGAGGATGGAGGTGGGGCGTGCCCCGTCGACGGCGCGCCGCGACTGACGGTCGACGACGCGGCGGGCGGCGCTCGCCCCTACCTCTTTGGCGGCCGCGCGCCGGGGTGCCGCAACTGCGCCCGCGCGGGCGACGCTTGGGCCGCTTTTTGCTCCTTTGACGGCGGCCCGCCCGCGTGCCCCTCGTCCGTGACGGACGCGATCGTGGCGACCCTCGTCGCCGCCGCGCGGTCCGGCTCCGCCTTCGCCCGGTCCGCCCTGGTGCTCGCGCCCTGCGACCTGTGGCCCGGCCTGCAGGGGCGCACGCTCTGGGTCGTGGGCGACGCGTCGGCCATGGTGCACGACGGGAGCGGCGGGAGAGGGCACGGGGCGCCGCGCCCCCTGCCACGCCGCGCCCACCCGCCGCCCCTCCCCCTCCACAGGAGCACGCCCGCGCGCTCGCGTGCTTCATGCTCGACTTTTGGGACGCCAGCCACCAGATTCAGGCGCCCTGGGCCGAGGGAGGGGGGGCGGGCGAGCCGCTGCCGGCGCGGGGGATGCGCGCCGGGGGGTGGTGCCTCTACCTCCCCCGCGCGACCCGCCTCTGCTTCGTCGACGCGCCCACTCTGGCCGCCATCGCGGGCGACGTCCTGCCCGCGTTTGCGGCGGGCGACGTCGAGGGTCTCAAGGGGGACGCGGTCGTCGTCGCGGTCGGGGAGCACTACACCGAGGACGGAGCGTGGCGCGCCGCGCTGACCGCGTTCGCGTCCCGGTCTCTGACCCTCGCCCCGCGTTTGCCCCGCCAACTCCTGTGGCGGGACGCCCCCCCCCAGCACTTTCGAACGAAGGACGGGCAGTGGGAGGAGGCGGTCGGGGAAGGGTGTGCGGGGTTGCCGGGCGTCGCGGTCGACGCGGCGACGGATGCAGTCGTGGCGGCGTCTGGAGGCGACGGCGGCCACGACCACCATCCTCCTGGCCGTGACCCGGCATCGTTACTCGCCGGCGGCTGGCGCAACGTCGCGGCCGACGCGGCGCTCGCGCGCGCGCGTGCGGCCGGCCTGCTCACCCCGCTCCGCATCTGGAACGCGTCCCTGGCCCTGCTGCCGCCCCGTGACGTGGGCCAGCTCTTCGAAACGTACGCCAAGCGCGGCGGCGGCGGGGTCGACTGCAGCCATCCGTGCCACCCGTCGACCTACCAAGCGTGGGCCGTGGCGTTGGCCGCCGCGCTCCCGGGATGAGGCAGGTTCCCGCACTTGTTACACACGGGTGATGGTACAGACCACCGGCTCTCTCTAGTCTTGAAATATCGACGCGACGGCCGCCTGCGCCGAGCCGTGCGCCGCGAGCAGCGCCAGCGCCCGCCCACGGTCCACGCCCCCAAACTCCATGACCATGACGACCGCGTCCTCGGAGGGCGGGGGGCGCGGGGCGGCGGGGGCGGCGGCGTCGCCGAGCAGGCGCCGCAGCGCGGCGTCGGGCGGCAGCTCGACCGCGGCGAAAAGCTCGTCGTCGCGCCCGTCGTCCTCGTCATCGTACTCGTCGTCATCCATGGAGGACGCCGTGTCCTCCGAGGGGCGGAGAGGGGGCGGGGGCGGCGGGTCGGCGCGCGGCGGCGCGCGGCGTGCCCACGGGCTTGGCCCCGCGCGCAGCTCGGGCAGCCGCGCCGCGGCCTCCAGGCCGTCCTCCCAATGTTGGGACCGGAACCAGGCGAGGTGGGCGTCGAGGAGCAGGGAGAGGAGGGGGAGGAGGCGGGGCGGGGGGGCGGCGAGAACGGTGCGCGCCAGCGCTTCGAGCGCGCCGGCGCACTCGGGCGGGTCGTTGGAGGCGCCGCCTCCGACCGGCATCAGGCCGGCGACCGTCGCCTTGAGCGCGGGCACCAGGGCGGGGCACGCGTCCGCGAGCGGGGCGAGGCGGGAGCGCGCGAGCGCGAGAGCGCGCGCGGCGTCGCCCGCGGACGCGGCGGCGCGGAACGCGCGCCGGCCCAGGTCGAATGCAGCCGCGTGTTCATTGTGCAGGGCGCCGCCGAGCGCTTCTTCCACGGCGTCCGTGTCGCCCGCGTCGGCGGCGGCGAGCACGGCGCGCACCGCGGCGTGCGCCGCCGCCGCGGCGGCCGCGCCGCGCCAGCCGCGGGCGCGGGCGGCTTCGATGGCGGCGGGCGCGCAGGGCAGGGCGCGCGAGGCGGCGTGGTCGAGGGCGAGGGCGGTGAGTTCCGCCTCGCCCCCAAACCGCCCTGCGAGCTCGTCCCGCACCGCGGCCCGCGCGTCCCCGCCCGCGGCGCGCAGGGCGGACGCGGCGTCTTCACGGGAGAGGGCCAGGGCGAAGCGCAAGGCTTGGACGGTGGCTTCGGGGAAGGGGCCCGAGGACGAGGAGGGGGGCGCCGGCGGCGGCGGCCCGCGCTCGCCCGCCAGGCGCGCCGCCAGGGCCGGCGTGGACAGAGAGCCGTCGGGGCCGGGTTCTCTGTCGCCCTCGAACGCCGCCACGACGCCCTCGGCGTCGTGCACGAGGAGGAGGTAGCGGAGCGCGGCGAGCAGAGGAGGAGGGGAGGCGGCGGCGCCAGTCTCGCGCAGCACGCCGCGCGCCACGCGCCCCGCCAAGTCGCTGCGCACAGAGTGGCGCCAGGCGGGGTGGTCGGGGGCGGCGCCGGTGGCGGGGGGCGAGGGTTCCACCAGGAGGAGGAGCGTCGCGCGAAACTCGCCGTACGCGTCTGGCGACGCGGCCAGGGCCAGGGGCGCCAGATGCGTGCGCACCAACGTCAGCGCTTGCTCCCGGGCGCCCTGGCGCACGAGTTCAGCGGCGTGCTGGCGGAGCAGGGCAAACCGCTCGCCGGTCGGACCGTCGCCGGCAACCGCGGGCGCGGCGGACTCGATCGCCGCGGTCGCGGCCGGGATGTCACCGGCCAGGATGGCGTCGCGCACGGTCGCGGCGGCGGCGCGGGCGGCGCGGGCGGACGAGGAGGGAGCGAGTTCGTCGGGGTCGGGCTGGAGAAGAGGGCGCGGGGGTGGAGGCGCCGCCGCGCCGCGCTGTCTCCCTCCACCGCCCCGACGCCACTCTCTTTTCCCACCTCGACCAAGCCCGCCTCGACGAGCCAGTCGGCGGCCCACGCGTCGAGCGCGGCCATGGCCACGCCGCCGGCGCGCTGCGGGGCGCCCGCCCGCGCCGGCGGCGGCGCCGGCAGCGCGGTATCCGTGCCGACCATGGCGAGGGAGGCGAGAGGCGTGCGCCAGAGAGAGTGGACAGAGCCGGCGCCGGTGCCGCCCTCCTCACAGCCGCGATGGCCGACGACGACCCTCCCGTCGCGCTGCAGACGCGGCCCGAGCTCGAGGCCCAGCTGGTCGAGTACGAGGGCCAGCTCAAGCAGGTGTGGGAAGAGGAGGGACGGAAGGGGGAAGGCGGCGCCGGGATGCGGGCGCCGGCACCCACCGCTCCCCCTCCCACGACAGGTGAAATCGCTGCTGGCGGCCGACACCGCCAACGAGGAGTACACGGAGCTGGCGGCGGGGCTGGAGGAGTTGCTCGCGCTGACGCGCGACCTGCTGGCCGACGCGGCGCCAGAGGCGTTGGCGCCAGTTCGGAAGCGCAAGTCGCGCTGGGACACGGCGGAGGAGTCGGCGGTGCCGGCGCCCGCGCCCGCGCCTGCGCCGGTCGACGCCGCGCCGCCACCGCCGCCGCCTCCCTCTGACGCCCACTACCGCCCCGTCGCCGCCCCAAAGCGCGCCGCCACGACCGCGGCTACCGCGGATGCGCCCTCGGCCACCATACTGGACGCGGAACTGCCCAAGGCGATGCGGCCGGCGCCGGGCGACGACGCGAAAACGCGCGAGCGCAAGGCCAAGGCGGCCAAGGCTTTCAAGTCCAAGCAGCGGTTTGCGCGCATGGACGCGGCGTCGGCGCACAAGGCGGCCAGTTGGCAGGCGTTTAGTGGGGGGGGGGGGGGGGGGAAGAAGAAAAAAAACGCGCTCCCCGGCCTGCGCAAAGCCGTGGCCCCGGCCACCGCGCCCCCGCCCGCGCCGGCGGCGGCGGCCACGTTTGTGCCGGTGAAAAAGGGAGGACAATAGGGGAGGGGAGGAGAGAGGAGAGACGTCTGATTGGCAGCACAAACTTGTCGTGTTCCTTTTTCCCTGCCTTGCAGATGTGCACCCCGGCAGATGTGCCGGGGTGGTGGAGGGGGTGGGGGGGGCACTTCACACGCCGTCGGCGCGCCCCGCCGCCGCGCCGCCCGCTTCCCGCCGCCCCTCGCCAACCGCCTCACGCCGACAGAAACGGCTTGGGCCCCGCGCGCCGGGCGCGCTTGCCCGCCCACACGCCGCCCGCGACGAGCGCGGCCGCGCCGAGCAGCGCCGCGACGACGATGGCCGCGATCGCGCCGGGCGGCAGCGGGCCGCGCCGCGCGGGCGCCGCCCCGGCCAGCGCGTCGTACGCGCGCGTCAGGCCAAACCACTCGGCGTAGTCGTACCGGCACCGGCCGGCCGCCTCGCAGTCGACGACGGCCTTTGCGTCCTTGGACAGAGAGGGGGCGGCCTTGTTGGCGCCCTCGGCCAGCGCGGGCGCGTTGGCGGCTGCGAGCGCGGCCGTCGCGGCCGCGCCGGCCGCGCTCGCCGCCTAGCCTGGGCGCTTCATGAGGGCGTGCGCGCGCACGCGCCCCGTGTTGCAGTTGCAGTAGTCGTCTGCTCGCCGGCGGGCCCGGCGGGAACGGGGGCGACGGCGCGCCGCCCGCGCCCAAACAAGCGCCGGCGGCCAAGCTGGCGCCCGCGGCTGAGCCGGCGCCCAAGCCGGCCCCGGTGCCGCGGTCCCCCGGCGCGACGACGATTGTTTTGCTGACCAAAGAATTCCACTGCCGCCCCGCCGACGTGTGGGACGCGCTCACCCACCCCGGTCGCGTGCAAGCATTCACGCGCGCGCCGGCCACGATTGAGTGCCGGCCAGGTGGCGCGCACAAGCTGTTTGGCGGCGCGGTCGACGCGGCCTTCACCGAGGTCGACGCCCCGAATCGGATGGCTCTGTCCTGGCGGTTCCGGGAATGGCCCGAGGGCGCCACGTCGCGCGTCGTGCTGACGCTGGCCGAGCCTTCCGCGGGGCGCACGGTGGCGACCATGACGCAGACCGACGTCCCCACCACCAACCGCCTCGGCAACGGGGGCGTCGCGGCCGCGTGCCAGGCGGGGTGGCGGGACCAGACCTTTGGGCGGTTGCGGTGTTTGGGTATGGATGCTAGCGAGGGAGAGGAGAGGAAGGGAGTGCGCGCGCGTGAAACTCGCGCCCGGGGTGGTCTCCCCCACCTTGACCCCCCCGCGCCGAGCGTGAGCGCGCCTAGTTACAGTTAAAGGCCGCATGAGGGCGGCACCTTCGGCGCTCACGCCGCCAAGAGTGCGTGCTACCGCGAAACCCGTTCGCAACCCCAAAAAAGCACACCCTCCCCTCCCCAACGCTGACGATCGTCACGCCGGGTCCTTGACCGCCGCGGCCACGTCGAGCGACGCGGCCGCGCCCGTGAGCGCGGCGCCCGCATCCGCGGCCGCGGCCGCGGCCTTGCCGCCGCCGGCGCTCGCCGTCGCGGCGTCGAGCTCGTACGCCACGTTGCGCAGCTTGGCCGCGGCCGCCGACCGGGAGTAGAGCGGCAGGTTGGTCTCCCGCATGTCGATCGAGCCGAGCGCGCGGTAGTAGTCGACCGAGCCGCGGAAGCAGCCGACGGAAAAGGGAAACTCGCGGTTGACGTGGTAGTGGTACATGATGGCGGGCTTGCCCTCCCACAGGATGGGGCCCACGTGGCCGTGGCACTTGTCCAGGTCGGCGTTGGTCACCGGCTTGCCGCTCACGTCGCGCGGGCCGTAGATGCCGAAGCCGTCGAGCGCGTAGCCAAACAGGGGCGAATGGATGCCGGGAGACCCCTGGTCGGGGAAGCATTTCCAGGAGTAGCCGTGGTAGTGGTACTAAGGGAAGGGTGGAGGGGAAGGGCATGGTTTCGGGTGGAACGCGGACCGGCGGCACGACAACTCTCTCACGCCCTCCCTCTCTCCCGCCCTCTCTCGCCACACATGACCGCTCCCCGCCTCTTGCCCGCACCTGGTTGGCGTACGGGTGGCCGAAGCAGGCGTCCATGGGCAGCGCGTTGGTCGGGCTGTACCAGAGGCCAGACGCGTCGGGCGCAAGTTCAACGTGCCACACCGCGCCGGTCAGCGTCACGCCCACGATGAGCGAGTCGATCGGGTAGAAGCCGGTGGCGACGGGGACCAGGGGGAGGGACGAGGTCAGGTTGTAGGGGGCGACATAGATTTCGTCGGACGTGTCGTTGGGCAAGTACGGGCCGCCCGTCGCCGGGTTTGTGCCCGCGGGCAGGGCCGCGTAGTACGGGTAGGCCGCGGTGTTGGGCTGCACCGGAAACGCGCCCATGGGCGTCGTGGGCAGGCCGTTGCCGACAAACGTACGGTAAATCCCGTCAGTCGACACGCGGAACACGGAGCCCGCCGGGTCGATCGAGGTCGCGGCCACCGCGCCGACCACGTACGGAATGTCGGCCAGCACGAGCTCGCTCGTCGCCGTGTTGGTCCACGGCGTCGCCGACTGGGTGAGCGTCGGCGCGACCGACGCCACCTCGCCAAACGTGACGGGGCCGCGCGCGATGCACTGGAGCCCGACGCCGCACGACACGGTGGACGACCCGTTGCGCGCGGTGACGAGCGTGGTGAAGGTGTCGGAGGGCGGGGCGAGCTTGGCGGCGAGCTTGGCGGCGAGCGCTTCGGGCGCAGGGAGCTGCGGGGCGGGGGGGGGGTGGGGGGGGACACGTGTCCGCGCGGCCTGGAGCTTGCCGGCGTCGCCGCCATCGAGGGCGGGCTGCAGGGCGGCGCGCCGGCCGCGGCAGCCGGGGTGAGAGGGGGCGGCCCCTCGGGCGCGATTCCGCACGCATCGCGATGGCGCGCGCGTTCGCAACAGGTGGGCCTTTCCGAGCCCCAACCCCGCCACGCCCCATGATGTGTGTCAACGCCATCTCCGCAGGGCGCCCCGGCGGTCGGGGAGGTCGCTCGCGCCCGCAATTGAGGCGCCGGAATTTGAACGCCCGGCACGGACAGGCGCTGACGCCGCCGCCAACCCGCCCACACACGCCTCAGCCGCACGCCACGCACCGCCGCGGCGCCGACGCTTAGCAAGAGCACGAGGTGGGGGCGGGCGAGCGCGGGCGACGCCAGCGCGAGCGCGGCCACCGCGAGCGCGGCGGCGGCGGGGCGGGGCATGGGCTCGGCGGGGCCGGGGCGGGGGCGGGCGAGAGAGGGGAGAGTGAGAGAGAGCGGACGACTTCTCAGACTCGCCCCCGGGGCGGTCTCCCCTCCCGCTCCCACCCCCTTCCGACGCCGCGGCCGCCATGCCGGTCTACCTCGTCGACCACGCCGCGTTCTGGCCCCCGAACGCCAACCGCGTGTCGACGCAAGAGCTGGTCGACGGCGTGGAAGCGTTGCTGGCCGCGGGCGACCTGGCGAACCCGTTTTTCGAGCAGAAAACGGCGGTGTGGAGGGGGGAGGGCGGCGCGCGGGGGCGAGGCTAGGGAGGCGCCGGCCGGCGCGGCCATGGGGGGGCGGCCGCGACGCCGCGCGAGGCGGCGGCCGTCGGGCCGCGTTGGGATACGCGCCTCGACACGCGCGGGCGGCGCGGTAGGGGCGCAAAGCGCGGAACTGCCGGCCTGCCGCCGGCGCGACGGCCGACACCCCCGGCCAGCCGCGACCTCACGCCGCGGGCGGGAGAACGCCCGTGCCGTGACGCACGCGGATGGGGCGTTGGTTGAAGCCGCGTCGGGGGGGAGGGGGGGAGGGGTGCGCGTCGTGCCGGGGGTCGTGTAGTGGCGTTGGCGCGCGCCGCACAGGTGACACCGCCACTCCCACGCCCCCGCCCGACCCTCGCCCGACCCATCACCGCCCTCCACCCCCCACCCCTCTCTCACGGCCCACCCCCCGGTCCCGCCCGGCTGCGCCGCGCCGCGGCGCGCGCCGCTTCGTCCGCGTGGAACGAGTCGTCCACCGGCGGCGCAAACGCGTACCCGGTGTGGTCAGAGGGGGCGCGGTGGGGGGCGCGCGGCGCGGGCGAGCCGCGCGCCGCGGCCGCGACCGGCGCCACGGCCGGCAGCCGCACCGACTCCTTGCGGTCGATGGCGGTGGCGGCGTCGCCAGCCGCCACCGTGTCACCCCGCCAGCGGGCCGACAGCACCGCGTCCGGCAGCAGGCACGCCGCGACGCCGACCGCGAGCGTCGCCCACGCCGCCGGCGCGGCCGCGAGCTCGGCCGCCACCCCGTACATGGCGCCCGCGGGCGCGATGGAGTGGAGCAGGCGGGGCGGGACGGCGGCGTAGGCGGCGAGGTAGGCGGCGTAGGCGAGGATGGACAGAAAGACGACGGCCGCGTGCGCGCGCGTGTGCGTCCGCGACGCGACCAACAGCTTCAAATTGACCACCACCACCACCATGGTGAACGACAGGGTCCCGGTCGCCCACAGGCCGAGCGGGGCCGCGGCGCGGCCGCCGCCCGCGCCGGCGGCCAGCGCCGCGGCGGGCAGCGCGAAGCAGACGGCCGAGTGCCAGACGGCGGCGGCGGCCCACGCGAGGAGGGA
>Ga0315289_10015932_pt1 | contig 10412 bp, 7 predicted proteins | sample YL17G11_40_MG_FD_203452 | JGI IMG/M metagenome (GOLD analysis project Ga0315289, IMG submission 203452) | Sediment microbial communities from Yellowstone Lake, YNP, Wyoming, USA - YL17G11_40 | ecosystem: Environmental > Aquatic > Freshwater > Lake > Sediment | place: USA: Wyoming | collected...
GGGTGATGAGCGCGTACGTCCCCGGGTCGCAGGTGATGAAGCAGTCCTGGACCGAGGCCGCGCCTGTGACGCCCAAGCCCGTGGTCGTGCCGGCCGGGCAGGGCGTCTGCTTGCCGAGCTTGCCGCCCGGGCAGTAAGAGCCTGCCTCGCACAGCGTGCACGGAGACTTGGGAGTCGCCTGGGCGTACCCTGGCTCGCAGGGGCCGGCCTTGAAGATGGCGGCCTCGATGGCGGTTTTCTTTGGGTGTTGTTGGTTGGGTGAAAGTGGGTTGTGAGGTGCGCGCGCAGGGTTCGTGTGGGAGGGTCGTGTTTGCGTGCGTCAAGGCAGCTCGCAGGCGCGCGCTCCCCGCCCTCTCGCCCACGCCCAACGTCACGCGGTGCCAAGTGACCCGCAAACATCGACCTGGCAAGGGCGCGGCAGAGGTTGGGCGGCAAGGCGGGTGGGGCAGCAAGCGCGTGGCAGACGTCGCTTGCCCCCGCTGCACATTTTTTTCATCCCTCTTTTTCGTCCCTCCTCACCTTGTCAGCCAGGGATTTGTCCATCTCAGCCTCCATTCTCTGTCGTGTTCATAATGAAGTTGTGTTGGTGTGGTTAGGGATGGTGAGGTGGACGCGGAGGGCCAGGGCCGCGCCCGCAAAACGCTTGCCGGCTTCATTGCGCGCGCTCGCTCGTTCAAACAAACGCACCCGAACCGTCTGTAAAGTCTTCGTGAGCTCGGCGTCCGCGGCCTTTGGCGCGGCCTGAACGGTGGCGGCCAGCGCCAGCAAAAGCAGGGCGCACGCACGGGAGGCGCGCATGGCGGGGCGAAGGGTAGTCAGCGTGAAGAGGAAGGGTCGTGGCAGAGCTGTCTTTTCTTTTTCTCTCTGGCTCTGCAGAAAACCTTGATGAAAAAAGTTTCACCTAGAAGGCGCCTCGGTGGGCGCCGCCGCCATCCGTCCAGCCTTGCCCGCCTTCTCTCTCTCAGCGCGCCTGGATCGTCACAACGCTCTCACTCCCCCTCCACCACTTCATCCTCCGCCGCCGGATGGACCGTCCCCCCCCCCCCCCTCCGCGGCCGCCCCCCCACCCCCCCACCACACCCAAACACGTCAAACAGGCGGGCCGCGGCGGACCCGCCCATCAGCCCCGCGGCCGCGCCGCCAAAGGTGACGACGCCCGGCGGCAGCAGGCGCGCCAGGGTAGCCGCCTCATCCTCCCCGGGCAGGGCCGGGCCGGTCGTGAAGGAGCCGCCACCGGCGCCGGCCGCACCACCCCCTGCCGCAGACGCGAACGAGACCTGAAAGGCCAGCCGCTTTGCCTCCGCCTCCGCCGCGTCCGCCCGCCCGCGCTGGCGTTCCGCGTCCGCCCGGGCGACGGTCAGGGCCCGGTGCAGCTCGTCCGCGTTGGCGTCCGGGCCTGGCGCGCCGCCCGGCGCCCCACCGCCGTTGCTGGCGGCGGCCGCGGCTTGGGCCTTTTCCGCGGCGGACGCCACACTCGCCAGGCGTAGGGACAGCTCGATCTTGGCCGCCTCCGCCGCCCCGGCGCGGACCTCCATGTCAGATGCCAGGGCAGCTACGGCGTCCATGTCGGCTTGGGCAGCGGCCAGGGCGGCGCCGCCTTCCGCCCGGGCGGCAGCGACCGCACTCTCCAGCGCGTCCCTCGCCGCGCCTTCCTTGGCGACGGCCGCCTTCAGGGCCGCCTCCGCGCCGGCCGCCCGCCTCTCCAGCTGGGCCAGGCGGTCGGACGAGCCCGCGGTGGCGGCGGCCGCCGCGGAGGATGCGGTGATCGCCGACGCCAGGGCGGCGTCCCGTTCGGCCACGGCCGCGGCCGCCTTGGCCTGGGCACCCGCCTCCGCCGCGCGGGCGCCCTCCGCGTCCGCCTGGGCCGCCGCCGCCTCTTCCGTCGCCCGGGCGGCCAGGACCCGGGCGCTGGTAGCCTCGGCTTCTGCCGTGTCCGCCCTCGCGGCCAGCTCGGCCTCACGTTCGCGGAAGGACGCGGTCGCCGCGGTCGCCCGCTTGTGCCTCTCCTCTGCCGCTCTCGCGGCGGCCGTCGCCTCAGCCGCCGCCGCGCGGGCGGCCTCCGCGTCGGCCGTGGCGGCCGCGATGGAGGCTTTGGAGGCTGCCTCGGCAGCTTCAGCCCGGGTATAGGCGTCCGCGGCCTTCTGCTCAGCTGCAGTCAGCCGTTTTTCTGTTCCCTGGACCGCCGCGGTCGCTGCCGCCTGGGCCGCCGCCACCTCTGCCCGCGCGGACGAAGCGTCCCCGCCCGCGGTCGCGGTCGCAGCCTCAGCTCTAGCGGTGGCCGCGCTGGCCACAGCTTCAGCCTCGGCCGCCCGGGCGATGGCCTCCTCCCGCGACGCCCCCGTGGCCGCCACCTCCTCCTCCAGCTCCTCCACCCTGGCTTCCGCTTCCTCCGCCCGCCGCACCAGGTCACGCACCATGCCCTCCGCGGTGGCGCGCTCAGACGCAGCGACTTCAGCCGCGGCGAGGGCGGCGTCGGCCCGGGCGTTGGCGCGGGCGGCCTCCGCGCGGGTGGCCTCCAGTTGAGCAGGCAGGTCTGCTGTATCGCTATCACCATCATTTCCCACCACTTGCGCGGCGTCCGCCACCTCCCGCCGGGCCGCCATCAGCTCGTCTGCCAGGCGTGCCGCGTCTGCCAGCGCCACATCTCGGGCCGCCGCCGCGGCGTCCGCCCGGGTCTTGAGGGCGACCAACTGCTTCTTGCCCCGCAGCAGGCGGGACCGCAGCTCGTCGGCAGACAGGGCGGCCAGGCCGGCCGCGCTGCCGGGGGTGGGCGGGGCGGGGGAGGCCGCGGGGAGGGCAGGGGCGGGGGTGGTGGGCGTGGAGGCCGAAGGAGGCTTGGCGGGCGAGGCGGCCGGCGTGGAAGTGGCGGAAGCAGCAGCAGCAGGCGGCGGCGCCGCCCGCGCCGCTTTCACGTGCTCCGTCAGCCGCCCGACCTCCTCACGCAGGGCCGCCGCGTCAGCCTGGGCCGCTGCCAGCTGGTCGCGTAGCCTGGCCAGCTCAGCCGCGGCCGCGCCTTTGGCGGCTTCCACGGCGGCCGCCGCCTCGTGTGTAGCGGCCTCGGCCTCTGCGCGCGCACCCGAGGTGGCCGCTGCTGCCGTTACTGCGGCCTCCTTGGCGGCGGCCGCCTCCGCCCGGGCCCGCGTCAACTGGTCCTCCACCTTCTTGCGCGCCGCTCGTTCGTCCTCCAGCTCGCCCAGCGTGTCGGACGCGACCTCCCGCAGGCGGTCGGCCTCGGCAGCTGGGTCCGGGCCGGTCGCACCTGGGGGTGGGGGCGGGGCCCGGGAAGGGGACGGCTGTTGTTGCTGGTGCTGCTGCTGCCTGGTCGGCCGAGCAGCAGCGCCCGCACCCGCCGGTCGCGGCGGAGAGGCGCCCCCCGCGTCACCCCCGGCCGTGGAGAGCGGGAGACCAGGTTGGTTGAGTTTGTCGTCCACCGGTCCGCCATCGCCCCAGTCGCCGTCCTCGCCGTCCTCCCACCCATTGTCCTCGTCGCCGTCGTCCTCTTCACCGCCATCATCACTACCAATGACCACGGCCTGTGCTAGGTGGTGTGCCGCATCCCGTGAGAGAGCCGTCACGTCCTTGGCAGCCTGCTCCGCGAGGAGCGAGGCCTCCGTCGCGGCGCGCTCGGCCATTGCTGCCGCCGTCGCCGCGGCCGCGCCCGCAGCGGCGCCCGCCTGTTCGCGCAGGGCATTCAAGTTGCCCCAAATATTGTCCATGTCGTGTTTGAGAGGCGGGCGCGGCGCGCATGGGGTGGATGTGTGTGTGTATGCAATGGAAGAATGAAGCGCGCACCAATTCAATCGGCCTGTCCCCGCTCGACCCTCACCTCACGCACCGCTATCCAGCCATGCCTTTATCGCCCGCCCCGCCTCGCCCGCCTCGCGCATCAATACAATCGGCCCGTCCCCGCTCGACCCTAACCTCACTCAACTCACTCACCGCTATCCAGCCATGCCTTCATTGCCCGCCCCGCCTCGCCCGCCTCCCGCCATTCCACCACGCGCGCGCCACCACCACTGACGCCTGTTTTTCCTTGTAGGGCGCCCGCCAACGGCGCCGCTCTCCCGTCCGGGTAATGCGAGCGGGCCAGCACCAGGTCGCCTGGCGCCCCGCCCTCCACCAGGCGGACACAGGGGCAGGCATCATTCGCGCCGTCGCCAATGTACAAAACCCTCCCCGGCGGCACGCGCGCGCTCGCCAGCAGCGCCTCCACCACCGCGCCCTTGCACAAATTGGCCGGGCAGGCACGGCAGGCGTGGGCAGCCCGGCGTGGAGGGTGCCAAGCAGGGCAGGAGAGCTCGGCCCTCTCTTCGCCGTCTTCTGATGATGGCGGAGAGGGCGGGCCGCCACCGTGGAAGGCCGCCAGAGTCATTTCCCCAGCCGCGCCCACCCCGGCTGGATTGGTGACAATGAGGGCCGGCGCGTCGGACAGGCCGTGCGCTGCGAGGGCCGCCTCAATTAGGCGGCTGTTGGCATCGGAAACGATGATGAGAGCGGCGGTGGTGGCAGCGGCGACGCGCGCGCCTTGGCCGGCGGTGGTGGTGGCAGCCGCGCCAGCCCCACCACCCCGCCCCGCACCTGCCTGGGCCAGCGCGCCCCTCACCTCCGCAGCCATCCCCACCCCCGCCGCGCCACGCTCCGCCACGCCTGCCGGTCCACACGCCAGGGCGGCGCCCATGGCGGCCGTCCAGCCGCGCCCCGCGTCCGTGGCGGCCGCCAACGCCGCCTCCGCCAGTGCCCCAAGCGCCGACGCGGCCAGCGTGTCTGTGTTGCCCTCCACGCAAGACCAGTCAAAGTCGGTGATGACGAGGGAGGTGGGTCGGGCGGTGGTGGCAGGCCCTCCCAGCCACAGCTGCACGATGTCGGTGCGCACGGAGGAGGGGTCAGCGGGCGGGACGGCGCGGAGCGTGCGGTGGCACCACCCCGCGGAGGCCGCGGCCGGCAGGAAGCCGGCAGACTCGGGCCGGGCGGGCAGGGCCACCAAAACAGGGGCCGGGCGGGTAGCCGGCCCGCCCGCCGTGGCCGCGCCGGCCATGGTGGCCAGCAGGGCAGGCCACGCATCCTCATCGTACGCGACGTCGGCCGCGAGGACGAGGGTGGGCGGGCGAGCCAGCCCGGCCAGGGCGGCCGCGAGCGCGCCCGGGTCGCCCCAGGCGAGCGGGGCGACGTGCACCCGGCCGTGCGCGTCCTCCAGGACGTTGCGGGCTGTGAGGGCCAGGAGGCCGGCGCCCCTGTCCGTGGCGACCGCCGTGCCACCGCGGGCGGCCAGGGCGCGGGCCGGGGCGGCTGCCGCGCCGCAGCCCAGCTCCAGGGCAGTGGTCGAGCGGGCGAATGTGCGGGGCAGGGACGCCACAAAACGGGCCAGCTGTTCGCCTCCATTCCAGAGCCCGACGCCGGTCCCGAAGCCGGGCGGGGCGAGCGGGGCCGTGTGGACGCGGAGGCTGAGGCTGCCGAGGTCGAGGTCAAAGGAGAGCAGGTCGGCCTCGTCGGCCATGGCCACGGGCTCCATTCTTTGTCTCCTCTCTCCTCGCAGCACTGAAAACCGCGCTAAGCCCACACGGTGAGGACTGTTTTTCTGTGCCCTTCTACGTTTTTCCATTCCGTCCAATCGCATCGCGCGACACACACACGTCGCATATGCGACGTTCCATCATGACGCGCCTGCTCCTACGCGGTGGCCTTCCTAGCGCGCCCGCCCCGCGCTTGCCCGCTCGGTGTGTGGCGTCGTCCTCTCCGTCCTCGTCTAGCCGCCCGACCACGTCTGCACTCCCGGAGTGGCGCACCACCACCTTTGGCGGCCAAGACCGCATCGGCACGGACGGCGCCCTCGTCCAGGACGATGATGGGCCGACTCACCGGCTGACGACGCCGGGAGGCGGTCTGGTGAGTTGCTGGGAAAAGTGCTTGGAAAAGTTAGAGGAAGTGCAAGCGTGTCGAGAGCGCGCGTGGCTCCCCCCCCGACCCCGACTCTCTCTCTCTATCTCTCTCTGCCCCTCCCATCGACGACCGGCCCCGCCCACGTCACATCCCACGCAACTTCACGGCTCGCACCCCCCGACACCCAGGCTCTTGTCTCCGCCTCCGTTACCGCGGCCGGCGGGTCCGCCGCCCCGCCCGCCCCGCCCCTCTCGCCGGAGGACCTGGCCGCCCTGGTCGGGTTTGTCGCGTCCGCCTCCCGCCTGGTCGTCCTCACGGGAGCTGGCGCCAGCACGGAGTCGGGCGTGCCAGACTACCGGTCCCCGGGCGGGTGAGTGTTATTTTGCTTGCGCAGTGTGCCCCACACCTCCAACCGACACCCTTGCCCCCCCCCCCCCCCACACTATCCCATAAAAAAGGTCGATCGCCCCGCTCACATCGCCCCACTCCCATCATTGCCATTCCTTTCTTCTCTCCCTTTTTCCATCACACAGCGCGTACTCGTCCGGGTTTAAGCCGATGACGGTCCAGACCTTCATGTCCGGCCCCACCGCCCGGGCACGGTACTGGGCCCGCTCCTTTGCGGGGTACGAGCCCTTCGCCGCCACCCGGCCAAACGCGGCGCACGCCGCCCTGGCGGGTTTGCAGGCTCGCGGGTGGCTGGGCGGGGGTCTCATCACCCAGAACGTGGACCGCCTCCACCACCGGGCGGGCTCCCGGGGCGTCATCGAACTCCACGGCACGACGCACGTCGTGCGGTGCCTGAGCTGCGGGCACAAGCAGGACCGGGTCACATTCCAGGAGACACTGGCCGCGCTCAACCCGGCCGCCGCGGACGCGGCCGCCCGCATGAACGCTGCGGCCGCCGAGGCGAAGAGGAGGAGGGCCACGGCCACGCCGCGCACCGCTGCCTGCGGGGCGGCTCTGGAGGCCGCGACGCTGGAAGACGCTGACGCCCGCAACAGGATGATACAGGACCACATCCGCGAGGACGGGCCCCTGGCCATCCCCATCCGCCGCCCGGACGGCGACACCGAACTGGTCGACGCGGGCGTGGGCTTTGCCGTCCCGCCCTGCGCCGTGTGCGGGACGGGGACCCTGATGCCGGACGTTGTCTTCTTCGGGGACAGCCTGGACAAGCACGTCGCGGCGGCGGCGGCGGCGGCGGCGGCATCCTGCGATGCCATGCTGGTGGTCGGGTCCTCCCTCACCGTGTACTCTGCCTTCCGCCTGGCCCGGGCGGCCAAGGAGGCGGGCGCGGGGCTGGCGATCGTCAACGTGGGCCCGACCCGGGCGGACGAGTCGGCCGACCTGAAGATCGAGGCCCGGGCGGGGGAGGCGTTGCCGCTGCTGGCGACAACGGGGCCACTGACGCTGCCCAGGTTGTTTTGATGCAGCAGCAACAGAGAGAGGAGAGCGTAGATTGGAAAAAAGAGAGAGTGGCCCGAATGGACAGATTTTTTCAACCCCACACTTCATCACGCCTCGTTTCACGCCCGCCCCTGCTAAACCACCACCGCCACCACATTGGTGGTGTCTCTACATAACGGTTGCGAGGTGAGTGTACATGACACCGAGCATCCTATGTGAAGGGACCGCTGCCGTGCGCGTGCTGGGCCGACCGCGCCCTTCCTAGCCTGACCGCCTCCACGCCCACGGCCCCCAGCACCGCCCGCACGGCCTCCTCCTCCACCCCCCTGGACACGGCCCACCCTCTGCCGCTGGCCACGGCCGCGTGCGCGGCCCTGCGGAGTGAGGAGTGGGCCTCACCGTCGTCCGACCCTCCACGCACGACCGCCTCGACCAGCGAGGCCTCCTCCGCCTGGGGCAGGTCGATGCGGAGGATGGAGGACGCCCACAGGACGCGCGCTGCCCGGGCGGCAGGCCCCCGCCCGGGCGCGCTGGCTGGACTGGGGCCCACCCCTCCTCCCCTCGCTGCGGCCGCCGCCACCCGCCGGGCCTGCTTGGCCATGCGGGGCGACCAGGGAATGGGGGGCAAGCGCGCGCCCTCCTCCCCGCCCAGCGGCGGCGTCGACACCGCCATCAGGGCTAGGCCGTGCAGGGCCAGGGCCGCCTCCCGCTGCCCGACCCGCAGGCTGGACAGCGCGCGCACGGCCGCGTCCGCGAGGCCTGGGGCCAGGGGCGTGTGCAGCCCGCCCAGGGCGTGCAGCGCCGACGCCAGGTGCTTGGCGGAGGGCGGCCGGGCCGAGGGCGGGGCGGGGCCGGGCACGCCCGCCGCCGCGGCGGCGGCTTCGGCAGAGGCGGCCAGGCGGCAGGCGAGGCCGCCGCGCAGCGCGGCGGCGGCCCCAGCAAAGAGCGCGGCATCCCCCGGCCGGGCGTGCATGGGTTGCAGGGCGGCCAGGGTGCGCAGGGAGCACGCTGCCGAAGACACCGCGGACGCCGGGGGTGCGGCCAGGGCGTGCTGGCCGACAGACGCGGCGGCCGCAAGCACGGCGGCCGCCCGGGCGGGGAGCGGGGCGCCCGACAGCGCGGCCGCTCGCAGGGCGGCCGCTGCCCACTCTGGCGCGACCCGCCCGGCCCGGGCGCCCACCAGGACCCGCGCGCATGCCGCGCCCACGTCAGGCGGGAGCGGCCCCTTCAACAGGGTCACGCCCGCCAGGGCCAGGCGCGCCGCGACGGGCGGCCCGCCGGCGGGGGCGGCGGCCGACGCGGCCCGGGCGACGGAGGACACCCCGCCCGCCCCGTCCAGGCCCCACCGCACGCCCGCCGCGGCCCCTAGGAGCGGGCCCGCGGCCGTGGCCGGCAGCACGCCCGCGGTCGCTGCTTTGGTCACAGCCGACGCCAGGCGCAGCCGCGTCACCGGGTCGGCCGGCGGGGCGCCCGTGGCGCGGATGAGGGCACGGGCGGCCGCGGCCGCGGCCACGCCCGCGGCGGCTGTCGCTGTTGGTGTGGTGTCGCCGCCCAGCGCCCGAGGGGTGACCCGCCCCGCCAGCGCCGCCGCCCAGGCTTGCAGGCTGTCGGCGGAGTCGGCGGAGGCGAGCACCCCCGGCCTGCTGGCCATGGCAGCGACGCGGGACCAGAGGACGGTGTCTGTGTGCGGGCGAGGGTTGAGGTGAAAGATGAGCGTTTTGGAGGCGCGCGCACGAGTCGCTCCCCCTCTCCACGTTGCGTTCGCCCGCCTCCTGTGTTCTCACCATCCGCCAGCGTCCACCCGGATGCGTGTTTCCGCACAGCCCGGGCCAGTCCACGGATGCTCAGGGTCCGCCGCAGGTCGTCCACCAGGGCGGCGTGGCGGTCGACGGGAGACGGATGCCGGGCGGACGGGCACTGCGATGACAGGGGCTCGCCCGCCGCGCCGCGCACGCCCGGCGCCGGCGTGGACGCGGCCGCCCAGGTGCCCAGAGAGCGCGACGGGACCGTGGCAGGCCACCTGGTGGCACCTGACCGCAGCAGCATCACTCGGAGACGCACGCGCCCGAAGGGAGGGGGAGAATGCGGCTCTGCCAGACCGTCTGGCTCGACCTGTTTTTTCTCTATTTTTTTTAGGATGGGGACCCAGCGACCTCTTCCTTCCTTCATTCTACACGCACGCCCTGCCTCACGACCCATCACTCCCGACCATCCAGGTCCCCACCACCACTCGCAGCACCGCCGCTCGCGGCCAGGCTCTCATAGAGCAGCTCCCGCATCAGGGACAGGTTGGCCTGCGCCGTCCCCTCGACCGCCAGCCGCTGGGCGCTGTCCCACTCGAAGTCCTTGGCACAATACGCTTCCCGCACCTCCGCCACCCGCCGGGCGGCGGCGGGGTGGACGCGGGCCAGGCCGGCCAGCCAGGCATCCCCCGTCACCGCGCCCCGGACGGGCGGGCGGGGTGTGGAAGGAGGGGGAGGGGGAGGAGGAGGGGAGGGCGGCCGCGGCGCTGCTGCTCCACCAGGCTCACCGCTCGCGCCGCGCATCGGCCCTGGCGGCGGCGGCGGCGGCGGCGGTGCTGGCCAGCCCAGGAGGGCGGCCGAGAGCGCGTCGTACGCGCCCTTGTCGTACGCGGCCAGGCCGCCCCGCCCACTACCCTCCAGCTGGGCGAGGACGATCTTGGCCGCCGCAAACGTGAACAGCGAGCGCAGGGCGTCCGCGGCGACCCGCTCGGGCGAGCGCCCCCCAAAGGAGTCGGAGGGGATGTGCTGTTGGGCGGAGCGCGGGGGCAGGAAAAATGGCAGGCGAGATGGTGCGCCCTGGCGCCTGGGCCTTGGCGCCACGGCCGGGCAGATGGCGGGGGGGCGACCGGGTTGGGGAAGGGCGGCGTAATCCGCGCGCTCACACCAAGCCCGGCCCGGGCTGGCGCCGCCTGTCCGCCTCAAGCACGGTGGCATCTCCTGCAAGGAGAGGTGTGTCGGAGATCCAAGCGGGCGCGCGATGATGAAAGAGACGCGGCAAAAAATGAATGAAATGTTCATTGTTTTTTTTTTTTTTTTTTTTTTTTTTTTTTTTTTTGGGGGGGTTGAATAGCCAAAACCAAAGTGGGGGGGGGGGCCACACCC
>Ga0315289_10015935_pt1 | contig 10412 bp, 8 predicted proteins | sample YL17G11_40_MG_FD_203452 | JGI IMG/M metagenome (GOLD analysis project Ga0315289, IMG submission 203452) | Sediment microbial communities from Yellowstone Lake, YNP, Wyoming, USA - YL17G11_40 | ecosystem: Environmental > Aquatic > Freshwater > Lake > Sediment | place: USA: Wyoming | collected...
TACGTGCTCGAGGACACCTGCAACGTTTACCTGATCCGAAACGGAACCAATGGCCTGCTGATCGACTTCGGCTCAGGGAAGATACTGGACCATCTCCAGGCGCTGGGGGTGGCCAAGATCGACTGGATCCTGCACACGCACCACCACCGCGACCAATGCCAGGGGGACGGGAGGGCGGTGGAGCGTAGCATTCCGATCGCCGTGCCGTATCATGAGACGCATTTATTCGCGGACGCCCGGAATTTCTGGCGGAACCGGCGGATTTTCCACCTCTACTATGTGCGAAATGACTTCAATACGCTGACCGAAGATCTGCCGGTGGCGCGGGGGCTGACGGACTACTCGACCTTTCGCTGGGGCAAGACGGACTTCTTTGTGCTGCCGACGCCGGGGCACACGCTGGGATCGATCACGCTGATCGGGGTGATTGACGGGAAGAAGACGGCGTTCTCAGGGGACCTGATGTACGCCCCGGGCAAGATTCTGAATCTGTATGACACGCAGGTGAATTACGGCGGGGCGGAGGGCGTCGATCTGGGCATCTACTCGCTGGCGCGATTACGGGAGCAGAAGCCGGAGCTGCTGTGTCCCTCGCACGGGGAGCCGCTGAAGGACCCGGAGGCGGGGATCGGGGAGACGATAGGGAAGCTGACGGACTACTACCGGTTCCAGTCGGGCGAGCCGGTGGAGTTCAACCGGCCCTACGCGGTAAGCCCGCACCTGGTGGCGCATCACCTGACGACGTCGTCGTTTTACGCCATTTTGAGCAACAGCGGCAAGGCGATGTTCATAGACTACGGATCGGCCTCGGGGACGCACTTCGGCAATTTCGAGCGGGCCACGGCGGTGAGCGACCGGATACGGTTCGTGGAGCACAGCATCGACCACCTCCGGAGCCAGTACGGGCTGAAGTCGGTGGACGTGGCCATGCCCAGCCACATGCACGACGATCACCTGAACGGGTTCCCGCACCTGATACGCAATTACGGCGCCAAGATCTGGTGTTACGAGAACATGGTGGACGTTTTGGAGAACCCGCGGGGATACAATTTGGGGTGCATTTTGGGGGAGCCGTTCAAGGTGGCGCGGGCCTTCCGGCACGGGGAGAAGTTCCGCTGGGAGGAGTTCGAGTTCGAGGTGGCGCACAATCCGGGGCACACGGAGTACCAGATGGCGTTGTACGTGACGCTAGACGGACGGCGGGTGGCTTTCAGCGGCGACGCCTTCTTCATGCCCAACGCGCGCAACGACGGGACGATGCGGCACAACCTGATCTTCCGCAACCACGTGGAGAACGACAGCCACCTGAAGTCGATTCGGACGCTGCTCGAGCACGAGCCGAACCTGATCTGCCCGGGGCACGGGCGGCCGTTCGCGGTGGACCGGGCGCTGCTGGTGGCGACGGAAGAAAAGATGCGGCGGCAGCAGCAGTTGTTCATGGACCTGCTGCCGGAGGGGGCGAGTAATTTCGGGCTGGATCCGAGCTGGGTGAGCATCTACCCGTATCAGATTCTGGCGGGGCCTGGGGAGCGGGTGCGGCTGGAGGTGCGGGTGCAGAACTACAAGCCCACGGCGATGAAGCTGGAAGTGGCGCTGGTGGCGCCGAGGGAGTGGCGGGTGGAGCCGGAGGTGGTGAAGCTGGAGGCGCCGGCGCAGGGGAAGGCGTCGCGGGCGGTGGAGGTGACGATTCCGCGCGGCTGGGTGGCGCCGTGCCCGCGGCTGGCGATTGCGGCGGACGTGATGGCCGACGGGAAGTACTTGGGGCAGATCACGGAGGCGGTGGTGGAGGTGAAGACTCTCCTCTCCACGTACCCGCCAAGCGAGGCGCCGGGCTAGAATCAGTTCACAAGCCTGATGGAGTTCGGTCACATCACGGAAGCGATCCTGGCCAACCGCCTGCGGATCACTGAGCACGCCGATGAAGAGGCGCAGGCAGATGGGCTGACTTTGGAGGAGATCTGCTTCTCGGCGCTTCACGGTGAGATCGTTGAGGACTACCCGGAGGCGAAACCCTACCCCGCCTGCCTGATCTTCGGTGAGACAGCCCGGGGGGATCCAGTCCACAGCGTGTGGGCGTACAATGAGAAGAGCCGGTGGGCGGTGCTGATAACTGTGTATCGGCCCGATCACGGCCGCTGGGTAGACTGGCGGCGGAGGCGATAGGATGCAGCCTTTCGATAGGTGCCCGGTGTGCGGGGGCGAACTGGTTTCAAAGACCGTGGAGAAACTCCTCCGTGGGGGCGGCGACACGGCCGTCCTCCAGGTCGAGGCCGAAGTCTGCCTCCGCTGCGGGGAACGCCTGTACTCCCAGGAGACCGTCGGCCGCTTCGAACAGGTTCGCGCCAAGCTCGCACGGCAGGAGACCGCTGAGTTCCAGCCGCTCGGCCGCTCCTTCCGGGTGGCCTGAACGGCAGACCACACGGGCGGTGGAGGTGACGGGGTCGAGGTAGAATTCCACCGAATATGGTAGAATAGTGCCATGGGCAAGAGCTTGAACATAAAGGACCCGGAGGCCTATCGGCTGGCCAGGGACTTGGCGCAGAGGACAGGCCGGTCTCTGACCGGCACCGTGGTTGAGGCCTTGCGCGAAAGGATCGAACGCATGGAGGATGCCAGCCGCAGCGCCGACCTTGAGGCCGAGATGGAGGCGGTCGCCCGTCGCATTTGCGCTCTTCCCGTATTGGACACCCGAAGTGCGGATGAGATCCTGGGTTACAACGAGAGGGGGCTGTTCGATTGACGCCATGGTAATCGACACTTCGGCCGTGCTGGCGGTCCTGCTGGAGGAGCCGGAAGCACCTGCCTTCCGCCGAGCCCTCAGCCACGACCCGGTCCGGATGATGTCGGCGGTTTCAGCCCTGGAGACGACCTGCGTATTGGAAAGCCGTCGGGGAGAGCAAGCAGGCGTCGAGTTTGAGCTGTTGCTGCACAAGATCACGGTCCGGATTATGCCCTTCGACGAGCGGCAGCTCGAGGCCGCCCGCGATGCGTGGCGCAAGTTCGGTAAAGGACGCCACCCGGCCGGGTTGAACCTCGGAGACTGCGTCGCTTACGCTCTGGCGAAGGTGGCCGGGGAACGCTTGCTGTTCAAGGGAAACGATTTCACTCAGACCGATATCCCGGCTGTGACGGTCTGAGGTTCTAAACTACCGCAGCACCCCGCGCAGGATCAGGTTCACCACCACCATCAGCACGGAGAATGCCGGAAGCAGCAGCAGGGCTTTCCTCAGGCGCCGGGGGTCCTCGCCGGCGATGGCCCCGATGACCGGCGAGCTGACGACCAGGCCAAGCCAGCCGGCAGTGATGACAATGCCCATGGCCGTGGCGGTGGCCACCGTAAACACGTTGCCCACCATGGCCAGCGTGGTCGGGAACACCGGGGCCATGGCCAGGCCCGCGCAAAACACCGCGACCCAGGTAACTGCGGGAGCCTTGGTTTGGAGCGCCAGGTAGGTCGTGATGGCCATCAACACCGCCGCCGCCAGCGTCACCGTTTCCGGCGCCACCGCGGTCAGGATCTGCGAGGCCGCCACCCGCCCGATCAGCATCCCCAGCGCAAAGCCCAGCGAAAGGATGTTCAGCGCGCGCTTCTCGTCGATCCCTTGCGCGATCAGGTGCCGCGCCAGCCAATTCCACACGCCCACCTCGCAGGCCACGTAAAGGAAAAGCATCAGGGCCAGCAACCAGAGGGCCGGGTGGCCCAGGAACTGGCCGGCTTGCGAGAACTGGAAGCCGCGCTCGCCGGTCGGCGGCGGGATGGGGGCCGCCCCATTGAGTATTAGCGTGGCCGCCGTCAGCACCGCCACCAGATAGCACAGCCGCGTCGAGTTTCCGCCCAGCAGGTTAGCCAGCAGGAGCGGCGTGGCGAGACCCCCAAGCCCGAAGAACAGGTTCAGCAGGTTCATCATGGTGGCGCGGCGCTCGGCGCCGATTTCGCTGACGAGCGCGTTGGCGCCGGTCACAATGACGCCGCCGCCCAAGCCCAGCAGCAGGAGGCACACCACGATGTAGCGGTAGCCCTTGGAGCGGGGCAGCGCGAACAGCGCCACCGCCGCCAGCCCCAGGCCCAGCACCAGGCCCACCTTCTTGCCCTGGTTGTCGATCAGCGGCCCCACCGCCACCGACGCGATCATCAGGCCGAGGGCCTGCGCCAGGGCGATTTTGCCGTTCTGCCTGGGCGTGAGGCTGAAGCGCTTGGAAAGACCGGGCAGGATGGTGCCCAGCATGGCGGCGATCAAGCCGTACACAAAGATCGCCAGTATGGCGGCTGCAATCAGCATGGCGTTCCTCCACTGCGCTCTGAAATGTTATCAGAAATGACGTGTGAAAATCCTGGGGACACGCCTGCGTTGATGGCCGGTGGAACGTTCGAGGGACCCAGCTCGGAGTGTCCCCGGATTTTCAGCTACGAGAAGCGATACCTCTCGGTCTTCTCCTCCCAGTAGATCTTCCGGTTGCGGCGGTACGACAGGGTGGCCATGTGGCCGGAGATGGCGGCCTGCTGGCCGAGGGCAGCCGGGGCGATCACCTGGGCCTTGCCCAGGATGGCTTCGATGAAGTTCTTCACGTGGGCTTGCACGGCGTTGTTGTCGTTGCCCGGTATTTGCAGGCTCACTTCCTTGCGCGCGGCCACCTGCGCGGGCGGCTTGCCGCCGAACTTCTCGGGATAGAAATTGAGGATCTGGCGGTTGAGGACCTCGAGGGTGCCCTCGTTGCCCAGGAACTGCTCGCCGTAGCCGAAGCGGTCGTTGCCGAAGTAGCAACTGTAATTGATGTGGAAGCGGTCGGCGTACTCGAAGATGGCGCTGAGGGTGTCGGGCACCTCGCGGTCGTCATCCGGGTCCACCCAGCGGTAGATGCCGCCGGAGGCCATGCAGGAGAGGGGGACGGTCTTGCCGCAGACGAAGTTAACGATGTCGGTCTGATGCACCATGAGATCGGTGGAGATGCCGCCGGAGTAGTCCCAGTAGAGACGCCACTGGCGGTAGCGGCGGCGGTCGAAAGGCCGCTGGGGAGCCGGGCCGAGGAACTTATCCCAGTCGGCGGTGCGCTCGCTCAAGTCGGGAGCGACGGCGTAGCGCCAGGCCGGATCGTTGGGCAGCGAGTTGCGATACCAGAAAGCCCGCACGTAGTGGATGTCGCCGATCAGGCCCTCGGCCAGCATATCCTTGGCCTTGATGTAGAGGGAGTTGCTGCGGTTCTGGGTGCCCACCTGGACCACCTTGCCGGAGCGCTCGGCGACCTTGACGATCTCGGCGCCCTCCTCGATGGTGTGGGCCAGCGGCTTCTCGATATAGACGTGCTTGCCGGCCTTGAGCGCGGCGATGGCCATGGCGTGGTGCAGGTGCTCCGGGGCGGTCACGAAGACCGCGTCCACGGCCGGATCCCGGAGCAGCTCGTGGTAGTCCACGTAGGTCTTGGGGGTCTGCTTCTCCTGGGTCTGGACGCGGTCCTTGCCGCGGGCCAGGGCCCCCTGGAAGGTGTCGCAGACGGCGACCACCGTGACCAGCTCGGGCACGGCCTTGTACATCATGTCCATGACGTAGTTGCCCCGGCTGCCGGCGCCGATGAAGCCGATTCCGACCTTGTCGTTGGCCCCCAGAGCCGGGAGCACGGCGGGCGCCACGGCCAGCGCCGCCCCGGCGGAACGCCGCACGAAGCCTCGACGCGAGAGTTCTTCCGTCATCCTTTGGTCTCCTCGGTGCAGGTGCTTTGACCGGCAGGGCCGGTCGCCCTGTCGGGGACTTCCCAGGATAGCAGCGATCAGCAGAGGGTGAAAGCGTGTCCGTAGCGGATTTTCGCGTTAGCGCCGGCCGGGGTGCTATAATAGGCCTGGTGTCGAACCACAGGAGTGGGCGAAAGCCCACTTTTTTGTTTATCCTGTATCCCCAGCTAGGTCATGAGAGAAGCGGTGGCAGCGCAGGTAGCGGAAATCGCCCAGCGGGTGGGGCGCTCGGAAGGCATCGAAATCGTGGACGTGGAGATGCTCGGCGGGGGCCGCCAGCGCCTGCTGCGCATTTTGATCGACAAGCCGCAGGGCGTTACCCATGCCGATTGCGAGTTCATCTCGCAGCAGGTGGGCACGATCCTGGATGTGGAGGACGTGGTGCCGGGCGGCGGCTACAGGCTGGAGGTCAGCTCTCCGGGGGTGGAACGGAAGCTGAAGCGGCCAGCGGATTTCCAGGCCTGCCTGGGCAAGAAGGCGCGCGTAGTGTTGCACGAGCCGGTGGAAAACCATCTCTGTTGGGAAGGAACCCTGGCGGATTTCGCCGACGGCCTGGTGACGCTGGAGGCAGCCCCGGACCGGCGGATCCGCTTCGACGTCGATCAGGTGAAGAAGGCCAACCTGATATTCGAGTGGTAATCTCCTAAACATCTGGCGAAGAGGGAAGGAAGTTGGGAGCGATATTTCAGTCCATCGAGCTGCTCAGCAAGGAGAAGGGCATCGACCCGCAGATCGTGCTGGAAGCGGTCAAGGACGCCATGCTGGTGGCCGCCCGCAAGCACTACCGCACCGAGGAGAACCTGGTGGCCGAGTTCGACGCGCAAGGCGGGGCCATCCACCTGTTTGCGGTGAAGCAGGTGGTGGAGACGGTCGAGGACCCGGTCAACCAGTTGACCGTGGAGCAGGCGCGCCGGCTGGACCCCGCCGCCCAGCCCGGCTCGGAAATCCGCATCCCCAAGTCCACCGACTTGCTGGGCCGCATCTCGGCGCAGACCGCCAAGCAGGTGATCCTGCAAAAAGTGCGCGAGGCGGAGCGCGAGACGGTCTACCAGGAGTACTCGGGCCGGGTGGGAGAGCTGGTCAGCTGCGTCATCAAGCGGTACGAGGGACCGGACCTGGTAGTGGACATCGGCAAGACCGAGGCCCGCCTGCCCAAGAAGGAACAATCCAAGCTGGAGAGCTTCAGCGTGGGCGACCGCGTGCGCTGCGTCATCCGCAGCGTGGAGAAGGCCGGCAAGAGCCCCGGCGTCGCGGTCTCGCGCGCGGCCGCCGAGCTGGTGGTGCGGCTCTTCGAGCAGGAGGTGCCGGAGATCTACGACAACACCGTGACCATTAAGGCTTGCTCGCGGGAGGCCGGCGAGCGGACCAAGATCGCGGTGCAGAGCCGGGACCGCGACGTGGACGGCGTGGGGGCCTGCGTGGGGATGAAGGGGATGCGGGTCCAGTCGATTATCCGCGAGCTGCGCGGGGAGAAGATCGATATCATCGCGTACTCGGACGACCCGATGGTCTTCATCACCCATGCCCTCAGCCCGGCCAAGATCAGCCGGGTCATGATCGTGGATCCGAACGAGAAGCACATGGAGGTAATCGTCGAGGACTCGCAGCTCTCGCTGGCCATCGGCAAGAAAGGGCAGAACGTGCGCCTGGCGGCCAAGTTGCTGGGCTGGCGCGTGGACATCAAGAGCGAGGAGGAGAAGCGGCAGGAAGTGGAGTCGGAGATGGCTGCCCTGGAGGTCTCCGGTGCGCCGGTTTCGGTGCTGGTCGAGTATGGTCTGAGCGCGAAGGTGGCCGAGCGGCTGATGGAAGCGGGAGCCAACACGGTGGAGAAGGTGGGCGCCATGACGCCGGAGCAGCTCCAGGAGATTTCCGACATCGATCCCAAGACCGTGGAGGCCATCCAGATCGCGGTCAACAGCTACTTCGCGCAGTTTGAGGAAGGCGTGGGCCTGGCGGCGGAAGACGCCGGTCCGGCGGCCGAGGAGGCGCCGCGGGAGCAGGCAACAGAGGCCGCCGAGGCCGAGGAAGGCGCGGCGACGCTAGAAACAGTCGAGGGGGAGGCGGTCGGGGCGGCTGTCCTGGAGCCCGCCTCGCCCGCCGAAAGTACGGAATCCGAGGCAGGTCAATCTGATACGATAAAAGGGGCGGACTGATCCACCCGGCCTCCGGCCCCGGCAGCGAGGCCCAGCGGCAGGGCAATCCCAGTCGGTATGAAGAAGATCCGAATCAACGAGCTGGCGCGGGAATGCGAACGGCCCAACAGCGACATTGTGGCTTTGCTGCCGCAGTTCGGGGTCACCGAAAAGAAGACGCACTCCAGCTCGGTTGACGAGGATGTCGCCGACAGGATCCGGCGGCATTTCGGAATCCTGGTGGAGCGCCCGAAGGAGGCCGCCCCCGCGGTTAGCGCCGCGCCGGCCGAGATCGGGGTGGCGCCCGCCGACGGGCAGGCTCTGGCGGAAGTCGCGGCGCGAGCAGAAATCCTGCCCGAAGCGGTGTCTGCCGCGCCGGCGGCGGTCAGGGAGCCCCCGAAGGCCGACGTGGCGCCAATGCTGATGCCAGAGGAGTTGCTGGCAGCGCGCCCCAGCGCGCAGCCGATCAGGCCCCCGCTGGCAGCCAAGGCGCCTTGGAGCGCGCCAGCAGCGCCCGTAGTCGAGGCGCCGCCTCGGCCGCCACGGGTTTTCAGGCCGGGTCAGATCATCTCACCAGCGCGCCCGCCGGCGCCCCCGGTTCCGCCTGAGGTCGCACTGGCGGCACGTCCGGCGGCTGGCGTCAGCCGTGCGACGCCCTCCCCTGCGGCGCCGCCTCGGGCGCCTGCGGTGATTGTGACCGGCAGGCCCTCCCCAGTAGGTGCGCCCGCGGCGCGGCCGGTGGTGCCGCCGCGACCCGACTTGGTGGCGCGTCTGGCGCAAACCCGACCGGTCCCAGGGCAACCCCAGGCTCGCCCAGTGCGTCCCCTGGCCACGCCAATTCCCGGGCAGCCGATTTATACCGGGCGGATCCGGCCGGGCCAGCCCCTGGCGGCCAGGATCCGGCCCGGCCTCCCGGCCGCCCCCGGCGCCCGGCTGCGAGGGCCGCACCCCACTACCCCGCTGCGCCCCGACGCGGCCCTGGCGCCGCCCACCGAGCAGGCCCGCCGGGGGCAAAGGGAGCGCGCGACCCGGGCCGCCCAGCGCGAGCTGGAGCCGGAAGGCCGGCTGGTCCGCGTTCCCAGGGCCGTGCGCGAGGACATCAGCAAGCTGGCCGACGGGCGGCAGATCACCATCTCGGAAGGAGTCACGGTCAAGGAGTTGTCGGAGAAGCTGGGCCTGAAGGCCAACCTGGTCATCAAGAAGCTGGTGGACCGAAAGATTTTTGCCACCATCAACCAGACGCTCGACCTCCAGGTGGCCGAGGAGATGGCCCGCGATTTCGGCGCCGAACCCACCCGCGTCAGCTTCGAGGAAGAGGCCACCCAGGAAGTCGAGCGCGTCGCCGAGGAGGGCGGGGAGGTGAAGCGCGCTCCGGTGGTCACCATCATGGGTCACGTGGACCATGGCAAGACCTCCCTGCTGGACGCCATCCGCGAGAGCAACCTGACCGAGCGCGAGGCCGGCGGGATCACGCAACACATCGGCGCCTACGCGGTGCAGAGCAACGGCCGGCGCATTGTCTTTATCGACACGCCCGGCCACGAGGCGTTCACCCGGATGCGGGCGCGCGGGGCCAAGGTCACCGACGTGGTGGTGCTGGTGGTGGCGGCCGATGACGGCGTGATGCCGCAGACTGTGGAAGCCATCGACCACGCGCGCGCCGCCAAAGTGCCGATCATGGTGGCCATCAACAAGATCGACAAGGCGGAGGCCCAGCCGGAGCGGGTCAAACAGCAATTGTCCGACCAGGGGCTGCTGCCGGAGGAGTGGGGCGGGGATACGGTGATGGTGCTGGTTTCCGCGCGCACCCGGCAGAACCTGGACTTGCTGCTGGAGATGATCCTGCTGGTGGCCGACATGCAGAACCTGCGGGCGCAGCCGCAGCGGCCGGCGGTGGCCACGGTGCTGGAAGCCAAGCTGGACCGGGGGCGCGGGCCGGTGGCGACGGTGCTGGTGCGCAACGGGACGCTGCGGGTGGGCGACTACTTCATATCCGGCTCGGTGTTCGGGAGAGTCCGGGCCATGTTCGACGATCAAGGGCAGCCGGTGCGGGCGGCCGAGCCCTCGACCCCGGTCGAGGTGCTGGGTCTGGAGGCGCTGCCCGAAGTGGGCGACAACCTGCACGTGGTCACCGACACGGTCAAGGCCAAGCAGATCGTCATCTACCGGGAGGCCAAGGCCCGCGAGCGGGCCATGGCCCGCAGCAGCCGCCTGACCCTGGACCAGTTGCACCAGCAGATCCGGACGGGCGAGGTCAAGGAACTGCCGGTGATCCTGAAAGCGGACGTGGGCGGCAGCGCCGAGGTACTGGCCGAGACCTTGCAGAAACTGTCCGCCGACAAAGTCAAGATCCAGGTGATTCACAGCGGGGTCGGAGCTATCACCGAGACTGACGTGCTGCTGGCCTCGGCCTCCAATGCCGTGGTCATCGGCTTCAACGTGCGGCCTGAGCGCAATGCCGCCCAGTTGGCCGAGCAGGAGAAGGTGGACATCCGGCTGCACACGATCATCTACGAGCTCACCGACGAGATCAAACGCGCCATGAGCGGCCTGCT
>Ga0315289_10015937_pt1 | contig 10411 bp, 9 predicted proteins | sample YL17G11_40_MG_FD_203452 | JGI IMG/M metagenome (GOLD analysis project Ga0315289, IMG submission 203452) | Sediment microbial communities from Yellowstone Lake, YNP, Wyoming, USA - YL17G11_40 | ecosystem: Environmental > Aquatic > Freshwater > Lake > Sediment | place: USA: Wyoming | collected...
TATAATGCTATTGGTAACGTAACCATAATCAACAGTACCCTCTCGGGAAATTCAGGGACAGGAATATGGAACTATTGGTATGAGGGTTATACCTGCAGCCTTACAATAAAAAATAGTATTTTGTGGGATGATAGTGGAGGTGAGATTTATTCATGGCCAAATGTTGCTGTATCCATTAGCTACAGCAATATTCAGGGTGGGTATGCCGGAATGGGGAACATTAACTCAAACCCGCTCTTTATTGATCCTGCTAATGGTGATTACCACCTCCAATCAATATCCCCCTGTATTGATGCAGGAGATAACACTGCGGTGCCATCCGAGTTTACCGCTGATTTAGATGGGAATCCACGCTTTACAGATGACCAGAACATCGCTGATACAGGACATGGAACCCCGCCGATTGTAGATATGGGGGCGTATGAGTATGCCTCAACCACAATTGTTGCGCCTTCATCTTTTACCGCTTCTCCACTCAATCGTGCAATTGTTCTTGCCTGGTCAAGCAAATCAGGGACTGACAACGCAGGTTTTAACCTGTACCGGGCTGGATCTGAGGATGGGGAATACGTGAAGATCAACCCTTCGTTAATCCCAGCCGAACGTTCATCCACCCAGGGCGCATCCTATGAGTTTGTTGACAAAGGTGTGAGGAACAGAAAAACCTATTACTATAAACTGGAGGACATCGACCTCAACGGCAACAGCACCATGTACGGGCCGGTGGGTACGACACCGAGAATGGTTTACGGAACTGGCAGGTAATAAAGAATTAGGTAAGGTTATCTGGAGGCAGGGGTCACATGGCTCCTGCCTTTTTTCTTATCCCTTAGCAAAATGGGCGCTGCGCCTAATTTTCATGACTAAGGCAAAGCGATATATTTCCTATTGCCTTGCATTACGTACCGAACCAATCCACAATGTTTAAGAATAGAGCATACATAATTTCCACGAGCCAAATTTGAATGGGTTGCATTACGAATCAATTCGTCTGCACTGCCCGGAAGAGGCGGGATATCTTTAATGGCTGCGACCCTAAGAGATAGATGAGGATTATTCGCAAAAGCTCTTTCTAATGTATCGAAACATAACCTGCCCAGAGAAATATTATAATCGCCGCTATGAACTGTTACTCTGTCTACTTCTATTGAATCGATTGTAAATTGTTTTTGACCATTTGCAGGTATACCTTTTCCTGGAGTCATAAGAACATCACCTTCATTAAGGTTTTCTAAAACTGTATTCCACCAGGACATTATTTTTCTCCGATGGTAATGAGGTTAAAGCTGGACAAGAGTTACAGGAATAGTAGGATAAAAATGTGAATGACTAATCTAATATTTAACCGTGGACTATTTTTTTAATATTTTTATTCCTGTTCTTTTTATTTCTTCAGCCAGCATTCCACCATTGTTGAAATCTTCTGGTTTAAAAGGAATGGGTTCTATCCTGCTATCAATTTTTCTCCTCAATGGAATTATTCTCCTGCGATCTTCGAATCTGTCGCCAGTAAAAGAGTTGGAAATAAGGGCAACGTCTATGTCACTTTCCGGCTTTGCTTTTCTCTTGGCATAAGAACCAAAGATAATTGCTTCTGATATATAGATCTGATTTTTTTCCAGTGCTTCAATATATCGCTTTACGATCGTTATTACTGAACCAGTTTTAACAGCCATTTTCGCAACCTATCAATTTGTTTTAGATATTTTTTAGTAAAACCTTTTGTGCATTTTTTCTTGAAGGAGAATTTCTCGTCTGGATATCTTGCTTCAAGGTTGAAATCGGTAATGGTCTCAAGGAGTTCTAATTGTTCATCCTTCAAATTAACTGATGCCTTCTCTGCTAAAGAGACAAGGCGATGAGTATAAGGAGGAATTTCGTTGAGCCTATCAACATAGATAGCCTTTAAGATCTTTTCAATTGTTAGGTGCCCCAGAAATAATGAGTAAGAATAATCCCTCTTTTCAAAAAGATGTCTTGCAACTTTCCAGTCCTCTTTAGCAGATTCAAGCCAATAACGGATACTTTCCTTCTTATTCACAGGGATGCTCCCAGGTTACCTGCTTCTTTACAGATGAAAAATATAAAGATACTACTTGCTCGATTTTTTCGGTGGTAGGCCATGCAGGACTCAAACCTGCGACCTACTGATTAAGACAGCGTAAAGGAGGTGAAACGATTTCAATAACTTAACGAAAACATTCACACTCTCTTTAATGGTAATTTACACAATTGACTCTATTATGTCAATTAAAAGTGGGAAAATAGTGGGAACGAGGGATAACATCTTTTCCGGTGTTATCTCTCTTCTGCTTTTACAATCTTCTTGCAATCCCCCCTAAACAGGTGTATTTTCTCACTCTCACTGTAATCCAGTAACAGAGCAATAACGTTTCATAGGGGAGCTAACCATGAAAAAGATTTGTGTTTTATCTTTCCTGCTTATCTTTCTAAGCTCGGTTTCCCTTGCAGGGACAATTAACCTTCCAAGGACTGGCCAGACGAAATGTTATGACACGATAGGTGCAGGGATTCCCTGTTCAGGTACAGGACAGGATGGGGAGATTCAGGCAGGGGTCACATGGCTCCTGCCTTTTGCTTTTGCCTCATTCCCCTTGCAATTCCCACCGAAAGTGCTATAAATCAAATATCCAAGGGAGTGAAATAAGGTAAAAGTATTGGGAGATGCCCGTGAATAAGAGGGGTATCAAAACGAATGAAAGCTCCTGTCAGCGTGTGCTGGTGGGGGCTTTCATTTTTGATATTTTGAAAAAAGAAGGAGGAATTATGTGGACAACAAAGGCAATAGTTATCTTTGGTCTTTTGATGCTTATACCACTCTTTACGGCGGTTGGAAGTGTTTTCGCTCAATGCGAGGCAGTATACGTGCCATTACAGGCGGCTGTTGATGCCATGGCAAGTGACAGCCAGGTAACATTTGCAACCAGAACTGTTCCTGCATGGTCTGCTAACCCAAAAGGCTACATCTATAATCCGGACTATTATTATGAGTTTTCCCCGGCGAGTGGTACACCAACGGAAGCATTGATCATCTATCCGGGCGGTTGTGTTGATGCCGGGGCCTATGCACCGGAGGCTCACGACATCGCTGCTGCAGGCTATCTGGTAGCGATTGTACCCATGCCCAATTACCTTGCCATAAACGGCATAGATCGCGCTGATGCAGTGATCAGCAACTATCCTACCATTCAAAAATGGTCTATTGCCGGTCATTCCTTTGGAGGGGTAAACGCCTGCTGGTATGTTGAAAATAAACAAGGTACGTACAGTAACGCCTATAAGATCAATGGGCTTGTTTTGTGGGCCTCATATCCTGCTGATACGGTCTATCTTAATACCTATCCTATAGAGGCAATTTTAATTTGGGGGACGAATGATGGGGGGATGGATGCTACGGATGTAAATAATGCAAAAGATAACCTGCCGCCTGATACCCGATATGTTGCCCTCCAGGGAGCAAACCATTCCCAGTGCGGCTGGTACGGGATGAATGCCACTGATTATAATTTTGTTCAGCCTGGTGATAATCCTGCTGACATTACCCGGCAGGAGCAGACCGACCTGATTGTCAAATACACACTGAGCCTCATGAAATCGATAACCCCCAGTGTTCCCGCGGCACTTGAGACCATTACCGCTGAAGACGGTTCTGTCTGGGAAAGGGTGAGCGAGCCGGGCTTTGGCGATCAGTATAACACCGGTGTTGTTGCCCTCTGCCCTTTCCAGGGGAGTCTTTATGCGATTACGAGAAACGATAATACCGGTTTTGAGTTGTGGAAAACTTCTGGTACGGGATGGGAGCAAATAATCGTGCCCGGATTTACCGATGACAACAATTATTATGGATTCAGCATACCCTATCAAGGCACCACTGCTTTGCAGTATAATCTCAAACAGAATGTCTGGTGCTCCATGAAGGAGTTCAATGGGTATCTCTATGTTAGTGTTTCAACGGGATACCAGGGCGGTAATTTGTTCGGCTCAATAGGGTTTGAAATCTGGCGCTTTGACGGCGTCACCTGGGAGCCTGCTGTCGGGAATGCTGCTGTCACCGAGGAGAAAGGGACAATTACCGGAATATCCGGTTGCGATGATAATGATGGTGATACTACTGCCCAGATTACAGACAGCACCAAGAACTGGACAGTAGATCAGTGGAAAGGGTCTGTATTGCGTGTCATCGGGGCATTTGACGGGACCACCGCAGGTACGGTGCCCGGTACTCCTGGAATCAGGAAGTTTACTATTACAGGGAATACCAGTAACACCTTAACCATCCAGGAAAGCGAAGTTGCCAACACAACACTATCTACTATTTGTGCAGAACATAAGACTCCTGCAGACCCCGGCCGATCCACGAATGTTGTTCCCGCTATTTGGGCAGGCAGTTCCTATGCGATAGAGTATGGAACACAAGAGCGGGGTTTTGGTGAGCTCTGGAATAAATCTGTTGTCGATTTAGCCATACTCAATGATGAGCTCTATCTGTCAATAGCCCTCAGCTACGAGAACGGGGCCAGGATCTGGAAAACCAGCGATGGAACAACCTGGACACCATCATCTCTCTATAGCTTTGGGCTTTTCCATGGCTATTATCCAGGTTGTTCAAACTGGTCAGATGTCATCGCCACCTACAACACCTATGAGAGTGGTCAGGCTTCCTGGAGTGATGTGATAGACTGCTATAATCAATACGCAGCAGGATATCCGCCAACAGACCTAACAGGATTTTGTTTAGATACAGGATTGGAGTCACGAAACGGCCAGCCCGTATGTTCAAGCATGACCCATCTGGGTAAAAGCTCGGTTACCGGCGTAGAAACACTTTTTACCGGAGGTACCGGGACAAGCGGCTGTAATGGCAAGGGGCTGCGTGCAGCTTTTCTCAATCCCAGTAATAATTCCTGGGAAACAATTGCGGATTATTTTGTGGATACGGATACTGATGGAACCAATGAGAATGGCTTTGGTGATAATGGCGGTGATAATGGATTTCCGTGGGCTAATTTTCAGGCCTGGAGCTGGGCAGAATATGACAATCATCTTTTTGTAGGAATCGTACGGTTTGTAGGCGGACGGGTGATGTATACCAAGACTGGCTTAACAGATATAAAGGCAAATGATTCCTGGGTCTACTCTGTGGGAGGGAACTCATCCCTGCCCGGCGAAGGATACTCAACTGCACCAGATGGTTTTGACGGTGCTGGGGGTGGAATGGGTTACGGGGCGAATGGCGGCGCAAATCTCTTCACCTATAATAACGCCCTTTATGCAGGGACTATTGTCACCAATGGTTTTTACGAGACAGGCGATCCTCCCATCAATGGAGCTGATATCTGGAAAGGGACCGGTCCGGCTACCAGCCTTACGTGGACACGGGTTACCGGAAATGGATTTGGTGACCTAAATGTTTTAGAGTTTGAGGCTTTCACCTCTTTTGCCGGCACCATGTATGTAGCTGCAAATGACAGCTCTGACTCCGATTTCCCGGGTGATACCCCTGCAGGCTTTACCGGCGCAAAGATTTACCGGCTGTTACAATCACCCTGATGCTCAACTTGGGCCGATGTAATAACCAAGTACAACTCCTATGTGAGTGGACAGGCAAGCTGGGCTGATGTGATTGCCTGCTACAATCAGTACGTATCTCAATAAAATGCACGGTCCGGTGGGTACGACACCGAGAATGGTTTACGGAACTGGCAGGTAAAAAATTAGGTAAGGTTATCTGGAGGCAGGGGTCACATGGCTCCTGCCTTTTTTTATCCTTTTAAACACTACGCACACCACATAATTTTTTTCTTGACAATATTGATAAAAACTATATAATATAACTATAAATTTATTTATAATATGTATAAAAAATATTCAATATGTTAAAGAAAAGGGGGAACAGGTGAAAGCTCAGGTCAGCGTGTGCTTGTAGAGGTTTTTTTGTTTAAATTAATTAACTGAGGGGGGAAAGATGAATTACATGAAAGGCAGTTTAGGCAATAAGATATATTTTCTATTAGTCGTTTTGATTTCTCTCTTATTTACAGTCAAATCGTTTGCCGCTGAAGTTTCTATCTTCGGCCCAAAACAGTATGTCAGAGGCAATGGAAAGCCTGTGCAAGTTACTGACTCATTCCCCGGAGTGGCTGGCGAAGCCAAGCTCATCATAACGAATGGCGATGCCAAGGGGAAAAACAAGGTCAACAGCGCAATTATTAAGATCAATGGGACAGAAGTAATCATCCCCAACAATTTAAATCAACAAATTGGGAATATCGAGAAAGCAATTCAAGTAAATGAACAAAACACCATTACTGTTGAACTGAGGAGCAAGCCGGGGAGTTATCTAACGGTTGAAATAAAAACAAATGAACCTGATGACTATTGTGGTGGAGGTGTTGATACCTACTCCATCTCTGGTGCGGTAACTGGTGATATCCAGGCGGGCGTTACCATAACGATCCTCAACGATACTGTTTTTGCGGATACAACAACCAACACTTCAGGATATTATGAGTTTAGAGGGTTAAGAAATGGCACATACATAGTTTCACCAAGTTTGTCCGGCCATACCTTTTTACCATCAAATAGAGAAGTTACCATCTGTGGGGCAGATGTGACAGCAGTGGACTTTACCGCAAATGAGTTTTCTGGCGGAGACGTAGCGGCAAAAGACTTTACCGCATTTCTTGCCACATATGCTGGTTACTGGAAGTTTAATGAAGGAGTTGACTGCTATCGCCCATGATAGCAGCACTTATAACAATGATGAAATATTAAAATAGGCGCAGCGGGGGTGTTGAAAAAGTCCCGAAACATGTGGCTTCATGATAATAACATAGTATAATGAAGACAAAGAATAAACAAATTTTCTGGAGTCCACATGATTGGGAGAAAGAATCGAGAGCAGAGAACATTATTTATAGCAGGAGATATTGAACAGTTCATTCCCGAAGATCACATATTAAAGAGAGTAGATAAAATCCTTGATTTGAAATGGTTACGAGAAGAAGTCCGAGAGTGTTATTGTGAAGATAACGGACGTCCAGGGATAGACCCAGAAGCAGCAGTGAGGCTAATGCTTGCCGGGTTTTTTCATGGGATAGTACATGATCGAAAGCTGATGCGTGAAGCCCAGGTAAATCTGGCGATCCGCTGGTTTGCGGGATACAGTTTGGAGGATGAATTGCCAGATCATTCCAGCCTGAGCCGGATACGACAGCGATGGGGAGCAGACCGGTTTAAGGAGATATTTCAGAGGAGTGTGAAGGCGTGTATAGACAGAGGGCTGGTGAATGGTGAGACGGTTCATATAGATGCCACATTGATTCGCGCAGATGTATCGTGGGAAAGCATTACGGAGAGACACGCAGAGACGGTGGTAGCAGAGAACGAGGCAGAAGAGGATACTACGAGGAGGCTGGGGCGCCCGCAGACACGGGAGAAGCATCCGAAAAAGGTAAGCATGACAGACCCGGACGCGACGCTTGTTACATCGCGGGGAGATTTTCACCTTGAGCCGTGCTACAAGCAGCACACATCAGTAGATGATAAGACCGGGGTGATAGTAGATGTTGATCTGACGACAGGAGAAGACAACGAAGGGCAACGACTCATCGAGACAGTTGAACGGATAGAGAAAGCAACGGGAAAAGAACTGAAGCAGGTTACAGCAGATGCCAGTTATGCCCATGCAAGGAATTATGAGGAACTCGAGCGTCGAGGGATTGATGCCATAATACCCCCACAGCGGGAGCGGAGCAAAGACAAGCGGATACCGATCAGGCGGTTTAAGTATGACGGGAAGCATGAGGTAGTGAAGTGTCCTCGAGGGAAGATATTGGAACGATCAAGCCGGACTGAAAAAGGATGGTTTTACAGAGCCAAGAGTGTTGATTGCCAGTGTTGTCCATTGTTGAAGCGATGCGTGCCTGAGACAGCGAAGGCTCGATCGATACTGATTGTGGACGGATATGACGCGTTGTTACGAGCACGGAGGAGGAAACAGCAGGGGTGGGATGAGAACACTCAACGAGTGTATAATCGGCACAGGAGTCGGGTTGAGGGTGTACATGGAGAAGGGAAAACGCAACATGGGTTGCGACGGGCAATACGACGGGGATTGGTTAATGTAGCCATTCAGGTATACTTGATAGCAGCGGTGATCAATTTGAAACGGTTGGCAAGGAATGGCACTCTTTCATATCCTTCTTCTTGGCATTTCAGACAGGTATCGAGACTTATTTATTGCATTGTGTCAACTATTCAGGAAAATTTGAAACTCAGGATGGTTCAGTTCGTTCCAATATGAACTTAAAGGAGGGTTTTTCAACACCCCCGCTGACCCTAGTTTCTTAAAGACGTCTCCGGTCACGACTTCCCCGGCGAAACCTTCCGCGTGCTGAAAGAGAAAGAAAAACGGCAGTACGGAGAGTACAGGACGAGGCGGTTGGTTCTGGAGGCGTGGGATAAATTGATTACTTTACTTTAATACCTGAGTTGTTATTATAGCAAATGATCCGGGGCAATATTGGCCAATGAGAAGGTGACTAAATACCATCGGGGGTTAACCCATGACTGAAAATAAGGATCTCTACCCCAACTCTCCTCTTATCGAAGTCGTTTTTGAGATAAGATTTCCGGGGGAACCAAAGGTTGAATGTCAGAGAGATATCTTTTATGAAAAAATAAGAGGGGATTTCCCGAACGTATTAGTCCCGTCTATTAAAGTTGGACAATTTCCCGCCTTGGAACCCTATCGATTTGAAAGTGGAGATCAAAAATCAGGGGTAATGGTTGCCCTTAACAAGTTTGCATACTTTGTTCGTCAGTATCCAGGATACCATGAATTCAAAAAAGAAACCTTGAAATGGGTCGCTGAATTCGATAAAATTTATCATATTTCAGGTTTGAATAGATCGGGGTTGCGTTATATCAATATCATTCCTTTTTCAAGGGAATTAGGGTTTATTCCCCTCAATCGTTTTCTTAAAATAGAGTTTGGTTTACCCGAGGTTTATCCACATAATTTTGAAAATTTAAGCCTCGTCTTCATATCAAAAACAGAAGGGGGAGCCATAACAACAAAGATTGAGTCAATTGTAGCAGCAGATCGATCCCATGAGGCGATACTCCTTGACTTTGATTATGCCAAAGAAAAAGATTTAAAGATAAATGATGTGGACCAATATTTAGAAGAAAGCCATGCTCATACAAAACGGGTGTTTGAAGAATTGATTACTGAAGAATACCGAAAATATTTAAAAGGGGACGTGCTATGAACTATGTACCAACTGTGAATAGCTACCAGGTGAGAGAGGAACGACAAGAATATATACCAGCGAGTTATATTCCCTCTGACGTTAGGGTTAATACAGCAGCGGAGATTGTTGGTGAGGATTTACTTCAAAACCTTTCTTCTCGGCGACTCATGACACCACTTTGGTCAGTTGGAACCCCTGAAAGGAGTTTTAGGACAGTTAAGCCTATAGCTGTCCGCGTTTATTTTGATGACGGTCTTTTCTTTGCTGAGACCGATACCCTTCTTTTATATGGGGCAGGCAATTCCCCTGATGAAGCTGTGGTAGATCTTGGGTTACACATAATTCACTTCTATCAATACTACAAAAGCGTAGCCTGGTCTCAAGTTACCGGAGATGCAATGAGATTGAAGAAACTTTATGAAACCTTATTGATCGAGGAATGACATTGCAGTTTGATAGGGATGACATTGAATCCTCCTTGGTCTTCAAAGGTTTTTTTAAAGAATATTCTCACCATCGCTATTTTTATCACGAGGTAGATGGAAGAAGAACTGGTATTTCGACTCATACCTCTCATGGTAGTCAATATAAAACTTATGGAGATAATCTTTTGAAGCAAATGAGAAAACAATTGAGATTAGAGACCACGCGCCAATTATCCGACTTGATCAAATGTCCTATGACGGGCGAGGATTATAAAGATTTTCTTAGAAAGAAGGGGCTACTCTAAAATAGCAACTTACAAACAGATCCAAAATTACGTCCGCAAGAAATATCGCTATACCCCTCAAACCTGCTGGATTGCTCACGTAAAAGAACTAAGCAGCCTACCCGTCCGCCGCGCCCATAACCGCAGAGGAATAAACAGATTAAAACCTTGCCCTCCTGATAAGCATAACCACATTAGGGAAGCGCTTGTACACTTTGGTATGCTCTAAGAATGTCTCATAAACAAAATATAAGAACGGTAATGACGAAGATAAAAACAGACAAACTATCGTTAGGTGTCACCCATTAAAAGGCACCTGTCAAGAAAAAACACTTCTCCATAAGAAAAATTTCATTTTCTCACAGGTACTGCTCAATCGGGTCCCCTTCATCTTTACCGTTGCCGAAATTTCATTTTACGGTGT
>Ga0315289_10015938_pt1 | contig 10410 bp, 7 predicted proteins | sample YL17G11_40_MG_FD_203452 | JGI IMG/M metagenome (GOLD analysis project Ga0315289, IMG submission 203452) | Sediment microbial communities from Yellowstone Lake, YNP, Wyoming, USA - YL17G11_40 | ecosystem: Environmental > Aquatic > Freshwater > Lake > Sediment | place: USA: Wyoming | collected...
CGAGCCGCGCGCGCGATGGCCGCCCCCCCCCCCCCCCCCCCCCCCCCCACCAAACCCCCCCCCCCCCCCCAATTGGCGGCCCCCCCCCCCCCCCCCCCCCCCCCCCCCCCCCCCCAACCCCCCCCCCCCCCCCCCCCGGGCCCCCCCCCCGAGCTCTCACGGGACAGCTCGTCGTGCTCCCCGGTGCCGACCGCGTGCAGGAGCAGGTCACCCTCGACGCGGGAGACGACGGCGGCGGCCCTGGAGGGACGGGGGAGGGGGTCGACGAGCCGCGCGCGCGATGGCCGCCCTCCCTCCCCGCCCCTCCCCGCATCGATCCCCTCCTCCCACGCACTTGTGCCTGCCCACCGCCTCGCCACCGGCCCGCGCCCGCGCGCCAACCCCGGCGCACGCGCCGCGCAGGTCCGCGCGCTCCAGCTCGGACAGCCTGCCGTGGAACCGCTCCGCCAGGACGGCGCCGGGGGGGGTGGTGATGAGCAGGGCGAGGACGCGGCCGGCGTCCATGCGGGCGGGTGCGCGAGGGAGGGAATGGCCGCGCCGGTGCCGTGCTCGGCCACTCCCCACCCCCGCCCCACCCTCCCCGACCCCCACCCGCCCGGCACATGTCGTCCAAGAAAAAGGGCGCCCGCGTCGCTGCCGCGCCGGCGTCTGCCGCGGCCCTGGTGCGCGGGGGGGGGGGGCGCCGCGTGGCCAGCGAGCTGTCCCTTCGCCGGTGGGCCGCCGCCCGCCCACCGTCCTCCCCTCTTCCCCAGCCCACGTCCGACCTGAGTAAGCATGAAGCGCTGGGGGACGCGCAATTTGCCAAGAAAGAGGTAGGAGGAGAGGGTGGGGCGCGCGCGGGGGCTGCGCGGGGTGGCATGCGCGGTTGGGGGCGCCCGTGGCGCGTGCGCCGGTGTCTCCGCCCCCAATGCGCGCGCTGGCGGGCGGGCGCGGGGCGGCGGACCGGTCGCGCGGCCGAGCAGCGCGGCCGAGGCGGCGGCTGCGCGGGTGGCGCGTCCGAGGCGCCGAGCCCGACGCCGCCGCCTCACCCGACACTCTCCCTTCCTCCAGTTTACCAAAGCGCTGACCTCGTACGACGCCGCGCTCAAAGCAGGCGGCGCGGCCGCCCCCCCCTCCGCCGTCGCCGACCTGCGCGCCAAGCGCGCGGGCGCCCTCCTCCTCACGGCCCGCCCCAAGGACGCCGCGCACGAGTGCGACGCCGCCCTGGACGCGGTGCCCGGGCACGTGCTGGCGCTGGCGCGCCGGGCGCGCGCGCGGGAGGCGCTCGGCAGATTCAAGGAGGCGCACGCGGACGCGGTCAAGGCCGCCAAGGCCGACCCCGCCAACGCGGAGCTGCACGAGGTGGAGCGGCGGCTGCGCGCGGCGGTCGGCGGGCGGCGGCCGGCGGCCAACGGGGTCGCGACGGCGGCGGCGGCGCCCGCCGCCCCGGCGCGCGACCCGCGCGCGGTCGACGCGCGCCTCACGACGCCGACCGGGGAAACGGTGGGGCTGCAACTCTACCCCACCGCCTCGTACGCCGACCTCCTGCACGCGGTGCGCACGCGGATCCCCGCCGCGTGGCCCGCGGCGCTCGAATTCGCGCCGGCCGGCGCCGCGCCCGCGCGCGTGACGTGCAAGGCCGACGTCGCGGCCGCGTGCGCGGCGGCGGCCGCGGCCGGCGCGCCCGTCGAGTTCAAGTTGGTGGCGGTCGCGTCCGAGGCCGACGTTCCTCAACCGCCCGCCGACGAGGCCGCCCGCCTCGCCGACGCGGTCGCGGCGCGCCAGGCCCAGCTGGCCAAGCTGCAGCGCGAGCTGGCGGCGGCGCAGGCGGCGGAGGGTGGGGCCAACGGCGCTGCCCCTGCCGGGCCCCCCGACCTCGACGCGTGGCTCCTCGATTTCGCCGCCCTCTTCCGCGACAAGCTGGGCGTCGACGCCGACCGCCCGCTCGACGTGGCGGCCACCGCGTGGGACAAGGTGCAGGCCGCGCTCGACGCCGCGGCGCGCGACGAAGGCGCGCCGGCGCTCTTTGAAGCCGCGGCGGACAAATTCACGGAAGGCGCCGCCCTCTCCCTCGTCCAGGCGGGCAACGCGCTGCTCCAGCTGGGCGTGCGCGCGGCGTCGGTGGCGGCGGACGCGAAGCAGGGGGAGAAGGCCGCCGCCGCCGCGTTCGACCGCGCCGCCAAAAAATACGCGGCCGCCGACACACTGGCCCCCGGCCACCACGAGGTCGTCGCCGCGGGCGCCAACCTGGACTTTGAGCGGGGCAAGGCGGCGGCCGGGCTGGTGGTGCCGCCCGCGGCCGCGCTGCCCGACGACGCCGCGCCCGCCGACGGCGACCGCGACGCCGCCGTCGCGGCCGCCGCCAACGCCGCCCTGCACGCCGCCATGGCCAACTTGACGCCGGCCGGGCTCAAGGCGGCCGACGGCCACTTTAAAAGGGCGTGGGCGGGGTTTGAGCGCGCCGAGGCGGCCGTCCCCGCGGACGACCGCGGCAAGAAGCAGCCCGCCCCCCCGGCCGACGGCGCGCCGCCGGAGGACGAGGCGGGGCCGTGGGCCAACGTGGTCGTCATGTGGGGCAACGCCCTGTACGAGGCGTCGCAGATGCGGGCGGCGGTCGGCGCGGCGGACTGGCGCCCCCTCCTCGACGCCGCCGCCGCCAAGTTCCGGGACGCGGGCTGCCCCGAGGCCGACGTACTGGCCGCCCTGCGCGCGCACGTCAAGGCTGGCGAGCTCGGGCTGCCGCCGGTCGAGGGGGACAAGGGAAAGAAGACCGAGGCGAAGGGGCTCCCATCGCTCGCGCCCAAGAAGGCGGCCGCCGAGGCGTGAGGAGAGGAGAGGAGCGTGGGAGCGGGCGGCCGGCGCGGGGCGCTGCAACACACACTGCCGGGAGTCGCGGGCGAGGCGGGCGACGCGCGGCGCGCGGCGCGCGCGGCGGCGGCGGGACCACCGCGCGGGGTGCCCGCCCCCCCCCCCCCGACCCCCCCCGGCCCCCCCCCCCCCCCCCCTCACGGCGCCAGCACCGCTTTGTACAGCAGCAGGTACGCCATGTGCCAGTCGCCGCCGCCGGAGAGGGCGAGCACGTCCTCCGCCGTGCGCGCGGTCACGCCCTCGTCGTCGTACTGGATCCAGGGGGCTTGGCCGGGAGGGGGCGGCCGCGCCGGCTTGCCGTACGCGTCGTCCGCGGCGGCAACGGGCGCCGCCGCCGCCGCCGCCGCCCACGCGACGTAGTGCCCCGAGTCGGCCGACCGCCCCTTGTGCGTGAGCACGGCGGCCAGCTCGTACCGGCCCGTCGGTTGGCCAGCGTGCGGGGACGGTGGCGGGGGGGCCAGCGGGGCCGCGGGCGCGGCGGGCGCGGCGGCGGCGGCCGCCTCGTCGTGCGCCGCGCGCTCGCGCTCGCCCTCTTTCACCGTCCCCCCCCGCCCCGCCACCGCGGCCGCCTCCGCAGCGGCCGCCACCGCGGCGCGAGGCCCGTCGAGCGTCTGTTTCAGGGAGTCGGCGCACCAATCGTAGACGTCGAGCGTGAGCGGAAACGCCACCTTGCGCAGGATCTTTGCCTTTTGCTGCACGTCCGCCTTGTAGAAGAAGCGGACGAGCTGCACGGTGAGGTAGGGCGGGGCGGCGGTGATGCGGGAGGAGCCCGCGAAAAGGGCGAGGCGGCCCAGGGATTCAGACCGCGCCTCCCGGTCCTCGACCAGGCCCAGCGCCACGCCCTCGGTCACGTGGTTGACGTCGCCCGTGATGTTGCACTTGAGGGCCAGCGCGGACGACTCGACGGCGGAGGTTTCGCCCGACTCGGCGCACACGAGGTCGGCGCGCGTCGCGACCCCAAAGAGGGCGTCGACCGGGGACCCGGCACCCCCGCCCCCACCCGCCAGCGCGGCGCGCAGGCCGGCCAGGAGCTGGGTCCAGCACTCCTCCGCGTCCTGCTGCGCGGGGACGCCGCCGGGGCCGGTCTGCGCGAATTGGGGGTGGGCGGCGCGGAGCGCGGCGAGCAGGCCGCCAGGGGTCACCACGCCGGTTGGCGCGGCCAAGGCTTGAAAGGCGGACGCAGCGGCGGCCGCGAGGCGCGCCCGGGGGTCGGGCCCCGCGTGCGGCGCGAACGCCTGCAGCGCCGCCCCGAGCTCCGGCACGCGCCCCAGGCACTGCAGCGTCGCGTTCAGATAGCACGTGTTGCCCAGGTTGGTGAGGCCGGGGCCGAGAGGGGGGGCGCCTGCGGCCGCGGCAGCCGCCGCGTCGCCGCCGTCGGGCTCGTCCTCCAGGAAGCGGACGGCCTCGCCGGCCACCGGGGGCGCGTCCGCCGTGCCCAGCATCATGAGGCGGGACCCATCTTTTACGCCGGCGTCGGCCCAGGCGCCGTCGTCGCGCAAGGGGCCCCCTTTCACCATGATCTTTTGCCGCGCGACGGGGACGCCCGTCAGCGCGAAGAGTTGCGCTTTGAACAGGGACGGCGGTTCGGACGGGTCGACGTCGACGTCGTACGCGTTTTTTTGCCACTTGACGGTGACCTGCAGAGGGGAGGCAGAGGGGCCTCGGCCGCCGGGCGCCGGCGCGCGCGCCCCGACTCGCTGCCGCGCCCGTCGGCTCGCGGTCGATGCCGCGCCCGTGCGAATCATCGGGGAGCGAGCCCAGCGCCCCTGCAGCCGCGGGACAGCGCGCGATGGGCGCGCACGATGGCGACCGCGGCGCCGCCGCGGGGGCGCGCGGCCGGCAGGGGCCGGGCCGACCCTCACCTTCATCGCTCCGGGGTTGGGGGGGCGAGTCTGAGCGCGGCGGCTCCGCGGGTGTGGAGGCGCGCTGCGTGCGGCGCCGCTGCCCACACTCGCTCCGGGCGCCCGCCCGTCGCAGCCCCCCCGCGCCTCTACACCCCACGCCCTCGCGCTCGGGCGGGCTCGGCGCGCCAATGTGGCGCCGCACCCCCGCCCGCGCCGCCCCCGCGCCTGCGACGCCGGCCGAGGGCGTCGCGTCGTCGCACAGCAATGGAAAAGCTTCTGGAAGCGACGTGGGGTCTGCCGCGGCCGGCGGCGGTGTCCGGGCGGCTCCACCTGCCTCCCGCGCCCCGCCATCCCCCGCCGGCTCGTTTGCCTCGGACTTTGGCGACGACGCTGCCGCCGTGGCGGACTCGCTGGTGGGTCAGGGGGCGGTCGAGGGAGTGGCGGGGAGGGGAGGAGGAGAGGAGGAGGCGCCCCGGCGCCGCGCGCATGCGGCATCCGCTGAGCGCGCCCCTCCTCGCTCCACAGGCCGTCTCTTTGTCCCCGCTGGAAGCCCAACCTCGCCGCCTGTTTGAGCGAGGCGGTGGAGCGGCGGCCGATGCAAGCGCGTTGGCCCCTGCCGCCGCCGACGACGACCAGGCCGCCACCACGCTCGCCGCGCGAGCCCTGGCCCGGCTGCGCGTCGCGCGCGCCGACGCGCGCCGGCTGGCTGCCCGGCTGGACGCGTCGGAAGCGGGGCGCCGCGACGCGCTCGCGCGGCTCGACGCCGCGCGGCGCGCAGCCGCGGCCGCCGACGCCGCGGCTGCTGCTGAACGGAGGGAGGCAGATGCAGCGCGGTCGGCGGCGGCGGCCGCCGAGGCCGCCACGGCGGCAGCGGGCGCGGGCGCGGCCGCGGCGAAGGCCGCGCTGACCGCCGCGTCGGACGTCGTGACGCAGCTGGCGGCGGCGGCGGCGGGGGCGGCCCTGGCGCAGAGGAGGGCGGGGGGCGGTGGTGGAGCGGCGGCTGCGGCGACCGCAACCGCGGCCACCGCGCGCGCCGCGGCCTCGGACGATGCCGCCGCCCGCGCCCGGGACGAGGCGGCCGCCCTGGCCGACGCTCTGGCCGCCGCGTCCGGGCGGGCGCGTGACGCCGAGGAGGCCGCGGCGTCGGCGCAGCGCGCCGCGGCCGCTGCGTCCGCGCTCGCCGCGGCGCGCGCCGCCGACACGGCCGACGCCGCGTCCGCCGCCACCGCCGCCCGCGCCGACGCGGCTGCCGCCCGCCGGGACGCGTCCACCGCCCGCGCCGAGGCCGCCGCGTCGCGCGACGCGCGCGCCGCCGCCGACGCGCGCGCAGCCGCGTCGCGCCGGGCCGCCGACGTCGCGCTGCGCCGCGCCAAGTTGGCCACCGCGCGCGCGGACGCCGAGGCCGCCGTCGCCGCCGCGCGCAAGGCGGCGGCAGACGGCGCGCGCGGTGACGCGGCCGCGTTGGCGGGCGAAGTCTCTGCGACGCGCCGAGCGCTGGCGTCGGTCACCGCGCGCGCCGCGGGCGCCGAGGCACGGTGCGAGCAGCTGGCGGCGCTCGCCCGGCTGTCGGCGGCGGCGGCAAAAGTGGGGCGGGTGAGCGCGCCGGCGGCCGTACCCGTGCCGCCAGCCCGCGCTGGATCACCGCCGCCCGCCCCTACATCATCATCTCCCACCCTCGACGACCCGCGCATCGCCGTCCTCGAGGCTCAACTGGCCGCCGCCGCGGGCGACGCCGCCGTCGCCCGCTCCGCGGCCTCCTCCGCTCTGGACGCCGCCCTGGCCGCCCGGGAAGCGGAAGCGGGCGCCCTGGAGCTGGCCGCGCGGTCGGGCGCCCCCCGGCGCGAGTGGCGCGCGCGCGTCGGCGCGGCGCGCGCGGCGGCGGTTGGGCTGGCGCAGGCCGTGGCGGCCGCCGCGCGGGATCGGGGGTCGTTCGATGGTGCCGACAAGGCTGGTGGCGGCGGCGGCGAGGGCGCGCCCTGCCCTCGCGGGAAAGGAGTCGGGAACCGCGCAGCCCAACCCCTTTCCCGGACCCCGCTGGCGCCGTTGGGGTACGCGGGCGGGCGGCGCAACGCGCGGTGAATGGTGTAGAGCGATGCGTGGGGAGCGAAAAGGCTGGCTAATGCTCGAGCTCGTGGGGTCAGGTGGCGGCGTGGTGTCAGAGTTTGAGGCGTTCCCAGGACACAACGAGGCGCCGGCGCCGGCGACAGGTGCGTGGCTGCGCCCGCCTACCCCCCGCGGCACGCGGCGGGCGCGACTGTGCCGGTCTCGTGCGCAGCGCGGCTCGACGGCGCCAGGCAGGGCGCCAGGCAGGGCGGTTCCGCCCATTGGGGCCAAGCAAACGACCACAGTGCCGCGGGGCGCCGTAGTCGAGGCCCGGCACCTGCGGCCGGCTCCGCAACAGAAGCTACGCACGTGTGCCAATTGGCGGCGGATCGCCGCCGCCAGGTTGGCCGAGGCGGATCGCAGCCTCGGCCAACGGCACAACCGCTCTGGGACCGTGTTAGGGCCATCGCCCGCCCCGCCCTCCCCGCCCCGCAACTCTGCCGCCTCAACGCCCCGCCCTGGGCGCGAAGGCCGGCCCCTTGGCGCCCGCGGCGGTGTCACCTGGGCGCGAAACCGCGTGGCTTCTGTGGGGGGGACCGCTACGCGCGCCGTTCGAGTCAAGTTGACTCACGCCGCGCCCGCCCCCTCCAGCCCCCTTCCTTTGATTGGCGAGCCGTAGCCGGACGCGTCGCCCAATGCGGCCGCCGGCCGGGGCCGAGGGGGCGGTCGGGCCGCCCCAAGGGCGAGCTACCACACGCGGCGGCGCGCCGCATGCCGGCGCGCCGCCCCCTGCCGCCGTCGGTCCACCCCGCCCAAGCAGCGATCACGACACGGTGCGTGCTTGGGAGGGGCATATAGGTCGCGCGCGGCCGGAGGGCGGGGCGAGGCAGAACTGCGGCTGCCGCGCGCGGCCCTCAACCGCCCGCCGCCCACCCCTCGCCAGGCGCCACCAGCTCCCCTCGCGGGCGGCAATCGAGTCGCTGCATGGCCGGGACAAGGCGGCGGTGCGGGCGCGTCGGTCGAGGCCGCGGCCGGCGACCGCGCGTCGCCGGGCGAGCGCTCGGCCGCCGCCCCCCCCCTCTTCTCCATCGACCGCGTGTGCGCGCCGTCGCCCCCCCCGTGCGGAGCAAGCCGCGGCGGGGGCGCCGCCGCCGCCGGCGCGCCGCCGGCGCCCACACCGCCGCCCCGCGCCGACGACCCCCCTCCCTCTCGCTCCGGCCACGTCTCCGGCCTCGCCCCCGACGCGCACGAAGCCGACCTGGAGGCTGTGTTTGGGCGCGTCGGCGACGGGTGTGTCGAGTCAGTGGCCATCGTGCGCGGGGCCAACGGCGTCGCGAAAGGTTTCGGGTTCGTCAACTTTGTCGACGCCGCGGCGGCTGCCGACGCCATAGAGCGCCACAACGGCGTCCACCCGCCGCGTGGGGGTGGTCAAACTTGGCGTGTCGCGCCCGCGCGCGGCGACGGCGGCGCGGGCGCGGGCGCGGCTGCCGCCCGGGGGCGCGCGGCGCACGCGGAGCGGCTGGCGGGCGCCAACCTGTACATCAAGCACCTGCCGCTGACCATGGGGGAGGGCGGGCTGCGAGCGCTGTTCGAGGTGAGCAATAGAGGGAGGGGGGGTGGTCGGGGTGCCGGGCGCTCGGCCCACACCCAACCAACCCACCCTGCCTCCCTCCCCAGCCCCACGGCGTAGTCCTGTCCTGCCGCCTGCTGCGCGATGGCGGCGGGCGGGCCGCGGGCGTCGGGTTCGTCCAAATGGACGACCCGCGCGCCGCCGCCGCGGCGGCCGCTGCGGTGCGCGCCCTGCGCCTCGACCCCAACCCCGGCGCCCGCCCTGTCCACGTCTCAGTCGCCAACCGGCGGCAGCCGGCGCCGCCGCCGCCGGTCGGGCCCGGGTGGGCGGCTGGGTGGCCGCCGCCCGCGGCGCCCGCGCCCGCGCCGGCCGCGCGGCTGCCGCTCGCCTATTTCTATCATTATCCGCCTGGCCCCGCGCCGGCCGCGCCGCCCATCCCGCCACCGGGCGCGCTCCGGTTTGCGCCGCCGCCCGGGTCCGCGCTCGCGGCGGGCGCTAACGGCGCGCCGTTCCTGTTTCCGCTGCCGCCGCCGCCCATCGCGCCACCGCCGCCGCCCATCGCGCCACCGCCGCCGCCCTCGTCGGCCGCCGGCCGCCGTTGGCGGGCGCGCCGGGGCGGCGCGGCGCCAAACGAGCCGGACGAGGAGTAGCGCGCGTCGCCGCTCCAACTGTTGGCCCGCCCTTTGAGGCGGCGCACAGTGTCCCTCAATTTGACAGCTCTAGAGAGGGGCAGAGGGCGTGCGCGCGCGGCGCGGGCGGCAGTGTCTCCGAACACCCCGCGCGCCGTGCTGCGCCGCGCCGTCCTCCACCCCATAGCCGAGCCCACGTGACCCCCAAGGCAACACTCGATCGCGTGCGCGGGTTGCACTCGCCCCCACTCTCTCTCCCGTTGCGTCGCGCGCCGTGCCGCGCCCTCTCAACCCCCTCTTCCCCACCCCCTCTCCGCTCACTTGCCCGCGGGCGCCAGCTTGCGGCGCCGGTACCGCACCCGCCCCGATTTGGGGCCGACGACGAGCGAGTCGTAGTCGGGCTGTGCGGGGGAGGGGGCGGGGTGGCGGGGTCGGCGGCGAAGAAACAAACACGAAAAACAACGCCCTTCCACCCCTCCTCTCCCCCTCTCCGACCTCGGGCAATGGATCCACCATTTCAAACTCAAACTCGCGCAGGAGCACGGCCCAAATGGCCTTGATTTGAAGGTACGCAAAGTTGGTGCCCATGCACCCGTGCCGGCCGCCGCCGAAGCCGATAAAGGAGAACGGAGGGGAGCCAGCGGCCGCAGCCTTGTCGGGCCCGTCGGCAAACCGGGCCGGGTCGAACGCGGCCGGGTCCGGGAAGATGTGGGGTAGGCGGTGGGAAAAGGCCGGCGACGCGAAGACCATGTCCCCCGCGGGCACGACGTGTGTGACGCCCGCGGACGTTGTCACCGCAAACGGCTTCTTGGCGAGGCGCAGGAGCATGATCAGCGGGGGGAAGAGGCGCAGCGACTCGGTGATCGCTGCGTGGAGGACCGGCATGTCGTTCAGGGCCGCCATGTCGAGCGTGTCGCCGCGTTCGGCGAGCAGGCGGCGCTGCTCCGCGATGGCGGGGGCGAGGGAGGTGTCGGGGTGGGCGAGCATCAAGTACCCCGTCCAGGCCGAGGTGATGGACGAGGTGTGCTGGCCGGCGAAGAGGGTCGCGATCAGCATGCCCGTGATCTGTGGCGAGGGTGGGGGTGGTGGTGGGGTGGTGGGGTGCATTGTTTTGTTTCGTCGCGGTCGCCCCTCCCCCCCCCCTCCACCCCCCCCTCCCCTCTCCCCTCACCTCGCCGTCGGTCAGCGCCCGCCCCCCGTGCGTCGCCGGCGTGTACCGGGCGTCGATGAAGGACTGCAGCACGTCGTCCTCCGCCGCGCCGGCCGACCGGCGGGCCGCGATGACGGCCGCAAACACCTGCGCCAACTCGGTCCGCGCCGCGTCCCGCTTCCGGTGCGCCGCGATGGGGATCCGGGGAAAGAGGACGGAGATGGGGAGCATGCCGGCGTCGAGGTCGTGGAAGAGGGAGGTGACGCGCGTGAACAGGCGTTCGCGCACCTCCTTGCCTGGGGGGGGGGGGGGGGGGGGGTTGTAAGG
>Ga0315289_10015939_pt1 | contig 10410 bp, 8 predicted proteins | sample YL17G11_40_MG_FD_203452 | JGI IMG/M metagenome (GOLD analysis project Ga0315289, IMG submission 203452) | Sediment microbial communities from Yellowstone Lake, YNP, Wyoming, USA - YL17G11_40 | ecosystem: Environmental > Aquatic > Freshwater > Lake > Sediment | place: USA: Wyoming | collected...
CGCAAAATACGGATGTGAAACAGGAGACTGTGGCGCGTGCACGGTGATAGTAGACAAGAAACCCATTCTTGCGTGCCTCAGCCTGGCGGTTTCGAATGACGGCAAGGAAATAACAACCATCGAGGGTCTCACGCAAGACGGAAAGCTTCACCCTGTTCAGCAGAAGTTCATCGACCATACAGCGATACAATGCGGGTACTGCACGCCAGGTCTGGTCGTGACGGCTAAGACGTTGCTCGACAGCAATCCCAACCCAACTGAAGACGAGATCAAGGAGTACATCAAAGGCAACATATGCCGCTGCACAGGATACATCAGGATTGTAAATGCGATCAAAGATGCTGCGCAGGAACTAAGCCGAACGAGGTGAAGAGAAAATGAGCCGCGAATTCAAGGTTGTCGGAAAGAGTGTGCCGAGACTAGATGCCGTAGAGAAAGTCACTGGAGAAGCAAGGTACCTAGATGATGTCAAGCTGCCTAACATGGCACACGGCAAGATCCTGCGAAGCCCTCATGCCCATGCGAAGATCATCAGTATAGACACCAGCGAGGCAGAGAAATTACCAGGAGTCTTGGCAGTGATTACCGCGAAAGACACACCGATGATAAAGTTCTGTCTCTTTCAGTGGATAGCGGAACACTACAAGGGTCGTGTATCCAGGGACGACTACAGAGACAAGCTCCCGCTCGAAGATTACAAGGTCAGATACGTCGGAGACGAGGTCGCCGCCGTCGCAGCGGTCGACCGAGAGACTGCTGAGAATGCTATTTCGCTGATCAAAGTGAAGTATGAGCTCTTGCCCGTGCTCTTGGAGCCGGAGGAAGCCATGAAACCTGGCGCGCCGTTGATACACGACGAACTTCTACGACCCGGCATAAAAGACGGAATCGAGCAGAATATCGGCATAAGCTACCTGTACAAGTACGGCGACATCGAGAAGGGCTTCAAGGAAGCAGACCACGTATTCGAGGATACATTTCGCACATCCCAGCAAGCACACGTGTGCATGGAGACGCACGGAGCTATAGCAAGTTGGGATAGAACTGGAAGGCTCACAATCTGGGCGTCTACTCAAGTCCCATCTCCCCTGAGGATGGAACTGTCAAAGGTACTCGATCTACCGGAGCATCGCATTAGAGTGCTCTCAGTCTGTTGCGGTGGGGGATTCGGATCGAGAACCGAGATGTACCCCCACGAAGCGGTCTGTGCGATACTGGCCAAGAAGGTAGGAAGACCGGTAAAGATCGTCTACACCCGTGAGGAGGACTTCGTCTCAAGCAGAACAAGGCACCCCATGATAGTCTATCTCAAGACTGGAGTTGCGAAAAATGGCAGAATAACTGCCAGATATGCGAAAGTGATTGCTGACAAAGGAGCCTACTTCACCCAAGGACCTGGGCCGCTCTTCACTGCTGGTTGGGTTATGACCTCACTCTATAGGGTGGACAATGCCATATTCGAGGGCTACTCTGTCTTCACAAACAAGCCCTACGCGGGCGCTTTCAGAGGATACGGCAATCCTCAGATGACGTTCGCAATCGAAAGTCAGATGGACAAGATTGCGGAGGCCATCGGCATGGATTCGAAGGAACTCAGACTTTTGAATGCCAGGCGCCAAGGCGACATCACCGCATCGGGTTGCGAAGTGAAGAGTTGCGGGCTCAGTGAGTGCATCCAGAAGGCAACTGACTCGGCAGGCTGGAAGGAGAAGCGACGAGAGAAGCGTCTTGGACATGGTATCGGGATGGCGTGTCTGACTCATGTTTCGGGCCAGAGAGGGATCTACGGAGATGCAGACCTCTGCGGTGCATTTGTGATCATAAATGACGACGGAACAGTTACCGTAATGACGGGCGGAAGCGATATGGGTCAAGGCCTGACGACTGTGCTTGCCCAGATAGCAGCTGAGGAGGTCGGCGTCAGATTCGAAGATATCAAGATGGTCATGGGAGACACGGACACATGCCCTATGGACTTCGGCGAGTACGCCAGTAGAGGAACGTTGATCGCAGGCAACGCTGTAAGACTCGCCGCCGCGGATGCAAAGAAGGGTCTAATCCAGATCGCCGCAGAAATGCTCAAAGAGACGCCAGAGAACATCGCCATCAGCGATCGGAAAATCTATTCTATTAAGGATCCCAGCAAATCACTACCAGTATCAAAGGCAGCCCAGTACAGCTACTTCGAGAAGGGCATGTCCCTGCTCGGTAAGTCGAGCTGGGATCCTCCAACAAATCTCTTGGACCTTGTAACCGGACACACGAAGCCGCCTGGGCCCTCACCGGCCTATCTGTTCGCCGCCCAAGTGGCGGAGGTCGAAGTCGATACAGAAACCGGACACGTGAAGGTACTCAAGTTCACTTGCGCTCACGATGTCGGCAGAGCCATTAACCCCGCAATGGTTGAGAGCCAGATCGACGGAGCTCTACATCAAGGGATAGGATATGCTCTCACGGAAGGATTGATGTATGATGCCAATGGAAGGGCTCTAAACGCAACGCTGGGAGAGTACAAGATGCTGACGGCTGCGGACATGCCGCCGGTGGTGCGTCACATCATAGTGGAGACCATAGATCCAACTGGCCCGTATGGAGCCAAGGGGGCGGGCGAGTGCGCACTTGTGCCCACGGCCGCCGCCGTCTCAAACGCAATCTATAACGCAGTTGGCGTGAGAATAGCGACCCTCCCAATTACACCGGAGAAGGTCCTCAAAGCACTGAAGGAGAAAGGCACTACTGGCAGATAGGAAGTGTTGGCAGACAGAACATTAGATCTTCGAGTGCCCTCTGTAACGACTATTCGACCTATTCACTGGGAATTCCAATTCATGGCGAAAGATACTTTCAAGTTCCATGAATTCGTCACTGAAAACGATCCCGAACCACGCGTTCTCTCTCAGCCGCAGCAGCCAACTCCCGTCATCAGTGCCATCCTGGCATCGACTTGGCACGCGTCAGGAAGTTTGATGTCAGCATCTCTGTTGACATCTACGGGCTTGCCATCTACGGCGACGTGACACGTAGGGATGTCCTTGATCAATTTCCTGAACTCGTATCCATGGCGGGCGCTCATGGAATCCAGAAGCGATCCGAGAGTCGGATTCTCAAGCTCATAACAGTCTCTTGATGTTTCGAGGATTGATGAAATTATGCCCTGGTAGGTAACTATTGTTGTCCCCATTTTCACGCCACCATCAGTCTCTTGGAACTATGCATCGCTCTTGAACTGCGCCATTTCATAATATTCTTTTCGTCGAATGTAGGGCTTAGCGGGAGTGGGTAGGCTTGGCTTCAGACAGGTGCACTTGCACTAAACCTGCCTTTCTCCGCCGGCTACCCCAGTCATAATGTCAACTCGGCACGCATCAGGTAGTTCCATCTCGGGGTCCTTGTCGAGGTCAACAAGTTTTCCATCTACGACTACAAAGTACATAGGATTATCCTTCACTAATTTCCGCAAGTCGTATCCATGCCGGTTGGCAACAGAGTCGAGAAGCGATCGAAGAGTCATATTGCCGAGCTCATAGTATTCTCTTGAAGCTTCGAAGATTGATGCAATTATGCCTCGATATGTCACTAGTACGGCGCCCATCTTAGATGCCGCGCCATATTGAGATGCTGTAACCAGATCAAGGTCACTCCTCTTCTCGAACGTAAGGTTTAGCAAGCGCCTTAGGCACGAATACCTTCCTCCTGAGGACGAGGATTACGATCGTAAAGGCGTAGGGCACCGCCATGAGAAATGGTGCTATCATCTCATACCCCCCTACTTGAAAACGTAGCTGGATCGCATCGATCGCTCCGAACAGGTATGACACAAGCAAACAGACGATCGGGTTCCAGTTCGCGGCAATAACTATGGCCAGCGCGATGAACCCCTTTCCTCCCGTGATTCCAGGCGCAAACCACCCCAGGTAGCCTAACACCAAGTAGGCACCTCCAAGACCGGCGGTAGCGCTACCAATTATGAGCCCCATATACCTTGCAATGACGGGACTGAACCCCGAGGTATCAACGGTTAGTGGGTCTTCTCCGACTGCCCTGATCATTAGACCCAAGTATGTGTACTTGATGAAATACCATAGGAGAACCGAGAGAACAACACCAAGGTAAAACAGGGGGTTCTGTCTGAAAAGAATGGGGCCGACAACTGGTATGTCGCTGAGTGCAGGGATGTTGATGTTTTCAAACATCACAACCTTTGGCGGGATAGTGGCATACTTGAAGATCATTTCCCTGTACAGCACGACGGCAATGCCGGCCACGAGAATATTGATTCCGATGCCGCTAAGAAGCTGAGAACATCCTAGGTTTATTGTCCCGTAGCCATGGAGAAGTGCAACGGCAATGCTTGCAAGAATTGCTATTACCACTGCGAGGTAAATGTTCCCTACGTAGTATGCGACCAGATAGGCGGCAATTGATCCCATGAGCATGTAGCCTTCGATGCATATGTTTAGCACGCCAGCGCGCTCCGAGACTGCTTCTCCGATGCTGGCAAGAAGTATAGGGACCGAGAGGGGGACTCCCATTGCGAGGATGTTCACTACCATGTCAAGTTCTGACACGTTTCTTCCCCCTCAATTTCCAAACACGCTGAAGTCGAATCAACATTGCTGGGACTAGCAGTGCGCACATTATGGCGGTACCTGTGAACACGTTCACGGCTGCGTCTGAAACACGTAGACCCAGCGCTCTCTGCAGATTGTCAGCTCCGCTGACGAGCGCTCCCACAAAAACCGCTGCGAAAATCGCGCCGATGGCGTTTACACCAAGGACAGAGACTCCGATGCCTAAGTACCCCAGCCCCGCGAGTTTGAAGATATCCAAGTTGTGCATGAAGCCCAGTACCTCGGAGCCCCCAGCAAGTCCCGCTAGCGCTCCGCTAACCAATGAGATCTTAGTGTAGGTTCTCCCTACGTTCACGCCTCCGCTTCTTGCAGCGGCCAGGTTTGAGCCCAAGCTCAGAATCTCCTGGCCAAATCTTGTGCGACTAAGTATCAGTTGCGCGACGATCGCGCAGATAAGTGCTACAATCAGGAAAGAGTGAGCCCTGAGTCCAGCAGCCAAGGGAGGAAAGATAGCACTAGACTTGATGAAATAAGTTTGCTGCGCATAGATAGTCCGGTCCTTGAGTGGCCAGTTTATCACATAGTAAGCTAGCCAATACGCAACGTAGTTCATCATCAACGTCGTGAGAACTTCGTTAACCTCAAGTTTCGCCTTCAACACTCCCGGGATGAACCCCCAGAGAGCACCGCCTACAAGAGCACCCAAGGCCGCAACGATAGCATGAAGGGGAAAAGGCAAGTCCGCAAATATTCCGATCGTCACCGCAAACATGGCTCCCACCCAAGCCTGCCCCTCACCTCCTATGTTCCAGTAGCCGCCCTTGATGGCCACCGTAAAAGCCAGCCCAGTCAGTATCAAGGGCGTGGCCCTTGCGATCGTCTCGCTGAAGTAGTAGGGAGTTCCGAAAGCCCCGTACACCAGCTCTGTAAAGACATAGATGATATTGTATCCAGTCGCTGCGATAACCGCTGATGCCGCGACGACGCTTATTATGACTACGAGAATCTGCGAAAGCGGCAATCTCAAGATGTACGCCAACTCATTCCTTTGAAGTTGGAGGCATCTGTTCAGGATTCATACTGCGATTCTGATCCAGCATGCCGAGCATTAGAGCGCCTATCTCCTTCACCTTTGCAGATGCTATGCCAAATGTTCCTACAATTCTTCCATCGTATATGACTGAGATTCTGTCGCTGAGTGCGAAAATCTCATCAAGATTTTCGGACACGAGGAGAATTGCCGAGCCTTCGAGTCTTTTCTCTCGAAGAGCATTGTGGACTCGCTCTGTTGCAGCTATGTCGAGGCCTCTTGTGGGTTGAGCGGCCAAGATGATTTTTGGAGATCTTGATAGCTCTCGGGCCAGGACAAGCCTTTGCAGATTTCCGCCGGACAGTTGCTGGACGTTGACATCTGGGGAACGAGCGGCGATTCCGTAGTCAGAAATCATCTGCTGAGCCATTCGTTTGATATGCAGAATGTTGAGCATTCCCCTATTCTCATTGGGATAAGTGAACTGTGATCCGAGGACCGCGGTTCTCCAGAGCGGGAGCCCAGGAAGCACGGCATTCATGCGATCCTCAGGGATGTAGCTGATTCCTAGTCGTATGAAATGTTCTCTCGACCACTTCTTGGGAGGCTTGCCGAAAACACGAACCTCCCCAGATGTAGGCCTACGGAGGCCGGCGGCAACTTCCAGAAGTTCACTCTGGCCGTTACCTGAGACACCAGCGATTCCGAGTATCTCTCCTCTATGTAGCTCGAGCGAGAGTTGCCTCAGGGCTTGCCTTCCATCGTCTGCCGTGGCTGAAACATTATTCATCTCGAGGAGTGTTTCCTCAACATGAGCAGTTGCCTTCGCTTCTCCTGGCGATATGCCCTCGAGTTCCGCTGAGCCTATCATCATCCTGGACAGCTCAAGCTCCGAGATCTCCTTCGAGGGCAGAGTCTTCATCACTCTGCCCTTCGACATTACTGTGACTCGATTGCATATAGTCAAAGCTTCTCGCACTTTGTGAGTTATGAAGATCGTGCTCTTGTTGTCGCGTGACAATATTCTAAGGGCTCCAAAGAGACCATCCACCTCTTGCGGTGTTAGAACCGCCGTCGGCTCATCCAGAATCATAATCTCCGCACCCCTGCAGAGAGCTCTGACGATCTCGGCTCGCTGCTTTTCTCCCACCGCGAGGGTCTCCACCATACTGTCAAGTGGGATAGTGAGGTTGTAATTTTGAGCAATCTTCTCCGCTGTTTCCTGGAGACGTCTTCTTCCGGATGCGCCTGAAAAGTTCCTGAAACCTATCGCAATATTCTCAGCAACAGTCAATCGTGGAATCAGAGTGAAATGCTGGCGTACCATTCCCATGCCTAGACGGATCGCGTCCTTTGGGGACGATATCCTAGCCTTTTTGCCTCTCACATAGATGGTGCCACCGTCGGGCTGCAATAGGCCATAGAGTACGTTCATGAGGGTGGTCTTGCCTGCTCCATTTTCCCCCAAGAGTCCATGAATCTCGCCTTTGCAGAGGCGAAAGTCAACATCATCGTTGGCTACAACGGTAGGGAATCTCTTAGTGATCCCCAACATTTCCAATACATATGATGACGTAGAAGGGCCATTCTGAGATATCAAAAGAGGGAGAGGGCCCCCAGAGAAAAATAGGGACCCGCTCTAGCCGAAGATATCCTTGGGAGGCGATGGAAGGTCTTTCTCTTCCGCTGGGTACTCTATCCTAGGAACTATGAGATAGAGGCCAGGCTTACCGGGGGTGTTCGTTCTTCCTTTCAGTCGGCTTTCGAGGTACGCGATCTTTGTTTTGAAGTCATCAGACATTGTATTCCAGACTTGGGGGTTCGGAATGTTCCAGTAGGTTCCCGCAGCGTAGTTGGCAGGCAACAGCTTGCCATCTACTTTCTTGGCAAATACGTCTTGTAGGACGGCGTTCAGGCCCTGCCAGTGGTTGAAGTGTACCGAGAAGACTAACGTGTTAGGCGCCAGCGATGACTGGTCATAGAAGGTTCCAAAAACCTTCACGTTGTTCTTCTCAACTGCTTCGTAGATGCCGAGTTGACATCCACATCCATAGTGGCCTATTGCATCGACTCCGTCCTGTATCATTGACATTGTCATGTCTTTCGCTTTGACAGGATCAACCCAGGATCCGACCAATGCCTTGCTTACACTTACGTTAGGCTTTGCGGCTTTGGCACCGAGTATGAAGCCGTTCTGGAAGCTGTATGTGCATGGAGCCGGGGCCGGTAGTACCACGCCCACTTTCCCAGATTTCGTCACAAGCGCGGCTGCTGCCCCTTGCATGAATCCCGTTTCTTCCTCACGGTAGACAAAGGAGTATGCGTTGGGGTCGGAGTACTGTACGCAAGTCCACATGAAAGTCGTGTCCGGATACTTTAGCGGTACGCCCTGTGTGTGAAGAGGCTCACCTGTGTGGGAGCCGTTTCCCAGTATGACGCTGTAGCCCTTCTGTATGTAGTCCTCAACGACTCTTATCACGTCTGAAGGCGCAACAACTCCTTCGGTCATGTGGATGTCGGCACCGTACAGTTTCTGGGCTTGAAGCAGTGCATCCCAACCCTGCTGCCCCCATCCTAGGTCATCTCGAGGTTCTGCATTTATGGCCGCGATCTTCAATTTGGGATATGCTGCAGCCTGCGTTCCAGCAGCAGTCACTGTTTCTGTCACTGTCTTCTCGACGGTCTGTGTCGTCTGGACAACTTCGGCTGGCTTTGCTAGATATCCAGCCGCACCTCCAATAGCTAGACCTGCAACGAGTCCTCCAGCTGTCTTGATCCAACCTCTTCGCGTCACGTTTTCATTTTTCTCTGTCAAGAAAGGTTAGCACCTTGATTCTACTTTGCGCAGGAAGAGTCATTTAACACTTCGCATGAGCTCGCCGTTCCCAGTTCGTCTATATGGTGCAGCTAGAAGGATCTGGTGTGAGTGCTCCAGGCGTCTCGATCCGGTCCGGACCGGCCAGGTAGAAACGCAACGAGACTTGTTGAGAGTCCTGATACCACCGCCAGCGCAAGGAAGATCGTGGGCAGCAGTGAAAGGTTGTCTCCCACGATCAGACCCACTAGCACGGGCCCAATGGTGTTGCCCCCTAGGATTCCGACGCCCCACACTATAGCGTTCGATAATGAGAGGAAATCTGTTGGTACGGCATGAGTAACAGCTGAAATGAATACCGTATAGCTGCTGTAAGTGAAGAATCCGAAGAGCGCTAGGCAGGTCACTGCGACCAGCGGATTGGAGAGCGTGAACAGATAGAAGATGATCGACAGACTTTGGCCGGCCGTATTGACTGCGAGGGACGCGATTCTGTGGAGGTCTGAGAAGCGACCGAAGATGATCTGTCCGGGGACACCTAGGATAATCGCGATCATCATTATCACGCCTACACCGAAACTGAAGGAGTACTGCTGAACCTGCACTACGAAGACGGACAGGAAACTCACGACGCCTTGACCAAACGTACCCCGAATCACTGCCATAGTGGTCAATACGAGAACGCTTGTCCTCGCCGATCCACTAATTGAAGAATCTCTCGAATGACGGCCACCACCACCAACGCTTGCCTTTTGTTCCGTTTCCACACTGGAGTTGCCTCGCTGGTTCTCAACAGTGAACAGTTCGATCAGGACTACGGGAACGAGGCCGAAGAGGCCAAGCGCGATCACTCCGTATGGCAGATTGAGAGCAGTGATCAAGATGACGACAAGACTCGGGTACAATGCTCGCCCTAGGCTGCCGATTGAACCGTTCAACCCTAGTGCCAATCCGATCTTCGACGGGGGATAGGCTTGACTGAGCACGGTTCCCCCGACAGGATGGCACACACTAGATCCTAGGCCGCCAATTGCAGCGAAGAGAAGAAGCGCCGGATACAGGCCTAAAGGCAGCCAGTAACGAATCGTGCCGGTACCAACTGCGCAGCCAGTTCCGACAACACCCACAGCCATCATGGCGAGGCCGGCTATCAGGAGTGTGCTGTTGCGTCTGAGTCGGTCTGACAGGTGGCCGACTGCGGGGCTGCCGATCACTGACGTGATGTTCCACATTGAGGCTACGACGCCAAGTTCTGGTGCTGACAATCCAAAGTAAGTGAGCAACAGAGGGAAGATGGACAGAGGTACCATTGAGACGCCGTCATTGACGAAATGAGTAAGAGAAGTGAGTATCAGCGCTCGCTTCTGTAGCGGCGTCTCGTAGAACAAGTCCTCTCCACCTAATGGGATGTCTTTGTTTGTTCAGATTCGTTGAATCCAATCAAGACCGTACCGAGATCGGGGTCATCAGGGTTCCAACCGGCCTTCTTTGAGAATCTGAAGTGTACTGGGATTGTGATTGTGATTGAGACGACATCTCGAATCCCTAGAACTTCGTCCAGTTCCGGAAAGGGTAGAGCCTTGTAGACGAGCTTCAGTGGTTTCCCTCTGGCCTGCATGAGTGCTTCACGGTGGAAGACTAGGCTCTTGCCCAGCAAGAGAGAGCTCTTGTCCTTGGATAATTGCTCGGCGTGTCCTGACTCCCACACTTCCTCACCTACGACATACTCCCCATCCAAAATGAGTATGATTGGGCCTGGTGGGTGACGCAGTTGCGCTGAGTGAGAGATGATCATGACATGCTGACGGTCAAGGACGTCTCTTATCCCCTCATTCACTAGGTCCAATCCTGGCAGTGTGAGGTGTGAGTTCGCGTCCGTCTCGAGCTGTCTTACAGAGTCGCGGTCTTCGTCTGGCAGGACCCAGCAACCTACCACTCCGGGAGTGCTGAGTAGTCTCTTGACCGCGGACTCTACAATGCCCATCGAATCGTCT
>Ga0315289_10015942_pt1 | contig 10409 bp, 7 predicted proteins | sample YL17G11_40_MG_FD_203452 | JGI IMG/M metagenome (GOLD analysis project Ga0315289, IMG submission 203452) | Sediment microbial communities from Yellowstone Lake, YNP, Wyoming, USA - YL17G11_40 | ecosystem: Environmental > Aquatic > Freshwater > Lake > Sediment | place: USA: Wyoming | collected...
AATACAATTCCACAGTGAGCTACGAAGATCTGCTGAAGAGCCAGTACGAACTCATCACCAGCTTTGGAAACCTGCTGAAGAACACCACCTTGAAAGAGGACCGCCCGGATTTGTACAGTTTCTTGGAAAGCTTTGACGATCTGGCCCATAGACAGAAGAAAGGAATCTACAGCTACGAGGATCTGGTAAGCCATAGATGGACTGAGCTTTCTCCTCAACAGAAGATCGAATTAACCGATAGCTTCGAGACATTATTGAGACAGGCAGAGATCATCCTATCCACTGAGGAGGATCTGCTGAAGAGGGACTGGTGCAAGCTGAGTCCAGATGAGCAGCAGCATTTCTTGGACAAGTTTGAAGACGATCTCCATTACCAGCAGATGCTGATCCTCAAGTTCCAGGATTGGCTGCACCACCAGCAGACTATGGAGGACTGCTACAAGAAATGGTGGCTGCATTTCCTGGCCAGCTACGAGGACCTAATCAGGAGACAGTCCAACCTGCTGGACAGCTTCGAAATGCTGATGAAGATAAACTGCACCGGTTAATACATCGAGGTCATCAAATCAGCGCACCCGCTGAACGTTGATGCTGGGGCGCTGGTCACCTACACCTATACAGTTAGCGCAAAGAGCACTTATTCCATCAAGAATGTCTCTGTGAAGGATTCGCTGTGGGGCGAAGTAGGAAATATATCACTATTGGAGCCTGGTACCCCTCTCTTATTGACAGTGGTCAGACCTCTGAGCTGCCTGGACTGCAACAACTGCACATGCAAAGTCTGCAACTTTGCCACAGTCTGTGGCGAGGTAGTTGACGATAGCGGGAGTTTCACAGTGTGCTATATCAGCAATGATGTGTGCGTAAGAGTCAACAGGAACTCGGGAGGTCCTGTCTATCCTGGGTAGAAGGTGACTACAGACTGCAGAAGGGGCATCTCCGGCGCTCTGGAACCTGCTGCGAAAAGCAACTGGAAATGCGGCTGTGGAGGGGATAAAGGCAAACTTTGCAAGAAGTAGGCTGTAAAGGGCCGCTGGAAATCAGCGGTCCCAGAATTTTATTTTAATTTTAATGAAATTTTGCTAAACACCTTTTACCGCCTCTCCGGCTTGTCCAGCAGCCCAGTCTTCTTCATCAGCTCTCCGGAGCGGGCGTGGGGCTTACGGGAGACGGTATCTCCTGCCTTCTCCAGCTCTCTGGCCTGGTCTGCAAGACAGGCCGCAGCCCTCATCACCTCATGGCCGGCGGCTGCGGTCAGGGCGATATCCTTTAGCTCTTTCAGCTTGAAGCAGGCAGCAGCATCGATGCTGGCTACCGTCTGAGCCATGTAGAGAGCTCCAATGGCCTTGGCTTGAGCATAGGGATTGCAGAAGTCCATTCGCTCTGCGCACTTCTCAGGGGTGGCCAAGATCTGGGGCAGCTTGGCAACGCCTGCGGCGACAGAGGCCATGGCCTCGTCCAGCTCCTCCTGGATCAGCCGCACCGCTCCGCAGACGGCGAGGACTTTCAGGGCGTCGGCATTGAAGAGGGCCATCTCCGCTGGGTCCAGAAACTCCCTTTTAGCTCCGATGAGGGGATCTGCGGGCAGGATTATATAGCCGAAGCCCTCGGCGGCCATGGCATCCCTTGCCTCCTTCTTGGTCGGTCCATCAGAGATCACAATGGCAGGCAGGCCTTTGAATTGCTCGCGGGCTGCGGTCTGGCCGGGTGTGGCTGCGTTGGGCCCGATGATCACTACCAGCTGAGGCCCCCAGCCCTTCAGCTCCGCGGAGGCCTCGGCCTCCTTCTTGGTCATCTTCGGCCCGGAGCTGGAGATCTTCATCTCCAGATCGGTCCTCTCTGCGATCTCATCCAGGGCCAGGTCCACGGCCAACGAGGAGGCGATATTTCCCATTTTGATGAAGCCGATCTTGAACATGCTGCCCATGAGGCGGAGAGAAGATAAAAGGGTTTTTGTCTCCCAGGACCGCTCTGCCGGATGTGAAGAGGCAAGGGAGCTATATATCTCCCGAGCCTGCCCATTTTAGTGAGCTCTCTTTGACCGACTACAGGAAGAAGCTCAAACCGCAGTTCTCTCTGCTGGAAGCGGATGAGGCCGGACCGAGCCCTCTAGAAGTCTCTCTGAGATACGGCCTATCTCCGCAGAAGGTGGTCATGCTCAGCCGCAACGAGAACCCTTACGGCCCCAGCCCGAGAGCAGTGGCGGCTTTGAGGGACGCCGCCCTGCACCTGCACAGGTACCCGGATGCCAGGCCCTTTGTGGAGGCGGTGGCCGAGTACACGGGATCTCCCGAGGAGATGGTGGTGGTGGGCGCTGGGATGGACGAGATCATTATCACCATGGCCAGGCTCTTTCTGGGCCCCGGGGACAGAGCCGTGATCCCTGTGCCCACCTATACCTATTACTCGCTCGCCGCCCGGCTGTGCGGGGCCATTCCTGTCTATTGCCGGCGCCTCTCCAGCTTTGAGGTCGACCTCCCCCTTCCCGCGGCAGAGATGATATTTCTCTCTTCTCCCAACAATCCCACCGGCAACGCGGCCTCCGAAGAGACAGTGCGATCGGTCCTGGAAGCCTCCGATTCGATAGTCTTTCTGGATGATGGCCTTCTGTGGAGTTTGCCAAAGCCAACCTGGCCCATCTCCTCGAGGATTACCAGACCCTGGTGCTCAGGGGTCCCGGAGAATGGGTCCAATGCCCACCCGGTGAGGATATTTGCAGGTGCCTGGCTGAAATGAAACGGAATGAATATCGTTCCCAAGAGCACGGTATCCGTCACCCTGGCCACGAGAGCGATTTGACCCCGCCTCGTCTCCACGAGGACCATCTCCCCATTGCCAATCCCTAATCTCTGCGCATCCCCGGGATTGACCTCCACCGCCGGGCCGGGCATTGCTATCTCGGGAAGACCGGTACGCCTGGTCATTGTATCCGTGTGAAATCTGTGGCCGCTCCGCCCCGTGATCAGGAGCAACGGGAACTCCCGGTTGGGAGTCTCGTAGGGGTCCTGGGGCTCGGCCGGCCTGAAGATGGCCCTCCCTCTTGGAAATCTACGAACATGCATTATCCTCGTCCCCGGATGCTTGGAGTGGGGGCACGGCCATTGAAGGCCGCCTATGCCCAACCGGGAATAGCTGATACCGCCGTATGTAGGCGTGAGGGAGGCTATCTCTTGCATGATGCTAGACGGAGAGCTGTACTCCCCGAAGAGGCCGAACAAACGCAACAATCGAGAGAGAACCTTCCACTCTGGCTGGGCCTCTCCAGGGGGCAAAACGGCCTGCCTGACCCTTTGCACCCTGCGCTCCATGGATGTGAAAGTGCCATCTTTCTCGACGAAGGATGCCGCGGGGAGGACCACATCGGCCATCATAGAGGTCTCGGGGGGGAATATGTCCCAGACCAGCAAGAACTCCAGGGACTCCAGAGCCTTCTTAATCCGGGCGCTGTCCGGATAGCTGAGCATGGGATTCTCCCCCACTATGATTAACCCCTTCAGCTGGCTGGCCTCCGCGGCCGCCATCATCTGCAGTGCCGTCATCCCTGGCGTCTCGGGCAGAGGCTGTCCCCAGGCGCTCTCGAACTTCTCCCTGGCTCTTGCCACCTGCTGGTATCCGGTGTATACCCCGGGCAGTGCCCCCATGTCGCATGCCCCTTGAACATTCTGATGCCCTCTGAGAGGGTAAAGACCCGTCCCCTCACGGCCGATATTCCCAGTTGCCAGGGCCTGGTTGGCTAGACCCTGGACGTTATTCGTCCCTGTCGAGTGCTGGGTTATGCCCATGGCGTAGGCGATAGCCCCCCGGTCTGCAGATCCATAGGCCATGGCAGACTCCCTGATCTTTCCGGCAGGAATGCCCGTGATTGCCTCGGCGACACTGGGTGGGAACCTCCCTACAACCTCCAGCAAGCCCTCCAACCCCTCGGTCCTATTGGATATGAACTCCTTGTCCTCCAGCCCTTCCTTGAAGATGACGTGGAGAAATGCGTTGATCCAGGCGAGGTCGGTTCCAGGCTTAGGAGCCAGGTGAATATCGGCCATGCGGGCCATACTGGTGCGGCGTGGGTCCACCACGATCATCTTCGCCCCCCGCTTCCTGGCCAGCCTGATGTAGGGGACGAACATGGTGTGGTGGTCGGTGGTGTTGGATCCGACCACGAGGATGCATTGAGCCTTGGCTATGCTCTGGATGGAGTTTGTCATTGCCCCGCAACCCAGGGTCCGGGTGAGACCTACCACCGTGGGAGCGTGACAGAGCCGTGCCACGTTGTCCACGTTGTTGGTCTGAAGGGCTGCCCGTGCCAGCTTCATCAACAGGTAGTTCTCCTCGTTGGTTCCTTTAGCCGAGGTGAGGACTCCCAGGGAGGCCGGATCGGCATCCCTGATCTCCTTCAGCCTCCTAGCAGTGAGGGACAGGGCCTCATCCCATGAGGACCGGACCAGAGCCCCGCCCTTCCTGACCCAAGGGAAACGCAGACGATCTTTATGACAAGGGAACTCCCAGGCGTGGCGGCCTTTGATGCATAACCGCCCCTTGGATACGGGATGATCAGCCTCGGGCGAAGCCTTCACGATCTGTCCATCATCCACGTGCAGGACAAGACCGCAGCCACAGCCGCAAAAGATGGATGTCGTATGAACATCCCGGGTAGTTTCCATTAGATCGATATCTGGAGAAATCGATGATATGGTTTTTGGTTGAGCAGCATCAGCAAGACGAGGCATTGAACGGATAGTTTACATGAGCACAAGATAGATAATCTACCACGCAGAGCAAACCCTTGTATGACTAACATGATCAGAACGACCGTTCTACTGGCCGGTCTGACCGGACTCTTGCTTTTGATTGGTGGTTTAGTGGGGGGAAGAAGCGGCATGTTCCTGGCCCTGATCTTCTCCTTTGTGATGAATTTCGGGGCTTACTGGTACAGCGATAAGCTGGTTTTAAAGATGTACCATGCCCGCGAAGTCTCATCGGCGGATGCACCGGACCTCTACCGCATGGTTCAAAGGTTGGCGCAGAATGCTGGCCTCCCCATGCCCAGGTTATATATCGTCGATACGCCTATGGCCAATGCCTTTGCCACTGGCAGAGATCCTCAACATGCCGCGGTAGCGGTGACCACAGGAATAACGAGGATACTCAATAGAAATGAGCTGGAAGGAGTAGTGGCTCATGAGCTGGCCCACATTAAGAACAGAGATACCTTGATCAGCACGATAGCCGCCACTATCGCAGGAGTGATTACGTTTCTGGCTAGCATGGCCCAGTGGTCTTTGATCTTCGGAGGAAATGACGACGATAGAGGCAATCCTCTGGGCATCTTGGCCATGGCCATTCTAGCCCCTATTGCCGCCACCATCATACAGCTAGCAATATCACGGGGCAGGGAATTCGGAGCGGACGCCGGCGGAGCCAAAATCTGTGGCGATCCCCTGTCACTCGCCAGTGCTCTTGCCAAGCTGGAAACTGCCGCTGGCGCCGTAAGAGCGGATGTAAATCCCTCCACCGCCCATATGTTCATAGTGAATCCTCTCAAAGGAAGAACCTTCGCCTCTCTCTTTTCCACTCATCCCAGCACGGAAGAGAGGATTTCGCGGCTCAGATCCCTGCAATAAGATTAATAAAAACCTTGCCAAGCCACAGCTGGTTGCGGCTAGGGGATTACTAAGAAACGCTCATGACTTAATGTCACCCATGAGGATGAAAATGGACCAAGGATTGGGCCATTTTCCTACCAGGTCCCTGTGAACCGCCAGGGGCACGATGTCGTATCCCTCCAGCCCAAGCTCAGATAACGATCTTCCTGCGACAGGAGATCCCTGGGATACCTTGAGGGTGCTGATCTCTTCAGTCATAAGGCTGATATTCGCATTGCAGTAAGGCTCTCTGGAGAGGCTTCTGAACATTTCATAGCCGTCCGCCCTCACCTGGGCAACGAAGCTCTCGATCTTCTCCTTTGGTATTTGATAGAGATCAAGGATCCGGGTGAAGATCTCTATGGAGGTCTCGTACTCTTCGGGGATCACCTCGTTGGCGCCCAGATCGTGCAGGGGCTTCATCTCCTGGATGTAGCGGGTTCTGGCAATGATGAAAAGATCCGGGTTCATCCTCCTGGAAAGCTCCGTAATCCTCCGCGTAGCCGAAGGATCGGATATGGCGATGACCATCACCTTGGCATTCTTTATTCCCACCTGCCGCAGGATGTATTCCTGAGCAGCATCTCCGAAGCAGATGGGCTCGCCAATCTTTCCTTCGAGTGCCACTATCTCGGGGTCCATTTCCACGATGATGTAGGGTATGCCCTCTCGTTTTGCCGACCTGGCTACGTTCCTGCCGTTGACGCCATAGCCTATTATTATCAGATGATCCTTGAGGGAGACTGGCTCGCCAGCCATGGATGGAATAGGCCTGGCCTTGAGCTTGTCCGGCAGGGGAAGGCGCAGCATGCTATCGGCCACCCGGGGCGAGATGGCCATTAAGAGCGATGTAGCCGCCATGGTCAGGACGGTCACATCCAAAAAGATCTGATAATTGGCACGGGGGATAAGGCCGCTATTGAATCCGATCTTGGAGAGGACGAAGGAGAACTCGCCTATCTGGCTCAAGGCCAGCGCCACCAGGACAATGATGCGCAGCGGTAGGCCCAGCAGAGAGATGGCAAAGCCTGCCACTAAAGCTTTTAGGGCAATTACTGCCATGGCGAGGAGAATTATAAGTGCAGGATTACGGAGCAAGAGGTCGATATCCAGGAGCATGCCGATGGATATGAAGAAGAAGCTGGTGAAGGCGTCCCGAAAGGGAACAACGTTTCCGATGGCCTGGTGGCTGTAGGGAGATTCCGATATTATGAGTCCGGCAAGAAAAGCTCCGAGGCCCAGAGAGAGTCCGGCCAGGGATGTTATCCAGGCCACCGCAAAGCAGATGGCAACCTCACTGCGCAGGGAAAATCTCGCGGTCTTCAGTCTTGGCTATGTGATAAAGCGCCTGGGGAACCAGCCATTTGGCGCTGATTATTATAAACGCAATCAGAGCAAGACCTTTGGCCAGAATGGCCATGGGTGGATCGCTCAAAGACTGCACAGCGCCGGGGAGCATGGGTATCATGAGCATCATGGGAACGACGGCGATATCTTGGAAGATCAGGATGCCCAGCGTGGTCCTTCCGTGGAGGCTGTCGAACTCCTCTCGCTTCGGAATTATGCGCAGGACTATTGCGGTGCTGCTCAGGGAGACCAAGAATCCCAGCAAAACGGCCTCGCCAATAGGCTCCTTGAAGTTCGCCATTATTGCGAAGACGGTCGCGACTGTGAGGAAAACCTGCAGCGATCCCCCCACTAAGACATACTTCTTGAGTTTGAGAATATCCTTTAAGGAGATCTCCATTCCCACGGTGAAAAGGAGTAGCACAACTCCGATCTCAGCCAGAATTTCCACCTGCTCGCCGGCTTTGATCAGGGCGAGGCCCTGGGGGCCAGCCAGAACTCCTGTAAGCAGAAAGCCGATAATGGTGGGCACCCTGGCTCGGTGGAATACGAAGAGCACAGCTGCCGACAGCCCGAAGATGACTACTATATCCCGCATAAGCTCCAGTTCCATGCTAGTATACCCACTTTATTGGACCATGAACCGCCGCAAATCCGGCTTTTCAATGGAAGCTTTGATCCTTTAAAACATTCCTATCTTACAGCTCAATAGCTTGGAAAAGAACTCGATAGACGCGTTGTACTTGCCAAGATTGAAGAGAGCTATGCCTTTGCCGTTCCAAGCTCTTGCATAATTCGGAGCCAATTTGATGGTTAAGCCCGAGGGGATCAACTACAGCCTACATGACCCCTCTCTGGGGGAGTTCGCAGATCCCAGCCGGAGGCCGCCAGGAGCCAACTACAGTCTCTATGTCCCAGCCATAGCTGCATTCTTGAGCATGAAATAGAAGTTCTATGGCATTATATTTTATACATTTCTAAAATGCCATAGAACCATTTTTAATAGGACACGGAGGCCGGCATAGGATGTCCCCGCCCGTCTGGCAATGAGAGAAGTTTCCATGGCATGGCAAAGGAGATCTCCTTCAAGATCCACGAAGGGCTCGAGGCCCTGGCGGTTCCTCACGGACCTATCCACAACCCATTTATGCCAGGGCCTCGTTTTCGTTCTGACTTGAGCGGGATCAGAGAGCAAGACAAATTGAATTCTGCAGAATCAGGCAGTTTGCGGGGGCCCTGTAGCGGATGGCGTCTGAAAAACAGCACCAACTGGATAAGAACAACTATATTCACTCCCAATTTTATTCTCTCCCTGGAAAACGTATTGTATTGAAGAGATCTTTGGAAAATGAAAAAGATTGTTGTTGTTGGAGCAGGAATAAGCGGTCTTTTGTCGGGGCTGGCACTGGCCAAGGAAGGAAACGAGGTTACGATATTTGAGGCTACAAGCGAAGTTGGGGGCATGTGCAGAAGCTATGAGATAAGTGGTTTTAGGGTGGATACAGGCCCCCATATAATCACACGGCTTGAGAATGGTCCTTTAAAAAAAATGATGGATAAATACTTCGATATTGTTCCAGAGTTTGTGCCCCACGGGGAATACTACATAAGAGCAAACAAAAAAGTGTATAAATTTCCCTGGACACCCCAAGCATTTGCTTTTTTTGAGCCTATATCAAAAAAAGACAGATTGATAATGCTGCAGACCATTATAAGTCTTTATTCCAAGAGAATATTTAATCCCGATTACGGCGCTGTTTCTGTTGGAAACATAGTAACAAACAGTGATTATGAAAAAAAGACATTGAGATTTATTGACACGATATGTAAGTTCCTTACAGGAAATGGCATGGACAAGACGCCTGTTGCCAGATTTTTGGATTCCCAGGAATATAAAAACAAAGGAGAAAAAACTTCTCAAGACCCTATCGATTACCTGAATGATATGAAAAATTTTCTTACAAAAAAAGGTGCAAAGGACCAATGCTATCCCGTTGGAGGGATAATTTCTATTGTGAAAGCGGCATTGTCATCGATGCCTGAAAATGTTGATATAAGATGCAACAGCAAAGTTGAGAAAATTGTGGTAGAAGATGGCTGGGTGAAAGGTGTTGTTGTGAAGGGAGAGTTTATTTCAGCAGATAGTGTTGTCTACTCTGCTTATTCTTCCCATCTGCCAAAGATAGTTGATCATCTTCCCAGAGAGTATGGAAAGGATTTAGAAAAGCTTGAGAAAGTCATTTCGCTGACATTGTGGTTGGGTCTATGCAAGAAGTTCTTTGAAAAGTCGGGAAGCGAGATATGGGTCGATAGCGATCCTCCCTGCTGGGTGGTGCCAATAACTAACTATGATAGTTCGCTTGCTCCTCCTGAGCACCAGCTCGTAGGCTTTGCCACCATTCTTCCCGACGATTTTGATATTGATAATGAGAAATCACGACTTTTAAAAGCTGTTGTAAACGAGTTACCAGGCATAAAAAAATACATCAAGATGAAGCATTTTCAGGTCCTCATCCCGGAAAAGGCTGCATGGATTGTAAATCAGAAGATGCCTACATCCAAAACCCCAATAAAGGGTCTGTACTTGGTGGGAACAGATACAATGCGCAAGTCGATGGGTATTACCAGAGCATCGTACTCTGTACTAAATCTTCTTGAGGCGATGAGAGAATAGTTGTCGAAGTGATCTTAAAACTATACGCCTCTTCGGACACAGTGACATCCGAAGGGGCAGCAATGCAATTCGGGAAGTTGAGCGATGAGCAGTGGGCCTTTATCAAGCCGCTCCGCCCTCAAGAGCTGGTTGAAGCTTTGGAAGCCGTCGGAGTAAAACGAAATGTAGCCACCATCATCGTCTACCTCAAAGATATGGACGAGGCCACATCCAGAGATATTGAAAAGGGGAGCGAATTGAGGCAGCCCGAAGTGAGCATAGCCATGCGCACGTTACGGGAGAAGGGCTGGATTGCAGAACGTGATGTAAAGGGTAGCGGAAAGGGCAGGCCCACGAGGCTCTACAGGCTCATCATGTCCATAGACGAGATTATAGTACGAAGAGGAGAAACGCAGCGAGTCGTCTCGGGCTATGCAGTCTATCCAGAGGCTGAAAGAGATATCTGCAACTTGATCAAAAGGCTACATCTCCTTCAATCTTTTCTGCACCCAGGCTCAACGCCTCCTCGACTGCGGCCAGGTCTTTCATCAGGAATATCCTCTCAGTCGCGGTCTCTTTGGTGGCAGCGGAGTTCTTCAGGATCTGTGCATACTTGGCGAACTTGGGAAGCTTGACCACATAACTATGAGGGTTTCGAAAAACGTTTCTATCGTTAACTATATATACTATTAAAACTATAATATAGTTTCATGAGGAATCTCATTGATTATGCCATAAGAGTAGAGTACGGTCGGATTAAAAAACTCGGT
>Ga0315289_10015943_pt1 | contig 10409 bp, 11 predicted proteins | sample YL17G11_40_MG_FD_203452 | JGI IMG/M metagenome (GOLD analysis project Ga0315289, IMG submission 203452) | Sediment microbial communities from Yellowstone Lake, YNP, Wyoming, USA - YL17G11_40 | ecosystem: Environmental > Aquatic > Freshwater > Lake > Sediment | place: USA: Wyoming | collected...
AAAGGTACTTCGATTCATGAGCGTATCATGACAGTGCTGGCGACGTGGGAGCAGCAGGGACTCAACAGTCTCCAGATGCTGAGATCAAGCCTGGCCAGCTAAACACGTACAAAAAATGTAATCTCTAATAATCTCTGGAATGGAGTGGAAATTTTTATGGCCTCTGAAAATAATATAATAGAGAACAATGAAATTACATTAAATGGTTATGGTCCTATATATATCAATGGATCAGGAATACAATTGGAGAATTCGGGTAAAAAAAATATTATTAATGGAAATATATTGAGATATAATCGGAAATCTGGCATCGACTTGGCAGATTCTAGCGAAAATATCATAGGAAACAATGAAATAGGATATAATGGCTTCTTTGGGATCCACATAGGAACCACTATAGCATCAAATCATGGTTCAGGGCATAATGTTATTTCAAATAATATAATTAACAATAATGCTAATGGGATCTACATTGAAAAGGAAGGTTATGAAAATAATGGTAATATAATATGTAATAATAAATTAGAGAATAATACAATTTATAATGCTTTTGATGGATCTGGATCTAACCAATGGAATAAAGATAAAGTGGGGAATTATTATAGTGATTTTGATGAACCAGATGAAGGATGCACGGATTTGGATGAAAACGGGTTATGTGACATTTCAATGCCCCCCCATACAATTCCTGGTGCTGGAAATATTGATAGATATCCTTTAAGTCTTTGGAGGAAGAGCGATATCTAGAATAGCAGAATTATTAATAGGTCCTGCATTTGGAGCCTTTCTAGCACTTTCTTTTGGATTAATTATTAATGATTATATTCAATTCAAAAAGAGAATCCGGCGAAGGAATGAATTCTTAAGATTGTTAAGATTAGAGCTAGATGGTGCCATTCAAAGCTCAGTTCATAGGCCGGGAGATCTTATCTCAGAAATTGCTTTTAAATCATTTACCTATTCAGAATTAGCAGAATATTTTGAGGTAAATGAAATATATGAAATAAACAAGGCATACTTCGAAATACAGGCATACAATTATGAATCAAAAAGATTGAGAGATATAGCAGAAGAATTAAATTTTAAAATGCCATCTTTAGAGAAAGATTTTATATCACTATATTTTGCATATGCAAGAGGCAAGCATTACACCATCCAAAACAAAGAATTACGAAAGACTTTACAAAAACTGAAATATAAAGATTGGTTTAGAGAAGATATGAAATTTGATTACTTTCTAAACAAATGTTACGAATTGTTTGATGACAAAGATCCTATCCGCTAGCGGCTCTTTCATCTCTGAGCCTCTCTGAGAATGCTGGGATAGATTTAAAACCTGTCGCCATTTTCCGATCACGTTGTGCCGGCTGGCTATGGCAGGGATGAGGCGGTTTTAATACTCCTCCGCCGTGTTTAAGATGAGGGATGGCCTGAACCGGCACGAGTCTCCGGCGTTATTTTTAAGCAGTCGGAGTGCTTTCGGATCTCCAGGACAGATGTCTATGAAGTGGTCACAAAGGCGGCGGAGCATGTGGGCCTGCACGATCCTGCATCCGAAAGGCTGGAAGATCACTTCGGCCCTACACTGTTGCCGTCATTGGCACTGCATCTGGCTATTCCGGGCTGGGATGAGGATAGAGCACATCAAGGAGCTCCGGGGAGACAGCAGGAAGGAGGCTTTTGATTTGCACAACCATATTGATTTGAAGGAGCTGAAAAGTGGCTATCTGGCCTACCGTCCCTCAGTTGGGTATCTAAAGCTCCTTTTCCCATTTCTTCATGATCTATGGCGCTTTCTCGTAGACAAAATCATGATGATCTACATATAAAAAGGTGATTATATCTCCCTTAAGAACGTAGATTATGACATAGGGATCGACGTGAGAACCACGGACGTGCTTCAAATCATGACGTTTGGGATCTCCGATAAATGGATTATCAAGTATTTGATGGATTTTCTTTAAAAGCCGCTCTTCCAGGTTTTTATTCTTCCTGGTGAGCTCGAAGCTTTCTTTAAATTCCGGCGTCCGATGATTCTGATATTTCATCACTCGGTAAGGCTTCTGAGGAATTCGTCTTTTTCTTTAAAGACTTCCACTTTCCCGGCTTTGTATTGCTCAATGCTCCGGACAAGGCCATCCTCAAATTTCTTCAAGGCCACCTCATTGGCATCCTGGCTCACGGCTTTCTCTTCTGCTCCGGCCATGATAAGTGCTATATCTGCAAGAGGGAAATAGGTTTGGATGTGAGGAGGGGGCCATGCATCGATCAATCAACCGTTTCGGCCTGCTCCGCGTGTAGTGTCCCCCGCGGACGCGGGGTTAGGGGGGCCGCCCGCGGCCTTGAGCGGGAGCTAAAATGCCCCGGGGCGACACAGAAAAAGACCCAGTAGCAAGTTCGTTCTGTCTGAGGGAGAAGCACGGAAGGACAGCCAGACCTGGAGGTGATGGCATCATGAAATTCAAGCCAAAATCTCATGACCGATGAAAATCCAAGGTGATCGTGGAGGGGATTTCATGTCGGTTAGAGGTTCACGACCAATGAGCTAAACACATACATCGAAAAGATTAGACAATCACAGCAAAGGACAAAAAAATCACACTATCACCAATAAAATTATGCCCAAACCCGGACTCGAACCGGGGACATTCAGATCTTCAGTCTGACGCTCTCCCAACTGAGCTACTTGGGCGTGGGCTCGACGCGATTCGAACGCATGATCTCCGCCATGTCAAGGCGACGTCATAACCAGCTAGACCACGAGCCCGCAATTGATTTTCAGAGTGGCTCCTCCGAGATAAACCCTTCGGTCCAATGAAGGAGAGAGGCCACTGAGCCGTCCCGCAAGAACCCTTCGGTCCAAGCAAGAGCCCTTCGGTCCAAGCAAGCAACTTCAGCTCGAAGGACGCTCCCAGCTTTCACCGGCTACCGCACCTCCGCTACCGCACCTCTTTGTGGTACTCATCAAGGGCCTTTATGGTTATCTCGCCCCCCCTCGCCATGAGGATGGCATCTGAAGCCGCCTGGGCGGCCTGCACCGTCGTTATATAGGGAACTTCGTTGTCCACAGCGCCGCGTCTTATTTGATAGCCGTCCCTGACCGACTGCCTGGTGGTGGGGGTGTTGATGATGAGCTTCACCTCCCCACTCCTCATGTAGTCCAGGACGTTGGGGCTGCCGTTGTAGATCTTATTCACCTTCTCTACAGGTATCCCCGAACGTCTGAGATATTCCGCAGTGCCGTTCGTGGCGATTATCTTCAGGCCTGCCGCCGAGAGCTTCTTGGCGGCTACAGATACTGCAGCCTTGTCCTCATCCCGCACAGAGATGAAGACCACCCCCTCCAGAGGAAGGGGGTTGTCGGCACTGAGCTCCGCCTTGAAGAAGGCCAGCCCCATATTGTAGTCTATGCCCATTACCTCGCCGGTAGACCTCATCTCCGGTCCCAGCAGGACGTCTGCCCCAGGAAGCTTGTCGAAGGGCAGGAGAACCTCCTTGACGGATACGTAAGGTGTCCGCGGCTCCTCAGTGTATCCCTGCTCCTGCAGCGACCTGCCGATCATGACGTTGGCGGCGATCTTGGCCAGCGGCAGCCCCACTGCCTTGGAGACGAAGGGTATGGTCCTGCTGGAGCGAGGATTGGCCTCCAGGATATAGACAGTGCCGTCCTTGTACGCCATCTGCAGGTTTACAATCCCTATGACCTTCAGGGCCAGGGCGATCCTTCTCACATAGTCCCGGACCACCTCCAGGACGACATTGGGCAGAGTCTGGGGAGGGATTATGCAGGCGCTATCCCCGGAATGAATTCCCGCCTCCTCAATGTGCTCCATGATGGCACCTATGAGGACGCGAGTCCCGTCGCAGACAGCATCCACGTCTATCTCCACGGCGTTCTGCAGGAAGTCGTCTATAAGCACGGGATGCTCTCTTGAGACCCGCACCGCCTCTCTCATGTATACATCGAGGCCCGCCTCCTCATAGACGATCTCCATCGCCCGCCCGCCCAGGACATAGCTGGGCCTCACCAGAACAGGATAGCCGATCCTGGCAGCCACCGCCTTGGCCTCCTCCGAGGAGAAGGCAATTCCCGCCTCGGGCTGAGGGATGTTCAGTTCCCTCATCAGCAGGTTGAACCTCTCCCTGTCCTCCGCCATGTCGATGCTGTCCGGCGTGGTCCCCAGTATCAGGGTCTTCAGGCCGCGGCGCTTTATCTCATTCTCGAGAGGCACCGCCAGGTTGACTGAGGTCTGACCTCCGAACTGCACCATCACCCCATAGGGCTGCTCCTTCTCGAGTATGTTCATCACGTCCTCGAGAGTGACTGGCTCGAAGAAGAGCTTGTCTGAGGTGTCATAGTCTGTGGAAACCGTCTCCGGATTGTTGTTCACGATATGAGCCTCGATGCCCTGCTCCCGTAACGCCATTACGGCGTGCACTGTGGAGTAGTCGAACTCGATCCCCTGGCCGATCCTGATGGGCCCCGAGCCCAGAATGAGAACCTTCTTGTTGCCGCTGGGTTTGAGCTCGCATTCCGTATCGTAGGAAGAGTAGTAGTAAGGGGTCTTGGCCGCGAACTCGGCGGCACAGGTGTCCACCATCTTGTAGGTGGCAACGATGCCCGAGGCGAGCCGCAGATCGGCGATCTCCTCCCTGGTCTTTCCCACGAGCTTGGCAATGCGCTCGTCGGATAAGCCCATGCGCTTGGCCTTTTCAAGGGTGGAGAAGCTGAGACCCGCAGCCACCTCGTCCTCCACGGCAATTATGTTCTCAATCCTGTAGATGAAGTAGGGCTCTATCGCCGTTAGCCGAGCGATCTCTTCCGCAGACATCCCCCTGCGCAGAGCCTGGTAGATGGCGAAGAGCCTCTCGTCTGTCGGCACCCTTAGGAGGTCGACTATCTCAGCGTCGCTCCAGACGGCGTACTTCCCCGAATAGCCCAGGTCCTTATCGATATCCAGGGAGCGTACGGCCTTCATCAGCGCCTCCTCATAGCTCCTGCCAATGGCCATGACCTCGCCGGTGGACTTCATGGCCGTGGTCAGAGTCTTGTCGGCCTGCACGAACTTGTCGAAAGGCCACCTGGGTATCTTTATGACTACATAGTCCACTGCTGGTTCGAAGGAGGCAGGAGTCTCCTTGGTCACGTCATTCCTGATCTCGTCCAGAGTCATTCCGATGGCAATCTTGGCTGTAACCCGGGCGATGGGATATCCCGTGGCCTTGGAGGCCAGGGCGGACGAGCGGGAGACGCGGGGGTTGACCTCTATAACCCGGTAAAGGCCGTCTCGAACGGCGAACTGGATGTTACAGCCGCCCTCAATGCGCAGGGCGCGGATGATGTTGATAGCCGCACTCCGCAGCATCTGAATCTCCTTGTCGGACAGCGTCTGTATGGGAGTGACGACTATCGACTCTCCCGTGTGTATCCCCATGGGGTCCATGTTCTCCATGTTGCAGATGGTGATGCAGGTGTCCTGGGAGTCCCTCATCACCTCGTACTCCACCTCCGTCCAGCCCTCCACGCTCTCCTCCAGCAGCACCTGATGGATGCGGGAGCGCTTCAGCCCCAGCTCGCAGATCTTGACCAGCTCTTCAAGGGTGTGGGCAATCCCGCCACCCGATCCGCCCAAAGTGTACGCTGGCCTGACGACCAGAGGCAGTCCCAGCTCCACTATTGCCGATAGCGCCTCATCCAGGGAGTTCACAGCCAGGCTGCGGGGCACGGGCTCTCCCACCCTCTGCATGGCTTTCTTGAAGAGATCCCTGTCCTCAGCCTCCTGAATGGCTCTTACCGATGTGCCCAGGACCTCCACGTTGAACTTATCCAGGACTCCCATCTCAGCCAGCTCGCTGGTTATGTTCAGGCCGGTCTGGCCGCCAATGCCGGCGATGATTCCATCCGGGCGCTCCTTCTCTATGATCTTGGCAACGATCTCCGGGACCAGGGGCTCGATGTAGACCTTGTCCGCCATATCGGGATCGGTCATGATGGTCGCCGGATTGGAGTTCACCAGGACCACAGCCACGCCCTCTTCCCGAAGGGACTTGCAGGCCTGGGAACCGGAGAAGTCGAACTCTGCCGCCTGTCCGATCTGGATGGGGCCCGAGCCTATGAGCAGGACCTTCTTGATCTCGGGACGCCTGGGCATCTTCAGGGCCCCCTTGCTGCTGCCTTCTTTTTCATGATCTTCAGAACAGAGCCGAAGAAGGGGTCCTCAGTGCACCACGGCCCGGGGCGGGCCTCGGGGTGGTACTGGACGGCCAGTATATCCAGCTTCTCGCTCTTCAAGCCCTCAACTGTCCCGTCGTTGGCGTTTACTTGCGTTATCTCGAGGTCCGTGCCCTCTACCGAGCCGGGCACAGTAGCGAAGTTGTGGTTCTGCGAGGTGATGTACACCATCTTTCTCTCCAGATCTTTGACCGGCTGGTTGCCGCCATGGTGGCCGAACTTGAGCTTGAAGGTCCTGGCGCCCAGTGCCAGAGAGATGATCTGATGGCCGAGACATATCCCGAAGATGGGGATCTGGCCGGCGAAGTGCTTGACGGCCTCTATGGCTGCAAAAGCTCGTTCCGGATCTCCGGGTCCATTGGATAGAAAGAGGGCCTCCGGCCGCACAGCCTCGATCTGGGAGACGCTTGCATCAGCTGGAAGGACATGGAGATCGAATCTCCTGGCAGAAAGGCTCTTTAGGATGTTCCTCTTTATCCCCAGGTCGATCACAGCCATCCTGGGGCCCGGCTGCTGCATACGGTAGTACGCCTTGCAGGTTACATCCCCCAGCAGGTCCCGGGAGGAGATGTCGGGCTGGGCGCGGGCCATCCCAACGACATCCAGTCCGGAGAGCTCCTCTTCTGATCCCGCAGCCAAAGTTGCCCTCATTACCCCATCTTTTCTGACCTTCAGGGTGAGCATCCGCGTATCTATGCCGCAGATCCCGGGCTTGCCCTCGTCCTCCAGGAATTGGCCTATGCTCCTGGCAGAACGATGGTGTGTGGGCCTGCTCCACACCTCCCTGCACACCATAGCCCCTGGCCACATACGCTCAGATTGAAAGTCGCCACCGCTCACGCCGTAGTTCCCCTGCAGAGGATATGTGAACATCAGCATCTGCCCATGATAAGAGGGATCGGTCAGGGCCTCCTCGTAGCCGGACATGATGGTGGTAAACACCAGCTCCCCTGAGACCACGCCGGAGGCTCCAAAACCGGCACCCTTGACCCGAGTGCCATCCTCCAACCCTAAGATCCCAATCATAGTATCGCCATGACAAGACGCCAGGTCATCTAAATACATTTCGATGCCGGACAGTGGTTCCGGGAGATGGTCATCATAAGATCACCATCTATTTTAAGCCGGAGATCCACTCTTTGCGCATGGAAGTGTCGCTAGAGATCATCAGGGCTCCTGAGTTCAGGCAGATCTACTCCATCGGCGCCATAGGCGGCCACAGTCCCTATGACTTCAGGATAGCCTTTTACAACGACTCCCCCAAGGCAATGGTTGAGGGAGGCAAGCAGATTACAGTGATGGAGAGGAAGATGGATATCGAGGTCATCCTATCCCCTCTGGCCGCCAAAGAGCTGGCCACATGGCTGAACGCGCATCTCCAGGATTATGAGAAGGTATTTGGCGAGATCAAGAAGCCCGGAGAACAGGCAACAGGCGCACCTTCTCAGGCCGGCAAGTCCACACATATCCTAGGATACATGTGAGGGCGCCCATGAACACCAAGGAGAAGGTTCTGATCCACAAGGGCATGGACCGAGTTAGACAGAAGCAGTTCCAGGAAGCGATGGAGATCTTCGACAGCGTCCTGGCCGCCAATCCCAGACTTCCTGAGGCCTGGAACAATAAGGGCGTGGCTCTCTTTCACCTGGGCAATATTGAAGAGGCTCTTCAATGCTACAATGAATCCCTGGCCCAAAGTCCGGAAAACCTGGAGGCTCTGAGGAACAAGGGCTTTGTGCTGAGAACCTCCGGAAGGCTTGAGGAGGCCCTGCAGTGCTATGACTCCGTTCTAAAGACCGAAGGAGAGGCTCTGGACTTTGAGGCCACCGCCACGGTACTTGTGGGGCTGGGCAGGCTGGAGGAGGCGCTACAGTGTCTATTCAAGGCGGTGGAGATGCAGCCGCTGGACAGGTTCATGGAGGAGATAGAGCTCCTGAAAGGCATGATCGTACAGAGGGAGGCGGAAGAAGCCTGCTGCGGAGGAGGAGGACTAAATCCTCCTGAGGCGCAGGAATAGATGGCAATCTCGGCCAGCATCGACCCCAAAGGTAAGCCCTCTCGAAAATAAGCCATCCTGACACAGCTCGCCTTTAGGCCTCCACGTCCTGCAGGGGGCGGCAGTGACCTTTATGTATAGAATGGCTGCATAGCTAATCTACGACGCTACAGAGGTGGTCTGGTTGAAGGGATTCATCATGATCAATGTCGAGCCGGGCACTGAAAAGGCGGTGCACGATGCCCTGACCAGCATTAAGGGCATCCGCGAGGTGGTTCCCGTGTACGGCGAAAGGGACTTCATAGCCATTGCCGATGTGGAGAGCATCTCTGACCTCAACCGGGCCGTTTTGAACATCAGAGAGATTGGCGGCGTAACCTACACCCAAACCATCTTGGGGATGGAGCTGAAGTTCTAAAGCTGGGATCAGGAATAAGCAATCACGCCAAAGGCCCTCTGGCACCTCTACTTCTCTCGGTATTCGTGGCCGTCCTGGGCTTCTCTCTGGTGGCTCCCATCTTTCCAATTTATGTCCTGGACCTGGGAGCCTCCTACACTCTCTTAGGCATAGTGGTCGCCATCTACGGCGCCGTGCAGCTCCTGACCCAGGTTCCCATAGGCCGCCTCTCTGACCGAAAAGGCCGGAAGAGGCTGATCCTCCTGGGCCTCATCTCCTTTGCCGTCATGCCCCTGTTATACCTCCGGGCCACCAACGCCTATGTGCTGATTCCCATCAGAATCCTGGGAGGCATCGGTGCCTCAGCAGTCTGGCCTCTGGCCATGGCCATGATCGTCGACCAGGCAGGACGGGGGGAGAGAGGAAGGGCCCTGGGATGGTACAATGCCGCCTTCTACTCCGCTCTGGCTCTGGGCCCCTTCATGGGTGGAGTGCTCTATGACCTCTTCGGGCTGGGAGGGCCCTTCTACTTCTGGTCCCTGCTGGGAGCGGCATCGGTGATCCTGGTCTTTTTCAAGGTCACAGAGCCCCCCGGGGAGACTCCACTGGTCGTATCTTCTGAAAAGTTAGAAGAAAGCCTCATCAAGCCGGGCTACAGGCTCACCTTTCTGGCCTGCTGCGGCGTAGTCCTCTGGGCGGGCATTGTGGGCGGCTTCAACTTCACTATGCTCCCCAGCTTGGCCGCTCAGATGGGCCTCTCCACTCTGCAGGTGGGGGTGCTTTACCTCGTCTTTGGAGGAACTACGGCCGTTTCCAACATATATTTCGGAGGTCAGGCGGATAGAGGGCGAAGGAAGATATTGATCTCGGCGGGATGCCTGGCCGGAGCCGTCTCTTTCTCTTTTCTGATCGCGGCCTCTGGGCTCCTGCAGACTGCCCTTGTCTTGGCTGTGCTGGGCACCGGCCTGGGCATAGGCAACCCCGCCGCCGCAGCCCTCATCGCCGACACCACCTGCGAAGCCAGGCGGGGAGAGATCTTCGGTCTCTTCAACACCGCCCGCATGTCTGGAGTGGTGATCGGCCCCCTGTTTGCGGGATTGACCGCAGATATGTACGGGGTGGCGGGCGCAGTAGTGGTCTTTTCAGCCCTGGCCCTGGCAGTGGCTCTGTCCACTCTCCTGATCAGAGATCCAAGCCTAACCGTTTCGAACGATGTTGCATGCCCAGGGAGATAAGAGAGCATCATGCCTCAAAAAGTCGTGCTGGCTCCTGAGCCAAAAGCAAATCGATCTATCAACCCTTTCGCCGTGTAGCGTCCCCCGCGACCGCTTAGGCAAACCGTCCGCGTTCTTGAGCGGGAGCTAAAGGCACCGTGGCGACACACGAAAAAGCATGGCAGTAATAAAGTAGTATAAACACCGAGGACGGACAGACCTGGAGAGGAGACGAAACAAACCAGCAGAGCCCTTTACTTGATGCATTTCACACCACGCTTAAGCACATCAAACCTGGCCGGCTGTGAGTGGGAAAGAGAGAAAATCATAGAATTCAAATTATACCTTTAAAGGCTCACGACCTCGTGCTGGGATGGGATAAAAAAGAAAAAATTTTAAAAACAATGATTTATAAAAGAATTATTTTCCTGGAATCTCCCCGGACCATAAGGCCACCGTGCTCTGGCTCACGCCGCCCAGGGCTTCCTCGGCCTTCTTCTTATTTTCCGCGGCCTCCACGTTGGCAGGCTCGATCTTCAGGGCCTCCTGGAAGGCCTCCAGGGCATCCTT
>Ga0315289_10015944_pt1 | contig 10409 bp, 31 predicted proteins | sample YL17G11_40_MG_FD_203452 | JGI IMG/M metagenome (GOLD analysis project Ga0315289, IMG submission 203452) | Sediment microbial communities from Yellowstone Lake, YNP, Wyoming, USA - YL17G11_40 | ecosystem: Environmental > Aquatic > Freshwater > Lake > Sediment | place: USA: Wyoming | collected...
GAGCGTTCCCAGAAACCTGAGCGTTCCCAGAAACCCAAGCGTCCCCAGAAACCCGAGCGTTCCCATAAACCTGAGCGTTCCCATAAACCCAAGCGTTCCCAGAAACCCGAGCGTTCCCATAAACCCAAGCGTTCCCAGAAACCCGAGCGTTCCCATAAACCTGAGCGTTCCCAGAAATCTGAGCAGTTTTATCTATATTTTTAGGATTTTCCACTAAGCCATCACCATTGACCCAAATATACATATTCTTTAAGCCAAGAGGGGTTTCTATGGTGATGTATTTACCTTGCTTGTCTTTTTTAATCTCATATTCCTTACCATTTACCGTTCTTGTCATTTAACCTCCTTGCTAAAGATTACCTTATTTCCTCTAAGACTTTTAATTTAATCTCTAAATCTTCTATTGTTGGTTTATAAATCAAGTTGTGTGCCTCTTTGAGCAAATTATATTTATCTTCTCCCAAAAGTTTTCTTACAAATTCCGTGAATAGAATAGGTTGCTTGTGAGCAAAGTTCATATGGCAATCTGGGCAAAGTGCTAATAAATTATCTAACAACCATCTCGTATTTAAGTAGGTTCTCCCGAAGATGTGGCAACATTGGACATTTTTCTTTCCGCACCTTTGACATTTTCCTCTTGCCCTGACCACATCTGACACCGCCTTGTCTAATTTTCTCGTTAGTCCCGTTTTGGTAATTTTACGAGCCATATTCGCTTTCTGATTTAATGGTCTTTGTGGTTTTTCTCATATAATTTATCCATCCAAACTTTGTGTCTCGCATACATTTTCTCTTGGCAAGGAATACATACTTGTCTTTGTTTCCAAATAGGATGCCATCCGTGTAAATCTTTTTTCCCACAAAACTTGCAAGTAACATAAAAATCAAACATTTACTTTCTTAAAAATTATAGGTATCCAAGGAGATGCAATTACATCCGCCCTTTCTATTCTTTCACATCTTTCACAATATCGTGTAGTAGTCCAAAAAAGTAAATCAAACATTGGGTCTCCACAACCTTTGCGTTTATATTTCCATCTATGAAAACCTAATTTACACAACATTACAAATGACTCCCCTCTGCCCTGATAATAATTTTTAGGGAATTTATTATTTCTTTTTGGAGTTTTAATTTAGCTTTATTCTCTGCGTGCCTACCAATAGCGTCATTAAGAACCCCACCGCTTACTATCAATTCAGCGGTCAATCTTTCTACTTCATTGGTAGCTGTAATTAGTTTTTGCATTTGAGTTGAAGCATCATCGGTATGGTCTAACATTTAGGACTCCCTATTCTGCGTTTGTGAATTCAAATATAATTTCATCTAAGCTTCTTCCCATACTCATAACACTGTCAGGTTTCCAAGTTAATCTAATATTGCTTAATCTCATATAAGGATTTTTATTATATAATTCCCTAATTAACCCCCTGATTGTTTCTATTTGTTTTTCCATTTCATCTTTCATCCCTTCCCCCTTCCCAATCCGGTTTCTTATAAATCCCTAACTTCTCCATAGCCAAAACTCCTTCTTGAATATCCCTTAGTTCTTTCTTGGTCAGCTTTGATTTCTTTACCCATTGGGCTTTTCTTACCGTTTCTCTCCATTTATATTTATCCATCTTAGACTGCCCCCTAAACTCTTTTTCCAAGCATATCTATTAAAGAGTTGGGCTTTTATTACTTATGGACTTAGCTTTTCTACGCTCCAGCTAAAGGCGAATTTATGCTTGTCAGGGCGGAATGGTTATTGGGGCGTCCATCGCTTCCGTTAGTCCCTTTTATTCCAGATGGCTTTAAATGGTCTGGTTGAGCCATTATGTTAAATCCTTATGTAACTCAATATGACAATTAGCACAAAGAATAGAACAATTACAAATTTCTTTTACCATTTTCCAACGAGGTGCCTTTAAAAGCATTGAAACATTTTTATCTTTATTACTATTGTGGTGAAAATGTAGAACTTCTGCACAATTCTTATAACCACACTTAAAACAACCGAATTTTAATTTAAATTTATTTAACCAAACAGTTCGGTTATCCCTTGGAATGTCCTCAAAATCTTCTTTTTTATATATACTAGGCATTGTTCCACCTACCAAGGCTTTTACTCTTTCCGTGGGTTCTTTTGCTTCTTTCTTTCTTTGGTGCGTGAAATCTTTTGCAATGTCCGTCAATCATCAAAGGTAATCCACACACACCACAATACCCTTTAAATTCTGGTTGTTCAGTTATAACAAGGTTACTGTCCATCTGGTTTGTAATCCATCACCTATTCTGGATACTTTTACTTTGGTTTCTTCGGGTATTCCTGCAAAGATGTCGGCTAAAACCGTTGAAGAACTTTTAAACTCTTTTCCGTCAAAATTATAAACAACCGCAGGGTCTCCGTTCATATTGACTCCTGGTTTACAACCCTTGTAAATTCCTTCGTAACTTTCGCCATCTTTGATTTTTATATACTTGGCGTTTTCTTTAGACCAATTCTTTAAATCCACATTCCCCTCCTCTTTTGGTTCTTTGGTTAATGGTTCATAAAGACTTCTATCATTCTCTACCCCGCAATAAATACAATTTCTTACTAACTCTGCATCGCTCGTCCAACCGACTTCTTGTGAGCAAGCCCAACAAGTGTTCATAGATACCCTCTATCCCGCCATTTATCAATCATAAGCCCTACTAAAGCCACGCAGACCATACAAACAATAAAAATGCTTAAGTAAATCATTTTTTTATCTCCTTCTTTATTTTTTCAATATCAAAACCTTCTTTTGCCATCTCTTCCATTGCCTCTTTGTTGTTGTCTGTCATCTCTTTTTCTTCTGTAATGCGTCCCAAAACCCTATTCCACCGTTCTACAATAGGTTTGTATTGATTATCAAAACATAGTTGATTTTCAAAACCATATAGCATTGTCAAATAGTTAGAATATCCAACCCTGTAATTAGCCGAGAACTTGCCCCAATCTTCATCAAATACAATAAATTTCTCTTTAGGGGGTTCTATCTTATTCAAAACATAATTACTAATATTTTCTATGTCATTCTTATAGTTATTCTCTATCAATGAAGGATTTAATACCCCTATCTCAATCATTCTGGCATCGTCTTTTGAGATATAAACAATGTGTCCTTCGGGCATATCTTTACATTTTAGGTAATGAAAAAGTTGCATTTTGTGTTGTGGATTGGCATTACCATTTTTCTCGTATAACTCAAACATAAAAGACGAACAAGATTTTATTTCAAGAATTATATCGGCAAGTCCATTGGGATATTCTGTCTTTAGGGTATGTATTATATTGGCGGTAGCCCTTGAAATGAACTCTGGTAACCAATCAAATTCTTTTTGTATAGTAGAAAATGCTTTTTCATAATCGGGTTTCCCCCCACCGATAAAATCCAACTTACCACTAACAGGCAATAAACCTTCATATTGATACTGTATCCAATCTTGTCTTGATTGTAAAATTCCTGCCCGTTTTAAGACATAACCTACTATGGCTTCCCAGATATTACCTGCTTCAAACTTTCTTAAACTACGGGGATTGGGTGGGTTAGAGGGTTGAATAGCGGTCATTTTTAAATAACGGTCAATATAACTGCCCCCTAATTCGGAAGCCCATATCTTTTGGCGGGGTTCTAAAATCCTATTAGTCTTACCTTCTTCAAGGCTTTTATTCCAAACCTGATAAAAACTCCACTTCATATTAGTCGGTTCTTGCATCTACGCCTTCTTTCGCCATCTCTCTGCGTTCATCAAATTTGGCAATATCGTCTTCTTGAGCCATATCATTTAACATTGTGTCTATGCTTTTTAATTCCTTGCGTTTTAATTCGTAAGTTTCGCACATTCGTTGTCTTGTTTCTATTAACCAACTAATAAAATCCTGAACCTTATCGCAATCATCTCGGTATTGCTTGTCAAGTTTATCTATTTCGGTCATATTCCCTCCTCTTTTTGGCGTTCATATTCCATATCTCCCCTGTCAGTTTCATAACCAAAACATTTTGGACAGAGCATTTTATAATCCTCATTGTTGTAAAGAGTTTTAAATAATGTTTCTACTTCCTTTTCACATAATTCACAAATCATTTTGCCCTCCCAACCAAAACAATCTCTTTCTTTACTAAATTATTCCTTACATACTGCATATCCAATCCGTTACCCGGACATTTTTCGTGGTGTCTTTCAATATGGCTAACCCCTAATTTATTGAGCAAGAAACAAAGGGATTTAATCTGTGCTTTTGTAAAGTGGTCATATCCAGTCAGACATATTCCGATATAATTATTCCTACCTTTTGCGTGTGCGCCTTTCATTGTTAAGGGGCGGCCTTTTTCAATATCACCATTAGTTCTAATTACAAAATGATAACCTATACATTTCCAACCTTTACTTTTGTGGTATTTATCAATTACCTTTGCTGACATATCAGGGCTTGCGGAATGATGAATAACAGCTTTTGAGGTATCAATAATAGGCTCACTCGCCCTTGCCTGCGAAAGCAAAGAAGCTATCACCAGAACGGCAATAGCTCCTTTAAAGACGAGTGAGTTTAAGCAATAACGATTTCGCAGGTCTTTATTTCTCATTTTATTTTTTCCTTGAAAATTTATTCATTTTGTGTTATACTTGAAAAACAAAAGGCGACCATCTTGCTAACATTCTGCTAACAAGACAATCGCCTCTGTTCTTTGAAAACAAATCTCCGTCGGGAAAAAGGAAATTTGTTAGTTTCTTTTGATGTATCTTATGTAAACCCTGCAATCTCACCATAAGCATTATTATATAAGAAAACCTTTATTTGTCAAGTCTTTTTTTGCACTTCGGGCATCTGGAGTGATTGAACCTCTGGTGGTTTAGGCAACACTTCAGGCAAAGATAGACAAAATGGGATAGGCTTAAATGGTGGGTTTCCGCTTCCAATTCCAAGTCCTTTTTTAGTTCCTCGCAGACCCTCACGGAGATATAATTTCCTCGTTTCATTCTGTAAATATATCATATCGCTTTAGTTAGCACAAGATATTTAAGATATACATTGAAAACGCTTTCAGAATCACTACAATTTAGGAGGTGGATATGATGTCAGTTTATGATAACGAAGGCAAAAGACATCAACTCGGTTTCCGCTTAACAACTCACCAACAGGATAAAGTCAACCACATCTGCGGATTATTCCACATAAGCCATCAACGGTTGTTTTCTGATATGATTGATTATTTCTTTATGGAATATCTTGATATTCAAAGTGGGCGGATTTCCATATCTCACGCAATTAAAACTAGTATGTTAGACCTAATGGACGATTACATAAAACTCAAAGAGGTTAAGGGCTTAAAACCTGCCCCTTATGTCAGGGTGGTTAGGGGTTAAAAATCTGGAATATCAAAATCATATCCTAGAAGAACATCGCATTTTATACACCTAATTTCTACGACTTCGTCATCTCGGACTAACCACAGGGTTTCGGTATTGAGATTTTTCCATTCCCCGCAGATTTGGCAGAGGACTTCTGTTTTATCAGGATTGAGGTTCACCTTTCCACTCCTCGCCCTCATCTTCTATGTCTCGGTCATCTTGGATTTTAATGTTTAAGAGCCAGCAGATGTTTCTTAAAAGACATAAGGTATCGTCAATCTCTGATGGTTCGCAAGTGCAAATTCTATCTTCTTTATCAAATGAGGGACAATCAAAACATTTCATTTCCTTACTTCCTTACCTTTACAATTCGTTGTATGGTTTAAGAAATCCTTGTATAGTTTCTCACATTCTTTAATACAACTCATCGCGTCTCTTAAAGAGTCGCAGGTATCCATAATTAAAAGCGACACACCCCCAAATTTAGATGACTTAATTAAATCCGACCCCTTGTTAACCTTTGATAGTTTAGTTAACAGAGAGTAATCACCAAGACACAAAATATCAAAATCGGAATAAGGTGTTGGATGTATCACAAAGGTTATATTATTCTTTTTCATCTTTTAATAAGTATTCATTTATTAAATCAGCTGAAAAGGTTAAAAAACTAGCGATACTAATGAATTTTTGTATTAAATCCTCCATATCTACTTCGTCAGGAAATTCTAAAACCATTTTCTCCCCATACGCTTCTACTGTAATTTTTATATTTTTAAGTTCTTCCATTCAGTTTCTCCCTTATTCCTTTTTCTACATATTCACCTATATCACCATAAGAAAGAGCTTTTCTTTTATCTGCATTCCACATTAGGCTTTTAATCATTTCTAAAACGTCTATTTCATTGGCTTTTTTATCTATAACCCGCATTATTCGTTTTACAAGAATATCACACCTATCATCACAAATAGATACTTGTTGCTGACACAACCATTCGCCCACTATGTTTTCTATTTCTTCTTTTAGTTTCATTTTTCTCCTTTCGTGATAACCTTATCACTGGCAGTGAGAACTATTGGTCTTTAATTTTATACTTACCTGCTTCATCCAGCATCTCTATAAGGGTTTCTGCAACGGGTTTACCTTTTTTAATTATTTTAGACATTATGGCGTTATATTTAGTCATACCTACCTCAAGTGGCATATAATACTTGCAATCCTCTTTATAATCAAAATGGGAATAAGATTGATATTCATCTGGTTCAACCATAAAGCGATAACATTTCTTGGCTTTCTTACATCCTTTATTCAAACACATTGTAATATCAGGCATAGGTTTTAATCTATATTAAAATAGGTTTTATTTCTGTTAATAATCAAAAATGATGTTTTTTGACGATTACGGTAACTTTACATAAATGTTAACTATGTTCACTTTACTAAACAAGTGTTTACTCTACTAAACATTACCACTTTCCCAAATCGCCTAATGGTGCCATTGGTGGTTCTCTGGAAAAGGTTATCTTGCCAATCTGGGGTTCTTTCCCTTTTAGTTGGATACCTTTACAATCAAGTTGATGATTAGGTTGATGATTAGGTTGATGTTTTTTCTTTTTTTTCATCTATTTTCAGGACTTTTTGTAAAACTTGTCCAATGGCATCCGAGCAACTTGTAGAATGGTCTTTATTTGGTGGACACGCAAGACACTTGTGGTATCTTAGGTTCTTGATTATGGATGTGGCTTCGTGTTCGTTTCTAATGCGTCTTATGCTAAAAGTTAGGGTATCTGCAAGGGCTTCCATAAAGGAAACAGGACATCCTCCTTGTTTTGATGAGGCGATTAAACGGATATAATCTATCTTTTCTGGCTCATCCTCTCTATAAGCGATAGTTATGTAAATATCACAACAAGTGGTTTTCTTGTAAGTTATTGATTTGCTTATAGTTCCGATTTCTCCCTTTATATCGTTCATTCGTTGAACAGACATCATAGTTCCATAGGAAACACTTGAGCAAAGCGACCATTGTCAGTAACCACGCCACAACCTATAATCGGCTTCTTTTTAAAGTCCCGACCATACTCAAAGGCGTAAGTATGCCTATCTATTCCGCATCCGACATTCATTCCAAATATACAATCTTTCTCATTGGCAAGGTATCCCATTGTCCCGTGTGCGTGTGTATGACCTATAACCGTAGATTGGCGATTGTTATAGGCGGCTTTTAGGTGGGCGTTATCTCCAGAGTATCCTGTTCCGTGTTCAAAAATCACATTATAAAGAGTAAAACTAAAGTCATCTTTCCACCCTTTTGGCAAGTTCCAAATTTCCCTGAACGGTCTAAATACACACTCTGGAAGCCCCTCTGTCCTACCTTTGCGGTCAACCATTCTGTCGTGGTTTCCTCTACATAGATAAAGTTTGGGAAATGCTTTATACCAGTTCCTTAAACGCTTCTTGGCTTCTTCTATCTCATCTTTAGGGGATTTACCATTGGGGTCGTGTTCGTGGTAGTTTATAGCGTGGTTATCTACGAGGTCGCCGATATGAACAAAGGTGGTGCATTTGCAACGGTGGAAAATCTGTAAACAAAAATCTAAATAATTGGGTAATTCAAAAGGCAAATGGGTGTCTCCAATTATGCCTATATGGTCTTTTATAGAACCTCCTTATATTAAGAACAATCCCAAACTTGCTACCAGAATAAAACCTCTTAAAAATTCCTCTAACCAATCTTTATCAATTAGGTGTGATACCAAACCTACAAGTGTAGCACAAGTGATACACCTTACCCCGAACCATAACCAAGACCCTGTAAAAAACATCAAGGGAAATATCGCAAAAGAAACCATAAATCCGTGAAGTGAGTAGTGATAAAATTTATAGTCTTTTGGCTTAGGCAGAAAGTAGCGATAAGTTGTTAATGCCCCATACATTAGCAAGGCACAAGGTAATAAGGATAAGTATTGGATTGGGGTATGAACTACGCCTGTGAGGACTAAAACAAGACAGGATAGGGCAGAAACACCTAAATCCCGCCACTTTGTCCCTAAAGAAGTGCCTCCCATTCTATTAAGCACTCCCCCAAGAATTGCTCCGACTAAAAGGATAATAAGTTTCATTTCTTCACTTCTTTTGCTTTAGGTCTTGCGTCAGTAAGAAACTTGTCAGGTGCGTCATATCTTGCACAACCCCCAAGAAATCCGAAGTGCGGTTCAAAGGTAAAGTTATTGATTACCGCCCCCTTCTGGCTTTCACTTGAGGTTGATTGCATTATTTTATAACCCACTCCACCCAGAACCACAAGGACAAACAAGATTACAAAACCATATCCGATTATCTTCCAAACCATAAATTCTCCTAAAACTTGAGTTCAATCAGTTTTACACCTACCCCATAATTTATCTCGCCCACATCCTTAAAATTCTCTATCCTATCAAGACCCACCCAAAGCATTGGCTCAATTTCCATAAGGTCAAGTATAGGAAATTTTATCCAATCCTTAATTTCAATAAGTTTTAAACTTACTGCTCCTAGAACTTCACTTGACGGACTATATCCTGCGTCCAGACTAATCCTTTCTTTCCAAACTTTCACCAAGGTAAAAGTAGTGGCGTAAGAAAATTCTGCGTCGTTGATGTTGTAGATTAAGCATTGGTGATTTTCTGGTATCTTGGTTAATAAATCAGGTATGTTGATTTCTGCCAATGCTGGTTTTAATGCTGGTGTATTACAACCCATAATCATAAAACACAATACAAGTGCCAATAACAATCTTCTCATTTCTCCTCCTTTTGAAATAGTTTATAAGCCAAATCGTATATACACGAAAATAACATTACTATTGGGAAAATAATATAAACAAACAAAGAACATACTGCCTGTGGAATAGGGGAAAGTTTATTGCTCATTTAGTTCCGTTCTGTGTGCGATCTGCACGGTTAAAATAAGAAATGAACACCATTGAAATAATGCTAACAGTTGCGTCAGGTGGAATTAACTTACTGTAAACTCCATAGGCAAACACAATCCCGCAAATCACCGTTAATAGATACCTGCCACTGGTTAATTTATTCATTCTTCACCCCCTTATTCCCTAAATGCTTTCTTAACTTCGCCTAAAGTTTTTATCTCGGTATCAGTCTGTCTGCGGGCTGGTACTTTCCATTCGCACCCATAAGCAACACAGATTATCTCATCATCTTGTCTGCACAAGAAAACTCTGTCGTGTATAGGACAGCCAAATTGTTTACGGTTCTCATTTTCCATTCTTCAATAATATATCTATTTTAGTTTCTATCTGTGTCAAAGTTTTTTTCACTTCAGGCAGACATTCTAATTTCTCATTTACGGATTTATGGATTTCCTTGCAAAGTTTTACCTCGGTATATTTATCTTCCAATTCCTTAAATGTCGGGCGTCGGGAAACTTCTTTATTCAAAACCACAAGCCCGCTGATAAAAAATACCAATAGTCCGCCCGATATTAAGTATTCCATCTACCTTCTCCTTTCATTTTACTGTTTCCTATTCTCCCTCCGCCAAATCAGAATTTTAATATGCACTTTAGTTGCCTTGTTTAACTTATAATTTACTTTCCGCATATACAATTTTATTGTCCTTAATCAACTCTTTAACCTCGCCTGTTTTCAATTTATACTCCGAATATTCCTTAAAATTATTGAAGCGTATATAATTAGATACTGGACTGCACCCTAATATAAAAACAAGACCCAGTAAGACTATACCTATTCTTTTAGTTAATAATCTTGTTGGTCTGGGTCTTTTCATTTAATTCACAAAAGTTACTATTGCTGTGTCTACCGCCCCCCCTGCTGGGGTGTAGGTGGCGTAGGCACTTGGAATACGGTTTTCAAAAGTCCCACTCCAGGGGTCAGGCCAGGTAGTTCCCATTGACTTATAACTTTCCTGTTTAGTTCCGTCATCGTAATGCCAGTAAAATCCAACACTTGTGCTTCCTACTGCCCCCAACCAGTATTGAGTTGCGGTTAAACTTCCATAACTAATATCAGTAGTGCACCAGTCATCGGCG
>Ga0315289_10015948_pt1 | contig 10406 bp, 3 predicted proteins | sample YL17G11_40_MG_FD_203452 | JGI IMG/M metagenome (GOLD analysis project Ga0315289, IMG submission 203452) | Sediment microbial communities from Yellowstone Lake, YNP, Wyoming, USA - YL17G11_40 | ecosystem: Environmental > Aquatic > Freshwater > Lake > Sediment | place: USA: Wyoming | collected...
CAGCGACGACGACGGCGACAGAGGCGATCGCGACACCAGCGATGACGGTGCTCGAGACGGGCCGCTCCCTCCCCTCTCGCTGGAGGGACGACCCTCTCCCTCCGGGAGTCTCCGCGGTCCGCCTGCTGTGGACCGACTTCGCCGGGATCCGCCGCTGCCGCGTGATTCCTGCCTCCCGGTGGAAGAGCGTCGCCACGGGAACGTCACCGATAAGGCTGGCCCAGGCCTGCGCGGCGCTGCAGACGACTGTGGACGCCCTGACGCCGGGAGCCAGCGCCGCGGGCGTCGTCGGCGACGTCTCGCTCTTCCCCGTGCGGAGGCCGGCGGTGCTGCCGTGGCACCCCTCGCACGCCGTGTCGCTGTGCGAGCTGCGGAAGCTCTTGGAGCCCGGGGAAGAAGGAATGGCAGTTTCGGCGGAGGTCGACCTCGAAGGCGACGACGCCGACGCTCTTCTCACGCCAGAGTGCTTCTCCCTGTGCCCGCGCAGCGCCGCCCGCCGCGCGTGCGTCGTCGCGGAGCGATCGAAGCCTGCCATGGCGCTCTTCTTCGGCTTCGAGACCGAATTCAAACTCTCCAGGCGGCGACAAGGCGCCGCAGCGGAGGCAGGAGGAGGAGGAGCGAGTGGCGGCGGCCCCCCTCCTGCCCCCTTCGCCGACCCGGGCAGCTACTGCCACTCGCTTGCGCTCGACGCGCACTCGGCCGTCCTCGACGAGATCGTCTCGTCGCTCGGCGGCTTGCTCGCCGGCGCGGGGCTCGGCGGCGGCGCCTCCCCCTTCCTCTTCGAAGGCGCCCGCTTCGAAGGTGTCCGCGTCGAGCAGTGGCACGCAGAGGCCGGCAGCGGCCTCGGGAGCGAGAGCGCCGTCTTCGAGCTCGTGACGTCGCACGCCCTTCTCGTCGACGCCGTCGACGCGCTCGTGCTGACGCGGGAAACCATCTCCCAAGTCGCGCGGCGGCGCGGGCTCGACGCCGTCTTCCTGCCCAAGCCGGACGGCGCCTCGGCGGCGGGACTCGGCTGCCACGCGCACTTCAGCGTCGTCGACGGCGGAACGGGAGAGAACCTGACGCGCGACGTCGCCGGGAAGCGGAGCGAGAGTTTGGCGCGGGCGGCCGCCGCGAGAGGCGTCAGCGCCGTCACCCCGGGCGAGGCCTTCGTCGCCGGCGTCTGCGGGCGGGTCGACGCCCTCCTCGCCTTCACCTCGTGCGGCCCGACGTCGCACCTCAGGCTGCAGCCCGGGTGCTGGGCCGGGGCGCCCTCCTCCTCTCCTCCGAGCTCCTCGAGCTCCGAGTCCTGCTCCAACTGGGGCCCCGCGGACAAGGAGGCGCCGCTGCGGGTTCTGCCCGATAACGTCGAGTTCAAGCCCATGGACGCGACTGCCAACCCCTACCTCGCCGCGGCGGCGATCGTGGCGGCCGGGCTCGAAGGGGTCGCGAAGGGGGAGGGGCTGCCACCGCCGAGGGGTTCCTGTGTTGCCGCTGCCGCTGCCGCTCCCGTTCCTGGAACCGCCGTCGCGGGCGAGGAGCCCGCGGCGGCGGCGGCGGAGAGGGCGTGCATGAAATCGCTCGAGGCGCTCCGCGCCTGGAAAGCCACGGAGCGCGGGGGCCTCTCGCCGATCTTCTCCCCGGAGGCGCTCGAGGCCCTGGAGGCGCTGCGGCTCGCGGACCTGAACGCGATGCGCGACTGGAGCTACGAGGAGACGAGGGAGAGGCTGTCGCTGCTCTATTGAAGAAACAAAAAACTCAATCTTTTTTTTTTTGAACATTTTAACAAAGAAATAGTCTCTTTCTCTTCCCTTCTCTCTCTTCTCTCTCTCTCACTTCTCTCAATCAAATCAAATCAAACTCACTCGACGGAAAACTCCTCCTCGATTGGGTCGCCCCACTCCAGCACGCTCCCCGCCGTGTCCCCGAAGGAGGATTGGAAGCCGCCGTCTTCGTCGAGCGGGGGAGAGGAAATGAACTGCTGCTGCTGCTGCTGCTGCTCCTGAGAAGAAGAAGGGTCGAAAAGCTCGCCCTCTCCTCCCTCCGCCGCGACGCCCCCCTCCGCCCACTCGTCCCTCTCCTCCCGGCGCTCCTCCTCGACTCCCTCCTCCGGCTCCTCCCAGGGAGCCAGCGGCAGCGCGCCCCCCGGCAGAAACGCCCCGAGCTCGGAGACGGAATCGAGCCAGTCCCTCCACACGCCGACGGCGTTCGAGTCGCCCCCCGCCAGCGTCGAGGGGGCCCCGACCACGACCAGCGCCCTCCGCGCGCGCGTCAGCGCGACGTTGGCCCGCCGCGGGTCGGCCACGAAGCCCAGCGAGCCCCGCGCGTTGGACCTCACGGTCGAGAGCACGACGGCGTCCGCCTCCCTGCCCTGGAACCCGTCGATCGTCGAGACGATGACCTTGGAGCGCAGGCGGGGCGGCGCGAGCCGGAGCGCGGCGCGGAGGAGGCGGACCTGGCCCGCGTAGGGGGACAGGATGGCGACGGAGGAGATCGGCGCGGGGGCGGACGGAGCGGGCGAGGGCGGGTCCTTCGACCTCCTCGCGGCGGCGGCGGCGGCGGCGGCGACGGCCGCGGCCGCCTCCTCCTCGCCGCCCCCCGCCGCCTCCACCTCGAGGAGCAGCCTCGCCCGCTCCTCCGCGGCCTCCTCCTCCTCCGCTTCTTCCTCTCGCACCTTCGCCTGCAGCAGAAGCGCCGCGGATCTCATGGCGAGCGCCACCTCCCCGGGGTTCGACACGCTGCTCCCCCCGCCGCCGCCGGAGCGCTCGCTGCAGTCGTCGGCGTCGACAAAGGCGAGCGGGACGGCCGGCGCTGGCCAGGGGAACCCGCCCCCCGGCACCGCGCCCGCCCTCCCCGCGGCCTCGACCACCGACTCCCCGTCCCGCAGCCTGCTGCCGTAGAACGCCGAGGAGGGGAAGCGCGACAGCGCGGGGTGCATCCGGTACTGGGTGTCGAGCAGGAAGGGCTCGATGCCGCCGCGCATCGCGCGCTCGAACAAGGTCTGCTGCAGCCCGCTCCCCTTGGCCTCGGCCGACGTCACCGTGGGCGGCAGCTGCCTCGGGTCGCCCGCGAGCACGCACGCCTCGCAGCCTCGCACCAGGGGGACGAGGGTCGACGGTTCCGTGGCCTGCGTCGCCTCGTCGAGGACCACGCAGCGGAAGGCGGCGTTGGGGCCCAGGCGCCGCTCGTCGCCCGCGGCGGCGGTCGTCGAGCAGACGACCTCGGCGAGCAGGAGCACCTGGTCCGCCGCCTCGGCCTCGAGGCGCTCGGCGTCCGAGCGTGCGTTGCGCGCCTCGTCGCGGGCCACCTTGATGACCCGCCGGGTCTCGCGCCGCGTGTCCTCGCGGGCCGCGGGCGAGAGCTTGCCCGACAGCGCCGCGGCGGCCTCCGCGGCGGCGGCCGCGCGGGCCCGCGCAGAGGCGCGCGCTGCCGCCGCGCGAGCGGCCGCGGCCTCCTTGCCCTTGGGCGTCCTCGCGGCGATCGCCTCGAGCGACAGCGTCGCGAGCACCGCCTCGTTCGCGCCGTCCTCGCTGCCTCCGTCTCCCTTGTTCTTGCCGCTGGCTTTGTTGAAGACGACGGAGCGCACGGGAGGGGCGCCGAGGCGGACGACGCGGACTCCGGCGGCGGCGAGGCCCAGAGCCAGGCCGTCGGCGGCGGCGTTGGTGTCGCCGCACGCGAGCACGGGCACGCACCGCGCCGCCTCGCGCAGCGCCTCCTCGACGGCCGCGCTCTCCTCGGCGGCGGCGGCCCCTACCTTCCCCCCCCCCCCCTCGGTCCGGAGGAGGGGGAGCCCGTCGTCGCCGAAGTAGCTCTCCCGGCGCGCGGCCTTGGCCAGGATGGTCAGCAGCGCGACCAGCGTCCTCGTCTTCCCCGTGCCGGGCGGGCCCTGCCAGAGCGTCACCGTCGAGGTCAGCGCCGAAGAGACCGCCGCCCGCTGCGACGCGTTCAGCCCGGAGACGCCCGGGCCCCCCGAGGCGAGGAGCCTGCTCGCGGCCAGCTGCCAGGCGTCGTTGCGCGCCCAGCTCGGCAGCTCCTCGGCCTTGGAGCGAGACTCGGGGTCCCCGAGGAGGACCGAGCGGACGCGGAGCTCGCCCGCGGTGAACGGCGACGAGCTCGGCGGCGACGCCGGGTCCATCCCCTCGTCGAACTTCGCGGAGACCGCCGCGGGGAGCGCTCCCGGGGCCGAGGGTGCCTGCACGCCGCGGACGGCGGAGGCGCCCTCGCTCTGCTGCTGCCGCCGCTGCTTCTCGCGCCACCGCCGCGCGCTGCGCTCGACCTCTGCCTCGGTCATCCCCTCGACCCTCGCGACCCCCAGCCTCTCGCGCTCGCGCTGCTTTTCGTCCGGCGTCACGCGGTAGACCTCGGCAAACGGCCTTCCCAGCATGCCCACGGCGGCGAGCTGCCTGGCCGTGGTCGTGTCGGGCTGGTCGGCGTCGACGCGCCAGCCGAGGACGGACTGCTGCTGCTGCTGCTGCTGCTGCTGCTCCCTCTTCGCCCCCGCCTCTCCCCCCGCCTCGTCCTCCTCGAGGTCGGCGCCGAGGCCCCCCTCCTCGACCATCGCCTCGAGGCACTTCTGCTCCAGGTAGTCGGCCGCCTCACCGCCGACGGAGACGATCAGCCGGTCAGGCCAGACGTCGAGCACCGTCGCGTTGACCAGCCTGTGCCTCGAGAAGCGCTCCGGATCGCCCACATCGCCGCCGACGCCGGGACCGCCGGTCCCGGCGTCGGCGAGGGGCCTCGCCTGCGGGTCGGAGAGGTGGATCGGCGCGAGGACGACGGGGTCGCGCTTGCCGAAGCGGTGGTAGGGGAGCTCCTCGCCCTCGGGGTCCTCTTCGTCCGCGGGCTCCTCCTCTCCTTCTCCTTCGCCGCCGCCGCGGCGGCCTCGGCGGGGGGGGCGCTTCCGGCGCTGAAACTGCTGGAAGGAGGAGGCCCGCGGCCTCTCCCCTCGCGCCAGCGCCGCGGCGGCCGCCTCCACCGCCTCCGACGCGCGCCCGCGGCCCCCGGGGCGGGGCAGCGACAGCGCGAACACCTGCCTGCCGAAGGCCTCCCCCGCGGGCGTCGCGACCAGCCCCGCAAGCACGACGCCCTCGGCCCTCAGCGCCCGGATCGAGTTGCGCCGGTACAGGGCGGCGCGGGCCTGCGCGGCGGCCTCGGCCTCGGCGCGGACTCCCAGGACGAGGCGAGACTGCAGGGCCTCGGAGGCGGCGCAGAAGGCGGCGTCGAAGGCGCGGCGCTGCTCCTCGGAGGCGCGGCGGTGCGCCTCGCGCGCGGCGGCGGCAGCCGGGTCGTCGCCACCCGTCGGTGCCGCCGCCGCCGCCGCGGCCGGGAGGGACGAAAGACTCTCTCCCGTGATGAGGTCGATCATCAAAGGATCGGAGGGAGCGGAGGCGGCGGCAGCAGCAGCAGCGGCGGCGGCGGGCTCCTCTTCTAGTCCATCTTCTTCGTAGAAGGGGCCGTCGTCAAACCCGTCATCGAGGCCGAGGTCGAAGTCGCCGACGTCGGCGTCGGCGTCGGCGTAAAAGTCGCCTCCGTTGCCGTCTTCTTCTTCGACGTTAAGGGCCATGACGCGGAACCTTCCCCCTCCTCCTCCGCCCCCTGCTCCTCTGTCTCCGCCTCCAGCAGTGCGGCGAGAGAGCGGAGGCGCACGAGAAGAAGAAGAAGGAGAAGAAGAGGAGGGAGAAGAAGCCGAGGGAGACAAATAGGCCCTCAGGTCTCCTCCTCCTTCCCCCTCGTCGTCGCTCTCCTCGCCGTCGCTCTCGTCATCGTCGTCGTCGTCGTCGTCATCGTCGTTCCAGGGAGAGGCAGCCTCGATCCAGGGCCTCCTCGCCGCGACCGCCGCGTCCCTCTCGTCGCTCGCCACGTCCCCTCCCTCTTCCTCGTCTTCTTCGTACTTCGAAAACCCGGCGAAGTTGTCGATGCCGCCGCCCAGCGCCTCCCCGGGGTCGTCGTCGTCGGGCGCGTTGAGCTCGGCGAGCGCGTTGGCGAGGAAGCCCGAGGGCTCCCGCTCTCCCCGCCTCTGCCGCCCCCCTCGCTTCTTCTTCGGGATGCCGTCGATCTCGTCGAGGAGCTCGTCGTCCTCGCCGAATCCCCTCATGGCCCCCATCTCCCGCTCGACCGCGGCGACGGCGGAGGCGGCAGCAGCAGCAGCAGAGGCGGCGCCGGCGCCGCCGCCGCGGACGAGGTTGGAGGGGTGCAGCGCGGGCTTGACCAGCCGCGGGTCAGCGCGCTCGTCGCCGGGAAGGAAGCCCGACGCGACCACCGCGCGCGCGTAGTCCCCGATGCGGGGGGCCGCGCGTCCCGCGCTGGCGCCGCCGAAGCGCCCCGTTGTCGGGGCGGCGCTGGGGAAGACGGGCGGCGGGCGCACGGGCCTGAGGCGGGAGAAGGCCGGGGAGGAGAGGTCCGGGTCGGCGTCGCCGTCGCCGCCTCGGTCCCGGCGGCGGCTAGCATGGGATGCGTCGGGATCGCTGCTCTTCTTCCTCGGCGTACCGCGCTGCACGCGCCCGGCGGTCCTCTTCTCTCGCGCCGCAGTGTCGGGCGCGGCTCGCGGCGGGGAGAGGGCCGGGAGGCGGCGAGCGCTGCCGGAGGAGGAGGAGGAGGCGTTGGCGATTGCGCCGCGCCGCGAAGAAGAAGAGGTGGCCGTGGCATGTCGCGGCACCGCTACTGGCGTCCACGATGCAGCGGAGCCTCCGCCTACTGCTGCGGCGGGGAGCCGGGAGGCTCCGACACCGACGCTGCTAGCAGCCGCTGATGATGATGCTGCTGCTGCTTGCTGCATTTTGTGAAACGAGAGAGCGAGGCCCTTTTCTCTGCCCCTCGCCTCTTCTCTCTTCGAAGGGGGTTGGAATCTCTTTCAAAGTTTTTTTGCACGGGTGTGCCCGCATTCGTTTCGAAGACTTTTGCTCTCTCTCAGAAGATAACGGAGCTCGCTCGATAAGAAAAGAAACTCCCGACAACAAAACTCGCTCTCCCCGCTCCTTCTTGTTGACTCGATACCACCAGAGACCGGCAACAAGAAGAGAGAATATCGCCCCTTCCTCGGCGCGCGTCCATCAAAAAGAATGCTCGGCGGAACCTCGATTGCCGCCTCCTCGGGCCGCCTCCCATCGACGACAACGGCGGCGGCCAAGCCGACGACGATGACAACGTCGAAGAGAGCGAAAGCATCGGCGCCCCGTCCTGGGCTCGCTTCTTCTCCTCGAGCCAGCGCGCTGCTGCCCGTCCAAGCAGCAGCCCGGACGTCTTCGATTCCATCCTCCAGCACGACAAACGGAAGAATCGCGGGGGCGCAATCCAGCGGCGTTTCCCGACGACGACGCTCCGTCTCGGCAGCGGCCGCCGAAGCATCCGCCGCCACCTCGGCGTCCCCTGGTCCCGCCCTCTCCTCGCTCGAGCTCCTCCCGGTCATCGACCAGCAGGGCTACATCGCGCCCCCCATCCCCGAGGGATCCTCGGCCGCCGTCCTCGCGATCTACTCCGAGAACCGCACCCTCCAGCTCGTCGCGTTCAGCGCCGACCCGCGCCGGTCGCTGACGACGCTCGTCGGCCGGCGGCCCGACCGCGCCTACCACTACCGCGCCGCCTTCTTCCCCTCGGTCGACCAGGAGGCCATGGTCGCGCTGCGGGAGTCGTGGTTCAAGGAGAACGCCGGCGCTCCCACGGGGAACAAGCTGGCGCTCGAGAGGGACGCGTGGACGCAGCCCGTCTCCGCGGGGGCGATCTCGGAGCGCGGCCGGCGCGCCGCGGCCGAGGGCCAGGCCGCGGAGCTGCTCAAGCTGCTGCGAACGAGGGGCTGCAAGGAGGACCTGGTGCCGGACGAGGCCCTGCTCGACGCGGGGAAGGTCGACTTCCTCCCCGCGATCGAGAGCTCCGAGGAGGACCGTGCGAAGGCCAAGCAGGCGTCGGACGCCCGCGCCGCCGCGGCGCGCATCGTCAAGCTCCCCAAGGGCGTCGTCCCCCCGCTGGCCGAGTGCACGATCTCCCGCGCCTTCCCCACCAACGGCGGCGTCATGTTCGACGTGACGCTGGCCCACGACTCGAGCGAGACGGAGCACCGCGTCATCGTGGGCAAGAGGTTCTACGAGCCCTTTGGCAAGACAGCCGAGGATGCGCTCGACGCGGTGCTCAGCTTCCTGATCTGGACGCAGGCGGACCGCCACACCGACGGCCTGCTGCTCTCGTCGCAGTTCAACTCCAACTACTTCGCCGCGGCGGAGCTCGAGTCGATGTGGGGCGACGCGTTCGAGGAGCACCTCGAGGCCGCCGGGCTCAGGGAGAGCTCGGCCGGGAACGAGAAGCAGAAGCGCGAGGGGATCTACTCGACCGAGGTGTGGAGGTTTGCCAGGACGCAGGATTACAAGGACGACGGCGTCGCGGTGCCGACGGCGGACGCGCTGTGGGTTTAGAGAGAGAGAGAGAAAGAGAGAGGTGATGATTAGATAGATAGTGGAGAGAAAAAGAGTACAGAGGGAAAACAAAGTGCTTTTTTTATTTCTCATTTTTTTATGGTTTTTCCCTTTCCCGTCCCACCACCCCCGTTTTGTAAATTTTGTTTCATTTTCTTCAAATTATTTTTCTACAATTTCTAATCTTAAAAAAAGAGAGGAGGAAGAGCAAACAGACGGCGACGACGACGACGACGGCGGCAGCGACGAGGACGACGGCGACGGGGGCAGCAGCAGCAGCAGCAGTTATCCCCTCCTCCCTCCTCCTCTCCTCTCCTCTCCTCTGCTTCAAATCTCCTCCGAGTCAGCAGCAACGCCCGTCTGCTTCGTCCCCGCCTGCTTCACGTAGTCGCGGTACGCCGCGGGGTACTCCACCAGGAACGCCCACCACCAAACCGAGATCGCGGCCGCGGCAGCCAGCGCCAACCAAGTCCCGCCGACGACTTTGGCCCCGCCGACGACGAAGACGCCCGTGGCGACGATCGAGTACGGGCGGCACCAGATCGGCTTCGTGGTCCAGACGTCCTCGGAGACGTCTTTGGAGGAAGAGGGAGAGGCGGCGGCGTCGTCTTTGTCTGCTGCAGCGGCGGCGGCGACGAGAGGGGAGGAGGAGCTTCGGCAGCAGCGCCGAGGCGGCATCGGAGCCAGAGGCGGCGGAGGAGACGACGACGAGATTCTGATCGTCCTCAGCATTCCACCCTTCTCTGGCGCGCTCCTCGCTCGGAAGCTCGACCCCGCCGCGGAGGCGGAGAAGCAGCAGACCGACGATGACGACGTCGACGCGGCGCGGTGTGAGATGGAGCGGTTCATCGTTTGACGAATTGCCGAGGAGCAAGAAAGCGGCTAGAAGAAAAAAAAAAGTAAACGCCATCGAGCACAGAAAGTTTCTGAAGAATCTTCTTCATCTTCTTCTCTCTCTCCCGCGTGGCGCGCTTCTCCGACCGCCGCGTGAGAGAGAAAGAGGGAGAAAGAGAGGGAGACTCTCTCTCTTCGTATGAGCGAGCCTCAGCAGCAGCAACTGCCTGCCGCGGGCAACAGCGGCGCAGGAGCGGGACGAGCGAATGACACTCATCGGTCGTCGAGCGGCGATGGGTCGCAGACCTCGACAAAGCCTGCATCTGCCTCCGCCTCCGCCTGGGGCGCCCGCGGCAGCGGCCGGTCTCTCTTCACAGCAGCAGCTGCGGAGCGACCGAATACTGTTGCTGCCCCAGTCGTGAGATTGGAGGAAAAGACGAGAGAGAAGAAGGAAGAGAAGGAGGAGAAAGAGGCCGCGCCGGCGACGGCGAAGGCCGCAACGAAGGCGCCCACCTCGGCCCTACCTCCTCCTCCTCCCGCGGCTGCTGCTGCTCCTCCTCCTCCCGCAGCCGCTGCTGCTGCTCCTCCTCCCGCAGCTGCTGCTCCTCCGCAGCGGCAGCAACCAAAGTCGTGGGCGGCCCTCGCACGGGCGCCGGTAGCAGCAGCAGCCGCTACTGCTCCTGCTCCGGACGCAGCAGCAGCGGAGAAGAAGCCCGACGACGCCGACGACGCTGCTGCTGCTCCTGCTGCCGCCGCCGCCGTTCCTCCTCCTTCCGCATTTCCCCCTCCTCAGCGCCCGCCGCTCCCGCCGCCGCCGCCGGCTCCAAAGCTCCCGCGCGAGGCCGCCGTGGCGCTCCGCTCCTTCCTCTCCCTCCCGGCGGCGGGAGAAGAAGAGGAGGAAGAAGCTGCTCCAACAGCGGATCCTGCTTCCAACCAACAGGGCAAGAGCAAGGAGACGAAGAAGGAGCAGAAGAGCAAGAAGAAAACGTTCTCACTGCTCCCGAGGGGCTTCGCCAACGCCGGCAACACCTGCTTCATGGCCGCGACGCTCCAGGCCCTGCTGGCGACGCGGGCTGTGTCGGGCCTGGCGGCGGACGCCGCCCGCCTCGTGGCCTCCCCTCCCCCCTCCGGCCCGCCGCCGACGGCGGCGCTCCGCCCGCTGCTGCGCTCGAGGGCTCCCGTCCTCTCGGG